>Ga0247819_10000634_pt1 | contig 20229 bp, 18 predicted proteins | sample 13C_Xylose_Day6_FD_193428 | JGI IMG/M metagenome (GOLD analysis project Ga0247819, IMG submission 193428) | Soil microbial communities from agricultural site in Penn Yan, New York, United States - 13C_Xylose_Day6 | ecosystem: Environmental > Terrestrial > Soil > Agricultural land | place: USA...
CGCTAACGGCGCAGCACGCTTGCGGTGCTGCGCCGTTAGCGTTTTACCACCACTTGGTGGGCGCGAAACGACCGGCTGCCTGCTCGATCACATGGGCGGTCTTGAAGAGGGTCTCTTCCTCGAACGGCTTGCCGATCAGTTGCAGACCAAGCGGCAGGCCCTTGTGATCGACGCCGCCGGGAACGGCGATGCCCGGCAGGCCGGCCATGTTGACCGTCACCGTAAAGATGTCGTTGAGGTACATCTTGACCGGATCCGATGCGAGATCCTCGTCGGCGATGCCGAACGCGGAGGACGGTGTCGCCGGCGTCAGGATCGCGTCGACGCCCGCATGGAAAGCGAGTTCAAAGTCGCGCTTGATCAACGTGCGAACCTTCTGGGCGCGCAGGTAGTAGGCGTCGTAATAGCCGGCAGAAAGCACATAGGTGCCGATCATGATGCGGCGCTTGACCTCCTGGCCGAAGCCGGCTGCGCGGGTCTTCTCGTACATGTCGACGATGTCCTTGCCGTCGACGCGCAGGCCGTAGCGGACGCCATCGTAGCGGGCAAGATTCGAAGACGCTTCGGCCGGAGCGACGATGTAGTAAGCCGGCAGCGCGTATTTGGTGTGCGGAAGCGTGATGTCGACGATCTCGGCACCGGCATCCTTAAGCCAGGCGATACCCTGCTGCCACAGGGCTTCGATCTCTTCCGGCATGCCGTCTACCCGGTATTCGCGCGGAATACCGATCTTCATGCCCTTGATCGACTGTCCGATCGAAGCTTCGTAGTTCGGCACCGGCAGATCGACGGAGGTCGTGTCCTTGGCGTCGACGCTTGCCATCGACTTCAGAAGGATCGCGGCGTCGCGCACGTCACGGGCAATCGGGCCGGCCTGATCGAGCGACGACGCAAAGGCGACGACGCCCCAGCGCGAGCAGCGGCCATAGGTCGGCTTGATGCCGACGGTGCCGGTGAAGGCGGCCGGCTGACGGATGGAGCCACCGGTATCGGTTGCGGTCGCACCGGCGCACAGATGCGCGGCGACGGCAGCGGCCGAGCCGCCCGACGAGCCGCCCGGGACCAGATCGAGGTTGGAGCCCTTGGCGCGCCAGGGGTTCTTCACGGCACCGTAGTAAGAGGTTTCGTTGGAGGAGCCCATGGCGAACTCGTCCATGTTGAGCTTGCCGAGCATCACGGCGCCGTCGTTCCAGAGGTTCTGGGTCACGGTCGATTCGTAGCGCGGGGCGAAACCATCGAGAATGTGGCTGCAGGCCTGCGTGTGCACGCCTTCGGTACCGAACAGATCCTTGATGCCCAGCGGAATGCCTTCGAGCGCGCCGGCCTTGCCGGCCGCGATGCGCGCGTCCGATGCCTTGGCCATTTCGCGCGCCTTGTCCGGCGTGACGGCGATATAGGCATTGATCGCTTCATTGGCGGAATCGATCGCCGCGATATAGGCGTCGGTCAGTTCAACGGCGGTGATTTCCTTGGCGACAAGCTTGGTGCGGGCTTCGGCGATCGTAAGGCTGGTGAGTTCGGTCATGATGAAATCGGACTTTCGCAATCAGGGACGCCGGGCGCAATCAGGGACGCCGGGGCGGCAGGTGGTCGGATTATTCGACGACCTTCGGGACGAGGAAAAAGTTGCGATCGGTATTGGGAGCATTGGCAACGATATCGTCGGCCTTGCTGCCATCGGACACGACGTCAAGGCGCTTCTTCATGTCCATCGGCGTCACCGACGTCATCGGTTCTACGCCATCGACATTCACTTCGGAGAGTTGCTCGACGAAACCAAGGATGCCGTTGATTTCGCCCACCATTCGCGTGGCTTCATCTTCACTGACGGCGATGCGGGCGAGGCGCGCGACGCGCTTCACGGTGGCAAGGTCTACGGACATGGTCGTCTCCGGTATCTGGAACTTTCCCCCGCTATAATGGTGCGCGGCGAGGCGCGCAACGGGGGAATCGCCCGATCGCTCGCCTGCCGCGGTGCTGACGGCCTTCGCCGTCAGACGGTCACTACGCCACCGACGGCCGGTGTTGCCACTTTGGTCGAGGCGCTGTCCATGCCGACGACGAAGTTTTCCGGCGTCTGATCGATGATCGGGAAGGATCCGTAGTGGCAGGGAATGGCGGTCGAGAACTTGAAATAGCGCTGGCAGGCAAGTGCGGCCACGGCGCCTCCCATGGTGAACCGGTCGCCGATTGGAACGAGGCCGATCTCCGGCTGGTGCAATTCCTCTACCAGAGCCATGTCCGAAAAGATGTCCGTGTCGCCCATATGGTAGAGCGTCGGTTCATCCTCGAAATGCAGAACGAGGCCGTTAGCACTGCCGAGCGAATGCGAAACGCCGTCTTCGGTAATCTGTGCCGAAGAATGCAGCGCATTGACGAAAGTGGCGGAAAAGCCGGCGAGATGAATGGTGCCGCCGGTGTTGCCCGGCTCCATCGCCGAAACGCCCTGGCGCCCAAGCCACATGCAGAGATCGAAGTTCGCAACGACCACGGCTCCCGTTTCCTTGGCGATTGCGACGGTGTCGCCGACATGATCGCCATGACCGTGCGTCAGCAGAATATGGGTGAGCCCGGTCGTCACCTCCTTGCGCTCGCTGTCGAGGAAGGCCGGGTTGCCGGTGAAGAAGGGATCGATCAGGATCTTCGACGTTGCCGTTTCGATGTGGAAAGCGGAATGGCCGAGCCATTTGATCTTCATGACATTCTCCCAGATGATTTGCGCCTTGGACCAGCTATATGGAACGGATCGAACACCTGCAAAGATCGAATCGGCAAATCAAATGACAATTCTGACCATCGAAGAGCTCGCGAGCCAGCTTCAGCCCAACCAGGCCATCGCCGGCCTCGATCTCGGCACCAAGACGATCGGCATCTCGGTGTCCGACCTTGGACGCCGGATCGCAACGCCGCGCGAGGTGATCCGGCGGGTCAAATTCGGCATCGATGCGGTGACGCTTCTGGCAGTGGCCGAGAAGGAACGGGTTGCGGCCCTTATCATCGGCCTGCCGGTCAACATGGACGGCAGCGAAGGGCCCCGGTGTCAGGCGACCCGCGCTTTCGTGCGAAACATGGTCGAGAAGACGCCCCTGCCCTTCGTCTACTGGGATGAGCGGCTTTCGACCGTCGCGGCCGAACGGGTGCTGATTGAAATGGACGTATCACGCAAGAAGCGGGCCGAGCGCATCGACTCGGCTGCCGCATCCTTCATTCTTCAAGGGGCGCTCGACAGGCTGGCGTCCCTTGCCAGGGACGGCGCTTCGGCCGACTGAGCGGCCACTGCACCAAAGCAGCGGCGATACCAGACTGCAAGCTCACGACGCTTGCGGAAGGCGATGATGCCGAAAACGATGAAGCTGTCGACAATGATGGCGCGGGCGACGAGCGGCGGAATGCTTTCCGGCGGAATGCCGAGCACGTTGCCGTAGACCTGGAAGACCAGGTCATGGGTCTGGCGCGTCAGCATGAAGAATCCGAAGCTCATGTCGTAGTAGGAAAGGCCGTACCAGGCGGCCAAAAACATGACGGGGCATGCCCACAGGATCAGAAACCACTTCATGCGGCCCCCCTTTCCGATATGCGTCGATAGAACAATGGATAGATCGCGCGGTCTGCCAGTACCAAGGCAAGCAGAACCATTGCGGGAACCACGATATCGAGCGCCAGTCCGGCGAAAAACATCATCATGATGATCAAAAGACCAGTTCTCACCGAACCGCTCCCTTCCGGATCTCTTTGCGTTACCCAACCACTGTCCACGCTCGCCGGCGGTCACGCAATGTAAACCACTTGTTAAGGTTAATTTTCACAGGCTCCTGTCCGACTGCAGCCAGCCCGACCCGCCAAGGCGCTGCAAAGCTTGAAACGCACGGCGCGATTTCGTCTTAAATTGATTCCGGCTCGAGGGATTATGCAGTAACGGTGGGCTCCTCTCCCGCTCAGGCCCCGTCATGATCATCGTCTTTGAAAGTATCCTTCCCATCTTCCTTCTGGTGCTGCTCGGCGCATGGCTGAAACGCACGACGCTGGTCGATCAGAACCTTTGGCTGGGCCTCGAACAGTTCGGCTATTACATTCTCTTCCCCGCCCTCTTGTTCTCCACGCTGGCCCAGGCCGATTTTTCCGGCATGAAGGCGGACGCCACGGCGATCGCCACGATCGGCAGTGTCAGCCTGATGTCGATCTTTGTCCTCTTCCTCTGGCCGCTGTTTCGAAACAGAGAGGTTTCGGGCGCCTCCTTCACCTCGGTCTTCCAGACGGCGACGCGGTGGAACGGCTTCATGGCACTGGCGATCGCACAGAAACTCTATGGACCGATCGGGCTGACGCTGACGGCGCTGGTGATGACCCTCGTGATCATCCCGATCAATCTCTACAACGTCGGCGTGCTGGTTTGGTTCGGGGGCGGCAACCGGGATTTCCGGCGTTTCTTTGCCAAGATCGCTACCAATCCGTTAATCGTCGCATCGGTGCTGGGCATCGTGTTCAACCGGATGGGCATAACTGTCTACGGGCCGGTGATGACGACCATCGACATGCTGGCAAGCGCCTCGCTCAGCCTCGGGCTCGTTATGGTCGGTGCCGGATTGCGGGTGTCGGACGCACTGAAGCCGAGTGGATCGGCGATGTTGGCAGTCTTCCTGAAGCTGATCATGATGCCGGTGTTCATGGTGGGTGCCAGCTTCCTGCTCGGCATCCGCGGCGATGCGTTGTGCGTCATTGCGCTCGGCGCTGCCGTTCCGACCGCGATGAACGGCTATCTGCTCGCCAAACAGATGGGCGGCGACGCAGAGCTCTACGCGGCGGTGGCGACGGTTCAGACCGTCGTCTCCTTCTTCACGATCCCGCTGGTGCTGTCGGTGACCGCCTATGTGGCGGCCGGATAGAGCAGGTCGAGGATGTAGGCCGAATCGAAGCGCGAATCGAGCATGCCGTAGGTGGACCGCCAGCCGGCGGCAAGGCGCGATTCGAGGAAGGCGTCGGCGATGCGGCCGGCCCCGAGCCGATAGAGTTCGGCAGCCGCCGCTGCCAGAGCCAGTTGCTCGACCAGCATGCGGGCGGCCCCTTCGTCGCGCTCGCAGAGCGACATCGCCGCACGCAGCACGTCGATCGTCTTGCGACCGGCAGGCCCGAGATCGCGGCTCAGCACGGCAAACAGCTGTTCGAAGAGATCCTTGCGCTTAAGCAGAACGCGAAGCACATCCAGCGCCATGACGTTGCCCGAGCCTTCCCAGATCGCGTTGACCGGCGCCTCGCGATAATGCCGCGCCAGCGCCCGCTCTTCGACGTAGCCGTTGCCACCGAGGCATTCCATCGCTTCATAGATCAGCGCCGGGGCGATCTTGCAGCACCAGTATTTTGCGACCGGCGTCATGATGCGCGCATAGGCCGCCTCTTCGGCACTGCCGTGCGCCTTGTCGAAGGCATCGGCGAGGCGGAACGACAGGGCACTGGCGGCGGCGACGTCGAGCGCCATATCGGCGAGGACCCGGGTCATCATCGGCTGGCCGACGAGCGGCTTGCCGAAAACCTTGCGGCCACGCGTGTGGTGGACGGCCTCGGCGAGCGATGCCCGCATGATGCCGGCGGACGCCAGCGCGCAATCGAGACGCGTCAGCGTCACCATGTCGAGAATAGTGCGGATACCGGCATCGGGCGCGCCGAGCACGAAACCGAATGTGTCGGAAAACTCGACTTCGGAGGATGCGTTGGAGCGGTTGCCGAGCTTGTCCTTCAGGCGTTGGAAGCGCAGGCCGTTGGCGCTCCCGTCTTCAAGCAGCCTCGGTACAAGGAAGCAGCCGAGCCCGTCGCGGGTCTGCGCCAGCATGACGAAGGCGTCGCTCATCGGCGCCGACATGAACCACTTGTGGCCGTTCAGGCGGTAGATACCCTCGCCGACACGCTCTGCGGTCGAAGTGTTGGCGCGCACATCGGTGCCGCCCTGCTTTTCCGTCATGCCCATGCCGACGGTAACGGCAGACTTCTGCATCCACGGCTTGTTGGACGAATCGTATTTGCGCGACAGGATCTTCGGCGCCCATTCCTTCTGCACGGCGGGCGAGGCGGTGATCGCGGCAAGCGATGCACTTGTCATCGTCAGCGGGCAAAGATGGCCGCATTCCAGCTGGGCCGTCAGGTAGAAACGGATCGCCCGCGTCTTGTGCGACTGATTGCGCTCGTCAGGCAGGTTCTCCCAGGCGGATGCGTGCAGGCCCGAGGTCATGGAGCGTCGCATCAGCGCATGCCAGGCCGGATGGAACTCGACGACATCGAGGCGCTCGCCGCGTGGGCCATGCGTCTTCAGCTTCGGTACGCCTTCGTTCGCCATGCGCGCGAGTTCCTGCGCCTCCGGCGAGGTCACGTAGCGCCCGAGCGTACCGAACTCGTCGCGCAGGGCCTTCGGCATGCCCGACGTGATGTCCACGACCAGCGGATCGGAACGATAGGCATTGATGCCGGACCAGGGCTTGGGCTGGTTCAGCTCGGCGAGTTTCTGTTCGGTCCGGTTCATCTGATTCATGGGCCGGTTCTAGCGCAACTTTGCCGACCACGAAACGGGGCCAGGGAAAGATAGGATGCCGCACCCAAGTTTTCTGCGGAAGGGCCCGCGCAACGCTTGCCGTGCCGGGGGTCACGTCTTATAGAGCGAGCCACATTCCAGAGCGCAAGGGCGGCCCATGACCACTTTCCCGCATCGCCACCTGCTCGGCATCAAAGGTCTTACGGAGCAGGATATCACCTACCTGCTCGATCGTGCCGATGAAGCCGTCAAGATCTCCCGTCAGAGAGAGAAGAAGACGTCCACCCTTCGAGGGATGACGCAGATCAATCTCTTCTTTGAAGCGTCCACCAGGACGCAATCCTCCTTCGAGCTAGCGGGCAAACGGCTCGGCGCCGACGTGATGAACATGTCGGTCGGCAACTCGTCGGTGAAAAAGGGCGAAACGCTGATCGATACGGCGATGACGCTCAACGCCATGCACCCCGACGTGCTGGTCGTGCGCCATTCGTCCGCGGGTGCGGCCGCACTTCTGGCCCACAAGGTTTCCTGCTCCGTGGTCAATGCCGGCGATGGCCAGCACGAACATCCGACCCAGGCCCTGCTCGATGCACTGACGATCCGCCGCATCAAGGGCAAGCTCTCGCGCATCATCGTGGCGATCTGCGGCGACGTGCTGCATTCGCGTGTCGCCCGCTCCAACATCCTTCTGCTCAACCAGATGGGCGCGAGGGTGCGGGTCGTCGCACCGGCAACGCTGCTTCCCTCTGGGATCGCCGACATGGGCGTTGAGGTCTACCACTCGATGGCCGAGGGACTGAAGGATGCAGATGTGGTGATGATGCTGCGCCTGCAGCGCGAGCGCATGGCCGGCTCCTTCGTGCCTTCGGTGCGCGAATATTTCCACTACTACGGCCTCGATGCCGAAAAGCTCAAGGCAGCCAAGGACGACGCGCTCGTCATGCACCCGGGCCCAATGAACCGCGGCGTCGAGATCGCGTCCGAAATCGCCGATGGGCCGCAGAGCGTAATCGAGCAGCAGGTTGAAATGGGTGTCGCCGTGCGCATGGCGGTGATGGAAACGCTTCTTCTTTCGCAGAACCAGGGGCCGCGCGTATGACCAGACCGCTCGTTCTTAGGAACCTTCGCATCGTCGATCCGTCCCGCAACCTCGACGAAACCGGCACGATCATCGTCGGTGATGATGGCCGTATCCTGGCCGCAGGCAAGGATGCCCTCAATCAGGGAACGCCTGTTGGCGCCTTCGTCAAGGATTGCGACGGACTAACGGCCGTTCCGGGCCTCGTCGACGCGCGCGTCTTCGTCGGCGAGCCGGGCGCCGAGCACCGCGAAACGATCGAATCGGCCTCGCGCGCAGCAGCCGTCGGCGGTGTGACCTCCTTCATTTCGATGCCGGACACGGATCCTGTCATCGACGACATCGCGCTTGTCGAATTCATGCAGAAGACGGCCCGCGACAAGGCGCTCGTCAATGTCTATCCGGCGGCCGCGATGACCAAGGGTCTCGCCGGCGAAGAGATGACCGAGTTCGGTCTGCTGCGGGAGGCAGGTGCGGTCTGCTTCACCAACGGACGCAAGGCGATTCACGATACGCTGATGCTGCGCCGCGCCATGACCTATGCCCGCGAGTTCGGCGCGGTGATCGCGCTCGAAACGCGCGACAAGTATCTCGGCGCCAACGGCGTGATGAACGAGGGCCTGCTTGCCAGCTGGCTCGGTCTTGCCGGTGTGCCGCGCGAGGCGGAAATCATCCCGCTCGAGCGCGACCTGCGTATCGCCGGCCTCACCAAGGCCGCCTACCACGCCGCCAACATCTCGGTTCCCGAATCCGCCGAAGCCGTTCTGACCGCCCGCAACCGCGGCGCCAACGTCACCTGCGGCATCTCTATCAACCATCTGACGCTCAACGAGAACGACATCGGTGAATACCGGACCTTCTTCAAGCTCTCGCCGCCGCTGCGCCGCGAGGACGACCGCGTCGCGATGGCGGAAGCTCTTGCCAACGGCACCATCGACATCATCGTTTCCTCGCATGATCCGCAGGATGTCGACACCAAGCGCCTGCCCTTCTCCGACGCGGAAAATGGCGCGATCGGGCTCGAGACGATGCTAGCCGCAGCGCTTCGCCTGCATAACAGCGGCCAGGTTCCGCTGATGCGCCTCATCGACGCGATGTCGACGCGTCCGGCGGCGATCTTCGGGCTTGATGCCGGCTCGCTGAAGCCGGGTGCCAAGGCCGACATCACCGTCATCGATCTCGAAGAGCCTTGGGTCCTCTACAAGGAAGCGATCGTTTCACGATCGAAGAACACGCCATTCGAAAATGCGCGCTTTACCGGACGGGTTGTGCAAACCTATGTTGCCGGCAAGCTTGTGCATTCGGCATAAGCGACAGCAGTCGCGCGGGAGGAATCGGTGGATCTTTTTTCCTGGCAGCTTGGACTGCCTTCGACAGCCTTGAGCCTTGCCTTCGGCTATCTGCTCGGCTCGATCCCCTTCGGGCTGATCCTGACCCGCATGGCCGGCCTCGGTGACGTTCGCAAGATCGGCTCGGGCAATATCGGCGCCACCAATGTCCTGCGAACCGGCAACAAGAAGCTTGCCGCGGCAACCCTGCTGCTTGACGCCCTGAAAGGCACGGCGGCAGCCGCTATCGCATCGCTTTGGGGTGTCGAAGCCGGTATCGCCGCAGGTCTTGCCGCCTTCCTCGGCCATCTCTACCCGGTCTGGCTCGGCTTCAAGGGCGGCAAGGGCGTCGCTACCTATATCGGCGTGCTGCTGGGCCTCGTGCCCTGGATGGTTCTCGTCTTTGCGGCGATCTGGCTGGCGATGGCGAAAATTAGCCGTTACTCTTCGCTATCGGCGCTGGTTGCAACTGCAGTCATTCCGGTTGTACTCTACCTGACAGGACACGAGAAAGTCGCCCTGCTGTTTGCGGTCATGACCCTGATTACATGGGTGAAACATCGCGCCAATATCCAGCGGCTCATCGCGGGCACCGAAAGCAGGATCGGAGACAAGGGATAATGTTGAACGTCAGTGCAAAGCGAACCGGAGTTGCACTGACCGAACGACAGAAGATTTCCTGGCTGCGGCTGATCCGCAGCGATAATGTCGGCCCCGTAACGTTCCGCGATCTCATCAATCACTTCGGCACGGCTGACGCCGCACTTGACGCCTTGCCCGAACTATCGCGGCGCGGACGTTCCGCGTCGCCACTATCGCCGAAGCGGAACGGGAGCTCGAAATAGCGCACCGCTTCGGCGCGACCTTCGTCGGTATCGGCGAACCAAATTATCCTTTCGCCCTTCGCCAGATCGATGGCGCTCCACCGCTTCTGGCGGTCAAAGGCAACCTCGACGCCGCGGCACGATCGTCTCTCGGCATCGTCGGCTCGCGCAACGCCTCGGTCAGCGGTGCCAAGTTCGCAGCGATGATCGCGCGCGATGCCGGTCGTGCCGGTTATGTGATCACGTCAGGGCTGGCGCGCGGCATCGACACCGCCGCCCATCGAGCAAGCCTGGAAAGCGGAACGATCGCGGTGCTTGCGGGCGGTATCGACCGACCCTATCCACCGGAAAATGTCGGGCTGCTCAACGATATCATGTCAGGCCAGGGCCTGGCCGTGAGCGAAATGCCGTTCGGCTGGGAGCCGCGGGCTCGCGATTTCCCGAGGCGCAACCGTCTGATCGCCGGCATCAGTCTCGGCGTGGCGATCGTCGAGGCAGCCAACCGCTCGGGCTCACTGATCACGGCCCGCTACGCCGCCGATTTCGGCCGACTGGTATTTGCCGTTCCCGGCTCGCCGCTCGACCCACGCTGCCACGGAACCAATGATCTGCTCAAACAGGGCGCGATCGTCACGACGACGTCGGACGATGTTCTCGACGCCCTTGCGCCTCTCAGCCAATACAGGCTGCCCTTGGCGGCAGGGGCCGAAGAGCCCGGCCATGCAGCCCCGTCGAGACAGCCGGTGCCGCTCGCTGACGGCGACCGGGCAACGATCATCGACGCGCTCGGCCCGACACCGGCCGAAATCGACGATGTCATCCGCCACACTGGACAGCCTGCAGCGGAAGTCTACCTCGTGCTGCTCGAGCTTGACCTTGCCGGACGCCTCAGCCGCCATGCTGGCGGACTGGTGTCGCTCAATGCGGAGCAATAAAACTTCTTGTTTGCGCACGATCCAGTCGGCAACCGGCAACACAAAAGCACATTCGCAGATACGAAGAAAACACGAGCGACTCAATCGGAAAGAGATATAATTATCTATTCTCGCAATGGCTGCATAACGCAGCCCTGTCGCTATTTTGAATGAAACCCCTTGACCCCGCTCGAATCCCTGTCCATTTCGGGGCATCGATATTCGGCGATGCTCAGTGCAAACCGCGCTGACGCAGGACCAAACCCGGTTGTCTCAGAAAAATGACGATGAATGTTGTAGTGGTGGAATCGCCTTCGAAGGCAAAGACGATCAACAAGTACCTCGGCCCAGGCTACAAGGTTCTTGCCTCGTTCGGCCATGTGCGGGATCTGCCTGCCAAGGACGGCTCGGTTCGTCCTGACGAAGATTTTGAGATGTCCTGGGAGGTCGACGCCGCGTCGGCCAAACGCATGAAGGATATTGCCGATGCCGTGAAGGCAGCGGACGGCCTCATCCTCGCGACCGACCCGGATCGCGAAGGCGAAGCGATCTCCTGGCATGTGCTCGATCTTCTCAGGAAGAAAAAGGTGTTGGGTGACAAGCCGGTCAAGCGTGTGGCCTTCAACGCCATCACCAAGAAGGCCGTGCTTGACGCGATCGCCCATCCGCGTGACCTCGATATTCCGCTTGTTGATGCGTATCTGGCGCGCCGTGCACTCGACTATCTCGTCGGCTTCAACCTGTCGCCGGTACTTTGGCGTAAGCTCCCCGGCGCCCGCTCTGCCGGCCGCGTTCAGTCCGTCACGCTGCGGCTGGTCTGCGATCGCGAAGCGGAAATCGAACGGTTCATCTCCGAAGAATACTGGAACCTGTCGGCGCTCTTGAAGACGCCGCGCGGTGACGAGTTCGAGGCACGGCTCGTTTCGGCGGACGGAAAGCGACTGGCTCCACGTGCGGTCGGCAACGGCGAGGAAGCCAACCGGCTAAAGACCCTGCTCGATGGCGCAACCTATGTCGTCGACAGCATCGAGGCAAAGCCGGTCAAGCGGAACCCCTCGCCGCCATTCACCACTTCGACGCTACAGCAGGCTGCGTCATCGAAGCTCGGCTTCTCCGCCTCCCGCACCATGCAGGTTGCGCAGAAGCTCTATGAAGGTGTTGATATCGGCGGCGAAACCGTCGGTCTGATCACCTACATGCGTACCGACGGTGTGCAGATGGCGCCCGAATCGATCGAGGCCGCACGTGAGGCGATCGGCAGCCAGTTCGGCAACCGCTACCTGCCGGAAAAGCCACGCCTCTACTCTACCAAGGCGAAAAACGCCCAGGAAGCGCACGAGGCCATTCGCCCGACCGACTTCAACCGGACGCCCGACCAGGTCCGCCGCTTCCTCGACGGCGATATGCTGAAGCTTTACGATCTTGTCTGGAAGCGCGGCATCGCCAGCCAGATGGCGTCTGCCGAGATCGAACGTACGACCGCCGAGATTACCGCCGATAACGGTGGCAACAAGGCTGGCCTGCGCGCCACCGGTTCGGTCATTCGTTTCGACGGCTTCATCGCCGCCTATACGGACGCCAAGGAAGACGGCGAGCAGACCGATGACGGCGACGAAGATGGTCGCCTGCCGGAGATCAACGCGCGCGAAAGCCTGGCAAAGCAGAAGATCAATGCTTCGCAGCATTTCACCGAGCCGCCGCCGCGCTACTCGGAAGCAACGCTGATCAAGAAGATGGAAGAGCTCGGCATCGGCCGTCCATCGACCTATGCCGCGACGGTAACGACGCTGCTCGACCGCGACTACATCACCAACGACAAGCGCAAGCTCGTGCCCCAGGCCAAGGGACGGCTCGTCACGGCGTTTCTCGAAAGCTTCTTCACGCGCTACGTCGGGTACGACTTCACGGCGTCGCTCGAAGAAAAGCTCGACCAGGTCTCGGCTGGCGAGGTCAACTGGAAGGACGTTCTTCGCGACTTCTGGAAGGATTTCTTCGCGCAGATCGAGGAAACCAAGGAACTGCGCGTAACCAACGTGCTCGACGCGCTGAACGAGGAACTGGCACCGCTGGTGTTCCCCAAGCGCGAAGACGGCAGCGATCCGCGCATCTGCCAGGTTTGCGGCACCGGCAAGCTGTCGCTGAAACTCGGCAAGTACGGCGCCTTCGTCGGCTGCTCGAACTACCCCGAGTGCAACTTCACCCGCCAGCTTTCGTCCGACGGCAACAGCGATGCCGAGGCTTCGGTCTCGAACGAGCCGCAGGCGCTCGGCAAGGATCCGCACACCGGCGAGGAAATCACGCTGCGCAGCGGCCGTTTCGGTCCCTATGTCCAGCGCGGCGACGGCAAGGAAGCCAAGCGTTCGAGCCTGCCCAAGGGCTGGACGCCATCCTCCATCGACCATGAGAAGGCCGTCGCCCTGCTCTCGCTGCCGCGCGATATCGGCGCGCACCCCGAAACCGGCAAGATGATCTCGTCGGGTCTTGGCCGCTACGGACCCTTCGTGCTGCATGACGGCACCTATGCGAACCTCGAATCGATCGAAGACGTCTTCTCGATCGGTCTGAACCGCGCCGTTTCCGTGATTGCCGACAAGCAATCCAAGGCCGGTGCCGGTCGTGGCCGTGGCGCCGCGGTCGCGCTGAAGGAACTGGGCGACCATACGGAAGGCGGCGCAATCACCGTCCGCGACGGCCGCTACGGGCCCTATGTCAACTGGGGCAAGATCAACGCGACCTTGCCGCAAGGCAAGGATCCGCAATCGGTAACGGTCGAAGAGGCGCTCGCCCTCATTGCCGAGCGTGCAGCCAAGAGCGGCACCGGCAAGGGCAAGGCGACGAAGGCAAAGACGACGAAGTCTTCCAAGGCTGCGACAGACGGCGCCACCAAGAAGACGACCAAGGCCAAGGCGCCTGCCAAGGCAAAACCAAAGACGGCCGCGAAGGCCAAGAAGGACTGACCTTGACCAGAATACCGCGCGACCCGACCGAAAGATCCGGAAAAGGCTCCGGCAGGAAAGAGGGCCGCGCGGCAAAGGCCGCGCCGGCGTCGGAGAAAACCTCGATCATCCACGGTGCGGTTCCCCCGCGCGATGTGCTGATGCGCTTCATCGCCGAGAATCCGGAACGCGCCTCCAAGCGAGAAATTGCCAAAGCATTCGGTCTCAAGGGCGACACGCGCGTCGAACTCAAGGCGCTGCTGCGTTCGTTGGAAGCAGACGGGCTGGTCGAGAAGAAGCGCAAGTCGCTCGTGCGTCCGGGCGCCCTTCCCCCGGTTACCGTGCTCGATATCACCATGCGCGACGTTGACGGCGAACTGATCGGCCGCCCGGCCGAATGGCTGGATGACGATGGCGTCGCACCGGCAGTGCTGATCAAGCAGTCGACTGTCGGCAAGGACAAGGGCAAGACGCCGGTCGGCGGCCTCGGCGACCGCGTGCTTGCAAAGATCTTCCCGGCCAAGGACCGTGGCGGCCCAGCCTATACCGCACGCATCATCAAGGTGCTCGACAAGCGCCGGGACGCCGTCCTCGGCGTCTTCCGCGCCACGCCGGGTGGCGGCGGGCGCCTGATGCCGATCGAAAAGCGCGGCGAGGAAATCCTTGTTGATCCGGACTTCGTCGGCGACGCCAAGGACGGCGATCTCATCGAAGTCCAACTGACGCGCCTTGGCCGCTACGGCCTGCCGCGCGCTCAGGTTCAAAACGTCGTCGGTTCGGTCGCTTCGGAAAAGGCGATCTCGATGATCGCCATCTATGCCCACGGCATCCCGCACGTCTTTCCGGAACGCGCTCTGAACGAAGCGGAAGACGCCGGCCCGGCCACCATGGCGCATCGGGAAGACTGGCGCTCGCTGCCGCTGATCACCATCGACCCGGCCGATGCGAAGGACCACGACGATGCTGTTCACGCGGAGCCGGACCCGTCGGAGGACAATCCGGGCGGCGTCATCGTCACCGTCGCGATTGCCGACGTCTCCTGGTACGTCCGGCCGAAATCGGCACTTGACCTCGAAGCGTTGAAGCGCGGCAACTCGGTCTATTTCCCGGACCGAGTCGTTCCGATGCTGCCGGAGCGGATCTCCAACGACCTCTGCTCGCTCAAGGAAGGCGTCGACCGGCCGGCGCTCGCCGTGCGCATGCGCTTTTCCAAGGAGGGCCGCAAGGCGGGCCACACCTTCCATCGCATCATGATGAAGAGCGCGGCCAAGCTTTCCTACCAGCAGGCCCAGGCCGCCATTGACGGCAATCCCGACGACAAGACCGGCCCGATCCTCGACACGATCCTGAAGCCGCTGTGGGAGGCCTATCGCACGCTCACGCGCGGTCGTGACCGCCGCCAGCCGCTCGAGTTGAACATGCCCGAGCGCAAGATCATCTTGAAGCCCGACGGCACCGTCGATCGCGTCTTCGTGCCGGACCGCCTCGACGCGCACAAGCTGATCGAAGAAATGATGATCCAGGCGAACGTCGCCGCCGCCGAGACGCTCGAGCAGAAGCGCCAGGTGCTGATCTACCGGGTGCACGACCAGCCGTCGCTGGCCAAGCAGGAGAGCCTGCGCGAGTTCCTGGCCACGCTCGACATCGCGCTGGTCAAGGGCGGCAACATGCGCTCGAACCACTTCAACGGCATCCTGTCCAAGGCCGAAGGCAAGCCGTTCGAAACCATGGTCAACGAGATGGTGCTGCGCTCCCAGAGCCAGGCGATCTACAGCCCTGAGAACATCGGCCATTTCGGCCTCAACCTGTTGAAATATGCGCATTTCACTTCGCCGATCCGGCGCTACGCCGATCTGATCGTGCACCGAGCGCTGGTCGCCTCGCTCGGTCTTGGCGAAGGCGGTCTCACGCCGCAGGAAGAGGCGGTGCTCGACGATATCGCCGCTGAGATCTCGACCTTCGAGCGCCGGGCCATGGCCGCCGAGCGCGATACTGTCGACCGGCTGATCGCCCATCATCTGAACGGCCGCATCGGCGAGGAATTCGAAGGCCGTGTTGCCGGCGTCACCAAGGCGGGACTTTTTGTCACCCTGCCGGCCTATGGCGCCAACGGGTTCGTACCTATATCTACGCTCGGACGAGACTACTTCATCTATGATGAAGCGCATCAGGCCCTTTCCGGCGAAAAGACCGGTCTCGGCTTTCGTCTCGGCGATCAGGTGCAGGTCAAATTGGTCGAAGCCGTACCGCTTGCCGGCGCGCTTCGCTTCGAGATGATCAGCGAAGGACGGAAAATGCCGACCGCCACGCGCTCCTTCCACAAATCGGGGCGTCGTGATCGCTCGAGCCCGCGCAAGACGCCGGGTACACGACCGCCGCGCGGAAAGCGCTAGAGCATGTCGCGCAAAAGTGTTCATCGCTTTTGCGATGACGGCATGCGCAAAAACAAGAGCTTAAAGCGCAGCAAGCGGATCTGAAAGATCGCGATGCGCTTTAGGCCACGACATGTGGCCGGCGGCTTCGACAAGGAGAGAATGCAGATGATGGCAACGGACAAGGAAACGCTTCACCTCGGTGGTCATGCAGCCGATGAACGTCCCGTCGGTCGATCCATGCGTCGCGGCTTTTTCGGCACGTGCCCGGCCTGTGGCAGCGGCAAGCTCTTCCGCAGCTATGTCAAAGCCGTCGATGCCTGCGCGGCCTGCGGCGAGCGTATGGACCACCAGCGCGCCGACGACTTTCCACCCTATATCGTCGTCACCATCGTCGGCCATCTGGTGCTTGGCGGCTACATGATGACCGACTTGATCCTGCCGCTGACGACGTGGCAGCACCTTGCCATCTGGACGCCGATTACGCTGATCAGTTCGCTTGCGCTGCTGCAGCCGATCAAGGGCGCTGTCATCGGCCTGCAATGGGCGCTGAGGATGCACGGCTTCGGTGGACAGGAGGACACGCCCGAGGACGTCCTGCCTGTGCGAGATCCCTCCGCATGACGTCAGGACGCGAAAGCGTCACCTTGGCCCCCGACACGCCTGAGCGGCGCGCAAGGCCGCGTGACGCAGCGTCGATCATGCTGCTCGACCGCTCCGGCGACGGCGTACGCGTGCTGATGGGCCGGCGCAGCAGTGCGCATGTCTTCATGCCCGATCTCTATGTCTTTCCCGGCGGGCGCCGAGACCCGACCGACCATCGCCTCGCGTTCTCCAGTGATCTCAACCCCGCCGTCCTGCAGGCGCTGAAAAGCGTCCGGGGGGCACCCGTAAGCGACTCTCGTGCAAGAGCACTGGCGCTGGCGGCGCTCCGAGAACTCTACGAGGAAGCCGGTGTTCCCTTGGGCACGCCGCATGCAAAGGCGGAAGCGCCACTGCCCTTTCTTCCAGATCTCGCAAACTTGCGCTATATGGCTCGGGCCATTACTCCTCCGGGACACTCGAGGCGGTTCGATACACGCTTCTTCGCGATCTTCGCGGACGAAGCCGAAGTCGATACATCACGGGTTCTGGAAAGCCGGGAGCTCCAGGATTTGCAGTGGATCGATGTCAACGACCTCCCCTCGCTCCGGATACCGGAGATAACCGCAATCATCCTTTCGGATTTGAGAAGCGGCCTTAACACGGACCCGACGCTACCCTATGAGCGCTCCGTGCCCTTCTATTTCGCGCGCCGTGGGCGGCTCATCCGCACGCTTCTCTAAGGACCACCGTCGCATGTCACAGCCGACGCCCGGGTGCCCAGCACCGGTTGAGGAAATTCACTGGCCGTCGCTGATCGCGGCGGTCTCCGCCATCAGCGCCGTCGGCATCGCCATCGGCCTCGGCCTACCGCTGCTTTCGAGCATCATGGAGAACCGCGGCATCTCGTCGACGCTGATTGGTCTCAATTCGGCGATGGCCGGCGTGGCCTCCATGGTCGCGGCTTCCTTCACGACCAAATTCGCCCATCGCCACGGTGTTGCGCCGACGATGCTCTGGGCCGTCCTGCTCGCCGCAATCAGCGCCTTCGGCTTTTACTACATTACCAACTTCTGGCTCTGGTTTCCGCTGCGGGTCGTCTTCCATGGCGCCATTACCGTACTCTTCATCCTCTCCGAATTCTGGATCAACGCCACCGCCCCGCCAGCGAAACGGGGCTTCGTCCTCGGCATCTACGGCACGGTTCTATCCCTCGGCTTCCTGAGCGGGCCGCTGCTCTTCTCGATCCTCGGCAGCGAGGGTGTCTTGCCCTTCGTGGTCGGCGCCGGTGTCATTCTGCTCGCGGCCGTGCCAATCTTCCTCGCGCGGGACGAGAGCCCTGTCATCGACGAAAAGCCCGACCGCCATTTCATGCGCTACATCTTCCTGGTGCCGACCGCGACCGCCGCCGTCTTCATCTTCGGCGCGGTCGAATCGGGCGGGTTGTCGCTCTTTACGGTCTACGGGACACGATCGGGGTTCACCGAATCACAGGCGGCGCTGCTGCTGACCGTGATGGGCATCGGCAATTTCATCTTCCAGATTCCGCTCGGCATGCTGTCAGACCAGATCAAGGATAAGCGCACATTGCTGACGGCCATGACCGTTATCGGCCTCATTGGCGCCCTCTGTCTGCCGATGCTGGTGGAAAGCTGGTTCCTGATGGCGATCATTCTGTTGTTCTGGGGGGGCTGCGTCTCTGGTCTCTACACGGTCGGCCTCAGCCATCTCGGCTCGCGCCTGCAGGGCTCCGACCTTGCCGCGGCCAATGCGGCGTTCGTTTTCTCCTATGCGGTCGGCACGGTGGCCGGGCCGCAGGTGATCGGCGCATCGATGGATGTGGCTGGCAACAACGGTTTTGCCTGGGCGATTGCCGGGTTTTTCGGCCTTTACGTCGCGCTTTCGGTTGTAAGGATCGTTTTGAATCCAAAACGGTCTTGACTTTTCGGCCGCGATTTGTAGTTTCGCGCCAACCTTGCCCGTGGCCCGCAACCGGTTGTCCACGGCTTTCAATTTCATAAAGGCAGGACGACCATGGCAAAAGCCACCACCATCAAGATCAAGTTGCTGTCGACAGCCGACACGGGTTTCTTCTACGTCACGACCAAGAACAGCCGTACGATGACGGACAAGATGACCAAGACCAAGTATGATCCGGTCGCCAGAAAGCACGTCGAGTTCAAGGAAACCAAGATCAAGTAAGATCTGACGTTTCGTGGGATCAAGGGGCGCCAACCGCAAGGTTTGGCGCCCCTTTCCGTTGGTGCGCCAAGAAGCGGCCGCCGACTGTTCGGAGGCCGTCCCGCCTGCGTGTGCGCACAGGCAAGAATCAAAAAGCGCTGTCCCTTCCGGAACAGCGCTTTGAATGGGGGTCGGCTGGCTACTGACCGCGGCACGAGGATTCCGCAGGTGTCAAAAGCCAACCGACCGACCCCACGACCCAGGAGATGCGGCGGACCTGAGCATCATGGGGTAACCGAAGCTGATGGAAGCTATGCCCCCGCATTTATCAGCATCACCTGAAAATAGAAAAAAATCAATGAATTCTTAATGCGCGAAGCGGTGTCGCTCGGCGCATGGTTAATTCCGTATCACATCGGCACATGTAAATGCTTGCGCGCCGCCGCTACCAAACCCCTCGGTAGCATCGTTGCGGCGGAGAATACAACTTTAAAGGCATATCGCAAGAGGGATCCGGAATTTCATCAAGCCACCAGCAGGTGGTGACAGGCTCGGTTCTTTCCGTCAGGCTGCAGCCGCCACCACTCTGTTGCGACCCTCGTTCTTCGCCTGGTAGAGCGCCATATCTGCGCGCTTCAGCAAAGCTTCTGTCGTGTCGCCTTCCAGTTTCAGGCCGGCAATGCCCATGGACGCGGTGATGACCAGCGCGCCGTCCGCATGCGGTATCGAGAATGGCTGACTCTCGATGATATGCCGCAACCGCTCGGCAACGGCGGCCGCCATCTCCGGCGGTGTGTCGGGCATGACCACGACGAACTCTTCGCCGCCAAAGCGGCAGGCCAGATCGGCGCCGCGGACGGTGGAGCGGATGCGGTTGGCAAATTCGCGCAACACCTCATCACCAACATCGTGACCATAGGTGTCGTTGACCTGCTTGAACCGATCGATGTCGGTCATGCAGATCGACAACGGGCGACCGCGTGCTCCCGCACGATCGAGCAGCAGCTTCAGATGATTGTCGAGATAGCGGCGGTTGTGCAGCCCTGTCAGGCCATCGGTGACCGCCAGCTCGATCGTCTGCTGCACGCTCTTTCTCAGCATGTCGTTGCAATGCTTGCGCCTGATCTGGGTCAACGAGCGGGCAACAAGCTCATTGGGATCAACCGGCCGGATGATGTAGTCGGTAATACCGAGATCGAGCGCACGCACGATCATCTCGTCATTGCCCTGCTCCGTGATCAGCAGGATCGGAATGAAACGTGTGCGCTCCAGCGATCGCAACTGCGAGCACAATCGCAAGGGATCGTAATCGTCGAAGTTGGCGTTGACGATGACGAGGTCGAAATTGTTCTCGGCCGCCTCGAACAGCGCCGCCTGCGGGTCGGAGATAACAGAGACATCGGCAATCGGCTTGAGCGTGCGCTGCAGCCGCTCCTGAGAGGAGCCGCGGCCATCGACCAGGAGGATATTGCCCGGCTCGTCCGGACGGTCCTGACG
>Ga0247819_10000635_pt1 | contig 20215 bp, 16 predicted proteins | sample 13C_Xylose_Day6_FD_193428 | JGI IMG/M metagenome (GOLD analysis project Ga0247819, IMG submission 193428) | Soil microbial communities from agricultural site in Penn Yan, New York, United States - 13C_Xylose_Day6 | ecosystem: Environmental > Terrestrial > Soil > Agricultural land | place: USA...
GCAACTCGCCCAGCTGACGCCGCCGCGACGGCCGAGAAGGCAGCGCAATTCCACGGCCCCGTGGCGCTGCTCGTCAACAATGCCGGCATCGCCCATCAGGCGCTGTTCGAGAATCTCGAGGTCGCCGATTTCGACCGGATGTTTGCGGTGCATGTGCGCGGCACCTTCCTGATGACCAAGGCGGTGCTGCCGGCCATGCTTGCCCGCGGCGAGGGCGTTATCGTCAACATGGCCTCGCAGCTCGGCCAGATCGGCGGCGTCGAGCTCGTGCATTACTCGTCGGCCAAGGCTGCGATCATCGGCATGACCAAGGCGCTCGCGCGCGAAGTTTCGAGCCGCGGCGTGCGCGTCAATGCGGTCGCGCCCGGTCCTATCAACACGCCGCTCGTCATGGGGCTGTCCGAGGATTGGCGGGCCGCCAAGAAGGCGCAGCTGCCGCTCGGGCGTTTCGGCGAGCCGGACGAAATCGCCGCGACGGTCGCGTTTCTGGCCTCGCCGTCGGCGAGCCTGTTCGTCGGCCAGACGCTCGGACCGAACTCCGGCGACGTGATGCTCTGACAGGAAAGATGAAAATGCCAAATCCTCCCAAGACGTCCCGCATTGTCATCGTCACCGGTGCCGGCATCGGCATTGGCCAGGCGACCGCCAGAGCTTTTGCCGCCAAAGGCGACCATGTCGTCGTGACCGATATTCTCGAGCGTGAGGCATCGGCCACGGTCGACGCCATCCGGCATGCCGGCGGCTCCGCCGAGTTCGCCTACTACGACGTCCGCTCGACGTCGGCGACCGACGCGCTGGTCACTGATCTGGAAAAACGCCACGGTCGCATCGATGTCGTCGTCGCCAATGCCGGCATTGCCCATCGCACCCCGCTTGCCAGGCTGACCGACGACAAGTGGGATCTGACCTTCGACATCGACCTCAAGGGCATCTTCCGACTGGCGCGTGCCGTCGCACCCGGCATGCGCCAGCGCGGCGAGGGCAGCATCGTCGCGCTCTCCTCGATCATGGGCGTTGCCTATGGCTGGGACGAGCACGTGCATTACTCCGCCGCCAAGTCCGGCGTCGTCGGTCTAGTGCGTGGGCTTGCCGTTGAGCTTGCCGGCGACGGGGTTCGCGTCAACGGCGTTGCGCCTGGCTACATCCGCACAGCCCAGCTGCTTTCGGAGGAAAACTCGCTCGGGCCTGACGGCGCGGAAGCCGCTGCCGCCTTCATCCCGATGAAAAGGCTCGGAACGCCTGAGGATATCGCCGACGTGATCGCGTTCCTGGCATCCAACAGCGCGAGATACATGACCGGCCAGGTGCTGGTTGTGGATGGGGGCCTCCTGGTGGGGCGTTACTGAAACGCTGCGCGATGCGGCGAATGAACATGGGGCGCGTGGCAAACGGGCTCCGGGGAACAACAACAACTGGAGAAGAGACAATGCCAAATATGGAAATCAATCGCCGCTCCCTCCTCAAACGATCCGCCGGGATGATGGCGCTGGCGATGGGCGGCGGCACGCCGTTCCTGTCGTCGCGCGCTGCCTTTGCGCAGGCCGCCGACCTCGCAGGCCAGCAGCTGCGCACCATCGGCCTTTCGGTCACCGTTCAGGAGCGCATCCTCGAGCAGTTCAAGGCTGCTGCCGGCGTCGGCGGCACGTCCGGAACGGCAGCAACTTTCCCGGACGCTCAGACGAAGATCCTCTCCGGCTCCAAGGACTATGATTGCTGGGAGATCATCGCCGAGCGCCTGCCGTCGATCGTCATGACCAACAATGTCGAGCCCATCCCGGCCTCGGCGCTGAAGAATTGGGCCAACATCCGGGATACCTTCACGACCGCCAGTGACAAGTGGGACCGTAGCGCGCAGATCATCGGCCAGATCTGGACAGACGAAAGCCAGACGGCGCTGAACATGGTGCCCGCCGTCTATAACTACGATTCCATCGGCTACAATCCCGATGTGCTCTCGGCCGAGGAAGCCAACAGCTGGACCGCGATCTTCGATCCGAAGTGGAAGGGCAAGTCCGGCATCAACACCGACCCGCTGATCGCGATCGGCCAGGCGATGATGGCGATGAACTCGCTCGGCCTTTCCGACGTCAAGAACCCGGGCAATGCGACCGCAGCCGAAATCGACGAGGCTGCCGCCTTCCTGATTTCCAAGAAGAAGGAAGGCCAGTTCCGCGCGCTCTGGGGCGATTTCGGTGAACTCGTCAACCTCATGGCGTCGGGCGAAATGGTCGTCTGCGACGCCTGGCAGCCGGCGGTCATGGCGGTCAAGGCGCAGGGCAAGCCCTGCCGCTACGCCGTGCCGAAGGAAGGCTATCGCGGTTGGGCGATTGGTCCGGCGATGATTGCTGGCACTGCCAACAAGGAGGCGGTCATTGCCTATGCCGACTATTGGCTTTCGGGCGAGCCGGGCATCACCGTCTCCGAGCAGGGCTACTACTCGCCGTCGACCAACATCAAGAACGTCATGGCGCCGGAGAAATATGCCTTCTGGTACGAGGGCAAACCCTGGGTCGGCGCCGAGGAGCGCGGCATCAAGGAAGGCGACCTGCGCGACGGCGGCTCGCTCGAAGAACGCGCCAAGAACGTCGCCTACTGGCACCAGTGGCCGGACGAATACGACCACCTGATCCAGAAGTGGGACGAATTCCTCAACGCCTGATGAAGGACGGCCGGGGCGCAAACCCGCCCCGGCCTTTCCCCCAACGCATCCGCTATTAGAACCGGAGAACGACCGTGATCTTCGACCTCGAACTCAACAATGTCGGCAAGGTCTACGACAACGGCACCCCCGCCGTGATCGATTTCAACCTGTCGGTTTCCAAGGGCGAGTTCATCGCGTTCCTCGGCCCGTCCGGCTGCGGCAAGACGACGACGCTGCGCATGATCGCCGGCTTCGAGCAGATCTCTTCCGGCGAGATGCTGATCAAGGGCAAGCGTATGAACGACATCCGGCCGGAACACCGGCCGACGTCGATGATCTTTCAGAGCTACGCGCTCTTTCCGCACATGACCGTGCGCCGCAATGTCGGCTACGGGCTCGACGTCAAGGGCATGGCCAAAGCCGAACGCGACGCCAAGGTCGATCGTATCCTGGCAACGCTTGGGCTCGAGGACATCGCCGAGAAGAAGCCGGACCGGCTCTCCGGCGGCCAGCGCCAGCGCATCGCGCTTGCCCGCGGTCTTGTCGTTGAACCGGATATTCTGCTTCTCGACGAGCCGCTGGGCGCGCTCGACGCCAATCTGCGCAAGGCGATCCAGAACGAACTGAAGCTGCTGCAGAAAACGCTCGGCGTCACCTTCGTCTTCGTCACCCATGCGCAGTCCGAGGCGCTCGCGCTTTCCGACCGTATCGTGGTGATGAACCAGGGCAGGGTCGAGCAGATCAGCCCGCCACACCAGCTCTACACCCGGCCAAACACCGCCTTCGTTGCCCAGTTCATCGGCAACAACACGATCTTCCAGGGCGAAGTCGAAGGCGCATCGGACGACCGGACGCTGGTTTCGACGCCGCTCGGGCAGCTTTCCGGCCGGCCGAACGGGGCCCTTTCCAAGCGGTCACGGGTCAATGTCGTCATCCCGGCCGAAGCGATCGAGGTGCATCCGGCGGCCCTGGTTTCGCGTGACCAGATTGCCCATGCGGTCGGCGGCAACGTCGTCAGCGCCAGTGTGCGCCGCTTCGACGTGGTCGGCCATGTATCCCACCTGACGGCGGGACTTGCGGACGGACGCACCGTTTCGCTCGAAGCCCATGTCGACAAGTACCAGCCCGACGCCTTCCCCGTAGGCGCGGACATTCTTTTGAGCTGGCAGCCGGGCGAAGCCACGGTCATCCCAGCCTGATCACGCGAGCGGGATGAGGAACAATGTGTGCGGTTTTCCGCCCGCATCCCGCTCTGACTTACGAGAAGAGAAAACACGAAGGAGACATACCATGGCCAAGGAAATCCTCTGCAGCTTCGGCGTCGACGTCGACGCGGTCGCCGGCTGGCTCGGGTCCTACGGGGGCGAGGATTCGCCCGACGATATCTCGCGCGGCCTTTTTGCCGGCGAGGTCGGCAGCCCGCGACTGTTGAAACTGTTCGAACGCTTCGGCATCAAGACCACCTGGTTCATTCCCGGCCACTCGATCGAGACGTTCCCGGAACAGATGCAGGCTGTGGCGGACGCCGGCCACGAAATCGGCATTCACGGCTACACCCATGAAAACCCGATCGCCATGACGCGCGAGCAGGAGACCGAAGTCCTCGACAAGAGCATCGATCTCGTCACCAAGCTCTCGGGCAAGCGCCCGACCGGCTATGTCGCGCCATGGTGGGAGTTCTCCAACGTCACCAACGAGCTGCTGCTGGAACGCGGGATCAAGTACGATCACTCGCTGATGCATGACGACTTCACGCCCTATTATGTCCGCGTCGGCGACAAGTGGACGAAGATCGACTACTCCAAGAAGCCGTCCGAATGGATGGTGCCGCTGCAGCGCGGCAAGGAGACCGATCTCATCGAAATTCCGGCCTCCTGGTATCTCGATGACCTGCCGCCGATGATGTTCATGAAGAAGGCCCCGAACAGCCACGGCTTCGTCAATCCGCGCGACATCGAGCAGATGTGGCGTGATCAGTTCGACTGGGTCTATCGCGAGATGGACTATGCGGTGTTTCCGATTACGATCCATCCTGATGTTGCCGGGCGGCCGCAGGTGCTGATGATGCTGGAGCGGCTCTATGCCCACATGATCAAGCATCCGGGCGTGAAGTTCGTGACCATGAACGAGATCGCCGACGATTTCGCCAAGCGCTTCCCGCGCAAGAAGTGAGCGACTGACGGGGGCGGTCCGAGCGCCGTCCCCGCTTTTTACACCGATTGGATCAAACGATGTGCTCTCTCTGCGGCGTCCTTGGAGGCAACGAACACTGGGCCGATGCGGTGGCGCGGCCAGGCGTCTATACCCGCAATGTCGAGCGCATCGATCGAAGGCGCGAGCGCGCCAACCGGGTGCGCATCGCCAATGCAATGCTGGCGCGCTTCGGTCTGACCATCTCCGATTGGCAGGGCGCGTCCTTCGTGTTGTCCACACGGACGGGCAAGACTGAGATCATCGAGGATCTCGGTCATCTCTGGCCGGCCGCCGAACGGCTTTGCGGCCGTCCCTGCGATCCGCTCGATGTGGCCCTGGTTACTGCTGCTGAGGCCGCGATCGATGACTGAGCCGCAGATCCCGCTGCTGACCCCGATCAACCTGCTCACGGGCTTCCTCGGCTCCGGCAAGACGACTCTGCTTGCGCGACTGCTCGCCGATCCGGCTCTTTCGGATGCAGCGGTCCTCATCAACGAATTCGGAGAGGTCGGGCTCGACCATCATCTTGTCGAGCGCATCGACGATACCATGGTGCTCTTACAATCGGGCTGTCTCTGCTGCACGGTGCGCGGCGAGCTTGCCGATGCCATCAAGGATCTGCATTCGAAGCGGGAGCGCGGGCTGGTTCCGCCTTTCCGCCGCATCGTCGTCGAAAGCACCGGGCTTGCCGATCCGTTCCCGGTGCTGTCGACGATCAAATCCGACCCGGTGCTGCGCCACCATTTCCGCCCGGGCAACGTCATCACCACCGTCGATGCCGTCAACGGGCTCGGCCAACTCGGCACCTATGTCGAATCCAACCGGCAGGCTGCTGTTGCAGACCGGCTGGTCGTCACCAAGGCCGATCTGGCGCTGCCGGCCGATGTCGCCCGTCTTGTCGAGAAATTGCGCAACATCAATCCGGACGCGCCGCTGCTGATGGCGACCGATCTGTCCTTCGCCGTTGCCGAGCTTGTCGACGAGAACCTCGGCCTGCGCGCCGCCGCGCTGCAATCGACCAGCGGTTTCTATTGCGAGGCGCCGGTTCAATTGGCAACGGCGGAAGGCTCCGTGCACCAGTCCGCGGTGACCTCCTTCGTCATGACCGTGGAGCGCGCCATCGACTGGACGGCTTTCGGCCTCTGGCTGACAATGCTGCTCAACCGTCACGGCGAGAAGGTGCTGCGGGTGAAGGGCATTCTCAACATCGCAGGCGAGGAGCGCCCTGTCGCCATTCATGGCGTTCAGCATTTGGTCCACACGCCTGTTCATATGGAGCGCTGGCCGGACGAAGATCGCCGCTCGCGCATCGTGTTTATTGTTGACGGTCTGGATGTCGAACTGCTGAAACGGTCGTTCGAGGCTTTTGCCCTCGACCGGTCCTCCGTCGAGGATGCGGCCGTCCCGAAACGCAGTCTTCAGGAACGTCAGTCGTCTTCATGAACAAGCACCTGCCTGACCAAGCGACGATGGCGACGCCATCCCTCCATCTCTCCGGTCGCCCACGCCTGCGCGTGCTTGGCACGGCGATTTCTCTGCTCGAGGAGTTGCGGGTTCGCGCCGAGGCCGATCTCGGCATCGAGGTCGTATTCGACAACAACGACTTCCTGACCACTCAGCACAAGGCGGCGCAGGAGCCGGATAGTTACGACATCTACGACCAGTGTTTCCATAATCTGGATATCGTCTGGTACTGGCGGGCGATCCAGCCGATCGAGATTGGCCGCATCGCGCTCTGGGACGAGATCAACGATCTGACGAAGACCGGCCATATCGGCCCGAATGCCAGGCTGGGGCAGGGGGATGCGCCGGTAAAGAAGCTGTTCGTGCAGCCCAATCTCGAACTGGGCGACACGCCGTCGAGCACGATCTCGATGCTGCCGACGACGCATAATTTCGACAGCTTCGCCTACAGGACCGACGTTGCCCCCAATACGGTTTCGATGAACAGCTGGGCGGCGCTGCTCGACGAGCGCTGGGCCGGACGCGCAGCCCTCGTCGACGAGCCGGCGATCGGTATCTTCGATGCAGCCCTTGCCGCGCAGGCATCCGGCCTGATGTCGTTCGACAATATCGGCGCCATGACTGTTGACGAGATCGACCGGCTGATCGGTCTGCTTGAGGAGCGCAAGAAGAACGGCTATTTCCGCGCCTTCTGGCGGACGGCCGAGGATGCAGCGCGGCTGATGGTGCGCGGCGAGACCGATATCCAGAGCATGTGGTCGACGGGCATCAGCATCCTCAACGGCCAGGGCGTTCCGGTGGAACAGGCGGTGCCGGCTGAGGGATATCGTGCCTGGCATGGCGGCCTGTGTCTCGCACGCCATCTGTCGGGCCGCATGCGCGACGTCGCCTATGAGTATCTCAACTGGTGGATATCCGGCTGGCCGGGCTCGGTCGTGGCGCGGCAAGGCTACTACATCTCGACGCCGGAGCGTTCGCGGCAATTCATGTCGGTGGCCGAATGGGACTACTGGTACGGCGGCCTGCCGGCGGCATGCGACCTGCCGGGCCCGGACGGCACCATACGCATTCGGGCAGGATCGGTCAGGAGCGGCGGCTCCTACTGGCAGCGCGCCAACTGCATCGCGGTCTGGAATACCACCATGGACGAGCACAATTATCTGGTTCGCCGCTGGATGCAGCTGGTCGAACGATAGAGGGAAACGGGATGACGCAGGACTTCAGTGGACGGTCGATCGCGCAGCTGTCAGTGCTGCTGCAGTCCGGTGCGCTCGATCCGCGTGAGCTGACACGCTGGACGCTTGAGCGGATCCGCAGTCACGACGACCAAGCGATCTTCACCACGATCCTGCCGGAGCGGGCGATGCGGGAGGCGGAGGCCTCCGCCCGGCGCATCGCCGCCGGCCGTTCATTTGGGTTGCTCGACGGAATTCCCGTTGCGTGGAAAGACCTGTTTGCCATCAAAGGCGTGGCGACGACGGCGGGATCGGTGGTGCTGAAGGACGCGCCGGCGGCACAAGAGGACGCGGCGATGGTGACCGCGCTCGGCCATGCCGGCATGGTCAGCGTTGGTCGCGTCAACATGAGCGAATTTGCCTTCTCCGGGCTCGGCATCAACCCGCATTACGGCACGCCGCGCAATCCGCGGGCGCGCGATGTCGACCGCCTGCCGGGCGGTTCGTCCTCCGGCTCCGGTGCCGCCGTAGCCGCCGACCTCGTGCCGGTTTCGATCGGCACGGATACGGGCGGATCCATCCGCATTCCGGCCGCCTTCAACGGTATCGTCGGCTACAAGGCGACGCGCGGCCGCTATTCCATGCGTGGCGTCTTTCCGCTCGCCAAGAGCCTCGATTCGCTCGGTCCCCTCTGCCGGACGGTGCAGGACGCCGTCTGGGTCGATGCGGCGATGCGAGGTCTGCCCGCGCCGGAAATCCGGCGGGGCAGTCTCGACGGCCTGTCGCTCATGGTGCCGACAACGGTGGTTTTCGACGGTGCGGAAGACGGTGTCGTTTCGGCCTTCGAGGCAGCACTCGACCGGTTGCAACGGGCAGGTGCCCGTGTGCGCCGCCAGCCGTTTCCGGCATTCGAGCGCATTTTCGAGACCATGGCGCGGCACGGACCGCTGGTCACGGCCGAGGCCTTCGCGCTCCATCGCGACCGGCTCGAAGGGTCGCAGGCGGCATCGATGGACCAGCGCGTCGTGGCACGGGCCCGGCTCGGGCAAAACATAAGCCTCTCCGATTATGTCGAGACGCTAAACACGCGGGAGGCGCTGATCGCCGAGATCGCCGCCCATATTGGGTCGAACGAGCTTGTCGCTTATCCCACCGTTGCCCATGTGGCGCCACCCACGGCGCCGCTTCTCAATGACGACGCCCTGTTCGTCGAAACCAACGCCCGGACCCTGCGCAACACCTCGATCGGCAATTTCCTTGACTGGTGCGGCGTCTCTCTACCGTGCGGCATTGGCGCCGCCGGTATGCCGGTCGGCCTGCTGCTTTCCGCCCAGCCGCATCACGATGCGCATCTGTTGTCGATGGCGCTTGCGGCCGAGGCAATCGTTCGTGCCGATTGAGGGGCAGGTCGCTCGGAAACTACGCCTACCGACAAGAGCGAGCGCACTTTGCGACTAGCCGGGGCGGGAAAGAGATAGTCTACTGCTTGACGACCTTCCGGAAACGCCGGTCGCAAAGGCCCTGAAGAGGCCGCGACATTCAAGGCAGCCGGTCAGGAAGAATAGGCCGCGATCGGCCGTCGCCTTGGCAACACGGGAACAGCTGAAGCAGACGGACGGCGGACTGGATGGGAGCTTCGCATGGACGTGAGTTATTCCACGGCAGGCACGGTTGCGTTCGAGCGCAAGCGCTATTGGGACGAGGCGGTATCGAGCACCTACTTCCCGCTCGATCTGCGCTTCCAGAACTCGGCGGAGTTTTCCGGCGAGTTGAACGTCTGGGATCTCGGCGCGGTATCGCTGTCGCGGCTTGAATCCGACGGGCTGCTCTATCGCCGACAGAAACGGCACCTGCTGCATGAGCGCGAAGAAAGCTATCTGATCACCGTGCCGGAGACGGCGGAGATCAGCTTCGAGCAGGCCGGTAAGGCAGTGCGCTGCAAGCCGGGGGCCTTCCTCGTCGAGCGCAGCCATCTGCCGTACGAATTCAGCTATACGGCCAAGAACACGCTCTGGGTGCTGAAGGTGCCGATTGCCACGCTGCGTCCGCGTGTCGGCCTTCCTGAACGTATCGCGTCGCTCAGCTTCGATTCCACCCGTGGCACCGGCGCATTGTTCGTCGACATGATCCGGCTTGTTGCGCCGCGGCTTGTCGAGATGGATGCGCCCGCCCGCGACATGACCGGCAAGCACCTGGTCGATATCCTCGCGATGTCGCTGATCTCCGACGAACGCATGCTGACGTCGGACGCAGGCTCGGTTCAGGTCGGCCACCTGCATCGCGTCGAGAGCTACATTCGCGCCAATCTCGCCCGGGCCGATCTCGGTCCGCAGGTGATCGCCGATGCCTGCGGCATCTCGGTGCGCTACCTGCACCAACTGATGAAGAGGCAGGGCACGTCCGTGTGCCATTGGATCCGGGTCCAGCGGCTTCTGCGCTGCGACGAGATGCTGCGCGATCCCACCTGCCGCAAGCTGGTTTCGGAAATCGCCTATGCACTCGGCTTCAGCGACCACGCGCAGTTGAGCCGCCACTTCAAGGCGCATTTCGGCTACAGCCCGAGCGAAGCGCGCGAGCGCTCCCATCTGACGAGCCCGAGCAGCCCCGGCTGAGCCGGACGGCGACAAACCCCAGACAGACGTGAGGCGGTCGCACGCCCGACCGGGCGAAGGGCGAAGCCTTGCCCGATTTTCAACGGATGCCCGCTTTTAAACGGATGAAAGACAGGAGACGGATTTTGCAGAACCTTCGAGTTGCGGTCGATGTCGGTGGCACCTTTACCGACATCTGCATCATGGACGAGACCACGGGCCGGATCCGGGTCGAAAAGACGTCGTCCTCCGCCGATCCGATCGACGGGATCATGTCTGGCGTCGAAAAAGCCGGCATCGACCTGTCGAAGGTGGCGCTGTTTTCGCATGGCACCACCGTTGCCACCAACGCCCTGATCACGCGGCGCCTGCCGCGCACGGCGATGGTTTGCACGAGAGGTTTCCGCGACGTCATCGAGATCCGCCGCGCCAACAAGGAAGACCTCTGGGATACCTACAAGGACGTAGTGCCGCCCTATGTGCCGCGGCGCGACCGGTTGGTGGTGACGGAGCGTGTCGACGCGCAGGGCGGGATCGTCGCCACGCTCGACGAAGACGAGGCCCGGGAGGTCGCACGCATTCTCAAGCGCCGCAATGTCGCGGCCGTCGCCGTCTGCTTCATGAACGCCTTCATGAACGGCGCCAACGAGCGCCGCATGAAGGAAATCTTGATGGAGGTGATGCCCGGCGTGCCGGTGTCGACCTCGTCGGAAGTCCTGCCCGAGATCTTCGAGCATGAGCGGTTCTCCACGACCGTCGCCAATGCGGCGTTAAGCCCCGTTGTCGTCGACTATACATCGCGGCTCGGCAAGCGGCTGCAGCAGGAAGGCTATGAACGCGATCTTCTGCTTTTGCACACAGGCGGTGGGGTAATGACCCCGAAGAGCGTCGAGGACTTTGCCGCACGGCTTGCCGGTTCCGGCATTGCTGCCGGTGCTATCGCCAGCAAATACATCGCCGAGCTCTGCGGCTTCCGCAATTCGATCGGGCTCGACATGGGCGGCACATCGACCGACGTGTCGCTCGCCTATGACGGCCAGTCGCGCATCACCAAGGACTGGTTCATCGAATTCGGCTATCCGATCCGCTTCTCCTCGATCGAGGTTCTGACGATCGGTGCCGGCGGCGGGTCGCTCGCCTGGACCGACGAGGCGGGATCGCTGCGCAACGGTCCGCAATCGGCCGGCGCCAGTCCGGGCCCTGCCTGCTACGCCAAGGGCAACCGCCAGCCGACCAACACCGACGCCAATGTCGTGCTCGGTCGCCTCGGTACCAGCCTTGCCGGCGGCAAGATCACGCTTGACGCGAACCTTGCCCTCGAGGCCGTCCGCGAAGGGGTCGCCGAGCCGTTCGGGCTAGAGCCGCATGCGGCCGCCGATGCGATCATCCGTGTTGCCAATGCCAATATGTCGGACGCGGTGCGGCTGATCTCGATCAGCCGTGGGTACGATCCACGCGATTTTGCGCTCGTCGCCTTCGGCGGTGCCGGAGCCCTGCATGGCGCGGCGATCGCTCGCGAACTGTCGATCCCCGCGGTCATCGTTCCGCCGAACCCCGGCGTCACTTCGGCGCTCGGCTGCCTGCTCGTCGACATGCAGCACGATTTTTCCGAAAGCTACCTGAAGGCGGCCGCCGACGCCGACGCAACGGCGATCGAAGAGGCCTTCCTCCGCCTCGAACAGGAAGCATCGGAGCGGCTTGCCCATGAAGGTGTCGCGGCTAAGGACGTGGTGCTCCAGCGCAGCATCGACATGATGTATCTCGGGCAGTGGCGTTCGCTCTCCGTCACCGCACCAGCGCCGGTCACCGACATCGCGCCGCTGGTCGAAGCCTTCCACCGTGAGCATCAGCGCGAATACAATTTCCGTCGCGACGAAACGCCGGTCAGCCTGTTCCGCATCAACTTGAAGGCCGTCGGCATGGTGCCGAAGGCGTCGCTGGCACGCCACGAGCCGACGGGAGTGATCCCCGAGCCGAAGACGCGGCGGAGCGTATGGTTTGAAGCCGAGGCCGCGCTCAATACGCCCGTCTACGATCGCGAAACCTTGCCCGCAGGGTTCGTCTTCAAGGGCCCTGCCATCGTCGAGCAACTCGATTCGACCGTCGTCGTCCCGCCGGGAACGACCGCGGAAGTGGACACCTATCTCAACATCATCATCCGCATCGAAGGTGAAGCGAATGTCTGAACAGCAAAACCTTGACCCGGTGACCTTCGAGGTCCTGAAGAACTCCTTCATCACCAGCGTCGATCAGATGGCCGAGCAGATCCTGAGAACCTGCTATTCCTTTGTCATCTACAACCGCGACTTCTCCAGTGCCCTTCACGATGCCGAAGGCAATTCGGCCGCTCAGGGCAACCAAGACATCGCGGTGCATGTCGGCACCCTGCATTTCACCTGCAAGGACGTCATCCGCGCCTTCGATGGCGACATGCATCCCGGCGACGTCTACGCCATCAACGATCCCTATGCCGGCGGCACGCATTTCAACGACGTCCGGCTGATCCGGCCGATCTTCGTCGACGGCAGGATCATCGCCTTCAGCCAGTCGAACGGACACTGGTCGGATCTCGGCGGCAGCGTCCCAGGCTCCTTTGATGTCGCCGCCAAGGAGATGTTCAGGGAGGGGATGCGCATCACCCCGATCCGCCTGTTCGACAAGGGGCGGTTCTGCAAGGATGTCGCCCACCTCATCGCTTCCAACACCCGCGACCCCGCCTCGATCATCGGCGACATCCATGCCCAGGCGCAGGCGACCCAGGTCTGCGAGCGCGAGGTCCTGCGGCTGGTCGGCAAATACGGCGAGGGCACGGTGAAACAGGGGCTCGGCGCCGTGCAGGACTATGTCGAGCGCGCCATGCGCCAGCGGATCGCCGCACTGCCGGACGGCGAATGGGAAACGCAGGACTTCATCGACCGTGATCCGGCGGGCAACGAGGGCATGATCCCGATCAAGGTCAAGCTGACGATTAGGGGTGACCGGGCGATCTACGACTTCACCGGCAGCCACCCGACCATCGGCTCGATCTACAATTCCGCCTTCGGCGCGACCTTCTCGGCGGTCGCCGCGGGGATGAAGACCTTCTTCCCCGACCTGCCGCTCAACAGCGGCTTCTACCGGGTGTTCGAAATCATCGCGCCCGAAGGCTCGATCGTCGATGCGAAGTGGCCGGTGGCCGTCACCGGCTTCCTCATGCCCTTCGAGAAGATCATGAACGCGATCTACGAGATCTGGTCGAAGATCATCCCGGAGCGCGCCATCGCCTGTGCCTTCAACCTCGAATACCTGCTGACCGGCGGGCGTGATGCACGCGCCGCGGAAAAGCCGATCTTCATGTTCTACGACTGGCTTCCCGGCGGTTGGGGCGGGCGCAACGGCATGGACGGCTGCAATGTGACGACGGCCTGCTTCGGAACCGGCCTGATGGCCCAGCCGGTCGAGGGACAGGAACGGGCAAATCCGATCCTGACCACCGAGTTCGAGGTGCTGACGGATTCTGCCGGCCCCGGAAAGTGGCGCGGCGGTGCCGGTGTGCTCAAGACTTCCCGCATGCTCGAAGCCGAAAATACCGTCATTTCCTATATCTGCGACCGCGAGCGCGCCATCGTTTGGGGCATCGAGGGCGGGCTGCCGTCGATGCCGCACGGGCTAACGCTGACCCGTGAAAAGACCGGCAAGACGGAATGGCTCGGCGCTACTTTCTCCGATGTGGCAATCGAGGCGGGGGACGTCTTCTCGCGCCCGACCGCGGGCGGCGGCGGCTTCGGCGATCCGCTCGAGCGCGATCCGCAACGGGTGCTGGCCGATGTCATCGACGACTACGTCTCGGTCGAGCGGGCGGCGAAGGATTATGGCGTCGTCATCGATCCCGTCGATCCGGAAATCTGCGCCTACGAGATCGATGCCACCGCGACGGCCGAACAGCGGCGACAGATCCGGGCCGACCGGTTGGGTTGGCTGGGCGCAGATCCGGCCGAGGTCTCGGCAAAGTTCAAGGCGGGGGAAATCAATGCGCTCGACGCGGTGCGCCGCTATGCCGTGATCCTCGACTGGGATACGGGCGATCTGCTACCCGTCTCCACCGAACAGTTTCGCAACATGTATCGCAAACGCTCAGTGGCTGCCTGGCAGTAGCAACGCAAATGCTTGGTGGGTGGGCGGTTCGCCTACCCGAATACGGGGGGATGTCATGGCGGGTGTTACGATCGTTGCGGCCGCTGAGGCCGATAGGTCCGCATGGAACGAGCTTCATGCGGGATTTGCCGCCTTCTACGGGGTTGATCAGACCGACGAGATGCGGGATCGGGTCTGGGGCTGGATCCGCGACGGCCAGCTCGAATGCCGGCTGGCGCTCGATGGCTCGGGTCGCCCGATCGGGTTGACCCATTTTCGCGAATATATCCGGCCGCTGATGGCGGCGCGCGGGGGTTTTCTCGACGATCTCTTCGTTGCGCCCGAGGCGCGCGGCAGCGGCGCAGCACCGGCGCTGATCCGCGCCGTTGCCGATATCGGGCGAGAGCGCGGCTGGTCCGTCATCCGCTGGATCACGCGCGACAACAACTACCGGGCTCGCGGCCTTTATGATCAGCTGGCCACCAGAACGGATTGGCTGACCTATGATATCGCCTTGTAACCACGCACCAGAGTGATCATGCATCAAAACGGGAGACGCCGATGACCGCACAGCCTAATTCCACCGAAGCGCGGGACATGGCCTACCATCTCCATTCCTACACCAATCCGCGCAAGCTGGAGCGGGAAGGGCCGCTGATCATCGACCGCGGCGAGGGCATCCACGTCTTCGACAACAGCGGCAAGCGCTATATCGAGGGCATGGCCGGGCTTTGGAGCGTGGCCGTCGGCTTCGGCGAGAAACGGCTGGTCGAAGCCGCGCGCAGCCAGATGGCGAGGCTACCCTACTATCATACCTTCTCGCAGAAATCGCACGGGCCGGTGGCGGATCTGGCGGAGAAGCTGGTCGGCATGGCGCCGGTGCCGATGTCCAAGGTTTACTTCGCCAACTCCGGATCCGAGGCGAACGATACAGCGATCAAGCTGGTCTGGTATCGCTCCAACGCGCTAGGCAAACCGGAAAAGAAAAAGATCATCTCGCGCATCAAGGGTTACCACGGCGTGACGGCGCTGAGCGCCAGCCTGACGGGCCTCCCCAACAACCATCGATCGTTCGATCTGCCGTTTCCCAACATCCTGCACACGACCTGCCCGCATTATCGCACCGGTGCGGAGCCGGGGCAGGATGAGCTTGCCTTTTCGCGCTGCTGTGCAGAAGAGCTGGAGGCGCTCATCCTCGAGGAGGGGCCGGAGACGATCGCCGCCTTCATCGGCGAGCCGGTTATGGGGGCCGGCGGCGTCATCGTTCCGCCGGAGGGCTATTGGGCGGCCATCCAGGACGTGCTGCGGAAATACGATATCCTGCTGATTGCCGACGAGGTGATCTGCGGTTTCGGGCGCACCGGCAACATGTTCGGATCCGAGACCTTCGGCATGCGGCCGGATATCATGACGCTCTCCAAGCAGCTGTCATCGTCCTATCAGCCGATCGCGGCTCTCATGATCAACGACAACGTCTACGAGCCGATCGCCAATGAGGCAGATCGGATCGGTGCGCTCGGGCATGGATTTACCGCCAGCGGCCATCCGGTCGCCGCTGCAGTCTCGCTCGAAAACCTGGCGATCATCGAGGAGAAGGACCTGGTCGGCAATGTCCGCCGTCTTGCGCCGCATTTCCTCGGTCGGCTCAATGCGCTCGAACGGCATCCGCTGGCTGTCGAAGCGCGCGGCGTCGGCCTCATCGGTGCGCTCGAACTCGAGGCGGCGGATGGGGCGGCCGCAGGCGCAACGGGCGCGCGGGTTGGTGCGATCCTGCAGAGGAACGGCCTGATCTGCCGCAACATCGGCGATTCCATCGCCTTCTGCCCGCCGATGATCATCACCGCCGCCGAGATCGACGAGATGTTCGATATCGTCGAGGCGAGCCTTGAGCAACTCGGTAGGCAGGCGGCGGCATAAGCATCCCGGCATCGGGCCCGCATCATAGTGCGGGCTCACGGTACGCCGGGCTGCGGGCGTCTTCACGACGACGAAATCAGGAACGCCAGAGGCCGCCATGACGTGGCGACCATACCTGTGAGCCATCGCCCTTCGATCAGAACCGATATCCGACGAACAGCGACCCGGTCGGCTGCAGCTCGCGCTCGACAGTCCCGTTTGCCGTACCCCCAAGTCGCTGCAATCGCAGAGATCTTGATGGCTGCGATGCCTTCATTGAGCCGGCTTCCAGCCATTGGCATCCGCGCCGCCGGCGATCGAAGCCTCAGCAATGATGCCTGTCCTCGACCGCTTCTTCATCCTTAGTCGTAGCGAAAAGACGCAGATTGACACGCGTTCAATCCTGGACATATCATTAAGTCAAATTACTTGACTTATTAAATGCGTCATCGAAACCTGGAGGGGAGTTCGTCATGCCGGCAGTCGAGGAAATGCGGTCCAGACCAATTGTAACGGGGACCGGAAACATCATCAGCAGAGTTTCGGCAAGGGTGTTCGGCGGGGTCATGGCCGCGTCATTCGCCATGCTTGCAGCGGGCCAGGCGCAGGCCGAGTCCGTTCTGACCATGCATATCGAAGAGCAGACGAGCTGGGTGCAGAACTTCAACCCGTTCGACCTGGGCGGGCGGCGCCAAAGCACCATGGACTTCGTCTATGAGCCGCTCGTGATCTTCAACGACTATGACAGCGGCAAGCCGGTCTGGCGGCTGGCAACCGGCTACAAGTTTGCCGACGATCTGAAGTCGATCACCTATACGCTGCGCGATGGCGTCAAGTGGTCGGATGGCAAGCCGCTGACATCGGCCGACATGAAATTCACCCTCGAACTGATGCTCAAGAACCCGGCGGTCGACATCGTCGGCGTCGGCGAGAGTGTCGCTTCGGTCGAGGCGGTGTCGCCCACGGAGGTCAAGATCAACCTCAAGGGCGTCGATACACATTTCCCGGAATCGCTCGCCGACTTTCCTGTCGTGCCCGAGCATATCTGGAAGGATGTTGCCGATCCGCTCGCCTTCAAGAACGAGAAGCCTGTTGGTTCCGGCCCGATGACCGAGATCCGCCGCTTCACGCCGCAGGTCTACGAGCAATGCCGCAATCCCAACTACTGGGACGCAGCGACCCTGAAGGTCGATTGCCTGAAACTGCCGCAGATTGCCGGCAATGACCAGATGCTGGCGCTTCTGCCCGAGGGGGGCCTTGACTGGTTCGGCTCGTTCCTGCCGCAGATCGACAAGACCTATGTCGGCCTCGACCCGGAGCACAATGCCTATTGGCAGCCACCGGCCGAAACGGTTTCCTTCCAGATGAACCTCAAGTCGGCCAATGCCGGCAACGCCGAAGCCTTCAACGACATGACCTTCCGCCGCGCCTTCAGCCTGGCGATGGATCGCGTTTCCATGGTCGACATTGCCGGCTTCGGCTATCCCGTCGTCAATGCGCATGCGAGCGGCCTGCCGCCTCGCTTTGATAGCTGGCGCAACAAGGCGGCCGAGGGCGCCCAGGACGAATGGCTCGCCTACGACATCGACAGGGCCAACAAGCTGCTCGACGATGCCGGCTACAAGAAGGACGGCGAAGGGTTCCGCACGACGCCGAGCGGCAAACCCATCACCTTCCCGATCATCGTCCCCAACGGCTGGACCGACTGGATCGATGCGGTCCAGATCGCCACCGAAGGCCTGCGCAAGATCGGGATCAATGCTTCGGTGGCCACGCCCGAATACGAGCAATGGCAGAAGCAGATCCTCGACGGCTCATTCGAGGCCGTGATGAATTCGCGCGCCGACGGGCCGACCCCCTTCCGCGGCTATTTCCAATCGCTGTCGACCGCCTTCGGCGGACGGATCACCAGCGCGCCTTCGCGCTACTCCAATCCGGAACTCGACAAGGTGTTTGACGCATATCGCCGGGCGACGACGGACGAGGACCGCAAGAAGCTGTTCGACCAGGTGCAGCTGATCGTTGCCGACAATCTGCCCGTCGTTCCCGTCTTCAACGGTCCGACCTGGTACCAGTTCTCGACCAAGCGCTTCACCGGATGGGTCTCGAAGGAAGAGCCCGCGATGAACCCCGAGGATCACGACAACAACCGCATGCGGTTGATGCATCTGTTGCGGCTGAAGCCGGCCGAATAGGCTCAGGGAAGGGCTGACTGATGCGACTTCCTCGCCGACGGCTTGCCGTCTACTGCGTCGCGTTCCTGTTTGCGATCGTGATGAACTTTGCGGTTCCCCGGTTGATGCCGGGTAGCCCCGTCGACAGCATGATCGCCCAGCTCGGACCGCGGGCAACGCCCGCGGCGATCGAGGCGATCAAGGCGCGGTTCGGCGCCATCGAACAGCCGATGTGGCAACAGTTCGTCGACTACATAGTCGGGCTGGCGCATTTCGATCTCGGCGTATCGGTGAAGTACTACCCGCAAACGGTGCTCGAGGTTCTCGGGCGGTCGGCCGGCTGGACGGCGTTCCTGGTGGTAACCGCAATCGTCTTTTCGCTGTCGATCGGGGTCTCGCTTGGAGCCTTGGCAGCCTGGCGTCGCGGCGGCCGGTTCGACAGCTTCGTCTCGCCGTTCTCGGTGGTGATGATCGCTGTGCCGCCCGTGATCATCGCGCTGGCGACGCTGTTCATCTTCGGCGTCACCCTTCGCCTGCTGCCGGTCGGCTATGCCTACGATCCGAGCCTCGATCCGGGGTTCAATTTCACTTACTTCGGCAGTGTCTTTCTGCATGCGATCATGCCGGTGCTGACGCTCTCTCCCTACCTGATCGGCGAGTTCCAGACGACCATGCGCTCCAGCATGATCTCCGTGCTCGGCGAGGATTATGTCACCATGGGTCGCGCCAAGGGGCTGTCCGAATCCGCTGTCATGTTCGGCTATGCCGCCCGCAATGCCATGCTGCCGGTGCTGACCAACCTCGCGCTGATGCTCGGCGCCGTGTTCGGCGGATCGATCGTGACCGAAATCGTCTTCAATTATCCCGGCCTCGGCCTCACGCTCTATACCGCCAGCGTCGCGCGCGACTATCCCGTCATCCAGGGGCAGCTGCTGTTGATGACGATGGCCACGCTCGGGGCAAACCTGCTTGTCGACATTCTCTACGGCGTCGTCGACCCGCGTATCCGGGAGGGGCGCGCATGACCTCGGGTCTTACATTGTTATGGCGGCAGAAGAAGGCCGTTGCCGGTCTCGCCATCATCGTCGCGCTTTGCCTGATGGCGCTTCTGGCGCCGCTGATCGCCCCCGGCGATCCCGGCGAACGGGTCGGGCGCTCGCATCAGCCGCCAACGGTCGAGCATGTCTTCGGCACCACCAAGATGGGGCGCGACGTCTATTCCCAATTCGTCTGGGGTGCACGTCCGTCGCTCGCCGTCGGTTTTGCGACCGGCCTTGCGATCACAGCACTCGGCACGATCGTCGGGCTGGTGGCCGGCTATTTCGGCGGGCGCACCGATGCCACGCTCGATCTCGCGACCAACGCCGTGCTGGTCATTCCCAACATACCGCTGCTGATCCTGCTCGCGTCCTTCGCCGGCACGGTCGGGCCGCTGGCGATCATGGCGATCATCGCGCTCACCTCCTGGCCTTGGGGCGCCCGCATGACCCGCTCGCAGACTTTGGCGCTGCGCAACCGCGAATTCGTCGTTGCCGCCCGCATGGTCGGCGAGCCGCACTGGCGGGTGATCTTTGTCGAGATCCTGCCCAACCTCGTGCCGTTGATCGGCATCAACGTCGTCGGCAGCATCATCTACGCCATCGTCGCCCAGACGACGCTCGAATATCTCGGCTTCGGCGATCCGCTGCGCGTCACCTGGGGCACGATGCTCTACAACGCCCAGAACTCGTCGGCGATCATCATCGGCGCCTGGTGGGATATCGGTGCGCCGGCGGCCGGCATCGCGCTGGTCGGGCTCGGCCTCGCGCTTCTCAATTTCACTTTCGACGAGATAGCCAATCCGCAGCTTCGTTCCGGTCCTGCGCTCAGCCGTTGGCTGCGGCTCAACAGGCGGCGTAACCGCGCGCTGGAGGTGGGACGATGAGCGAGCCGCTGCTGCAGGTCCGCAATCTCGATGTTGACTATCTG
>Ga0247819_10000638_pt1 | contig 20123 bp, 15 predicted proteins | sample 13C_Xylose_Day6_FD_193428 | JGI IMG/M metagenome (GOLD analysis project Ga0247819, IMG submission 193428) | Soil microbial communities from agricultural site in Penn Yan, New York, United States - 13C_Xylose_Day6 | ecosystem: Environmental > Terrestrial > Soil > Agricultural land | place: USA...
GGTTGAAATCACCGTGAAGCGGACCGCCGATTTCGACGCCGCCGGCCAGTCGATCAACCAGATCTGGAGCGACCTGACCGGTTTTGCCGAACAGCAGAAGGTTGCCGCCGGCACCGAGCGCCAGGAAGCAAACCAGATCTCCGTGGCCGCGACTGTTGCAGGCGTCGTCATCGCCCTGCTTGCCGGCATCGCCCTGACGCTGACGCTGAAGAAGCCGATCGGTCAGATCACCGCCGCCATGCGTCGCCTGGCAGACGGCCGCCTCGATACCTCCATTGACGGCGACGCCCGTCAGGACGAGATCGGCGACATGGCCCGCGCCTTGGGCGTCTTCAAGGAAAACGCGCTTTCCAAGGTGCGCATCGAGGCAGAAAGCGAAGAACAGCGCGCCCGCGCCGAGATCGAGCGAAGCCGCAACGACGCCGAGAAGCGCGAGCTCGATCGCCAGATCGATCTTGCCGTCAGCGAACTCGCCGCCGGCCTCGGCCGTCTGGCGCAGGGCGACCTGTCGCGCCAGATCGACATTCCGTTCCATGGCCGCCTCGAACAGCTGCGCACGGACTTCAACGGCTCGCTGATCCGCCTGCAGGATACGCTGGCCCAGATCCGCGCCAATGCACAGGCGATCCAGCAGAGCGGCTCGGACATGCATCATGCCGCTGACTCGCTGTCGAAGCGGACGGAGGCCCAGGCAGCCTCGCTCGAAGAGACGGCCGCTGCGGTCGACCAGATCACCGTGACGGTCCGCTCGTCGGCGGAGCGCGCGAACGAGGCTAACGTCGCCGTCACGCAGACGAAGAAGAGCGCCGACAGCTCGGCAACCGTCGTCACCAATGCGATCGCCGCCATGGGCCGCATCGAAGAGGCCTCACGCCAGATCGAGCAGATCATCGAGGTGATCGACGACATTGCGTTCCAGACCAACCTCTTGGCGCTGAATGCCGGCATCGAGGCGGCACGTGCCGGCGAAGCCGGCAAGGGCTTCGCGGTGGTGGCACAGGAGGTTCGCGAACTGGCGCAACGCTCAGCCGAAGCTGCCCGCGAGATCAAGGGCCTCATCAACAAGTCGACCAACGAGGTCAATTCCGGTTCGCACCTGGTCAAGGAGACCGGCGCGGTGCTGGCCTCGATCAGCGCCCAGATCGTTACTGTCAGCCAGCATGTCGAAATGATCGCGACCGCCAGCCGTGACCAGGCGGTGGCGCTCAACGAGGTCAACGGATCGGTCAACCAGATGGACCAGATGACCCAGCAGAACGCCTCGATGGTCGAAGAGGCAACGGCAACGAGCCTGGCGCTCTCCAACCAGGCCGACACGCTGATGATGCTGGTCGAGCAGTTCCGGCTCGAGCCGGAAGCCGCCGATATCCACGCTTACCGCGCCGCCTGATTGGCCAAGGCCACAGCGGCTTCGTCCTCAGCATCGCGCCGCGCGACCCACCGGTTGCGCGGCGCAAGTCGTTTGTAGGCTATTCTTGCCGGCTTGTATCTCTTGATGCGCCGCAAACGCAGCGATGCAGCGGCGAAACATCCGCCTCACCAACCCCGGCGGCTTGGGGTCGAAATGTTCGTCCCAGCGGCGGCTTTTCATCGTCATATCGGCCAGATAGGCCATTGCCAGTATTTCCATGGTGATGCTCCTCATTGGATGGCATCCCCTCTTCTATGCAGCAAAGGCTATTTTACATACACAAGATATCGGCCTATGTTTTTCACCGATGAAAGACATGGATTGGGACATTTATCGCTGCTTCATGAGTGTCGCGCGCACCGGCGGACTGACGGGCGCCGCGCAGGCGCTGGGCTCCAGCCCGGCGACCTTGGGCCGGCGCATGCTCGAGATCGAGGAACGCACCGGCCGCACGCTGTTCGTGCGCAGCCAGACCGGCTACCAGCTGACCGGCGACGGGCAGGTTCTGTTCGAGCAGCTCGAGGAGATGGAGGCGGCGGCCCGCCGCGTCGAGAGCTGGCGACGGGAGGGCGAGGGGGCGGTCGTTCGCATCACCGCCGGAACCTGGGTGTCCTGGCTGCTTGCCGAAAATTTCCCGGCGCTCTGCACCGAGCGCGATGGCTTCAGCCTTGCGATCACCATAGGCGAGACCCGCGCCAACCTTGCCTATCGCGAGAGCGATATCGGCATCCGCGCTTTCGAGCCGGAAGAGAGCTATCTGGCAGCCCGCCCGGTGGGAGAAGTTGCCTATGCCGTCTACCGGCAGAAGAATGCAACGCCGGCGGCAAACGGCCGATGGGTCGCCGTCGGCGACGAGGATGCAATCTCGTCCTATCTGCGTTGGCCGCATGAGAACGCGACGGGACGTATCGTAGCGACCGTAACGCGCCCTCGTTCGTTGCTCGATCTCGCCCGGGCGGGAGCCGGTTGTGCCGTGCTGCCCTGTTTCGTCGGCGACCTCGACCCTCTGCTGGAGCGGGCGGGCGAGGAGATCCCTGCGCTTATGCATCGGCAATGGATCGTGATGAACAACGAGGACCGCCATCGCACGGAAATCCGCACGGTCGTCGATCGCATGACAAAATTACTGAAAAGCCACGCCGACATCTTCGCCGGCAAACGACCCCGCCGCAGCTGAAGCGGTCAGCGCATCAAGAGGCTGACGAGTGCCGCCTGCGAGTTCACCTGGGTCTTGGAATAGATGCTCTTCAGCTGGGTGCGGATCGTTTCGTAGCTGACGCTGTTCGCCAGGGCGATTTCCCTTAACGACAGTCCTGCAGCGAGGCCGGAGGCGATTCTGATTTCGGCGGGAGTCAATCCGTAGATGTCCTCCAAGTGCCTGCTCCGCACTTCCGGAAGCAGCGACGTGGTCGGTTCAATGACGACAGCAACGGTTGGGCCGCTAAGGAGTTCGGTGAAGGCATCGGAATTCAACTTCAAGAGCGTGATGCGATATGCCGTCCCACCGGCGCCCTTGACAATGGAGACATGTGGGCGCGTATCCGTGCAGCCACGCAATGTCAGCGCTTCCAGCGCTGCGCTTGTCTGCGGACAGCTTAACGTCAAGCGCCCGCCTGTAGCGATACGAATTGGCGCGCCTGTCGCCGATATGCGTTGCGCGTGTTCATTCATGGAGCGGACACGGAGATTCTCGCCGACATACATCAGGCCAACGCCGATCGAATCGAGCAAAGATTGCCCTTGCTGGCGCTCGACCGTCATCACATCGCGCTTCCGGACAAACTCGAACGCGCGTTTGAGATGCGGTGCAAGGCTCGTATATTGATCGGCGGCGTGATGGTTGAACTCTGCGTCGGTTGATGTCGTACATGTCGATAGAATGAATGTGCGTGTCGCATCTCTTATGATCGTCACGCCGACGCTGGTCTCGCATCCGGTTTGTCGCTTTAGCCAGTCGTTGTAGAATTCGGATTTGACCAGATCTTCCCGCGAAACGATATGCTCGCCACATAGGCCCCGGCCGACGGGTACCAGAACGGTTCTCGGGATCCACGGGTTCACTGCGGCGAAATGGTTGTTGAATTGATCGAGGTCGTCGGCCGTAAATCCGGAGACATAGGGGACATGCGACGCGGGTGCCGCGAGGTCATGATAGTGGAGCGCGGACTTACCGTTTGGCACAGTGCCCGCCAACCGGCTCAGAAAATCCTCCCAGCTGCATTCGCCGAACGCAGCGCCATAGATCAGATCGATCAGTTCTTCCGTATTCGCCGTTCCTGTCCGGAACATGCGTGCCCCCGCTCGCACTAGACCGAGTTAGTATAGGCAGGAGCCTCGGCAATAAGCAACTTGAAATGGTATATCTGCTTGCAAGACCGGCGTGAAACGCGGCAGGCCGGCGTTGCTGCCGGCCGTTTTCGCGTCAGGGTTGTCGGTCTGTGGGGTGCTAAACGGGGCGGCGGACGGTCGCGGTTGCCGTCTGTGGTTTGGGTATGCTCGACCAAGCCGCCAGAAGCAGCAAGGCTGCGGCCGTCAGCACCGTCATCACGCGCGTCCCTGAGTGACGATAACAGGGATCAACAGGTCGCCCCAGTTGCCTTCGCCGCCATGATGGCGGGCCGAACGTACCAGCTCGACCGATACGCCGGCGTCGACGGCTTTCATGACGGCCTGGTTAAGGCGGTGCAGGTCGTTGGCGACCATGCGGATCGCCGCCTGCTGATCCGGGGTCATGGCCGAAGACTGTTCCTCGGCCCTTTCCTTGACGCGTGTCTGAACTGTCATTGGAGTTCTCCTTGGTGTCAGCGGTTTCTCGTCGATTGCATGGGGAGCGCGGCGGGCAGGGATTGCCACGCTCCCCGGTCCTTCACTCTGCGGCCGGGCGGAACTGGTCGTGCTCGGTCGATTCCTTCATGGCTGTCGTCGATGACTGGCCGCCGGTGATGGCCAGCGACACGGCGTCGAAATAGCCGGTGCCGACTTCGCGCTGGTGCTTGGTCGCGGTGTAGCCATTGACCTCGGCGGCGAACTCCGCCTCCTGAAGCTCCGAATAGGCCGCCATCTGCCGGGCCTTGTAGCCGCGCGCCAACTCGAACATGCCGAAGTTCAGCTGGTGGAAGCCGGCAAGCGTGATGAACTGGAACTTGTAGCCCATCGCACCGAGTTCCCGCTGGAACTTGGCGATCGTCGCGTCGTCGAGGTTTTTCTTCCAGTTGAACGACGGCGAGCAGTTGTAGGCGAGCAGCTTGCCCGGATGCGCCTTGTGCACGCCCTCGGCAAACTTGCGGGCCTGCTCCAGGTCCGGCTTGGAGGTTTCGCACCAGATCAGGTCGCAATGCGGCGCATAGGCGATGGCGCGCGCGATGCACGGCTCGATGCCGTTCTTCACCTGGTAGAAGCCTTCGACCGTGCGTCCGGCGTCATAATCGACGAAGGGGCGATCGCGTTCGTCGATATCCGACGTCAACAGCTTGGCCGCTTCCGCATCGGTGCGGGCGATGACGAGCGTCGGCGTACCCATGACGTCGGCTGCAAGCCGTGCCGCGTTGAGATTGCGGATATGCGCGGCCGTCGGGATCAGGACCTTGCCGCCGAGATGGCCGCACTTCTTTTCGGACGCCAGCTGGTCCTCGTAGTGAACGCCCGCAGCTCCGGCCTCGATGAAGGCCTTCATGATCTCGAAGGCATTGAGCGGGCCGCCGAAACCGGCTTCGGCGTCGGCAACGATCGGTGCGAACCAGGTGTCGACCGATAGCCCCTTGCCTTCCGAGGTCTCGATCTGGTCGGCGCGCTGGAGCGTGCGGTTGATGCGCTTTGCCAGCTCCGGAGCGGCATTTGCCGGATAGAGCGATTGGTCCGGATACATCGCTGATGCGGTGTTGGCGTCGGCCGCGACCTGCCAGCCGGAGAGGTAGATTGCTTTCAGGCCGGCGCGAACCATCTGCATGGCCTGATTGCCCGAGAGCGCGCCGAGCGCGTTGACGAAGTCCTCTTCGTGAATGAGCTTCCACAAGCGGTTGGCACCCATTTCGGCCAGGGAGTAACGGATCTCGACCGAACCACGCAGCCGCTTCACGGTTTCAGCGGTGTAGGGGCGTTCGATGCCATCAAAGCGGCCTTGCTGGGCACTGGGAACAAGCTTGTAAAAATCAGTCATCATTTCCTCCTGCTGGAACTCATCCACCATTCGACTTTTGTCGTATGGCTTTCCTCGTCTCTAGTTGATGTGACAGTTTTTACATTGCGCTGCGCAATAGGGCTATGGAAATCGAAGTTCATGGCCTTTCAAAAGGGTTATCTTGTCTTGCCTTTGACAGGCGTGCACGGTAAATTTGTAAATTATGTAAATGTGTGGTCGTCGTCAGAGTTGTAAAGGTAGTGACAAATGGCTGAGAACAAGATCTTTGCCGGTCCTCGTGTCCGGCGGATCCGCAACGGGCTCTCGCTGACGCAGACGGCGATGGCCGAAGCGCTTGGCATCTCGCCGTCCTACCTCAACCTGATCGAGCGCAATCAGCGTCCGCTGACCGTCCAGCTGCTTCTGAAACTCGCATCGGTCTACAAGGTCGACCTCGAGGAACTGCAGGGTGAAACTGGCGGTGGACTGGCGCAATTGCGCGAGGTCTTTGCCGATCCGCTGCTGGCGGCGGAACTGCCGGGGGATCAGGAATTGATCGAAGTTGCCGAAGCGGCGCCCAATGCCGCCGGCGGCGTCGTCAAGCTTTACCGCGCCTATCGCGAGCAGGCGGCGCGGCTAAAGGACCTTGCCGACCTCCTGGCGGGGCAGGGGCACATGGAGGCGCTGTCGGGCACCCGCCTACCGATGGACGAGGTGCGCGAGACGCTGGAGGCGAGACCCAATCATTTCGCCCGGATCGAAGAAATGGCGGAGGCCTTTCACGAGGCGCTTTCGCCGGGCGATGATCTGATCGGCGCACTGAAAGCCTGGCTGAAGAAGGAACACGGCCTGGTCGTGCGCAATCTGCCCGTTCATGCCATGCCCAATCTGCGTCGCCGCTTCGATCGCCATTCCATGCGGCTCTTCATCTCCGAGCGCCTATCGCCCTATGACCAGTTGCGCGAGATCGCCATGGAGGTTGCCTCGATTGCCTGTCACGAAGCGATCGTCCGGGAGTTGGAGACGCTGCGCCTGTCGACCGCCGAAGCGCGCCGCATCGGCCGCTTCGAACTCGCCCGCTATGCCGCCCACGCATTGATGATGCCCTATGCGGCATTTCATGCGGCAGCCGTCCGGGCGAGATACGATATCGACGTGCTCAGGGCGCGTTTCCAAGTGTCGTTCGAGCAGGTCGCCAACCGGCTGACCATGCTGCAGCGGCCCGGCGCGACCGGCGTTCCGTTTTTCCTGATGGAGATCGACAATGCCGGGCATCGGCTCCGTCGTTCCGGCGCATCGGGTTTCCCGCAAGCGAGGTTCGGCGGCGGCTGTCCGAAGCTCAATATCCATGCCGCCTTCTCGGTGCCGGGGCAAATCCTGGTGGACCGCGTAGAGACAACAGAGGGACTGGCGTTCCTTACCGTGTCGCGCACGCTCGATGGTCCGCAGGCGGGCTTTGAAGAGCGGGTTCGCCGCACCGCGTTGCTGATCAGTTGTGAGGCCTCTTTTGCCGATGAGGTGGTCTATGGCACGCTACGCTCGCCCGCGGTTGCGATCGGGGCGGCCTGTCGGCTCTGCGAGCGGCAGGGCTGTCTTGCGCGCGCCGAGCCTCCGGTGACGCGCCCGCTTGGGCTCGACGAGATGGCAACAGGCCTCAGCGTCTTCGATTTTCAGTAGGCGCTGGGACTTTCAGTAGCGGACGGGGTGATGGCTCGGCAGCAGCGGCGCACTGGCGGCGAAGCATTCGGCCGGTAGTCCGGTCGTATAGCCGCGGGTAATGTGCGCCTTGTCCGCATAGGCTTTGTCGCGCATCAGGATCGCGTGCAGTTCGGGCAGGTTATAGAACGGCACGCCGGGATAGAGGTGGTGCTCCAGATGATAGTTGATGTGGTGCGGAGCAAAGAACAGTCTTTCCCAGGCATGCGGATAGACCGTGCGTGAACTCGTCAGCTCGTCGCTATAGTCCATGTTGCCGAAATGCTCCGCAACGCTGCGCACGTAAAGGAACAGGCAGAAGAAGGTGAAGAACGGCACGAGCCAGTAGAGCGCGAATTCGCGCCAGATGCCGAGAAGGCTGAAAATGGCGGCGGCAGCGATATAGAAGCAAAGGCGCAGCATCTTGTAGCTCCGCGTCGACCGGTCGTTCTTCGACATGCGCTTGGCCATGTGCACCATGTCGCGGATCGAGTTGACGGCGACGAGATAGCCGAGCAGTTGCATCACGCCACGCGCGATCTTCTGCGGAAAGGTGAACTGCGCCATGCCGAGCTTTGCCGTCCAGTCCGGGTCGTCGTCGGTGTTGGCATGCTGGTGGTGTGCCAGGTGGTTCTGCCGGTAGCCATCGACGGTCGCCAGCATCGGCCAGGCGAGCAACAGGTCGCTCATCCAGTCGCTGAGCTTGCGGTTCTTGATGATGCGGTAGTGCGCCGCCTCATGAACGAGACAACCGAACGCATGCATGCGACCGGCAATCACGATCACGGTCATGACGTAGACGAGGATATTGCCGGTATATTCGCTGACGGCGATGGCGGTGGCGATGATCGCCCAGTCGACCGCGATCGCCGCAAGGGATTTCTGTGGCTCGAGTATCGAAAGGCGCTTCAACTCTCTCGGATCGATCCTGCGGTTCCGTCCACTCATGACACTACCCAGACGCTGATACACAACCGAGGGGAAAAATCGCATGCGCCTTATGGTTAATCAATCGTAAACGAACGCGTGTTCTGGCTGGTTGCCGCCATGGTTAACGTCGGCCGCTTGGTACCTGCCGATGGCGGGATCGCGCCCTTCGCCATAAGTGCCCGATTTTCCTTGGCTTGCGAAAACTGGGGTGGCTGAAGAGGTCCGCCTCTTTCCGGCACAAAACCGCTTGAGGTTGTCGAGAAACATGCCTAACCTCGCCCCGGAGCGATCCAGAATGGGCCTGGATCCGTGTCACGGGGCGGCCTTGTCCGGACCGATAATAACGAGGGAACTGCATGTCCAAATTCATCGTTACAACCATGGCGACGGTCATACTGGCCGGTTCGACCATGCTCGCTTCGGCGCAGGAGCGGGTGGTCAACGTCTATAACTGGTCGGATTATATCGACAGCAGCATTCTGGAAGACTTCACCAAGGAAACGGGCATCAAGGTCGTCTACGACGTCTTCGATTCCAACGAGATCCTCGAAACCAAATTGCTCGCAGGCGGCTCGGGCTACGACGTCGTCGTCCCGACGGCGACCTTCCTGCAGCGCCAGATCGCGGCCGGCGTGTTCCAGAAGCTCGACAAGTCCAAGCTCCCGAACCTCACCAATATGTGGGACGTGATCATGGAGCGTACGGCCAAGTACGATCCGGGCAACGAATACGCCATCGACTACATGTGGGGCACCACCGGCATCGGCTACAACGTCGACAAGATGAAGGAAATTCTCGGCACCGACGAGAAGCCCAACTGGGACGTCATCTTCAAGCCGGAACTAGCCGCCAAGTTCAAGGATTGCGGCATCCATGTTCTCGATTCCCCGACGGATGTGATGCCGTCGGCGCTCGCCTATCTCGGCCTCAATCCTGATAGCCACGAAGCGGCCGATCTTGAAAAGGCTGCCGAACTGCTTGCCAGCGTTCGTCCGAATATCCGCAAGTTTCACTCGTCGGAATACATCAACGCGCTTGCCAATGGCGATATCTGCCTCGCGGTCGGCTTTTCCGGCGATGTCTTTCAGGCCCGTGACCGCGCCGCCGAAGCCAAGGCTGGCGTAACCGTCGATTATGCGATCCCGTCGCAGGGCGCGCAGATGTGGTTCGACATGCTCGCCATTCCGGCGGACGCTCCGCATGTCGCCGAAGCGCATGAATTCCTCAACTACATGATGAAGCCGGAGGTCGTCGCCAAGGCGTCGAACTATGTCTTCTACGCCAACGGCAACAAGGCCTCGCAGCAGTTCCTGGACAAGGCGGTTCTCGAAGACACCGCCATCTACCCCACCGATGATGTGATGCAGAAACTGTTCACGGTCACGCCGTTCGAGGCGAAGGAGCAGCGGGTATTGACCCGGCTCTGGACAAAGGTCGTCACCGGCCAGTAAGAGCAAAACGAATTGCCCGGACCTCAAAATCCGGGCAATTTTCTTAAAGGGGGCACCGGGGAAAACGAGAGTGCCCATCGGCTGTATCATTCGGGGATAGATGATGAAGTCACTCGGCAGTATCAGGCGCTCTTTCGCCCCCTGGGCGGATCCCGCTTCCAAGCCATTCATTTCCGTCAAGAACGTCACCAAGAAGTTCGGCGATTTCACCGCCGTCGACGATCTTTCGCTCAACATCTACACGCGCGAGTTCTTTGCACTCTTGGGTGCGTCGGGCTGCGGAAAGTCGACGCTCCTGCGCATGCTGGCCGGTTTCGAGCAGCCGACCTCGGGGGAGATCATTCTCGACGGCCAGAACCTTGCCGGCATTCCGCCCTACCGGCGGCCCGTCAACATGATGTTCCAGTCCTACGCGCTGTTTCCGCATATGACCGTTGAGACCAACATCGCCTTCGGCCTGAAGCAGGACGGCATGCCCAAGGCCGACATCGCCGAGCGCGTCGGCCAGATGCTCAAGCTGGTGAAGCTCGAGAAGTTTGCCAAGCGCAAGCCGCACCAGCTTTCCGGCGGCCAGCGCCAACGTGTCGCGCTGGCACGCTCACTCGCCAAGCGCCCGAAGGTGCTGCTGCTCGACGAGCCGCTCGGCGCACTCGACAAGAAGCTGCGCGAGGAAACCCAGTTCGAACTGATGGACCTGCAGCAGGAACTCGGCCTTACCTTCGTCGTGGTCACGCACGACCAGGAGGAAGCGATGACGATGGCGGACCGCATCGCCGTCATGAGCCACGGCAAGGTCGCGCAGGTGGCAACGCCAGCGGAAATCTACGAGGCGCCCAATTCGCGCTTCGTCGCCGACTTCATCGGCGATGTGAACATCTTCGACGGAACAGCCACAACCGCGGAAAACGGCTACCTCAGCATTGAAACCGGCAACGGCTTTCCCATTCGCATGGCATCGCCGGAGAGGCCTGCCGCCGGCGCCAAGGCCGCGGTCGCCATTCGCCCGGAAAAGATCCGTGTCACCCGCCAGCCGCCGGCGCACGCGCCGGTCAACGCGGTCGAGGGTGAGATCTGGGACGTCGGCTATCTCGGCGACATGACCGTCTTCCATATCAGATTGAAGGATGGCAGGGTCGTGAAGGCGTCGTCCTTGAACGCGGTGCGCGCCGTGGAAGATCCCTTCGGCTACGACCAGCAGGTCTGGATCTCGTTCGGCGAAGACGCCGGCGTCGTCTTGAAGGATTGAAGCCATGGCGCGCGTTGCATCAGCCGTCTTCAGCCGCCTGGTCATCATCATCCCCTATGCCTGGCTACTGTTCTTCTTCCTGATTCCCTTCTTCATCGTCTTCCGTATCTCGTTGTCGCAGACGGCGGTGGCGATGCCACCCTATACGCCGGTCTTCGATCTCCTCGGTGGCCTTTCCGGCATTATGGAAAAGGCACGGGAGTTCTCGCTCGACAACTATGTCTGGCTGACCGAGGACGTTCTCTACTTCAACGCCTATGTGTCGAGTGTCATCATCGCCGGAATCTCGACGGTGCTGACGTTGATGATCGCCTATCCCGTCGCCTACGGGATGGCGAAGGCGCCGAAATCGATCCGCCCGACGCTGTTGATGTTGGTGATCCTGCCGTTTTGGACCAGCTTCCTGATCCGCGTTTACGCCTGGATCGCCATCCTGAAGCCGGAAGGACTGCTCAACCAGTTCCTGATGAGCATCAATGTCATCGACCAGCCGCTGATCATCCTCAACACCAACTGGGCGATCTATATCGGTATCGTCTATTCCTACCTGCCGTTCATGGTCCTGCCGATCTATTCGTCGCTGGAGAAGATGGACCACACGCTGACGGACGCGGCGCTGGATCTCGGCTGCACGCCATTCTCCACCTTCTGGCGCGTCACGTTCCCGCTGTCACTGGCCGGCGTCGTTGCCGGTTGCCTGCTCGTCTTCATTCCGGCTGTCGGCGAGTTCGTCATCCCCGATCTGCTCGGCGGATCGGAAACGCTGATGATCGGCAAGACGCTGTGGAACGAGTTCAACGCCAACCGCGACTGGCCGGTCTCTTCGGCGGTTGCCACGATCCTGCTTTTGATCCTGGTGATACCGATCGTGTTCTTCCAGAACGCGCAGGCCAAAGCCGACGGCGAGGGGAAGTAGGTCATGGGCAACTGGTCACGCTTCAACATTGCCTCGATCGTGCTCGGCTTCGGCTTTCTCTATCTGCCGATCGTGCTTTTGGTGATCTTCTCGTTCAACGAATCGAAGCTGGTCACGGTATGGGCCGGGTTTTCGACCAAATGGTACGCGCAGCTCTGGCACAATCAGGCGCTTCTCGACGCCGCCTGGGTCACCATCCGCGTGGCATTGATCTCGGCCACCTGCGCAACCGTGCTCGGGACCTTGGCGGCCCTCGCGCTGGTGCGCTACACGCGCTTTCGCGGCCGCATGCTGTTTTCCGGCATGGTCTATGCGCCGCTGGTCATGCCTGAGGTGATCACCGGCCTGTCGCTGCTGTTGCTGTTCGTTGCCATCGGGCTCGACCGTGGCTTCTGGACGATCACCCTTGCGCACATCACCTTCACCATGTGCTTCGTTGCCGTTGTCGTGCAGTCGCGGCTCCTGAGCTTCGACCAGTCGATCGAGGAGGCGGCGCTGGATCTGGGCGCGACCCCGGTCAGGACCTTCTTTGCGATCACTCTGCCGGTGATCGCGCCGGCCGTCTTTTCCGGCTGGGTGCTGGCCTTCACGCTGTCGCTCGACGATCTCGTGATCTCGAGCTTCACCACAGGCCCCGGTGCCACCACGCTGCCGATGAAGATCTACAGCCAGGTTCGTCTCGGGGTGACGCCTGAAATCAACGCGATCTGCACGATCCTGATCGGCATTGTCGCGATCGGTGTCGTCGTTGCCTCTGTTGTGACCAAACAGCGTGAAGCGCAACGCGAGAAGGACGAGCGCGCCGCTTTCGCGCAGTAGAGTTCAGCTCCGTTTTCAAGAGGACGGCTGGTGCATTTAAAGCGCCGGCCGTTTCAGTTGGGCTCGCCGAGAACCGAGAGCGGCGAGATCACCGCATTCGGCCAGGAGCCGCCGACGAAGAACCGCAATCGCTGGGCGGCATTGGTAGCGTCGGTAAAGGTTCCGGCAAGAGCCAGGCTGCCGCTGCGATAGGGTATGACGCCGTTGACCGACAGGCTGCCCGTCGGCCCGATAAAGGTAGCGCGGTTCAACCGGGCCGATCCGTCGCTGAAGCGCGCCTCGATGTCGGCCCGCTGAAAATCGAACGTGCCGCTGCCTGCCTGCGACAGCGAGAAGAACTCACCCCTGCGGACCAGGTCCGAGAAGGCGTCGGAGTCGAATTCGGATAGTCTGCCGTTGGCAAGCGACAAGGTCAGGCGCCCGGATGCGTCGGCTGCGCGTGGCGTCCAGAACGGGTGATCGGTCGCCAGGTCCAGGTTGACGTTGCCGCGTCCCGTCGGCACCGGGCCGGTGAAGCCGAAGTCGGCGACGGCGGCCGCAAGATCCGCATCCTTGAGAGCCAGCTCTAGCTTGCCGCCACGGGTCAAGCCCGCTTCCGACAGCACGAGGCGGCCGCTGAGCCTGCCATTGGCATAGGTGCTGTCGCCGATATCAAGCGACGCCCGCCCGTGATCGACCATGACGCCGGCCGCCACGTCGGTCAGCCGCAACGGGCCGATCGCTGCCTCCTGCGTCGAAAGGCGCACGTCGACGCGCCAGGTGCGGGCGAAAGCCTCGGTCATATGTCTGGCGAGTTCTTCTGGATCGACCGGAAGCTGCGCAAAAAGTGGTTGCAGTCCGTTGAGGTCGATCCTGTCGAACGCGAGCGTGCCCTCGACGCGCGGTGTGTCGTTGGCAGGAGCGACAACGTCGAGCACCCCGGTTGCCGTCGCGCCGCCGATCGCCAGGCGCAAGTCATCCAGCTTCAGCGTCGCGTCTCCGGTCGTGACGTTGGCACTGAGATCGAAGCTGCTCTCGGGCAGCCCCTCATGCGAGGCCCCCTCAAACCACGCGGCAAGCGCCGGCAGCGAGGCGGTGGAAACCTGGAGCCGCCCCGAGGCGAATGGTTTCATCGACAGATTGCCGACGCCCTCGAAGGAGAAATTGAGGGGGGCCGAGGTCAGCGATGTCTTCAGCGTCGTGTTGCGGCCGGCCAGCAGCGTCAGCGGCTCGTCGCAGGCCAGCGCCCAGCTCACGGCCTGCCCGCCGATCATGCTCGACAGTTGCGCATTCAGGCGCCCGGCAAAGGAGGGCCACTTCACGGTGCCGGATATGCCGGGAAACTCCCGCGCATAATTGGTCGCCCGGTCGAATACCTGCAGGCGGCCATTCTCGATCGTGATGTCGCCGAAGGGGGTGTCGTCGTTGTCCGCTTTCGCCTCGCGCGGCGCAAGCCAGCGCGGCCGCTCCCAGTTGAGCGTGCCGTCGATGCCACGCTCCAGCGTTACCACAGGCTCGATGAGGCGGATGTCTTCGAGTGCCGGTTCGCCGCGAAGCGCAGAAACCAGGCTGAAGGCTGCGGTGATGCTGCCGATCCGGGCGAGTGTGCGGGGGGTACCGTCGGTCGTCTCGATCGTGGCGCCGTACAATGTCAGCGTCGGGTTCGGCCAGAAACGGATGTTCGGCTCGCCGGTTATCCTGCTCTTGCCACCCGACCAGGCGTCGAGCATGCGCTCCATCGTCGGCCGCACGTCCGTCGTCGAGATCACGAGCGGCAGGGCCGCGTTGTATCCGACGGCCAGCACGATGCCGATCGCCGCCGGCCAGAGGAAATGGCGACGACGAAGCCGCGACCAAAGGCGTGATTCACCCATCATATGCAGGATTTTTCTTGTCATTTCCGCCTGGTTGCCCATCGCTTGGGATCACGCTGCTTGGATAGGCTTTCAGCCCGCATAAATCAAATGCGCCCGACATGGAAATGTCGCCAATGCGACGCCGGAGCGGGTTCTCCTGCTGTTTATTTTGCGTTGCAGCATGGTATAGAGGGCATGGAGTAGGAGTGGAGGAAAGCATGCAGTCTGAGCAACCTTTGTGGGTTCCCGGTCCAGAGATCCGCGAGCACAGCCCGATGGCGCAATTTATCGCCTGGTGCAGCGAGCGCTTCGGCAAAGACTTTGCCGATTACGACGCGTTTCACGCGTGGTCGGTTGCCGAACGCGGCGATTTCTGGACGGCGGTCTGGGAGCATTGCGAAGTCATCGGCGATCGTGGCGCGACGGCTCTGGTCAATGGTAACAGCATGCTCGACGCTCGGTTCTTTCCCGAGGCGTCGCTGAATTTCGCCGAGAACCTGCTGCGGCGCGCCGGCGGCGACGATGCGCTCATTTTCCGCGGCGAGGATAAGGTCAGCTACCGGCTTTCCTGGGATGATCTGCGCACGCTGGTCTCGCGGCTGCAGCAGGCGCTGAAAGCGCGCAGCATCGGCAAGGGTGACCGCGTCGCCGCGATGATGCCCAATATGCCCGAAACGATCGCTCTCATGCTGGCGACCGCGTCGATCGGTGCGATCTGGTCGTCCTGTTCTCCCGATTTTGGCGAGCAGGGCGTTCTCGATCGCTTTGGCCAGATCACCCCGAAACTGTTCATCGCCTGCGACGGCTATTGGTACAACGGCAAACGACAGGACGTCGACGCCAAGGTTCGTGCGGTCTCCATGGCTCTCGACGTTCCAGCCCTCATCGTTCCCTATGCGGGCGAGGCGAGGGCGCTGGCGGCCTCAATTGCCGATGGCGTGACGCTCGAGGACTTCATCGCTCCGTTTAAAGCCGAGGCGCTCGCCTTCGAGCGTTTGCCGTTCAGCCACCCGCTCTATGTGCTCTTCTCCTCCGGCACCACGGGCGTCCCGAAGTGCATCGTTCATTCGGCCGGCGGCACGCTGCTGCAGCATTTGAAGGAACATCGCTTCCACTGCGGGCTCGGCGACGGGGAGAAGCTCTTCTATTTCACCACCTGCGGCTGGATGATGTGGAACTGGCTCGCCTCCGGCCTGGCGGTCGGCGCGACGCTGTGCCTGTTCGACGGCTCGCCGTTCTATCCTGATGGAAACGTCCTGTTCGATTATGCGGCGGACGAAACGTTTGCCGTCTTCGGTACGTCGGCAAAATACATCGACGCGGTCCGCAAGGGCGGATTTGAGCCGGCCAAGACCCACGACCTTTCAAGCCTGCGGCTCTTGACCTCGACTGGCTCGCCGCTGTCGCCCGAAGGCTTCTCCTTCGTCTATGAAGGCATCAAACAGGACGTCCAGCTTGCGTCGATCTCCGGCGGCACCGACATCGTTTCGTGCTTCGTGCTCGGCAATCCGCTGAAGCCGGTCTGGCGTGGCGAGATCCAGGGTCCTGGCCTCGGACTGGCGATCGATGTCTGGGACGACGAGGGGCGCTCCGTGCGCGGCGAAAAGGGTGAACTCGTCTGCACCAAGGCATTCCCGTCGATGCCGGTGATGTTCTGGAACGATCCCGAAGGCGTCAAATACCGCGCCGCCTATTTCGAACGTTTCGACAACGTCTGGTGCCATGGCGACTTTGCCGAATGGACGTCGCATGGCGGCATCGTCATCCATGGTCGCTCCGACGCGACACTCAATCCCGGCGGTGTGCGCATCGGCACGGCGGAGATCTACAATCAGGTCGAGCAGATGGAAGAGGTGGCCGAAGCGCTCTGCATCGGACAGGACTGGGAAGACGACGTGCGCGTCGTGCTGTTCGTGCGCATGGCATCCGGCGCCTCGCTCGATGAGCAATTGGAGAAGGCGATCAGGAACCGTATCCGCACCGGCGCATCGCCCCGCCATGTGCCGGCGAAGATCATCGCCGTTGCCGATATTCCGCGCACGAAGTCGGGCAAGATCGTCGAATTGGCGGTCCGCGACGTTGTGCATGGACGCCCGGTCAAGAACAAGGAGGCGCTCGCCAACCCGGAAGCGCTCGATCTTTTCGCCGGGCTCGATGCCCTCAAAAATTGAGGGGCCGTTAACTTGTTCGCGCTTTCGGAATTAACCAAGGCTTCAGACTTGCTGATAAATCCCTAAAATTGTCGGATCGGCTGGTAAGGTCTTGTTAACGATTGGGGGCGCATGGTCATGTCAACTTGAGGCCGGCCGATGAGTGGTCGGCGCCTGGCAGCGATGCCGCCGCAGACATGATGTCATTACTTCTCGAGCATTTGTTGGTTTAGCATTGAATTATCGAGGTGGCCTCCCAGCCACCTCTTTTTTTGCCTTCGGGACAGAGCGTTTTGGGCGGAGGTGCGGAAACGCTCTATCTCTTTGTTTTCCCGTATTTCCAGACGGAAAACCGCTTCGCACTTTTCCTGGAAATGCTGTTAAGCGCGTTGCGATTTCCAGGATTCCCTTGTTGCGCTTTAAGCTCTTTTCTTAACGCATGTCCTTATCGCAAAACCGCTGCGCACTTTTGCGCGACCTGCGTTAGGGCCGACGCTCCATCGATCTCGAAACCAGGATCACGGGGATCATGCCGGCAACGACGATGATCATCGCAGCCACCGATGCATCCTCGACCTTGGCACGCGATGCGTCCTCGTAAACAAGCGTCGCAAGCGTGTTGAAGTTGAACGGGCGCAGCATGATCGTCGCCGACAGTTCCTTCATGGTCTCGATGAAGACGAGAAGTGCTGCGGTCAACACGGCGGGGCGCATCATCGGCAGAAGCACGGTTCGCAGCGTCTGCCCTCCGGTGCGGCCAAGCGCACGTGCAGCCATGTCGAGGTGCGGCGACAGCTTCTGGAAACCCGCCTCCAGCGTGCCTTCGGCCATGGTGAGGAACCGGACGGTGCAGGCGTAGATGATGGCAAAGCCCGTTCCCGTCATCAGTAGCCCGGTGGATATGCCGAAGGTGCTGCGAAAGCCGGCGTCGACCAGATTGTCTAGCGCTGCCAGCGGGAAGAGCACGCCGATCGCCAGAACCGTGCCGGGCACGCCATAGCCGAAGGAGGCGAGGCGGCCGGCGGTATCGGTGAAACGCGAGCGTCCGGTACGCGCGGCATAGGCAAGCACGAAACCGAGCAGCACCGTGACCAGCGCGGTTGCACCGGAAACCAGGATGCTGTGGAAGAGTGCGTTCAGCAACCGCGGTTCGATGAATTGATCGAGGCGCTTCAGCGCGTAATTGCCGAGGATCAGGAACGGGACCGCGAAGCCGGAGAGCACCGGAAGCAGGCACGCAATCGTCGCGGCCCACTTCTTCCAGCCGGAAAGCGGAAGCCTGGTCGCATCATGGACTGCCGACGTCGTCTTCTGGCTGGAGAAGCGCTGCCTTCGCCGGGCAGCCCGCTCGATCATCATCAGCCCGATGACGAAGACGAGCATGATGCAGGCGATCTGCGCCGCGCCGGCAAGGCTGCCGCGGTTGAGCCAGGTGTCGAAGATCGAGAAGGTCAGTGTCTGCACGCCGAGGAATTCGACGGCACCGATGTCGTTCAGCGTCTCCATCGCCACCAGCGTCAGACCGATCATGATCGCCGGTCGCGCCATCGGGATCTGGATGCGGAAGAACACCTTGAGCGGCCCGGCGCCGAGCGTGCGGGCAACATCGGCCGCCGCGCGCCCTTGCATCAGAAACATCGAGCGACAGGCGAGATAGATATAGGGATAGAGCACGGAACTCAGCACCAGGACGGCGCCGCCGAGCGAGCGGATATCGGGAAACCAGTAGTCGCGGCTGGTCTTGAAGCCGAAGATAGCGCGGATCAGCCCCTGCACCGGCCCGGTGAAGGTGAACAGCTCACCGAAGGCGTAGGCGGCGAGATAGGCGGGAATGGCAAGCGGCAACACCAGCGCGGCGGACAGAAACCGGCGCAAGGGAAACTCGCAACTCGCCACCAGCCACGCGGTCACGATGCCGACGACGGCCGTCGTCATCCCGGTGAACGCGATCAGCAGCAACGTGCGGATGGTGGCGCGCGGGATGACGTTTTGCATGAGATGCGGCCAGTCGGAACCGCCGCCGGAAATCGCCAGCCATGCAATGGCGAGGATCGGCATCAGCACGATCAGCGATGCGCCCCCGGCCCATACGGCGAGCAGCGGATGCGAAAGACCGGTTTTCGCGCCGGTTGGGCGCCGCTTGAGGATTTGTGACGTGGACTGCAATCGATCTGATCCGGAGCGAAACGGCCACAGCGCCGCGCGTCTGACATGACGCTCTAAGGATGCTGTAACGCTTTAAACTCGCTGCATAATCTTCCCCTTGGATCGCCTCCGATTTCAAGAAGAGGATTATGCAGCAGGAATTGCCGTGAGGATGCCAACAAACTGGTTTCCCCAAGTCAACATTTCCTTACAGCATCTGTCGTCAGTTCGCCAAGACGCGTTGTGACGGGAAGGAGATTTCCACCAGCGTGCCCTCGTTCGGTGCCGAGGTGATGGCGAACTGCGCACGGTTGGCTTCGGCCATGGCTTTGGTCAGCGGCAGCCCGAGGCCGGTGCCGTCGCCACGCTTGCGGCCACCGGTCGTCACCTGCCGGAAGGGCTTCATCGCCTGGTCGAGTTCGCTGCGCGTCATGCCGACGCCGGTGTCGCGGATACGCAGGATCACGCTGCCGTTCGGCTCATAGGAGGTCGACACCACGATCTGTCCGCCCGATGGCGTGAAGCGGATGGCGTTCGCCAGGATGTTGAGTGCGATCTGCTTGATCGAGCGGCTGTCGGCAACCACGTTCGGCACAGCTGTCGAAAGCGACGTGCGGATGATGACGCGCTGGCTGTTTGCCTGCGGCTGCACCAGCGACACCGCTTCGGAAACCGCATCGTTGATTTCGACCGAGCCGAAGTCGAGATCCATCTCGCCCGCCTCGATCTTCGAGATATCGAGCAAGTCGTTGACGATATCGAGCACATGGCGGCCGGAGCGGCCGATGTCGCCGGCGTATTCGATATAGCGCGGATGGCCAACCGGGCCGAAATGCTCGCTCGCCATCATGTCGGAAAAGCCGATGATCGCATTGAGAGGCGTGCGGATTTCGTGGCTGACGCGCGCCAGGAACTCCGTCTTGTGGGCATTTGCCGTCTCGGCCGCGCGCTTGGCGTTGCGCAACTCCTCTTCGGTCCGCTTCCACTGGGTGATGTCGCGGATGACGGCGCAATAGCCGTTGGAGGCGGACAGGCGGCCGATGGTCATGAACAGCGGCAGGAAGCCGCCTGCGGCCTCGCGGCCGATCACTTCGCGGCCGTCGTTGAGTACGCTGGCAACCCCATGGCCGGACAGGCCTTGCAGATAATCGATGACCGCCTTCTGGCTCTCATGGGCAAAGAGCGCTGCAAACGGCTTGCCGCGGATTTCGCTCTCATCGTAGTTGAAGAGCGCGCTCGCTGAGCGGTTGATCGAGCGGATATCGCCGTCGTGTCCGAGAATGACGACACCATCGGTCGCCGTCTCGAGGATCGAGCGCAGCTCGTAGATTTCGGTCTTGAGCTTGCCGACCTGTTCGTAGGCGAAGGGATCCGGAGCGGTTTCGACCGGGCTCGGTTCGCTCTCTTG
>Ga0247819_10000640_pt1 | contig 20089 bp, 27 predicted proteins | sample 13C_Xylose_Day6_FD_193428 | JGI IMG/M metagenome (GOLD analysis project Ga0247819, IMG submission 193428) | Soil microbial communities from agricultural site in Penn Yan, New York, United States - 13C_Xylose_Day6 | ecosystem: Environmental > Terrestrial > Soil > Agricultural land | place: USA...
GCGCAGCGGCCGGGAGATCCTCGGCATCGTCCAGGGCTTCCAGCAGCAGTTCGAGCAGGACGACGAGCAGCGCACCCGCCGCCGTCGACGACGGCGGAAGGAGGGCTGACGTGGCTGTCCTGGACGAGTTGCTGGTGCGCCTGGGCGTCGACATGTCCGAGGCCCAGGGCGAGGTGGACGAGGGCGCGCAGGGCATCGAGAACCGGCTCAACGGACTCAGCGCGGCCGGCGGGCTGGCGGCCGCCGGCCTCGCCGGGGCGTTCGCCATGGGCCTGGAGTCCGCGATGGACATCTCCTCCGTGGAGACCAAACTCCAGAACCAGTTGGATCTCACCGACGAGCAGGCGTCGGCGGCCGGGCACATCGCTGGTGACGTCTACGCCGCCGGGTTCGGCGAGTCCCTCGACGCCGTCGGCGAGGCGTTCAGCGCGGTGGAGTCGTCCATGCAGGAGTTGGGCTCGGTGTCCGACGCGGAGATGCAGCAGCTGACGAAGTCGGCGCTCGGCCTGTCGGAGACCTTCAACTTCGACGTCACCACGGCGGCCGCGGGCGCGGGCAACATGATCAAGGCCGGGCTTGCCAAGGACGGCACCGAGGCCATGGACCTGCTCGCCGCGGCCGCGCAGCAGTTGCCGTCCTCGATGCGCGAGGAACTCCCCGACGTCATGAAGGAGTACTCGGAGTTCTTCGGCCAGCTCGGCTTCACCGGCCCGCAGATGATGGGCCTGCTCGCCGAGGCCGCCAAGAACCCGACGTTCGAGCTCGACAAGATGGGCGACGCGCTGAAGGAGTTCAGCCTTCAGATGGCCGACACCGCCAAGGTGTCCGCCCCGCTGAAGGAGCTGGGCCTGGACGTCGACCACATCCAGAAGCTCATGAACACCGGGCAGGGCACGAAGGCCTTCGACGAGGTCAACGGCGCGCTGCTGAAGGTCGAGGACCAGACCAAGCGCACCGCGCTCCAGGCCGCGCTGTTCGGCGGCCCGGGTGAGGACATCGGCAACACCCTCCAGGCGATCGCCGAGGCGGGCGGCGCGGCCGGCTCGAGCATGACCGGCGTCGCCGGATCCGCGAAAGAGATCACGGACAACATGGCCGCGTCCCCCGCGCAGCAGTGGGACTCCGTGATGCGGACCGTCACCGAGACCCTCGGCGTGGCGCTGCTGCCCGTCCTCAAGCTCGTGTCAGACCTGCTGGCCAAGCACCCCGGGCTGGTCCAGGCCCTGGTGCCCATCGTCCTGGCCCTGGCCGCCGGGCTGGCGATCGCCGCGGCCGCGCAGTGGGCGATGAACTCGGCGATGCTCGCGAGCCCGATCACTTGGATCATCCTCGGCGTCGCCGCGATCGTCGGCGCGATCCTGCTGATCGCCACCCAGACCGACCTGTTCCAGAAGGCGTGGGCGCTCGCCTGGGGCGCGATCAAATCCGCCGCATCGGCGGTCGCGAACTGGTTCACCGGCACTGTGCTGCCCGCCCTCACCACGGCCTGGAACGCCATCAAGGGCGCGGCCCTGGCCGTGGGCAACTGGTTCACCGGCACACTCCTGCCGAAGATCACCGGGGTGTGGAACGCCATCGCCACCGGCGCGAGCGACATGTGGACGAAAATCAAGGGCTACTGGAACGCCATGGTCTCGTTCATCACCGGCATCCCGGGGCGGATCAGCAGCGCCGTGGCCGGCATGTGGAACGGGATCCCCGCCGCGTTCCGGTCCGCGATCAACAGTGTGATCGGCGGCTGGAACCGGCTGTCATTCTCGGTCGGCGGCGGCTCGTTCATGGGCGCCGACATCCCGTCCTTCACCCTCAACACCCCGAACATCCCGTACCTGGCCGACGGCGGCATCACCACCGGCCCCACCCTGGCGATGATCGGCGAGGGCCGCGAGCAGGAAGCCGTGCTGCCCCTGTCGCGGCTCGAGCAGCTCATCAACCAGCCCATGAGCGCGGCCGCGCTGCGCAACATCGCCCCCGCCGAGACCCGCGTGACGCTCGCGTTCGAGGGCGCCACCGACAAGTTCGTGGCGTTCCTCCAGGACGTCACCCGCACCCAGGGCGGCGGATCCATCGTGCAACTGGCAGAAGGGTAGGCAGCCCATGGTGTCGTGGCCGCTGAAGCGGATCGGTGAGGCGCTCATCGACGGACAGTGGGTGAGCCTGCCCCTGCGCGAGTCCACCAGCGTCACCATCAACCGGGGCATCAGCGCCGAGGGCACCCTGGCCCGGCCCGGCAGCATGACGGTGCGGGTCAACGACGCCGACGCGACGCTCAGCCCGCGCAACGCCGAGAGTGAGCTGTACGGGAAGTTCGGGCAGGGCACCCGCTTCCGGTTCCGTGTCGGCGACGTCCCCGACACCCCGGCCGCGACCATGACCGACACCTTCAACCGGACCGTGGCCAACGGGTGGGGGACCGCGGACTCCGGCCAGACGTGGGCGATCTGGGACCCGGCCGGCTCCTCCCCACCAGCCGCCAACTACAGCGTCTCCGGCGGGGCCGGGAAGTTCACCGTCACCGCCCTCAACAGCTCCCGCTGGATCACCACCGACGGCGCCGACTTCGACGACTTCGACGCCACCTTCACCATCGCCACCGACACGCTGCCCGTCGACGACAGCGCCGTAGAGGGCATCCTGCTCACCGTCGCCGCCCGCATCGACCGCACGGCGATCACCATGTACTACGTCGACATCGAGCTGCTGCCCGACACCGGCCTGGCCGGCAACGCGGGCCTGCGCGTGGTCCTGTCCGGATACCGCGCAGACACCGTCATCACCCCGGCCATCACCCCCGTGCAGCAGATCCCCGGCCTCACCTACGCCGCCGGCGTCCCCCTGCGGGTGCGGCTGCGCTGCGAGGGCCCGGAGATCCGCGCCCGGGTGTGGCCCGACGGCGACACCGAGCCGGAGCACTGGCACCTCCAGGCCTACGACACCACCTACACCGAGGGCGGCGAGTTCGGCTTCCGCGGCTCGGTACGCGGCGACCTCACCGCCACCCCCGTCGCCATGAGCTTCGCCGACCTCGAGCTCCGGCCCCTGGCCGACGCCCCCGACGCGGTACGGATGACCGGCGAGGTCTCCGGCATCGACCCCTACGAGAGCGAGGACGGGCCCGAGAGCGCCTACGTCGACCTCGACGTGGCCGGGGCACTGCGCCGCTACGACGGCCCCCAGAAGCCCCTCAAGAGCGCGCTGCGCAGGCACGTGGGCATCTACGCCTCACAGGCCTACTGGTCTTTCGAGGAGGGCGCCCAGGGCGACATCCACGTGGCCGAGGTGGGCGAGCAGTCGACCACCGGACCGCTGACCGCCACCGGCCTGGAGTTCGCCAAGGACTCCACCCTGGTCGGCAGCGGCCCGCTGCCCACCGTCAAGGCCGGCGGCACCCTCAGGTCCGCGCCGATCCCGGGCGAGAACACCGGCTATTGGTCGCTCTACCTGATGTTCCGGATCCCCACCGCGAGCTTCCCCGCCAGCGGCGAGCACCAGATCCTTTCGTGGACCACGGGCACCGCCACCTTCACGGTGTTCGCGGAGACCATCGCCAGCGTGCCGTGGATCCAGCTGCGCGGCACCGCCACCGACGGCACCGACCTCGGCACCGTCGGCATCTCCAACACCAACCTGCTCGCCGCCGGATACCCCGACCTGCGCGACAACTGGCAGCAGCTGAAGGTGTACGCCCAGCAGTCCGGCGCCAACACCACGGTGCGCCTCGCCGTCGCCTACCCGGGCACCACCGGCCTCGGCGCCAACCTCGCCTCCGCCGCCATCAACGCCGACCGGGTGCGCCGCATCAACACCACCTTCGGCACCGGCGTCGCCGGCATGAGCATCGGCCACCTGGCCACCTTCGGCAGCGCCACCACCGACTCGTTCGTCAGCCCCAACATCTACGGCGCCACGAACAACCCCCTGGCCTGGGCATTCGGCGCCCCGGGCCTACGCGCCCGGGACTTCATGTCCGTCCTCGCTTGCGACCAGGCCGTGGCCCTGGACGTGTACGGTCCCGCCGCCACGCTGCTCGGCCCGTACACCACCGACTCCTTCGTCTCCCTCGTGCGGGCGGCCGCGGACACCGACCTCGGCCTGCTCGTCGAGCGCCGCGACGGGATCGGCCTGGAGTACTACAGCCGCGAGTCCCTCTACAACCGGCCCGTCGACCTGGTCCTCGACTACGCGTCCGGCATGGTGTTCGCGCCGTTCGAGCCAACGGACGACGACAAGGGGCTGGCCAACGTCCTCACGGTGCGCCGCAAGAACGGCTCCGAGGCCACCGCCGAGGTCACCAGCGGCCGCCGCTCCACCCAGGCCCCGCCCGACGGCATCGGCATCAAAGAGTCCAGCGCGGAGACGATCGTGCTGGCCGACAGCCAGCTGCCCGACCAGGCCGGCTGGCGCCTGCACCTGGCCACGTGGGACGAAATGCGGGTGGCCAGCCTCACCCTGAAGATGGCCAACCCCCGCATGCGAGGCCTCCTCGACGCCGTCCTGGCGCTGCGCGAGGGCTCCCGTATCCAGGTCATCAACACCCCCGTCCGCTACGGGCGGGAAGGCTTCGACCTGCTGGTGCGCGGCAGCCGCGAGGTGCACGCCGAGGGCGTCTTCGACGTCACCCTCAACTGCGCCCCCTACGGCCCCTACGTGATCGGCGTCGTCGCCGTCCACGAGGACTTTGAGGACACCACCCTCGAGGTCTCCGCCACCAACGGCGGCAACGCCTCGTGGGCGCGCTCGCAGCTGCACTACAACTCGGGTGTCTGGTCGTTGCGGTCCGGCGCGATCGGCAACAACCAGACGTCCGACTGGATCTGCGCGGTGCCCGACGGGGCCACGGAAATGCGGTTCTGGTACTGGACGTCGAGCGAAGCCGCGGGCCCGGGCTTCGCCGGTGACCGGCTCATCGTCCTGGTCGACGGCTTTCAGGTGCTGCTGGCGCAGGGCGTCACCGGGTGGACGCAGAAGATCGTGCCCGTCGCCGGGGCAAGCAGCGTCATCTTCCGGTACGCCAAGGACAACAGTTCGACGTCCGGTGAGGACGCCGTCCACATCGACGACGTCATGTTCACGGGGACGGCCCCGGTCCGCGTCGACACCGACGGCTCCGAGCTGCTCGCCGCGGCCACCCGCACGGCCACGTCGTTCGTCGTGGCGACCACGCCTCTCGACGCCCCGCTGTGGACCAGGGACCCCGTCCAGCTGCCTTTCGACGTCCGCGCCGGCGGGGAGGTGATGCGGGCCAGCGCGTTCGCCAGCTGGGCCACCGACACCTTCACCCGGACCGTGGCAGGCGGGTGGGGCAGCGCCGACACCGGGCAGGCGTGGGGTGTCGTGGGCGGCGCCGGCGCCTCGGACTTCTCCGTCGGCTCCGGCTACGGCTCGCACCTCCTCAGCACCGTCAACGTCTCCCGCCGCTGCGGCCTGGACTTCACCTACGCGGACGTCGACGTCGTCGTGTCGGTCACCACGTCCGCCACCGCCACCGGCAACAGCCTCTACGGCGGCCCCGTCGTCCGCTACGTCGACGGCGACAACCTGTACCACCTGCGCATCGAGTTCACGACGGGCAACGCGATCAACCTCGACCTGCGCAAGCGGGTGTCCGCCGTCGAGTCGTCCCTGGCCACCTACGCCACCGGCCTCACCCACGTCGCGGGAACGTTCGTGAAGGCCCGGCTCCAGGTGCGGGGCACGAAGCTGCGCGCCAAGGTCTGGGCGGCCACGGCCACCGAGCCCGACTGGCAGATCACGGTCACCGACAGCTCGGTCACCACGTCCGCCTTCGTGGGCTGCCGGTCGATCGCGCACGCCAGCAACACCAACGTCAGCCCCTCCATCCGCTACGACGCCTTCGAGGTCATCAACCCGCAGACCATGACCGTCACCGCCCGGTCCGTGAACGGCGTCGTCAAGCCGCAGACCGCCGGAACGGCCGTCTCCCTCGCCCGGCCCGCCCGGCTCGCACTCTGAGGAGGACCCATGTCCTACGCCGCCGGTGACCTGCTCACAGCCGGTCGCACCAACCGGCTCCAGGCCAAGACCTACGACGCCACCGGCACCACCAACCTGGCGCTGACCACAACGGAAACCGACATCGCCGGAGCTTCGGTCACGCTCACCACCGAGACCCCGGGCGCCATCTACGTGGTGCGCGCCGACTTCAGTTTCGACATCGCGTCGGCCACGACCGCTTTCACATCCGGCGTCTGCCAGCTGGACGGCGTCAGCCTCTCCGGCCAGGCGAGGTGGAGCGGTGAGGTCGGCACCGACTACGGCCCGGCCTCGCACGGCTGGCGCGGCACGATCGCCGCCGCCGGAAGCCACACCTTCAAGCTCCGCGGCGCCATCAGCGCCGGCACGGGCATCACGGTCCTGGCCGCCTTCACGAAGCTCTTCGTGACCATCCACGAGGTGGTGTGACGTGGCCGCCGCTGAGGCGGCCGGGAACCTGGTCCTCAAGGGCGAGTACTGGACCGACGTCATCACGCCCGGGGTGACGCTGCCGGTCGACACCGTCACCGACACCTGGCGCACCATCGCAACGCGGGTCCTGCCCGTCGACCCCGGCGACGTCCTGGACGTTGATGCCCGCACGAGGGTCACCAACGACACGGGCAGGACCCGCAACCAGCCCGGCTACACGGTCGGGGTCGGCGCCCACCTGTGGATGTACGACTGCGACCCCGACCCCGACGAGGCTGGCGTGGTGCCGGTGGTGTCTGCCCGCCCGTGGGCGCGGATCGGCCCTTCGTGGGGCGACAACGTGGACCGGGACCGGCACCACCTGCCGATCCACGTGACCGCGCACTGGCAGGTGCCGGCCACCTGGCCGCCCGGCCACCGAATCGTGATCGTCCTGCGCGCAGACGCGCACAGCACGGCCGCGGTGGCGGGCGATGCGCTCGCCGTCGACGTCGGCTACACCCTGCTCAAGGTCAGCCGAAAAGCCCTCGCCCCCGTCGGCTGACCCGCCATCCCACCGCCCGCCCCGCGCCGATCCGGTCCGGGGCTTCGTCATGTCTGGAGCCCACATGGCCACACCGCTCACCGCCTCCCAGGCCATCGCCGCGCTGAGAGCGGAGGGCGTCACCGTCGTCGAGGTCGGCGCGTGGCGCACCCACAACCGCAACTCGAAGGGGAGCTGGGGGCCGGTCAACGGCGTGGTCATCCACCACACCGTCACGTCCGGCACCGCCAACTCCGTCGACATCTGCTACAACGGCTACGCCTCGCTGCCCGGCCCGCTCTGCCACGGCGTTATCGACAAGGCCGGCGTCGTCCACCTCGTCGGCTGGGGCCGCACCAACCACGCTGGCAGCGGCGACGGCGACGTCCTCGCGGCGGTCGTCGCAGAGAAGCCGCTGCCCGCGCCGAACGAGAACGACACCGACGGCAACGTCCACTTCTACGGCTTCGAGTGCGTCAACCTCGGCAACGGCCAGGACCCCTGGCCGACCGTCCAGGTCGAGGCGATCGTCCGCGCGTCGGCCGCACTGTGCCGGGCGCACGGCTGGGGCAAGGACGGCGACACCTCGGTCATCGGCCACAAGGAGTGGACGAACACCAAGATCGACCCTCGCGGGCCGGGCATCACGATGCCCGACGTCCGCAAGCGGGTCGCCGAGCGGCTGAAGCACACCGCGTCCTGGTCGCCGGGCACGTCGACGCCGACCCCGGCGCCGACCACCGCGGAGCGGCTGACCGCTCTGGAGAAGCGCGTCACCGCGCTGGAGAAGAAGGGGGCCTGACATGGCCAAGGAGTCCACGAAGCGCACCGCGCGCACGGTCCTCCAGACCGCGCTCGGCTTCGCGATCGTCCTGCCCGCGGTCGTCGCCGCGTCCGGCGTTCCGGCCGCGCTGCCGTGGGTCGCGGGCGCGCTCGCGATCGCGGGCGGCTTCGCCCGGGTGATGGCCGTGCCTGGCGTCCAGGCGCTGCTCCCTGCGTGGCTGCGGACCGACGACGGCGGCCGCGAGTGACTGCCCCGGCAGACCCGTCGGGCGTCTACATCAGCTCGGCCCAGATGTACCAGGAGCTGAGATCCCTGAGTGATGGTCTGACCCGGGTAGAGACGAAGCTCGACGGGATCGGGCAGGGTCTGAACGATCTCGGCAAGGACGTCGCCGACCACGAGACCCGCATCCGCACCCTGGAAAAGGCCCGGTGGCCGCTGCCCACGATCGGCGTCCTCGCCGGTGTGGCCGGCGCCGCGACTGGAGCCGTCGCCCTCTTCGCCCGATGACCGCGGCCCCGCTCTCCTTCGGGAGGGCGGGGCCGCTTTCGTCATGTCCGGGGTCAGCCGCGGGGTGGCTGCCCGTACACGCTCACCCACCGGTCGCCGCGCATCACGATGTCCGCCGTCTCGACGGCGCGGCCGGTGGCCTGGTCGTAGTAGGTCCGCTCGATGGCGAGGACCGGGCCGGGCGGGGTCATGCCGAGGGACTGTGCCTCCGCGCGGGTGGCGAGCCGGGCGCGGACCCGCTCGACGGGATCGCCGACCTCGATGGAGAGGACCCGCATACGGGCGGCCACGCCGACGCCGGCGTAGGGGCCGACCTCGGGCAGTGCGACCAGGGAGGAGCCAGTCACCTCGAGCGGCTCCCACGACTCGGCCAGCTGCACCGGCTGCTCGTCGGCCAGGTACGTGTACGAGGTGTGCATGACGGCTGCGCCTGGCTGGATACCCAGGCGCGCGGCGACCGACTCGCTGGCCTTCTCCGTGGTGGAGTCGTGCCGCCACGTGCCGACCGCGCCCTGCTTGGCGGCGCCCTCGGCGAACGGGCTGTCCTCGCTGCGGCGCCGGTGCTGGCGGACGAGGAGCTCGGGTGTCTCCTGGCTGCGGACGTAGTGGCCGGCCCCGTGGCGGGAGACGACCAGGCCGTCGTCGACGAGCACCTTGTAGGCGCCGGTGGCGATGGAGTTGCTGCCGCCGTACTGGGCGGAGATCTCGGCGACGGACGGCAGGCGGGTGCCGGGTGGGAGTTCGCCGGATTCGATCCGTGCGCGGAGTTCCTCGGCGACCCGCAGGTACAGCGGCGGCTCCGTGCTCACTGTCCGCCCTCCCTCATGTGACTTGCGTGACAGAGTAGCCAGCGCCCCGCTACTCTCGTGCGAGAGTCAGTCTCTCGCATGAGAGCGGGTATTTCGCCATGCCTACCAGCCGTGCCACCGCATTACGAGAGGCCCTCGAGGAAGCCCTCGACGGGCAGCCGGTGCGCCTCACCCCCCGCCAGCACGGCACCCGCGTCACTGCGGCCGCGCCCGAGCCGGCGGACTGGGACCGGTGGCGCCGGGTCATCGCCGTACTTCAGAGCGCGGACGACTGGGGCAGCAGCAGCGGGGGCGGAGCACCCGAGATCTGGGCCGAGATCAAAGACGAGGTGAGCCCGTGATGCAGCTCGACAGCACCCAGCCAGCCGAGCCGGACCAGCAGCCGGCCGTCCTCCGGTCCGTCGGCATCGCCCGGTGCGCGTGGCACCAGGGCTTCAGTGCGACGGCCCGCCTGGTCCGGGACGCCGAGGGCGCCCTGCACTTCGCATGCTTCTCGTGCCGCGAGGCCTACGACCTCAAGCCCGTCGCGGACCAGCCGTGAACCCCGCCTTCGTCCAGCCCGTCGAGATGCTGCCGATGCCGAAGGCCGACACCCTCACCGAGGGCCAGCTCGACGGGAAGGTGTGCGTCTGGTGCGGTGTCCGGCCGCGCGAGCCGCTGCACCTGGGCCCACGCCTCAGCGTCCTCGCTGGGCGGCTGCACCGCTGGCTGCCCATCGCTCACCGCCGTTGCGCGGCAGAGAAGGCCGGCAAGACCTACGAGCTGCACCGGCGGACGTGCGCGCGCTGCGCCCCCCGGGACTACTGCCCTGACGCGGTCGCCCTGTACGAGCTGTCGCAGACCGCCTGATCGACCGCCCGCCCCGCACCCCGTGCCGTTGGGGGCGGGCGGTTCCGCGGCCCCGGCCGGCGCCCCCCGTCGCCGACCGGGGCCGCTTTCCGCGCTCACCTTGGATTCGAAGGCGATCACGCGCGGACCTGAATCCAGCCACAAACATGCAGGTCAGAGGCATGGTTCCTCGCCAGCGAGGACCCTTCCAGTCGTGATCCTTTGAGTGGTGTTGCAGCCGTAGATTCGGGTTCCCGAACCCCAGACAAAGACACCACTGGTGAGCCACACTCAGGACATGAAGACCACCCAGTCGGCGGGCGGCCGGACGCGCGCCGTCATCTACTGCCGCATCAGCCAGGACCGCACCGGAGCCGGCCTCGGCGTCGACCGCCAGCGCGAGGACTGCGAAGCCCTCGCCACCAGCCAGGGCTGGGACGTCGTCGAGACCTACGTCGACAACGACATCTCGGCCTACAGCGGCAAGAAGCGCCCCGGCTACCGGCAGATGCTCGCCGACCTCAACGAGGGCAAGGCCACCGTCGTCATCGCCTGGCACACCGACCGGCTGCACCGCTCGCCGACCGAGCTGGAGGAGTACATCAACCTGTCCGACCGGCGCGGCATCTCGACGCACACGGTGCAGGCCGGGACCGTCGACCTCGCCACACCGTCCGGCCGGATGACCGCCCGGATCCTCGGCGCCGTCGCCCGCCAGGAGTCCGAGCACAAGGGTGAGCGCGTCGCCCGGGCGCGCCGGCAGAAGGCCCTCAACGGTGACTGGATGGGCGGCATCCGCCCGTTCGGCTGGGGCCTACCCACCGGCGAGACGAAGAAGCGGGTCGACCGCAAGACGGGCGAGGAGGTCGAGGAGCCGGAGCTGGACATGCTGAAAGCCGTGCCCGAAGAGGCCGAGGCACTGCGGTACTGGACCGACGAGATCCTGTCCGGCGGATCGATCCGGTCACTCGTGCGCTGGTGCGCGGACAAGGGGATCACCACGACGCGCGGGAACCCGGTCACCCACACCGACATGCGCGACATGCTGCTGCGCCCGAGGAACGCCGGAATCGCCGTCTACAGGGGCGAGGAGGTCGGCCGGGGCAGGTGGGACCAGATCGTCGAGGAAACGAAGTACAGGGCCGTCGTGGCGATCCTGAGGGACCCGTCACGGACGACGACACCGGGAGCGACGCCGAAGTGGCTGGGCTCGCTGCTGTACCGGTGCGGCCGGGGCGCGTGCACCCGCTTCGTGTACGCGACCCAGTCCGGCGGCCGCAGCTACCCGTCGTACCGGTGCCAGGACGGGCACGGCGGCGGCCGGCGCGCCGAGGTGGTGGACCAGTACGTCGAGGACACGATCGTCGAGCGGCTGTCACGGGACGACGCGCACGAGCTGCTGGAGCCGGTGCCGGACGGCGTCGACGTGGCCGCGCTCCAGGCGGAAGCCGAGGGGATCCGCGGCCGGATGCGGGACCTGGGCGGCCTGTTCGGTGCCGGGCAGATCGACATGGTCGCGTTCACCGAAGGCACGGACACGGCGCGCGCGCAGCTGGAGGGCGTGATGTCACAGCTGGCTCGGGCGGCGACGGTGGATCCGCTCGTCAGCCTGGTGGGGGCGCCGGATGTACGTAAGGCGTGGCGCGGGATGGAGCTGGACCGGCAGCGGGTGGTGCTGCGGTCACTGGTCGAGGTGACCCTGAAGACCCCGCGCCCGGGCCGCATGCCGGACGGCGGATACTTCGACTACGACGCCGTGGTTTTCAAGTGGGTGCGAGGCAAGTGACCTGATTCTCTACGGCTCGCTCACTGTCTGCTTCTCAAACTCATCAAGATCCTTGTACGTCTGAAGGACCCTCTGGAGACTGGCCTTCTGGTCCGGATCCGTCTCACGGTTGATCTGATCCTCTAGCTGGCTTTCCTGCCCTGGAGGCGGAAGAAAGTTCTTCCGCCTCGCACTGGCTACCCACTTGGCTGCTGTTGAGTGCGGTGCGCTGAAATGGTTAGCCACCTCCCGGGTAGGTGGCGACCCAAGCTTGTCGGCGGCGAGGTAGACGACGGCCACCTGGCGCAAGAAGTCGTCGGTGATCCGGTTTCGCTTGCGCTTGGGCGACGGGGCAGCATGCTGATCGCGCACGGCGTAAGCCTCGGCCGTGTGATCCCGCAGTTTCTCCACCCACCGCATTGCGGCACTAGGTCGAGTCTCGTAGGCAACCACCGATCGGACGCCGTGAGCGGGCTCCATGTCCTCGTCAGGCCTGCGCTCCTCCTCCATAAAGGCGGCAAGGTACCGAGTCATGAGCGCCACGCCCATCTGCTTCCACCGCCTTGCAGGCACAACCTTTCGGAACTTCTCGTAGGCGACCGGCAGGTCTACTCCAGCACTGCGCGCCTCTGTGAGCGTCAGCTCACCCTCGAAGACCTGGAAGTGGAGAAACAGCGCGAAGTCATCGTCGCCCGGCCACTCGGCACTCCACATGCCGATCGTTCCCACCGCCAGGTGAAAGAACTCCGGGAGCAGAACCGTTCCGACTTGCACGAGGTCAGGCAGTTCATCGATGTCATCTGGGGAGAACCACGGGTGCACCGAGTAGTGCCATCCCGATGGGGGGTTCAGGTAATCGTCCACGCCCTCATCCTGCCCGCATCGGCAAGACATTGGCAAGAGCAAGGGCACCCTTACCCTAGCCACTCCCTCCCCACTGGTGGACTTAATGGCAAGGCTGTGGCTAGGGTGTGAGCCATGGCAAAAGTGCAAGCGCTGCGCCTCGCTAGCGTGCGCTCGGCCCTGAGAAGTGGGGAAGCCGAGCGCCTGCGAGTAGCAGCACAGCTCTCGATCAGCGAAGTTGCCCAGGCCTGCGGCGTGGATCAATCCACCGTGTGGCGCTGGGAGCGCGGAGTGCGCAAGCCCCGCGGCGATGCAGCTCTCGCCTATGGCGAGCTGCTCGAGTCCCTTCGTCAGCAATCCTCGTCACCCGACGAGAGGGAAACGGCGTAGCTGTGGCAAGGCCACGGGCTACCCATGACGGCGCCGGTCCCGCGTGCGAGGCGGGATCGGCTGCCTGAAACGACGAAGAGGCCGCGTGCGAGGCGGCCTCTCCAGTCGAGCAATCCGCACCTACCAGCAAGTAGAGATCGGAACAGCTCTATGAACAAGCAAACCACGGCAACGGCGCCGTCGGCCAGATCGACCATCAGCGAGAGCCCTGAGATGCAGGCCCGCATCGAGCGGGACGTCGACCGCATCATGGCCGCCATCACCGACCCCATCGCCGCTTTCCAGGCGCTCACCGCCGGCCTGCATGTCGAGGAGTGGGACACCGCCTCCCTCGACGAGAACCTCCGCGACAAGTTCGTAGCCTTCTACCTGGAGCGCAAGGACGGCACCCGCCTCCTCGTCGTCCCTGTCGGCCAGGACCCCGCCGTCCGGCTCCACGCCGTCCGCGCCCTCCTCGCTCACCCGGGGGTGACGGCATGACGACCGCCGTCGACACCGAGCAGCGCATCACGACCGTGGCTGGCGCCCTGTGCGTGGCCAACGCCGTGTACGCCGAGGCCCTCACGATGCCCAACCCGGCCGCGACCCTCGACAACATCTGCGACGTCCTGCCTGAGGTCCTGCCGCAGGTGATCGGCATCCTCAGGACCACCCCGGAACTGACCAAGCTGCTGACCGACGACGTCACCGACCGCCTCTGGGCGTACACCGCCGTCGAGCACGCCCGCGCTGAGGCGGGCGAGGGCTACGGCTACGTCTTCGACCTGCTAGTAGAAGCGCTGAAGAAGGGCGCGGACCCGCACGTCATGAGGAAGACCGCCCTCGACGTGCCCCGGCGGATCCGTGAACTCGCAGAGGCGGCCTCGTGACCGCCTCGCAGAACACCGTGCTGGCCGGGGGTGTGCAGCTCGTGGACACCCCCGGCCGCCCGGCCCAACCCGACCGCCCCCGGCGCTTCGAGGACGACGCCCGCAACGACGCCTACTGGGCGCGGATCGTCGCCTGTGTGGACTCCGCGCCGCCCTTGGACGCCGAGCAGCGAGCCGTGATCAGGACGGCGTTCTCCACCGTCACAACCAACGCTCGGGAGGCGGCGGCATGACCGACCCGATCACCACGTTCTCCGGAGCCCACCCGTACCGGCCCCAGTGCGTTGTCACCGCGGCCCGGGAGGTCTTCGAGAAGGTCTTCGAGAAGAGCCTGCACGTCGCGATCCCCGAGCTGGCCGTCAAGGTCGCCGAGGTCATCACCACCGACGTCAGCAAGGGCCGGTGCCCCCGCTGCCACGACCCGCTCTACCCAGACGTGAAGCCCGGGAACTGGAAGCCGGCCGGGACCCGAGCCCTGCCCTGTCGGTGCCTGCCCGTCTGCGAGACCTGCGCTTCCTGGATCGAGCCGATCATCGGGACCAACCCGGTCACGGCCTGGCCCACCGACACGGATCTCGACGACGACGGCGAGGAGACGCGCAAGGAGCACGAGCACGAGCGCGTCATGCGGCTGAAGGCACAAGCCGAGACCGCGGTTCTGGAGGCCGGGCCCGGCGGTCTGGTCCTCGTAACCACCGAGGGTGTGGCCCCGGTCGTCGTCCAGCCTCGTCCGCATCCGGGCGGCTGGCTGGAGTTCGGCTACGACGACACCGACGACCAGCGGGAGCGCACGTCATGACCCGTACTCCACAGGACACGTTCCTGTCCGACCAGGCGCTCGCCGCCGCGCGGGACGCGGCCACCGACCCGACCCTCGTACCAGTCGCCATCACCGCGGCCAACGGCGAACAGTGCACCTGGTGCGACTGCCCGCTCGGCCCGGACTCCCCTCACAACCGGCGCGACTACCGCTGCGGGGGCTGCACCCACACGGCCAAGAGCGTCGTCAGCACCTTCGCCGGCCCGGCCCTCCGCTACGACTTCCCCGCCTGCGAGCGGCACACCGCCGACATCGTGGCCGCCGTCGCCCAGACCGTGGCAGGTGCCCGATGACCGAGCACCGCCCCGGCCGCTGGCCCGTCGACGAACCCGTCGATCTCATCCCCGACGACCTCTACCTCCAGCGGGCCGCCGAGCGCGGCCGCCACGAGATCGTCCTCGGCTCGATCCGCGCCCACCTCGAAGAGCAGCCCACCCCGGTCGCGGTGCTCGCCGCCGTCCGCCGGTGGACCAACGAGGTCATCGCCGTGGGCGACGAGGTCGCCAAGACCAAGCGGCGCAGCACCGGCTGACCGCGGGCGGGCACCGTCGGGGATGACGGTGCCCGCCCGCCACACGAACCACTGATCCAGCTCGCAGAAGAGAGCACGTTCGTGACCGACACCATCGCCTTCAATAGGCTCGCCGATCTCCTCGGCGGCATGGGCGAGCCCACCCGCTACCAGGGCGGGGCGCTCCGTACCCGGGGCATCTGCCATGGCGGCGACTCCCCCAACACCGTCGCGATCAGGCGCGGTAACAACGGCGGCGTGGTCATCCACTGTCACAAGTGCGACGGCAACGCCGAGTTCCTCGCCGCCATCGGCTGGACCGAGGCCGACCTGTTCGACGAGCCGCTAGAGCGGCAGCACGACCGGCCCGCCGACGATACGTGGATTCCCTGCCGCGAGCGCGGGCACAAGCGCGTCGCACAGTACGTCTACCGCGACGAGAACGGCACCGTCGTCCACGGCGTCACCCGCTGCGACCACAAGTGCTTCGCCCAGTGGCGGCCAGAGCCGAGGACCAAGTCCGGCCGCCGCTGGTCCCTGAACGACGAGCGCGGCAACCGGCTCGTCCCCCTCGTGCCGTACCGGCTGCCCGAGCTGCTGGCGGCGCGAGAAGCCGACCGCGTCATCTGGATCGCCGAGGGCGAGAAGGACGTGAACGCCCTCGTCGACCACGGCCTGGCCGCCACCTGCAACGCGGGCGGCGCCGGAAAGTGGACCGCCGACCACGCCCGCTACCTCGAAGGCGCCGACGTCACCATCGTCGCCGACCGCGACGACAAGGGACGCGAGCACGCCCTCCATGTTGTGGAGACCCTGCGCGGCCTGGCGCACTCCGTGTACGTCGTGCAGGCCAAGACCGGGAAGGACGCCGCCGACCACTTCGCCGCCGGCCACGTCGACTCCGAGTTCCACGAGGTGTGGGCCCCGGTTCCCTGCCCCGGAACCCCGGTGGTGCAGGGGTGACCGAGAAGCCCGACTGGCAGCCGAACGTAGACGCCGTGGAAGAACCCGTCGCCCGGCGCCTGGTCCTCACGCCAGCGAGCAGTATCCGGATCCGCCCGGTGCGCTGGCTGTGGGACACCACGCCCCCGGACGCGCCGCCCACATCGCACGGCCGCATCCCGCTGAACTCCCTGGCAATCGCGGCGGGCGGGCCGGGCCTCGGCAAGTCCCAGTGCGCCTGCTGGTTCACGGCGCGCATTACCACCGGGAGCCTGCCGGGCGAACTATGGGGCAAGCCCCGCAGTGTCATCTACGCGGCCACCGAGGACTCGTGGACGTACACCATCGCGCCTCGGCTCGTTGCCGCTGGCGCGGACCTGGACCGCGTCTTCCGTATCGACGTTCAGGACGACGACGAGCTGCACGCCCGGCTCACTCTGCCGAAGGACATCTCGTTGGTCGGCAAGGCGGCCGAGGAGTACGGCGTTGGACTACTGGTCGCCGATCCCCTGCTGTCGATGATCGACAGCAGCATCAACGACTACCGGGCCGCCGAAGTCCGCTCCGCCCTGGAGCCGCTCGTCGCGGCCGCCGACAAGCACGGGTTCACGATCCTCGGCCTCGCCCACTTCACGAAGGCGGGCGGCGCCGATCCCCTCAGCAGGATCGCGGGCTCCGGCGCCTTCGGCCAGCTCATCCGCTCGCTCATCGCCTTCGCCAAACAGGAGAGCGAGGAAGGCGAGGAGGAGTTCGTCATGAGCCTGGAGAAGAACAACCTCGGCCGGCTCGGGCTGCCGTCATTCACGTACACCATCCAGCCGATCACGGTGGACACCGAGGAAGGACCGTCCTACGTCTCGCGGTTCGCGCTGGGACCGGAGTCGACGACCAGCGTCCGCGAGGTGATGCGCGCCGAGACGAACGGTGAGGGTGCCGGATCGAACGAGGTCGTCGAGTGGCTGCAGGGCTGGCTCACCGACCTCGGCGGATCGGACGAAGCCCGCGAGATCAAGAAGGCGGCGCGCAAGGAGGGCTACAGCGAGTCCGCCGTCGACCGCGCGAAGAAGAAGCTCGGCATCCGTTCGAAGCAGCAGGGGTTCGGGCGAGACCGGACGTCGCACTGGTACCTGCCCGAAGCATGGTCGAAGGCCATGGCCGACGACCTCCCCCGTACAGCCTGACGTACATGACGTGCATGACGAGATTGGCCGTGACCTGCGACTTCTTCACAGGGTGTGGCTGACGAGATTGACGAGGTTGGTGACGAGATTGGGACGGCCATCCTCACCAATCTCGTCACCCGGAATCGCATTCTCGTCACCAATCTCGTCACCGCAAAACAGCAGGTCAGCCCCAATCTCATCAATCTCATCAATCAATTTTGTGTGTAGGAGGGGACGAGCGTGAGCCGACCACCCGACTCGAGTAGGTCCTCGTGAACGTCGACGACGTCGTGGCGGAGAAGATCGCCGCCGCCCGCGCCCGCGCCGAGGCCGCCAAGCGCCGGCGCGCAGCCCTCGCCGCCGCCCGGCAACGCGGCCTCGCCGCCCGCCACGCCCAGAAGCTCCGCAACCAGGCCAGCCGTGGGGATACGCCCACGGTTGCCGAACCCGCCGCCGAGGAGAACCAGTGACCGACCGCACCCTCACCCCCGGCCCACTCACCGCCGCCACCGACGACATCCGCGACCACGGATACGCCATCGTGCAGACCCGCATCGAACGCGTCCCCGTCGGCTACCGCAGCACCCTGTGCGCCGAGCCGGACGGATGCGCCCGGCCCACAACCCTCGTAACCGTCGCCCTCGCCGAGGTCACCGACGAGGGCGACGACGCCGTCGGCCTTCGCTTCGCGCGGGACGTCAACGGCGACATCGTCCGCATCCCAACCTGCGACGCGCACCGATGCGAGGCCAGCCACGACCTGTACTACGTGCTGACCGGCCGAACCCGACCGGACGGGATCCGCGCGTTCGACCTGCCCGGTCAGTACCTGAACTGGACCTGACGACAGCGGCCGGGCCCGCGGATATCGGGCCCGGCCTCCCACCCAGCATCCCGCGACTTGCTTCCTCGCAGGAAGCAAGTCGCCCCGACTGGGTGACAGCACGTCACCCAGTCCAACCCGAAGGAGCCCGCCATGGCAGGCGAGGCCGTGATGGCCCGGTTCTGGGCCAAGGTCAACAAGGCTGGATCCGTGCCCGAGCACGCGCCGGAAGTCGGGCGCTGCTGGGAATGGACCGGCGCCCAGGATGCCCACGGTTACGGACGTCTCACCGTCGGCGGCCAGTGGCGCGCCGCGCACCGCTGGTCCTTCGAGCTGGCCAAAGGTGCTATCCCCGCAGGCAAGTTCGTGCTGCACCGCTGCGACAACCCGGCTTGCATACGTCCCACCCATCTGAGACTCGGCACTCCACGGGAGAACACCGCAGACATGCACGCCAAGGGGCGCGCGGCCCGAGTCGGCCCCGTTGGCGAGCAGAACCGTCACGCGAAGCTCACCGCCCTGCAAGTGGTCAGCATCCGAGAACGCTTCGCCCGTGGCGAGCTGATCGTCCGCCTCGCTACCGATCACGCCCTGTCCGTGTCCTCCATCAGCTCCATCGTCAACGGGCGCTCGTGGGCGCACGTCGGCGGACCTATCCGACAGCCTGGCCAGCTCGGCCGGCGCGCACGAAAGGCGGCCTGACCATGGCCAACGAAACCGTCATCACCGTCGTGGGGAATCTCGTGGATGACCCCGAGCTGAGGTTCGCTCCGTCCGGTGTCGCGGTAGCGAAGTTCCGGGTGGCGTCGACGCCCAGGGTCTTCAACAAGACCACGAACGCTTGGGAAGACGGCGACGCCCTGTTCCTCACCTGCTCCGTCTGGCGGCAGGCCGCCGAGAACGTCGCCGAGTCCCTCACCAAGGGCATGCGCGTCATTGTCCAGGGCCGCCTCAAGCAGCGGTCCTATGAGGACGGGCAGGGCGTGAAGCGCACCGTGTACGAGCTCGACGTCGACGAGGTCGGACCGACCCTCGCCCGCGCCACCGCCAAGGTCACGAAGAACCCGGCGGGCACTGGGTCCGTACCGGCGAACGGAGCCAGTTCCGTACCAGCGAACGGAACTGGTGACCCGTGGGCGAACGCCCGGCCCGCCAACGGCCAGCAGCAGGGCGGCGGCTGGGGCAACCCGCCCGCCCAGCAGCAGCCCGCCGCCCAGGGTGTCGCTACTGACGAGCCCCCCTTCTAGGAGCCGACGTGACCCCGAACGAGATCCAGATGCTGATCTGCGGCATCGGCATCGGCGCGCAGGGCATGGCCGTGTTCGGCATGGTGTGCGACATGCGGTCCGCGCGCCGCAGCCGGACCGCGGCCGAGGCCGCGCTGAAGAGCGCCGCTGGCGACCACTACCTGAACAGCCTCCGCCTCTACCGACTCCAGCACCGGATGGAGGCCCGCCGGTGACCGCGGCCTGTGGGCTCTGTGAGCGGCAGATCGAGCACGGCTACCTGTGTCCGGGTGACACGCTCGCCCTGGCCGAACGCCTCGATCGCATGCCGAAGCTGTACGCGGCGCTGGCCGGGTTCATCACCCCGGCCGCCCGCGGCGGCGCCGAGCGGGTCTCCCGCGGTCACGCCGGCTCCACCCTGCCCGTCGACGAGACGGTCCTCGACCTGCGCTACGGCGGCATCGCCCTGGTCCTGGAGGGCTGGCGGTCCGACGTCCAGCGGGTTCGCGGCTGGGGCGAGCCGGCCATCGTTGGCGACGTCGAGGAGCGCGTGAAGCGGGCCGCCCGCTGGCTCGGCATGGAACTGGAGTGGATCGCTGCCGCCTACCCGGCCGCCGGTGATCTGGCCCGCGAGGTCCGCGAGATGGAGCGTGCCGCGCTGTCGATCGTCGGCGCGCTGCCCGAGCGTGGCCGGCTGCTCGGGCAGTGCGTGAACTCCGACCAGTCCGGCGTGCTGTGCGGCGCCCCGATCCGCCACCAGCCCGGACAGTCCAGGCTCGTGTGCGAGTGGTGCCACTGCGTCTACAGCAGCGAGCAGGACTGGCTGCTGCTGCTCCACCACCAGCCGGAGGCGACGG
>Ga0247819_10000642_pt1 | contig 20041 bp, 16 predicted proteins | sample 13C_Xylose_Day6_FD_193428 | JGI IMG/M metagenome (GOLD analysis project Ga0247819, IMG submission 193428) | Soil microbial communities from agricultural site in Penn Yan, New York, United States - 13C_Xylose_Day6 | ecosystem: Environmental > Terrestrial > Soil > Agricultural land | place: USA...
CGGCGATCAGCTCGGAGGTCGGTTTCTCGTTCGGCATGGGTGGCGTGTTCGGAGGTGGGTCAGGAGGTGGCTCAGGACGGCGATTTTAAGCTCTCGTCTTCATCTCGCCCGCGCCCTGCAGCGACATTGCGCCGCCCGTCCTGTTGCGCCGCATCAGGATGAACGTGACGATCGCGAACACGGTCAGGCACGCGGCGGGAATCAGCATCGGCGCCTTGACGCTGCCGCTCGCCTGCCGCACCCACGGCACCAGGTTCTGCGCGACGAACCCGCCGACATTGCCGAGCGAATTGATCGCCGCGATGCCCGCCGCGGCGCGCGCGCCGGTCAGGAATTTCGGCGGCAGCGTCCAGAAGCACGGCAGCAGCAGATACATGCACGGCGCGCCGAGGCACAGCGCGGCGAAACGCAGCGTGTTGGTCGGCAGGAACACGCTGCCGAGGAAGAACATCACGCCCAGCAGCGCGGCGGCAAGCATCGCGCCCATCGTGCGGTTGCCGGCGCGCAGCTTCGCGGGCAGCCATGCGAGGACGATCGTCGCGGCGAGCCACGGCAGGATGTTCAGCATGCCGTTGGTCGTGTTGGTGACGCCGAAGCCCTTGACGAGCGTCGGCAGCCAGTAGCTCACGCCGTAGACCGAAATCGACAGCATCATGTAATAGAGCGCCATGCCGATCACGCGCGGCTCGGTCAGCACGCTCAAAAGGTGCGAGCCGCCCGCCTCCGACTTGCGCGCTTCCGCGCGCTCGGACTCCAGCCGGTCGGCGAGCCACTTCTTTTCGGGATCGGACAGGAACGTCGCCTTCAGCGGCGACGCGGGCAGGCAGAACAGCACGACCGCGGTCAGCAGCACCGACGGCAGGCCCGTCACGATGAAGACCAGTTGCCAGCCCTGCAGGTCGAGAAAGCCGCCCTTGTCGAGCAGATAGCCGCAGATCGGCGCGCCGACCATGTTGCCGATGCTGCTGCCGAGCGTGAAATAACCGAGCATGCGCACGCGGTGCCGCGCCGGAAACCATAGCGTCAGGTAATAGATCACGCCCGGGTACAGCCCCGCCTCCGACGCGCCGAGCAGAAAGCGCAGCACGTAGAACATCGTCGCGTTCTTCGTGAAGGCGAGCAGGATCGTGACGATGCCCCAGGTCAGCATGATCCGCGCGATCCAGCGCGGCGCGCCGTACTTGTGCAGCATCACGTTGCTCGGAATCTCGAAGATCAGATAGCCGATGAAAAAGAGCGACGCGCCGAGGCCGTACGCAACCTCGGAGAGGCCGAGGCTGCCGAGCATCTGCAGCTTGGCGAAGCCGACATTCGAGCGGTCGATATACGCGACGAGATACAGCACGCCGAGCAGCGGCATCAGCCGCAGCGCGAGGCGGTTCATCAGGCGCGATTCGTCGATCGCGGCGGTGCGGGTGGGCGTGGGGGAATTCAAGGGTGTCTCCTTCCGCCCGCGTCGAAGCGCGCGGGACAGGTCAGATGGTTGCGGCCGGGCGCGGCGCCTCATTTGCGCCTCATTTGCGCCTCATTTGCGCCTCATTTGCGCCTCAGTTGCGCCTCAGTTGCGCCTCAGTTGCGCCTCAGTTGCGCCTCAGTTGCGCCTCAGTTGCGCTTCGCGCGCCATTCGGCGTAGGCCGCGAGCGTTTCCTCGTTCGGCGGATAAGTGCCGCGCAGCACGCTGCCCGCCGCGACACGCCCGGCGATGAACTCCTCCAGCAGTTCCTGCTCGGTGGCGTCGCGCGCGACTTCCTCCGCGAGATGGCGCGGCACGATCACGACGCCGTCCACGTCGCCGACCACGATATCGCCCGGATACACCGCCACGCCGCCGCACGCGATCGGCACGTTCATGTCCACGGCGTGATGCTTCGCCAGATTGAGCGGCGCGCTCGCGCCCGCGCAGAAGAGCGGCAGGCCGATGTCGCCGATCGTGCCGCTGTCGCGCACGCAGCCGTCCGACACCATGCCCGCGACACCGCGCACCTTGAGGCGCGTCGTGAGGATCGAGCCGGTCGACGCGACCGTGCGGTCGCCGCGGCAATCCTGCACGAGCACGCTGCCGGGCGGCGCGGTTTCCACGGCTTTGCGCTGCGGATGATCCGGGTCCTGGAACACGCCGACGTGATCGAGGTCCTCGCGCGCCGGGATATTGCGCAGCGTGAACGCCGGGCCGACGAGGTTCGGCGCGCCGACCGCGGGCTTGACGAGCGGCGCGACGCCTTGCAGGAACACGTTGCGCAGGCCGCGCTTGAAGAGTTGCGTCGTGAGCGTCGCGGTGCTGACGTGGCGAAGCTGTTCGAGGGCGGCGTCGCTGACGCTGATATCGGTGGAAGTCATGGTTTTCGGTTCCGTGGGATTCAATGGATCTCGGGCTCGCCGTCCTGCGTCGGGGCGCTCGCCGGTTCTTCGAGAAAGTCGAAATCGCAGCCCTTGTTCGCCTGCGTCACATGCAGCTGGTGCATCACGCCGAAGCCGCGCTCGAAATGGCGCTTCGGCGGCGTCCACGCTTCGCGGCGCGCGGCGAGTTCGGCGTCGCTCACGTCGAGCACGAGGCGCCGCGCATGGACGTCGAGTTCGATCACGTCGCCGTCCTTCACCAGCGCGAGCGGCCCGCCGACGAACGATTCCGGCGCGACATGCAGCACGCACGCGCCGTAGCTCGTGCCGCTCATGCGCGCGTCCGAGATGCGCACCATGTCGCGCACGCCTGCCTTGAGCAGCTTCTGCGGGATCGGCAACTGGCCCCACTCCGGCATGCCGGGCGCGCCGACCGGTCCCGCGTGCTGCAGCACGATCACCGAGTCGGCGGTGACGTCGAGCTCCTCGCTGTCGATGCGCGCGGCCATGTCCGCGTAATCCTTGAACACGACCGCCGGGCCGCGGTGTTTCAGCAGATGCGCCTCCATCGCGGCCGGCTTGATGACCGCGCCGTCCGGCGCGAGATTGCCGGTCAGCACCGCGAGGCCGTCGCACGGCACGAGCGGGTTGTCGCGGCGGCGGATCACGTCGTCGTTGAAGATTTCCGCGCCCCCGATGTTTTCGCCGAGCGTCGAGCCGTTCACCGTCATCTGCGTGCCGTCGATCAGCTCGCCCAGTTCCGTGAGAAGCGCGCGCAGGCCGCCCGCGTAGAAGAAGTCCTCCATCAGGTACTGGCCGGCCGGGCGCAGGTTGGCGATCACCGGCGTGATGCGCGCCAGTTCGTCGAAGCGCGCGGTGGTGAGCGGCACGCCCGCGCGGCGCGCGACCGCCACGAGATGCACGATCGCGTTGGTCGAGCCGGACATCGCGAGCACGGTGGTGATGGCGTTGTCGAACGACTTGGCGGTCAGCACGTCGGAAGGCTTCACGTCCGTCCACACCATCTCGACGATGCGCTGTCCCGTAAGCGAGGCGAACTGCGCGTGGCGCGAGTCGACGGCGGGGATCGACGAGAAACCCGGCAGCGTGAGGCCGAGCGCCTCGGCCGCGCTCGTCATCGTCGATGCGGTGCCCATCGTCATGCAGTGGCCGGGCGAGCGCGCGATGCCGCTTTCGATGCCCTTCCACTCGTCCTCGGTGATCTTGCCCGCGCGCAGTTCCGCCCAGTACTTCCAGGTGTCGGAGCCGCTGCCGAGCGTGCGGCCGTTCCAGTTGCCACGCAGCATCGGGCCGGCGGGCAGGAAGATCGCGGGCAGGTCCATGCTGATCGCGCCCATCAGCAGCCCGGGCGTGGTCTTGTCGCAGCCGCCCATCAGCACGCAGCCGTCGAAGGGATACGAGCGCAGCAGCTCCTCGGTTTCCATCGCGAGGAAGTTGCGATAGAGCATGGTGGTGGGCTTCTGGAACGGCTCGGCGAGCGTCATCACGGGCATTTCGACCGGAAAGCCGCCCGCCTGCCAGATGCCGCGCTTCACTTCCTCGACGCGCTGCTTGAAATGCGTGTGGCACGAGTTGATTTCGCTCCACGTGTTGACCACCGCGATCACCGGCTTGCCCATGTAGTCCGACGAGTGGTAGCCCATCTGCGCCGTGCGCGAACGGTGCCCGAACGAGCGCAGGTCGTTCACGCCGTACCAGCGGTGGCTGCGAAGCTGCTCCGGGGTCTTGCGGGTGGAGGTCAAGGCCGTCTCCTTTGGATGTGTCCGATTTGTCTGGTAACGCTACCATCGGCGGTTCTGTCCGATGGATGGGGGAAATTTGGGATGCGCCAATGGTAGCGTTACCATTAGCCGGAGAAAGCTAGGGAAAACGCGAGGTTTTGCGACGAACCTGGAAAGAGCCCTTTGGCGGGCACGGCAGGGAAGGCGTCAGCGTGGCGATGCGGCTCACGCCCACCGGTGCTCGCGCAACCACGCACGCAGCGCGTCGTTCATGCGCGTCTGCCAGCCTTCCCCCGTTGCCCGGAAGGATCGGAAGACGTCGGCATCGGAGCGCACCGTCAGCCGGATCTCGGGCGTTTCAACACGGCGTCCCCCTCACACTCTGTCGCTACGTCACTTTTGCCCGGCGTTTTTCGCCACCGCGCAAGTGTGATCCTGCAATTCCTCCGACGAAGCCCAGTCGCCCGGCTGCACGTGATCGTTGAACAGGTAGAACGCGGGCGTGCCGTCGCGCAGTGTCGCCCCGGCGAGCAGGAGCGTCTGGTCGGCCATCACCTGCCCTTCGGCCGCGACATCCGGCGCGACCAGCTTGAACGGATCGGTGTGGCTCAGGTCGGCGTCTTCGATGCGGCGCACGCGATACGAATGGCCGCGCAGCAGAATCGGAAACCGCGACCAGCCGGTGCCGATGCGCGGCCCGTACTCGCGCAGCGCCTCGACGACATCAGGCGCCAGGCAGTCGATATGAATATGCAGCTGGTTCTGCGTGCGTCCGCTCGCGGAATTGATGGCGAGCGAGATTTCGTCGCGCGGGAGTCTGGTGTGCAGGGCGTCGTCGACGAACCGGCGCGCCTCCCACGCCGCGCGCCAGTAGTTCGGCGAGCCGGGAACCAGCAGGTCGGTGCTTTCGATGCCGCCGATGCGCGCGGTAGGGATCAGCAGATACTGCGCGATGCCGACGATATCCTTCAGCACCGCATAGCCGCCCGCGAGATTCACGTCGATGCATTTCTGCTGGACGTTCGCGCCTTCGGCCGCGGGCACGCAGTAGTCGTGGACGATTTCCCAGAGCGCGTTGGGATTGTGCCGCGCGGCGGCAGGAGAACTGACGGCGAAGGCCGCCGCGGCAAGCAGGGCCGAAACGAAGCCGGCGAGTGGAGCGGTGTTTTTGTTCATGGCGATACGCATCGTAGCCGTGTTGTGTGACCGAGTGATATGACGATTGCGCGCGCCGTCGCGCGAACTTCAGGGCGGCAGCGCGAACGACAAGGGTCTGCGGCATGCGACCACGTTCATGCGGTATTCGCCGATCGCTTCCCCGTCCGGTTGGAAACGGCGTTTTGCATTAACTATCAATTGTCTGGAAGAGTTTCTGTTGTGGTCCGTGCGAGGTTCTACCGCCCCTCGCCTCGCCCCGCCCGGTCCAAAAAAATGCCCGCACCCTTTCGGGCGCGGGCATCTGCCGCCGCACGACGACCCGCGTCAGGGCAGCGCCGTCTCCGACACCGGCGCCGGCTTCGGCAGCGCCTTCTTCACGCCCTCCGCGTAGGCCGGATCGATCTTCGCGAAGAGCGCCACCTCACGGTCGATGATTTCCTGCGGCACGCCCGCCATCGCCTCCGCGATGTTGTTGAACAGGCGCTCCTTCTGCCCCGCATCGAACAGGTTGAAGAGCGCGCGCGCGTGGCTGTAGTAGTCGTCGTCCGCGCGATGGTCGTAGCGCTCGATCGCGCCTTCCACCGCAAGCGGCGGCTCGTTCACCGACGGGTCCTGCGCAAACGCGCCGAAGCGGTTCGGCTCGTAGTTCGCCGTGCCGCCGACGTTGCCGTCGGCACGCATCGAGCCGTCGCGATGATATGGCGCATGCACCGGATTGAGCGGCGCGTTGACCGGAATCTGATGATGGTTGATGCCGAGCCGGTAGCGTTGCGTGTCGCCGTAGGAGAACAGCCGCCCCTGAAGCAGCCGGTCCGGAGAGAACCCGATGCCCGGCACGACATTGGCCGGCGTGAACGCGGATTGCTCGACATCCGCGAAATAGTTCTCCGGATTTCTGTTCAGCTCGACGACGCCCACGTCGATCAGCGGATATTCCTTCTGCGACCACGTCTTCGTGATGTCGAACGGATTCTCGTGATGCCCGCGCGCCTCGTCCTCCGTCATCACCTGGATGCAGAAGCGCCACTTCGGAAAGTTCTTCGCTTCGATCGCGTCATACAGATCGCGCTGCGCGCTCTCGCGATCCTCGCCGATCAGCTTTTTCGCCTCGGCGTTCGTGTAGTTCTCGATGCCCTGCATCGTCTTGAAATGGAACTTCACGTAATGGCGCACGTTCTGCGCGTTGATGAACGAGAACGTATGCGAGCCGAAGCCGTGCATCTGCCGGAAGTTCTTCGGAATGCCGCGATCGCTCATCAGGATCGTCACCTGATGCAGCGACTCGGGCGTGCGCGACCAGAAGTCCCAGATATTGGCCGCGTTACGCATATTGGTGCGCGGATCGCGCTTTTGCGTATGGATGAAGTCGGGAAATTTAAGCGGATCGCGAATGAAGAACACCGGCGTGTTGTTGCCGACGATGTCCCAGTTGCCTTCTTCCGTGTAGAACTTGATCGAAAAGCCGCGCACGTCACGCTCGGCGTCGGCGGCGCCGCGCTCGCCGGCGACCGTCGAGAAGCGCATGAACAGTTTCGTTTCCTTGCCTGTCGCGCCGAACAGTTTCGCTTTCGTGTATTTCGTGATGTCGTGCGTGACTTTCAGCGTGCCGAAGGCGCCCGAGCCCTTCGCGTGCACGCGGCGCTCCGGGATCACCTCGCGGTCGAAATGCGCGAGCTTTTCGATAAGCCAGAAATCCTGCAGGGTGATGGGACCGCGCGGGCCGACGGTCTCTGAATTCTGGTTGTCTCCGACGGGAGCGCCTGCGGCCGTCGTCAAGTTGCGGTTGGTCATTGCTCTTCCTCAGCCGGTTCGTGGAGATACGAAGTTGCGCGAAGACGTCCCGCTTCTCGGACCACGCGAGTTCCGTCGCGCTAGCAGCGACTATCGACTGTCCGGAGGCCGGTGCGTGTCGAATAGCGCCGACGAGTTTATCGCGTCGCCGCTACGGCCGCATAGATGGCCACCCGGACGGAATCGGGGCAAAAAAAGCCGGCGCACAGGCGCCGGCCACGAGCAGGAGGATAAAAGGCGCAACGACCGCTCAGGCCGCCTTCACGACCTTGTCGCCGGCACGCACGACGGGGTGTGGCTCCTTGAGCCGGTTCGCGACGCGCGTCGCCTCGAAGTACGACGGATTGGGCGGGCGCTTAAGATACTGACCCGCGCCGCGCACGGCGCGCAAGTCGCCGTTCGCCCACGCGAGCGCGCCGCGCGTGAGCGTGTGCGTCGCCACGCCCTGCACCGTCATGCCTTCGAACACGTTGAAATCGACCTTCTGATGATGCGTCCTGACAGAGATCGTCTTGCTCGCCGCCGGGTCCCACACGACGAGATCCGCGTCCGCGCCGACCTGCACCGCACCTTTCCTCGGATAGAGATTGAAGATCTGCGCCGCGTTCGCCGACGTCACGCGCACGAATTCGTTCGGGGTGAGCCGGCCCTGATTGACGCCGTGATGCCAGAGCACCGACATGCGGTCCTCGACGCCGCCGCAGCCGTTCGGAATCTTCGTGAAGTCCTCGCGGCCCATGGCCTTCTGCGATGCGCAGAACACGCAGTGGTCGGTTGCCGTCGTGTGAAGCTGGCCCGATTGCAGGCCGCGCCACAACGCCTCGCGATGCTCGGCGGAGCGAAACGGCGGGCTCATCACGTGAGCGGCGGCACGCGTCCAGTCCGGATCGCGATACACCGACTCGTCGATCACGAGATGCCCCGGCAGCACTTCGCCGAACACGCGCTGGCCTTCGTTGCGCGCACGCGCGATCACATCGACGGCATCCTTCGCCGAGACGTGCACGATGTAGATCGGCACGCCCAGCACCTGCGCGATGCGGATTGCGCGGTTTGCCGCCTCGCCTTCGACTTCGGGCGGGCGCGACAGCGGATGCGCCTCGGGACCGGTGAAACCGCGCGCGAGCAGCTGCTTCTGCAACTGAAACACGAGTTCGCCGTTTTCCGCATGCACGGTCGGCAGCGCGCCGAGTTCGAGCGAGCGCGTGAAGCTGTTCACGAGCACTTCATCATCGGCCATGATCGCGTTCTTGTAGGCCATGAAATGCTTGAAGCTCGATACGCCGTGATCGTGGACGAGCGTGCCCATGTCGCGATGCACCGACTCGTCCCACCACGTCACCGCGACGTGAAAGCCGTAGTCCGCCGCCGCCTTCTCCGCCCAGCCGCGCCACTCCCTGAACGCATCCATGAGCGGCTGCTTCGGGCTCGGGATAACGAAGTCGATGATGCTCGTCGTCCCGCCCGACAGCCCCGCCGCCGTGCCGGTGTAGAAGTCGTCGCTCGCGGTCGTGCCCATGAAGGGCAGCTCCATGTGCGTGTGCGGATCGATGCCGCCGGGCATCACGTACTGGCCGAGCGCATCGATGATCTGCGCGCCCGCCGGCGCTTCGAGACCGGCGCCAATCGCGAGGATCGTGCCGCCGTCCTGCGGGTCCGCGCACAGCACGTCGGCGCGATAGGTGCGGTCGGCGTCGACCACCGTGCCGCCGCGAATCAGGATCGTCATGTTGCTGTCTCCTTGAGTTGTCATGCGCTCGCCACGCGCGCGCTCGGGCTCTTGCGCAGCTTCATCCACGCGCCGTAGACGATCGACGCGAGCGCGAGCCCCACGAACCAGGCGTAGGTATAGAGCGTGTTGAAGAATGCGGGCACGTTCGGGAACGACGCCGGGAACGCGGTGTGCAGAAAGCCCGGCAGATTCGGCAGCACGCCGATCACGAGCGCGACGACCGCCGCCATGTTCCAGCCGCCCGTGTAGCTGTATTCGCCGCTCTCGTCGAAGAGCTCGCGGTGATCGAGCCGCGTGCCGCGAATCAGGAAGTAGTCGACCATCAGGATGCCCGCCACCGGCCCGAGCAGCGCCGAATAGCCGACGAGCCACGTGAAGATGTAGCCCTGCGTGGTCGCGAGAATCTTCCACGGCATCATCACGATGGCGATCGTCGCGGTGATCATGCCGCCCGCGCGATACGAGATCCGCTTCGGCCACAGGCTCGAAAAGTCGTAGGCGGGGCCGACGAGATTCGCCGCGAGGTTGCAGCACATCGTATCGAGCGTGAGGATGATGAGCGCGACGCCCACGCCTATGCCGGTCATGCGGCTCGTCAGGTCGATCGGGTCCCAGATCGCCTTGCCGTAGATCACGACAGTTGCCGAGGTGACCACCACTGAGATCACCGAGAGCAGCGCCATCGGCGCCGGCAGGCCGATCGACTGGCCGATCACCTGGTCGCGCTGCGAGCGCGCAAAGCGCGTGAAGTCGGGGATATTCAGCGCGAGCGTGGCCCAGAAGCCGACCATCGCCGTGAGCCCCGGCCAGAAAGTAGCCCAGAACAGGCCCTCTTTCTTGCCACCCGTGACAAACTGCGAAGGCGCCGAGAGCATCGAACCGATGCCGCCCGCCTTCGACGTCGCCCACCAGACAAGCGCAATGCACATCACCACCTTGATCGGCGCGGACCAGCTTTCGAGCCAGCGGATCGAATCGGTGCCGTGCACGATGAAGTAGATCTGCAGGGCCCAGAAGAAGAGAAAGCACGCAAGCTGCCCGGCGGAGATGTCGAGCAGCGGCAGCGCCGCGCCGTGCAGCGCATTGCCGGTGAGAATGTTGAGCAGCGTATAGATCGCGCTGCCGCCGAGCCACGTCTGGATGCCGTACCAGCCGCACGCGACGATCGCGCGCAGCATCGCCGGGAGCTTCGCGCCCTGCGTCCCGAACGACGAACGCACGAGCACCGCATACGGAATGCCGTGCTTGGCTCCCGCGTGGCCGATCATGAGCATCGGCACGAGCACGATCACGTTGCCGAGCAGCACCGTGAGCACCGCCTGCCACGGCGACATGCCCTCCTCCGTCAGCCCCGCCGCGAGCATGTACGACGCGATGTTCATGACCATGCCGACCCACAGCGCCGCGAAGTGATACCACTTCCACGTGCGCTGGGCGGGACCGGTCGGCGCCAGATCGTCGTTATACAAACTGCTCGACTGGGCGCCGGCCGCGAAGCCCGGATCGACGGAATGCGCTGTCTGCTTCATCGGATGATCTCCACGGGTGTCAGGAACAGGCGCTGCGTTGCGATGCTGCCTTCACGTCTATGCCGCCTTGGCGGGCTCTTGTGCATCCACGCGAGCGGGATTGTTCGGATGCGTGGTCCAGTTCGCGTATTCGCCGGCGTCCACGCGCTCCATCGTGATGCATTGCTCGACGGGGCAGACATGCATGCACAGATTGCACCCGACGCATTCCGAATCGACCACCTCGAAATGCCGCGCGCCGTCCTTTTCGCGCGTGATCGCCTGATGCGAGGTGTCCTCGCACGCGATGTGGCACAGGCCGCACTTGATGCACTTGTCCTGGTCGATGCGCGCCTTGATGTCGTACTTCAGGTTGAGATACTTCCAGTCGGTCACGTTCGGCACGGCGCGTCCGCGGATGTCGTCGAGGCTCGCGTAGCCTTTTTCGTCCATCCAGTTCGAGAGGCCGTCGGCGAGATCGGATACGATGCGAAAGCCGTAGTGCATCGCCGCCGTGCACACCTGCACGCTGCCCGCGCCGAGCACGATGAATTCCGCGGCGTCGCGCCAGTTCGAAATGCCGCCGATGCCGGAGATCGGCAGGTCCGGCGTCTCTCTGTCGCGTGCAATTTCCGCGACCATGTTGAGCGCGATCGGCTTCACGGCCGGGCCGCAGTAGCCGCCGTGCGTGCCCTTGCCGTCGACGGTCGGCATCGGCGCCATCTCGTCGAGATCGACCGCGACGATCGAATTGATCGTGTTGATGAGCGACACGCCGTCGGCGCCGCCCTTGTACGCGGCGCGCGAGCCCACGCGAATGTCGCTGATGTTCGGCGTGAGCTTGACGAGGCACGGCAGCTTCGTGCCCTCCTTCACCCAGCGCGTGACCATCTCGACATACTCGGGCACCTGCCCGACCGCCGCGCCCATGCCGCGCTCGCTCATGCCGTGCGGACAGCCGAAGTTCAGCTCGACCGCATCGGCACCGGTGTCTTCCACGAGCGGCAGGATCCACTTCCAGTCGCGCTCGTTGCACGGCACCATCAGCGAGACGATCAGCGCGCGATCGGGCCAGTCGCGCTTCACTTGCGCGATCTCGCGCAGGTTCACGTCGAGCGGGCGGTCGGTGATCAGTTCGATATTGTTCAGGCCCGCCATGCGCTGGCCGTTCCACTGCACCGCGCCATAGCGGGAGCTGACGTTGACCACATGCGGATCGAGCCCGAGCGTCTTCCATACGACCCCGCCCCAGCCCGCCTCGAACGCGCGGTTCACGTTATAGGCCTTGTCGGTGGGCGGCGCGGACGCGAGCCAGAAAGGGTTCGGCGAAGTGATGCCTGCAATCGTGCAGCGAAGATCGGCCATGTTCGGCTCCGTGTGTATCGTGGGGTCGTGTTGGTCAGGCTGCCCTGATGGCGGTCAGCGCGAACGATGCATCGATCGATGCCGCCGCGAGCTTGCCGTCCTGCACGGCCTGCACCGTGAGGTCGGGGCCTTCGTGAGTCGCGCAGTCGCCGCCTGCCCAGACTTTCGCGAGGGTCGTCTGGCGGTTTTCGTCGGTGGCGATGCGGCTGCCGTCGAGCGTAAGCAGTTCGTGATCGAGCCCGATCTGCACCAGCGTTTGCCCGATCGCCTTCAGCACCATGTCGGCATCGATCGTGAAGCGCTCCGTGCCACGCTCGAATTCGACGCCCGTCACCTGCCCGCCGGCGCCGGAAAGCCGCACCGGCCGCGCGTGCGTGACGAGCGTGACGCCGTTCATCTGCGCGAACTCGCGCTCGGCCCACGTCGCGCTCATGTGTTCGATGCCGCGCCGGTACACCATCGTCACCGAGGTTGCGCCGAGCTTGCGGCTTTGCACGGCCGCATCGACCGCCGTATTGCCGCCGCCGATCACCACCACGCGGCGCCCGATGGGCACCGACGCGAGATCGTCGGCCTGGCGCACCTGTTCGATGAAATCGACTGCGTTCACCACGCCGCCAAGCGACTCGCCGTCGAGCGCGAGCGCGCGAACGCCGCCGAGGCCGATCGAGAGAAACACGGCGTCGTATTGCTTGCGCAGGTCGTCGAGCGTCATGTCGCGCCCGAGCATCACGCCCGTCTTCAGCTCGATGCCGCCGATCGAATAGAGCCATTCCACTTCGCGCTGCGCGAAGTCCTCGACCGTCTTGTACGCGGCGATGCCATATTCGTTCAGGCCGCCCGGCTTCTCGCGCGCGTCGAAGACGGTCGCCCGGTGGCCCGCGAGCGCGAGCCGATGCGCGCACGCCAGCCCCGCCGGCCCCGCACCGATGACCGCGATGTGGCGCCCCGTATCGGCCGCGCGGGTGAAGAGCGGCTCGCCGCGCGCCATGGCCCAGTCGGTCGCGTGACGCTGCAGCGCGCCGATCGCGACGGGCTTGTCGTCCTGATGATTGCGCACGCATGCGCCTTCACAAAGAATCTCGGTCGGACAGACTCGCGCGCACATGCCGCCGAGCGGATTGGCCGAGAGGATGTCGACGGCCGCGCCCTTCAGATTGCCGTTGCCGATCTTGCGGATGAAGCCGGGAATGTCGATCGATGTCGGACACGCCTGCACGCAGGGCGCGTCGTAGCAGTAGTGGCAACGGCTCGATGCCGCAGCGGCGGCGGTCGCATCGAGCAAGGGGGCGACGTCGGAGAACTCGCACGCAAGCTGTTCGTGCGAAAGACGGTGCGCCGCGATATCGCCGGTTTGCTTCATGGTCATACGCGTTCCTTCAGTCAGGATGAAGACGTAGCCGTGCCCGCCGGCTTCGCGCGAGCGAAGCCGCAGAGGCGTTCCAAAGAGAAACGACAGGCGCTATGAAGCGCTTATGAAGCCGGTTCCGACGCGCGTTCGAGCATCGCGTGAAGCAGGACGTTGGCGCCCGCCTCGATCCATTCCTGCGACGCGTCCTCGATCTCGTTGTGGCTGATGCCATCCACGCAGGGCACGAACACCATCGACGTGGGCGCAACCTGCGCCAGATAGCAGGCGTCGTGTCCCGCGCCCGAGACCATGTCCCGATGCGAGTAGCCGAAGCGCGCGGCGGCGGCGCGCACGGACTTCACGCACGTGGCATCGAATGCGACGGGCGCGTAGTAGAAGATCTGTTCGAGCTGCGTCTCGAGGCCGATGCCGCCTGCGATGCGTGCAACGCCCTCGCGCAGTTCGGCGTCCATCTGCGCGAGCACGGCGTCGTCAGGATGACGGAAGTCGACGGTAAAGAACACGCGCCCCGGGATCACGTTGCGCGAGTTCGGATGCACCTGCATCATGCCGACCGTCGCGCACGCAAGCGGCGCATGATCGAGGCCGATGCGGTTGACCAGATCGACTACCCGCGACGCACCGAGCAGCGCGTCCTTGCGGCGCGGCATCGGCGTCGGACCCGCGTGCGCTTCCTGTCCGGTCAGGGTGATCTCGTACCAGCGCTGCCCTTGCGCATCGGTGACGACACCGATCGTCTTGTTCTCCGCTTCGAGAATCGGCCCCTGTTCGATGTGCAGTTCGAACGCGGCATGCAGTGCACGGCCGCCGCATGGCGCATCGCCCGCATAGCCGATGCGCTTCAGTTCCTCGCCGATCGTCCTGCCGTCCACGTCCTTGCGCGAGAGGCCGTATTCCAGCGTGAAGACGCCGGCGAACACGCCCGATGCCACCATCGCCGGCGCGAAGCGCGAGCCCTCCTCGTTGGTCCAGATGACCACTTCGACCGGATGCTCCGTTTCGATCGCATGATCGTTCAGCGTGCGGATCACTTCGAGCCCGCCGAGCACGCCGTAGATACCGTCGAAGCGGCCGCCCGTCGGCTGCGAATCCGCATGCGAGCCGGTGACGACCGGCAGCGCATCGGGCTTGCGTCCCGCGCGGCGCATGAAGACGTTGCCCATCTGATCGACCGTCACCGTGCAGCCCGCCTCCTTTGCCCAGCTGACGATGAGATCGCGGCCTTGCCGGTCGAGGTCCGTGAGCGCGAGGCGGCAGACGCCGCCCTTGGGCGTCGCGCCGATTCTCGCCATCGTCATCAGGCTGTCCCACAGACGCTGGCCGTTCACCTTCAGGGACGTATCGAGTCCGGTCGCGCTCACTGCATCCGTTACCGCGTTCATTCGGCTCGCTCCTTCAATCGTATGTGAGTGACATGAATCTGGTGCATCCGCGCCTTTTGCCAGGACCGCTTTGGGGCAGCCCCGCACGCAACCGGTGCACGCTTTTTCTTTCTGGGCGATGATCGTGCTGCAGTGAAACGGTCGGCACTCGAATCCTGTCCGACTGGACAGGTTGTAGCTGATTAAAATAAGCAAATCAATGTCTTTTGTGCGCGCGGTTACAGAGCGAGAAGCGTGCCATTGCTCTGCAGCATGGCGTTTTCAGACAGGTCCGCGGAGCCGCCGCCGTTGCGTTTTCGCGAGCGATCCGAACGAATGGAATGAGGCACGGCGCGGCATCGAAGCCGTGCGAGGCAAACAATGAGACACGACGAAACGGCAACCAGCGCGGCAACCGATGCGGCCGAAAACGACGAGACGCGTCCGCCTTTGCGGCGGCGCAAGGCGCATATCCGCGAATCGAATGAAGCGCATCTGCTCGCCTGCGCCGAAGCGGTATTCGCCGAGCGCGGACTCGAAGGCGCGAGCACCGCGATGATCGCGGAGCGCGCGGGCCTGCCGAAAGCCAACCTGCACTACTACTTTCCGACCAAGCTCGCGCTCTACCGCCGCGTGCTCGAAGACCTGTTCGAGGACTGGCATCGCGCGGCCGACACGTTCGAGTGCAGTGACGATCCGGTCGTCGCGATCGGCGGCTACGTGCGCGCGAAGATGGAACTGTCGAGGCGACGGCCGCTCGGCTCGAAGGTCTGGGCGAGCGAGATCATCCACGGCGCGGAGCACATGCAGGACATCCTGGTGGAGCGCGTGAAGCCGTGGCTCGACACGCGCGTGAAGGTGATCGACGGGTGGATCGCGCGCGGCCTCATTGCTCCGATCGACGCCGAGACGCTGATGTTCATGATCTGGGCGACCACCCAGCATTACGCGGACTTCGATGCGCAGATCCGCGCGCTCAAGGGCAAGCGCGCACTGACGCACAAGGCGTTCGACGCGGCGACCGAAGAGGTCGTGCGGCTCGTGATCCGCGCGTGCGGCGCGGTGTCGCCGGGAGGCTGAACGAAAAAGCGCCGGCCGCTTCTTCAGCGGCCGGCGCCCTTGCGCTTTTCTGCTACCCGCGATGCGTCTGCTCAGCCTCGCGTCATGCCGATCAGTTGCCGAAGTAGATCGACTTCGGACCGGACATCGGCACCGACGTCGTGCGCACGCCCGCTTGCGCGGTACCGGCCGTCGACGGACCGTAGGCGCTCACGGTGTCGCCCTGCTCGGCGTTTACGCGAGCCTGAGCGGCCTGAATGTTCTTCGGATAGTCGACGCGGTCGGAACTCGGCACGTAGCCAGCCTTCTCGAGTTGCACCAGTTCGGCGCGGACCTGTGCGCGGGTCACGGGGCCGTTGTCTTGCGCGAATGCGAACGTAGGTGCGGCGAGCGCCGAAGCGAGGACGAGTGCGGGAACGAATGCCTTGATCATGATGAACCTCCAGTAGTCTTGTATTGAATTCGAAATCGGCCTGAAACCTTTCATTCAGCTTCCGGGTCGTTTCGCTTGAAGACAGTGTAGGTCGCATGTCTCTCGGGGAAAACCCCGAATTGCGCGAAATATTATTGTTCTCTCGACAATAATTCTGGCGCGCGCTATGTGGCGCTGCAAACAGGACATTCGTGCCAGCGCATGGCCCATGCGCAAGGGAAATTTTCCCGATCGCCGCGTTCACGGGATGCAATTGATCCTGCGAACGCGTGCGAACCTGCTATTTCGGGAAAGTGACGCCGCCTTACTCCGACATGACGCGTTCCAGTGCCGTCGCGACGAGTTCCTCGATCAGGGGCTGAACCTGCGACGCACGCGCCTCGTCGTAAGCAAAAGGCAGGGTTTCCTGCATGTAAGTGACCTGCGTCAGTTCGAGCTGCACCGCATGAACGCCTTCCGATGGCTGCCCATAGCGCCGCGTGATGTAGCCGCCCTTGAAACGCCCGTTCGCAATCGACGTATAGCGCCCATCGCTCGTGACGATCCGGGCAAGCGCCTCGGCGAGTCCCGGCACGGTCGTCGCCCCGTCGGCGGTGCCGAAGTTGAAGTCCGGCAGGCGGCCGTCGAAAAAGCGCGGCACGGCCGAGCGGATCGAATGCGCCTCCCACAGCAGCACGCGGCCGTGCTGCGCGCGCAAAGCGTCGAGTTCGCGCGCGAGCGCGTCGTGGTAAGGCTGCCAGTAAGCCTCGCGGCGCGCCTCGATCTGCGCGCGGCCGGGCTCGCGGCCCGGCTGGTAGAGCGGCTCCTTCTCGAACGTATCGACGGGGCACAGGCCCGTGGTATCGCGGCCGGGATAGAGATTCGCGTCGTCGGGCGGACGGTTCAGGTCGATCACGTAGCGCGCGTACTCGGGCGTCAGCATCGATGCGCCCATATCCTTCGCGAACGCGTACAGGCGCTCCAGATGCCAGTCGCAATCGTCGACGCGCAGCGCGACCGGTGTCATGTCCGCCGCAAGCGATTCGGGAATGCGCGTGCCCCGGTGCGGAATCGAGATCAAGAGCGGTGCGGCGCCGCGCGTGAGCGTGAAGATGGGTGAATCGGTCATTTCGTTGTCTCTCGGTTGCGTTGACATCCGTTCACCCTAGCGCAACAGGCCGTCGAGCGCAGTGCGGTACTGCGCGAACGCTTCCTCTTCGTCCACGTGACGGCGCGCCTCGACCACCTGGCGCCCGCCGACGAAGACGTCGCGGATCGGCGTGCCGCCATGCTCGCAGAACACGGCGCTGGACAGCCACGTGTCGCGATCCTGCCCCGCGATGCCCGGATGATCCGGGTCGAGCACGAGCCAGTCCGCGCGGTGTCCCGGCGCGAGCGCGCCGATCGCGCGGCCGCTCGCGCGCGCGCCGCCTTCGAGCGAGGCGTCGAACAGGCGCTCGGCCGGGCGGCTCTGCGTCGGCGATGCGAGCACGTTGCGCTGGCGACGGCACAGGCGCTGGCCGTATTCGAGCAGGCGCAGCTCCGAGCGCCAGTCGACGGCGATGTGGCTGTCCGAACCGAGGCCGATGCGTCCGCCCGCGTCGAGATAGTCGCGCGTCGGAAAGACGCCGTCGCCGAGATTGGCTTCGGTCGTGAGGCAAAGGCCCGCCACCGCGCCGCTTCCCGCGAGCCGCGTGCATTCGTTCGCATCGACGTGGGTCGCGTGCACGAGGCACCAGCGGTCGTCGACGGCAAAGCGCTCGAGCAGCCACTCCACCGGGCGCTGCCGCGTGGCGGCGAGACACGCTTCGACTTCGGCGATCTGTTCCGCGACATGGATATGAACCGGCGCCCGGTCGAACCGTGCGTCGAGCCCTTCCAGCAAGGCCGAAAGCGATTCGCCCGACACCGCCCGCAGCGAATGTGGCGCTACGCCGTAGCGGCGCGCACCGTTCTCGGGCCGCGCGCGGCACAGCGTGTCGAGCAGTTCAAGCAGCGCCTCGGGCGTGTTCAGAAAACGCCGCTGGTCTTCGCGCGGCGCGCTCCGGTTGAAGCCGTTGTACTGGTAGAGCACCGGCAGCATCGTGATGCCGATGCCCGCCTGCCCCGCCGCATCGACGACCTGCTGCGCCATCTCCGCGCGGTTCGCATAGGGCGTGCCGTCGCTCGAATGATGCACGTAATGGAATTCGCAGACCGACGTATAGCCCGCCTTCAGCATCTCGATGTAGACCCAGCGCGCAACCGCCGCCAGCGACTCCGGGCCGATCCTCGCGGCGAAGCGGTACATCAGGTCGCGCCAGCTCCAGAACGTGTCGGTCGCGCTCGCGCGATATTCTGTCAGGCCCGCCATCGCGCGCTGAAACGCGTGTGAATGCACGTTCGGCATGCCCGCGATCACGGGGCCGGCTGCGCGCGGCGTGCGCGCGGGCATCGCGCTGTCGGCCGCAACGGAGACGAGCGCGCCGACGACCTCCCATTCGAGCAGCACGTTGCGTTTCCAGCCCTCGGGCAAGCGCGCGTGATCGGCGAAGAGCGTGCGGATAGGAGAAGTCATGATGGAAGCTCCTTTTGCACCGTGGGATGTCACGGCTGCCAATCGATGCCGATCAGAAGCCACGCGGTGTCGCGCGTGGCACATGTCACACGGCAGCGACGGGTTCGCGCTGCGTCGAGACGCAATGTGTCGTCGGGTTCCAGCCGCAACCGCGTGTCGGCGTCGATCGTCACGTCGAGCGCACCGCGCGCGCAGAACAGGAACGTGAGCGCGTGGGAAAGCGCCAGGTCCGCGTCGTCGCGATACACGTCGAGCGAATGCGCCACGCCCCGGCGCACCATCACGTTGAAGTCGCGCGTCGGCCCATAATCGAGCGATGCGTGAATCGGCGTCTCGCCCGCGAACGACGCCATCGAAAGCGGCGCGTCGAGGACATGGACGCGCCCGCCCGCTTCGTTCAGGCGCATGCCGGCGCCGTCGAGCAGCACCAGGGTGCGATCGATGCCCGCGAACGTGGAAAAGGCGCCCGGCGCATCGACGTTTGCGATGCTCAGGCGCCATGCGAACGCGTCGAGCGCCGCGTCCGCGGGCCCGGCGGTGATCTCGCGCGTCACGCCGCCGCCGTTTTTCCAGGCCCTGGGCGCGAGCGACGCGCCGCGAATCAGCGTGGACGTGATCATCAGAAATGGCCGGTGAACTGGTAACGATCCCCCGGATGCCAGAGGTTCGCGAGCGACGCGACCGCATCGCGCGACCACGTGCGCCGATGCAGCAACAGGCATGGCTCGTGGTCCTTCATCGCGAGCGCGTGACGCGTTTCGTCTGAAGGAATCGCGGCCTCGATGCGGTATTCGACGCGCTGCAGCGGCGCCGCGATCATCAGGTACTGGTTCGGCGTGATCCTCGTAAAGTCCTGGCGCGCGTACTCGGGCGCAAGCGCGGGATTCACATAGCGCTCCTCGATCTGCATCGGCTCGTCGTTCTCGAAATGCAGCACGCGCGAGTGAAACACGGGGCTGCCTATCGCGAGCTGCATCTCGTGGGCGAGCGTGTCGTCGACGATCGACGCGCCCAGGTGCAGCACATGCGCGCGGTGCGCATGCCCGCGCGCGACGATCTCGTCCGAAATGCTGCGGATCTCCACAAGCGTCGACGCGTATTTCGGCTGCGCGACGAACGTGCCCGCACCCTGCACGCGCGTGAGAATCTGCTCGGAAGTCAGCTCGCGCAGCGCGCGATTGACCGTCATGCGCGCGACCTTGAACTCTCGCGCGAGTTCGTTCTCGGAGGGCACCTGATCGCCCTCCTTCCACTCGCCTACATGGATGCGCGTCAGGATGTAGTCCTTGATCTCCTGATAGGCGGGTGTGTTCATACCGGCTGTTCCGACTCGAATTCGAACGGGCTGTGCTTCGCGATCTCGCCGCCCTGCACCTGCGTCGCGATCGCCGCGATGTCGGGTGCGAAATAGTGGTCCAGGTCGTAATGCGCAACCTGTGCGCGCAGCGTCTTCATCACTTCGATCAGGCGCGGGCTCGTTTCGTGAGGCGCGCGCAGGTCCACGCCCTGCGCCGCGGCGAGCAGTTCGATCGCGAGAATGTTGGCCGTGTTGCTCGCGATGTCGCCGAGCTTGCGCGCGGCGAACGTCGCCATGGAAACGTGGTCTTCCTGGTTCGCCGAGGTCGGCAGCGAATCGACCGAAGCCGG
>Ga0247819_10000645_pt1 | contig 19995 bp, 20 predicted proteins | sample 13C_Xylose_Day6_FD_193428 | JGI IMG/M metagenome (GOLD analysis project Ga0247819, IMG submission 193428) | Soil microbial communities from agricultural site in Penn Yan, New York, United States - 13C_Xylose_Day6 | ecosystem: Environmental > Terrestrial > Soil > Agricultural land | place: USA...
GTTCGCTACGGAATCGGCGTCGGCAAGGCCGGCTTTGCATGGGAAGGCGAAGCCTATATCGCCTGGAAGCAGGAATGGCCGATGTGGCACCCGCCGAAGGAAATGGCGGAACGGAAGCCGGAAGTGGCCAAGTATGTCGAGGCAGGCATGGGCCCGGGCCTGAAGAACCCGCTCGGCGCTCGTGCACTCTATCTCTTCAACGACCAGGGCAAGGACACGCTGTTCCGCCTGCATGGCACGCCGGAATGGTCGTCGATCGGCACGGCCGCTTCGTCGGGCTGCATCCGTCTGATGAACCAGGACATCATCGATCTCTACTCCCGCGTTCGTCCGGGCAAGAACGCACGCGTGGTCGTTCAGCAGTAAAACGCGACCAGGATCATGCAATCAGAAAGCCGCCGGATTCCTCGGCGGCTTTTTTGTTGGCCGAACGTCCACGACGATATTTCCTCGACGTCGCTACGCAGAGTTGCCCCGCTTCCGGTGCTTCAAACCAGGGTGGCTGGCTTCCGGTTCCGTTGCGATTATTTGTTCAAAAAACGCGCAAGAAGGCCTGAAATTCAGCGCCTTATTAAGTAAGGATTATCTAATTAATTAAAAAGTGTGGCCGAGAGATACCTAACCAAGGGACCGCCATGCTGATCAAGACCAAGCTCCTGAGTGCGATTGCACTGTTGTCACTCATCGCGATCGGCATTGCCGTCTACAGCCAGCATGCGCTTGCCGAAAACAGCGCGACGATGGATGCGGTCTATGCCGACCGTATCGTTCCCTTGAAAAATCTGAAGGCAACATCGGACGCTTTTGCCGTCTCGATCGTCGATGCGGCGCACAAGGTGCGCAACGGAAACGAGACGATGGAGGCCGGTCTTGCCTCGGTCAACGACGCCCGGCAGGTGATAACCGCCAATTGGGACGCCTATGTCGCGACCTCTATGACACCGGAGGAGCAGAAGCTTGTCGAGAACGCCAAGCAGCAGATGGTGGTCGCGATGGACTCGATCGCAACGCTGACGAAAATCCTGTCTGAGCGTGATTCTGCGGCGCTCGACAGCTTCGTTCGCACCTCGCTTTACGAAACCATCGATCCCTTGACCGAGACCATCTCGGAAATTTCCGACCTTCAGGTGCACTTGTCGGACAAGGTCTTTCAGGAACAGCATCGCGAATTCGAAACGGTGCGAGCTGTCAGCATCGGCATCATCCTGCTCGTTCTCGCGCTGGCTGCTGGAACCTACCTGGTGGTTTCACGTGGCGTCATCGGTCCGCTCGCCAGGCAGATCGGGGCGATGCGCAAGCTGATCGACGGCCATCTCGAAGACGACGGATCGAATGTGACCGGCAAGGACGAAATCGCCGAGATGGCCCGCGCCATCCAGTCGTTCCGGGAAGCGGCCCGATCCAACCTTCGTCTGCAGGCCGAGGCCGAGGAAAGCCGCCGCAATGGCGAAGCGGAACGCACGCGGATGCAGGACGAGGCCGAAGAGGCCGCGCAGCAGAAATTGATCCAGGCGACGTCAGGCCTTGCGACCGGCTTGCAGCGGCTGGCCGACGGCGATCTCGCCGTGCGGCTGGAGGAACCCTTCTCCGCAGAGTTCGAGCAGTTGCGTCACGACCTCAACAAGGCCGCCGCGCAGCTCAACGATGCCATGCTCGCCGTCGCTGACAGCGCCGGCAATATCGGCATGGGCACCCGCGAAATCAGCCAGAGCGCCGACGACCTGTCGAAACGCACGGAGCAACAGGCGGCATCCCTGGAGGAAACGGCAGCGGCCCTCGACCAGATCACCGCCAATGTCAGCAATTCCTCGCGCCGGACGGAGGAAGCCCGCGACGTGGCAGGCGAAGCAAAGACCAGCGCGACGCAGTCGGCCGTCGTCGTGGCCAATGCCGTCGAGGCGATGCGGCGGATCGAAGAATCATCCAGTCAGATTTCCAGCATCATCGGTGTGATCGATGAGATCGCCTTTCAGACCAACCTTTTGGCGCTGAACGCCGGCGTCGAGGCAGCGCGGGCGGGCGACGCCGGCAAGGGATTTGCGGTCGTGGCGCAGGAAGTGCGCGAACTGGCGCAGCGTTCGGCAAAGGCAGCCAAGGAAATCAAGGAACTGATTCGCAGCTCCAGCTCCGAAGTCGAGAGCGGGGTGCGGCTGGTGCGCGACACCGGCGAGGCGCTCAAGACCATCGAGGCGCACGTCATCACCATCAACGAGCATATGGCTGCCATCGCCACCTCGGCCCGGGAACAGTCGCTAGGGCTGGCCGAGGTCAATACCGCCGTCAACCAGATGGATCAGGTGACGCAGCGCAACGCCGCCATGGTCGAGGAGGCGAATGCCGCGTCGGCGACGCTTGCCCAGGAAGGCACGAACCTTCGCGCCCTGATCGGAAGGTTCCAACTTTCCGGGGAAACCCGTGCCGCGGCCAAGCCAGAGGCGCGGCGGACGCCGCCCCGCGCCGTCACGCCCCAACAGCACGCGAACATCGGAAACCGACCGCCTGCGGTACGATCGGCTGGGTATGCGGTGCAGGGCAACGCGGCCTTGTCCACCGAAGGCTGGGCCGAGTTCTGATCTACAGCGTTTCCGCCCCAAACGGAGGCACGGAAACGCCCTATGTCTTTGGTTTTTCGCGTTTCCGGACGGAAAACCGCTTCGCAGTTTTCCTGGAAAGTCTCCGGCGTTGATGAAGCCCGGCGCCGCCTTGATCAGGCGGCCAGCCGGGCCTTCAACTCGCGGCGACGGCGATGCAGGACCGGTTCGGTATAACCGTTCGGCTGCTCGCGGCCCTTGAGCACCAGCTCGAGCGCTGCCTGGAAGGCAATCGAGCCGTCAAAATTGCCGGCCATCGCTGCATACTGTGCATCATCGGCGTTCTGGCCGTCGACGACGGCGGCCATGCGCTCCATCGTCTCGACCACCTGCGCCTCGGTGACGACGCCGTGATGCAACCAGTTCGCCATGTGCTGCGCCGAGATGCGCAGAGTGGCACGATCCTCCATCAGGCCGACATTGTTGATGTCGGGCACCTTGGAGCAACCGACGCCCTGATCGACCCAGCGCACGACGTAGCCGAGAATGCCCTGCGCGTTGTTATCGAGCTCGCGCTGGATTTCCTCTGGCGTCCAGTTCGGACGGGTCGCGACCGGAACCGACAGTATATCGCTGAGCTTGGCCCGTGCCCGGCTCTTCAAGCCGGCCTGAACGTCGGCGACATTGACCCGGTGATAATGCGTAGCGTGCAGGGTCGCAGCCGTCGGCGACGGCACCCAGGCGGTATTGGCACCCGCCTTCGGGTGGGCGACCTTCTGCTCCAGCATCGCCGCCATCAGGTCCGGCATGGCCCACATGCCCTTGCCGATCTGCGCATGGCCGGAAAGCCCGCATTCGAGACCGATGTCGACGTTCCAGTTTTCGTAAGCGCCGATCCAGGCGGCCTGTTTCATGTCGCCCTTGCGGATCATCGGACCGGCTTCCATCGAAGTGTGGATCTCGTCGCCGGTGCGATCGAGGAAACCGGTGTTGATGAAGACGACGCGTTCGCGCGCGGCGCGGATGCACTCCTTGAGATTGACCGTCGTGCGGCGCTCCTCGTCCATGATGCCCATCTTCATGGTGTTGGCGGGCATGCCGAGTGCCGCCTCGACGCGCGAGAAGATCTCGCAGGCGAAAGCGACTTCTTCCGGCCCATGCATCTTCGGCTTGACGACATAGATTGAGCCGTCGCGGGAGTTCATGCGGCGGCCGCCCTGGCCGATATCGTGCAGAGCGATCAGCGCGGTTGCCATCGCGTCCATGATGCCTTCCGGCACCTCGTTTCCGTCGCGATCAAGGATAGCCGGATTCGTCATCAGGTGACCGACGTTGCGCACCAGCATCAACGAGCGGCCTGGCAAGGTCAGCGTGCCCCCACTTGGCGCCGTGTAGACGCGATCGGCGTTGAGGCGGCGCATGAAGCTGCGGCCGCCCTTGGCGACTTCCTCCTCGAGATCGCCCTTCATCAGGCCGAGCCAGTTGCGGTATACGACGACCTTGTCTTCGGCATCGACCGCCGCAACCGAATCTTCGCAGTCCATGATGGTGGTGATCGCGGATTCGAGAATGACGTCGGAAATATGAGCCGGGTCATCCTTGCCGATCGGAGTCGTCGCATCGAGAACGACGACGGCATGCAGATTGTTGTGCCGGAGAACGATCTGCGACGGCGCTTCGTGCGAACCCGCAAAGCCGGCAAACTGCTCGGAGTTGCGAAGCGTCGTCTTCGCTCCGCCCGCAAGCGCAACCGAAAGGCTGCCGGAAGCAATCTTCAGCGACGCAACATCCGCCCAGCTGCCGCTTTCCAGCGGCGCGCTTGCATTGAGGAAGTCGCGCGCCCAGGCAATGACCTTGGTGCCGCGCTTGGGATTGTAGCCGCGTCCCTTTTCCGCACCGCCTTCGTCGGAAATGGCATCGGTGCCGTAGAGGGCGTCATAGAGCGAACCCCAGCGTGCGTTGGCGGCGTTGAGGGCATAGCGTGCATTCATGACGGGAACGACGAGCTGCGGACCGGCGATCGTAGCGATTTCAGGATCGACATTATCAGTCGAAACAGAAAACTCGGGGCCCTCAGGCAGGAGATAACCTATCTCCTTCAGAAAGCCCTGGTAGGCTTCGAGGTCGCTCGGCGCGCCATTTTCGCGATACCAGGCATCGATCCTGGCCTGCAGATCGTCGCGCTTGGCAAGCAAGGCGCGGTTCTTCGGCGCGAGGTCATGGACGATCTCCGACAGCGCGGAAAAAAACCGCTCGGCGTCGACGCCGGTGCCCGGCATCGCCTCGTCGACCAGAAAGCCATGCAGACCTGCATCGATCTTCAATCCGTATTTCTCAATGCGGTCCATCTTTTTACTCCTTGAAACAGGCCACTCGCGCGCGTGAAAGGCCGGCAGTTTCTCACCAATTCATTCCCTGTCAATTCAGCAAGGATGCGAAGAATTATTTCCAAAATCGAAAAGATCAGCCATGGGCAATGCGCGGCCTGCCGCTCGCCGACGCGATGAAACGTGCCTCGACCAGCTTGCGGCTTCCTTCGACCTCGGGAGCGTCGATTTCTTCTCGCAGCATCGAAGCCGGCTCGTCGGCACCGTTGGTGCGTGCCGCCTCAAGCGCCATCGTCTCGGCGCGACGGCGGGCCGCTGAAAAGGCCTGGTCCTGATCGAGAAAACGCTCGCTCACCCCTGCTCCGTTGACGATGAAAATGCCCTCTTCCGGCGTGGTGACGAACACGGTGACGGTTGCCCGCACCTGGCCGACAACCGCACCGACGGCATTTGCGACATCGGCCTCATCAGGGATGGATGGCTCGGTGCCAAGCATGTCGGCAATGGCGGGATAATAGACCGGGGCCGAAGCCCCCAAACCGACGAGCGGGCGATCGAGACCGATCGAAAACCGCACGATACCAGGCGCGCGGGTCAGAGCACGATCGACTGCCTGCGAGACCGCCGGGTCGATGGCCCCTGCCCCGTCTTCGCCGAGACAGGCCTGCAGGATGACTTCGCACGATTGGCGCGTGACGCGATCGACGATCATCTCGGCCATCGCCTCGGCAGATGCAGCAATCGGCTGGCCGGAGCCGTCGCGGATGCGCGCTGCCAGTTCGATGCCGAGACGGGCAGCCTCGACGCTCCATTGCGACTGCCTGCCGAGCACATGCATTGCATCGGAGGGCGTCAGGCCGCAGATATGCACCAGGCCGCGTGCCACCAGCCGGTCCAGCGTTGCCCGCTGCGGCGTCGAGGTCAGCAGGTTTTCAAGCGAGATCGGCACTGTGCCGATGCGCTCGTAGAGCGCCTGCTCCTGTGGCTGCAGACCGCTCGCCAGATGGTCGGGTAGACCGGTGCGAACAGCCAGGCGGCCGTTGTTGCGGCCGGCATGTTGCGCCCGCAGTTGTTTTTCCAAAACGGACAGCACCGCATCGCCATGCAGCGCCGCCGCGAGGCTGAGCGGCATCAACCGCCTCGGCCCAAGGTCGATCTTCGCCTTCAGCCCACGATCATTGATGCGGACCTCCGAATCGCCGCCAAGGCCATAGGTGCGCATCGCCACCGCCTCGACCATGGTGCGGAAACCGCCGACCACCGCACCTTCGCCATCGAGCCGCGGACGACCGCGGTCAAGTACCGCGACATCCGTCGTCGTGCCGCCGATATCCGAGACCACGGCATTGTCGAGGCCGGTCAGGTGCCGCGCACCGACAAGGCTGGCGGCAGGGCCGGAAAGGATCGTCTCGATCGGCCGAAGTCTTGCCTCCTCGGCCGAGATCAAGGCGCCATCGCCGCGCACAACCATCATGGGCACATCGATGCCGCGGGACTTCAAAAAGCCCTCGCACGAGCCGATCAGGCGATCGATCATCGAGACGAGCCGGGCGTTCAGCAGTGTCGTCAGCGCCCGGCGCGGGCCGCCGAGCTTGGACGAAAGCTCATGGCTGCAGGTAACCGGCAGATGCGAGACTTCGCGGATGCGGTCGCGCACCCGCTTCTCGTGATCCGGATTGCGGACGGCAAAATAGCCGGCGATCGCAAAGGAGGAAACCTGATTGGCCAAGGTCGGCAGGGCCTCATCGAGCGCGGTCATGTCGAGCGGCGTCTCGCCGCCGTGAACGTTGTGACCGCCCGGCAGGAAGATCACCGGATCGGAGCCGAGCGCATCCTGCAGCCCGTCACGCTTGAGATCGTCTGGCCCGAAGCCGATCATCACCAGGCCGGCACGGCCGCCCTGGCCCTCGACGAGCGCGTTGGTCGCAAGCGTGGTCGACAGGGATACGAGGCCGATGGCGGAAGCCGGGACGCCGGCCTTCTCCAAGACGGATTCCACCGCGCCGGAAATCCCGACGGCCAGATCGTGGCGGGTCGTCAGCGCCTTTGCCTTGGCGACGACACCCGCCGTTTCGCTGAAGAGAACGGCGTCGGTGTAGGTTCCGCCGGTATCGATGCCGAGAAGAAAATGGGACGTCAATTCAAGCCAGTCCAGTGTTTCGGCCCGGGGTAGCGCCGGGTTCAATGGGGATCGATCCGGTGATATGACATATTGGAAGAGAAGGCCATCGTGTCGCGGACATTCGCAGTCAGCAGAGCGACACGATACGAACGGGGGTGCGGCATGACGTTTTCCAGAGCTTCGGCAGTCGCCGGCATTCTTGCGGCAGGTCTGCTCTTCGCCCAGCCGGGCGGCGCGCAGGACGCCGTGGAGGAGGAATACAAGCCGCAACTGCCCGACGTCTCGATCTACAAGGCGATGCTCGACGCCAACAAGCAGACCGGGTGGATCCAGTTTCGCAACTACGACGACCGGCAGCTGATCTATTTTACCGCGCTGCAGACGATGCATTGCCGGCTATCGGAAATCCGCTACTCGATCAACTCGGACGCTCTCGACAAGCGCTTCCCCTTGGCAAAATGCAATCCGCAGATCCCCTTCAACCTGCCCGCCGACGAAACGGCCGAGTATGTCTACATCTCGCTGCCCGCAAACGAGGCCAAGACATTGACGATCCAGGCGGTGTGGGACGACGGTGCCGGCAGCGAGATCGTCGTCTACAAGCCCTGCGACAATGTCGGGGATGCGACCTGCGCCGCGATCAAGACCATCAAGAAGCCATCGAAGCTGTTGCCGCAGCCGATGCCGGCGGATTCGCCGGTGCGTGGCGTGCAATCGGCTATTCCCGGCAAGACCTTCAGCGAGCCGAAACCCGCATCGGCAAGCCGCCCCGCGGTTGAGTAGTCAGCCTCTGCACCGGCCAGGGCCGGGTCTCGTCGGTGACGTCGAAACGGAACCGATGCATCAGGACGGCAAGCGCAATGACCGCCTCCTGCAGCGCGAAGGTCGCGCCGATGCAGATGCGCGGTCCGGCGCCGAAAGGCAGATACTGAAAACGATGCAGCTTCTCGCGGTTTTCCGGCAGGAAACGCTCGGGCATGAAGGCGCGCGGCCGGTCCCAGTAGAGCACGTGACGGTGCAACGTCCACGGCATCACCAGAACCGCGATGCCCTTGGGTATCCTGACGCGCTCGCCGGACGGTGACGTCCATTCGTCCTCCTCGATGGCGGCGCGATTGATCGACGGCGCCGGCGGGTAGAGACGCATCGCCTCCTCGAAGGCCGCCAGCACATGCGGCATCAGGTTCAGCCATTCGACCGGTTCGGCACCGCTCTTGAGCACGGTGTCGATCTCCGCCTCCATCGTCTCGCGGAAAGCCGGCGTGTTGGCGACGCAATAGAGCGTCCAGGCCAACGCCCGGGCAGTGGTCTCATGCCCGGCGCCGATGAAGGTGAGGATATTGTCCTCGATCTCTTGCGTCGAAAGGCCGTTTGCGCCCTCCGTCTGCAGCAGCAATGTGAGGAAATCGTTGGGCGTGCCTGCTGGGTCCGTCGCCATGCGCTGGCGCCTCATCGCCATCGTTTCCGAGACGATCGACCGGAACCGGTTCATGACCTTCTTGCCGCCGATGCGGGTCAATCGCGGCAGCCATTCCGGCGCCAGCAGGATATCCATCGGATCGACGCGCCCCATGCGGTGCAGAAGCTCTTCGACACTCTGGACGAAGCCCTCCCTTTCGACGGCGACCTCACCGGAAAACAGCGTTTCCGCCAGGATATCGAAGGTCAGTTCGGTCATGTCGCTGGCGACATTGGTGGTGAACGGCTTCACCTTCGCGTGCGCGTAGCGTTCGACGAACTCTTCCGACCGGCGCAGCATCTGCCCGGCGAATCCCTTGGCGTGGCGCGGGGTAAAAACCGGCGCAATGGCCTTGCGCGACCGTTTCCAGATCTCGCCTTCGGCCGTCAGAAGACCGTCACGCAGGATCGGGCGGAGGATCAGCCGCCGAACCTTCGACATCTCATAGTTGCTGACGTTTTCGACGAGGATATAGCGGATGAGGCCGGGATCGTTGACGATCAGGGTGCGCTGCGTGATGAACTTGGTCTCGATCCACGGCAGCGTGTAGGACGGCTCGCCCCAGAGTTCGAGCGGATTGCGCAGAACAGTCTTGATGATCTTCAGGTAGGACGGCACGCCGACCCGAGGAATGGGAGCCGGTGGTTCGAAGGGCTCCGGACGCATGTCCATGGTGATAGGCCTTTCTCGATTGCGCCAGGATTTCAGGTTTTTACGGCGCAATCAAGGAAAGTGCTTCACATGAATCACAACAGGCCTTCGAGCTCCACGAGCTTGTCGTTCACCAGCCAGCCGTAATAGTTTTCTTCGGGCCACTGGGTCTCGCCGCCCTGGTTCCTGGCGGCAAGGGCTGCTGCGCGTTGGTCCGGATTGCCGACATTGTAAAGCGTGGCGGTGACGCCGGGATTGCCTGAAATATCGACGCCGGCGATCGACTTGTAGACGTCGATCGAGTGGCGGATCGAGGCGGCCATATAGGCGAGCGAGACATCAGGATCCATGATCGCCTCGTAGACCCCGGCGGCGTTGTTCTCGTCGAGCCGTTCGTAGCCCGACGTCTTCGAGACGATATCGGTCAGCATCAGGGCGGTCAGCGGATTGATCTGCCCGAGGCCAAAGGTCTGGCCGGCAAAGAACGGCTGGAAGAAAACGGCGCTGAAACGGTTGTTCGGGAAGGACTTGCCGCCGACGGACTTGCCGCGGAATTCGCTGTCCCAGACCCGCTCGCGGCAGCTCCACAGCGAATAGGAGCTCTTCTTTCCGGTGCAGTCGGCAAATTGCGGGCGGGCGACGAACTCAGCCACCGTCTCGCCGTCATAGCCGAACTGGAAGCTGTTGCCGGCATAGGCTGCAGCCTTGACGTAGTAGGACTGCAGCCGATCGTAGGCATCGACATTGTAGGTATGTTCGCCGACGATGGCGCCGATCATGTGGATCGGTGCGATGCCATAGGCGCGCGACGTCGACTTGATCTTGCTGATCAGCTGCCGGTCATTGGCGAGCAGATCCCGCACCTTCTCGAATTTGGCATCGAAGGACGTGCGGCCGGCCTTGGTGCGGCGAACGGATGCGCCCGGGATGCCGGGTTGTTCGACGTTCCGGTTGCCCGGCGGAACAACATTGGCCGCCATCGTCTGGCCTGCGGTCAGGCAAAACGTGGCAATAGCGAGCATGCAGGCGGTAAAACGCACGATCTCTTCTTCCTATGAACGGTGGAGACGCCCTATCCGGCGGTGCGGCTCCTACGACAGGATCGTGTCGGAAAGATGCCTCCGGCCACGATCGATTGCGGTTTCCGTGTTAGAAAAAATGAAGGCGCCTGTCGAGAGACAGGCGCCTTGCATCTTCACGGTTGCCTGACGGCAAAGGATTGCCGCCACCTCCGCGTTACAGGATGCAACGCGTGCGTCACAGGATGTAACGCGACAGGTCGGTGTTGGCGGCGAGATCGCCGACGTGCTTGCGCACATATTCGGCATCGATCGTGATAGCCTGGCCAGCGCTATCCGGCGCATTGAACGAGATTTCATCCAGCACGCGCTCCATCACCGTCTGCAGCCGGCGGGCGCCGATGTTCTCGACGCTCGAGTTGAGCTGGACTGCCACGTCGGCAAGCGCATCGATGGCATCGTCGGTGAAGTCGAGTTTCACTTCTTCCGTCTCAAGCAGAGCCTTGTACTGACGGATGAGGCTCGCCTCGGTCTCCGTCAGGATGCGGCGGAAGTCTTCCTTGGTCAGGGCACGCAGCTCGACGCGGATCGGCAGGCGGCCCTGCAGTTCGGGCAGAAGATCGGAAGGCTTCGACACATGGAAGGCGCCCGAGGCGATGAAGAGAATGTGATCGGTCTTTACCGGTCCATACTTGGTCGCAACCGTCGTGCCTTCCACCAGCGGCAGCAGATCGCGCTGAACGCCTTCGCGCGATACGCCGGCACCCATGCCGCCTTCACGCGATGCGATCTTGTCGATCTCGTCGAGGAAGACGATGCCGTCGTCCTCGACCGCCCTCATCGCCTCGCGCTGGATCTGCTCGTTGTCGAGCAGCTTGTCGGACTCGTCGTTGACGAGCACCTCATAGGAAGCCTTGACCGTCGTCTTGACCTTCTTGGTGCGTGCGCCCATCGCCTTGCCGAACATTTCCGACAGGTTGAGTACACCGATATTGGCGCCCGGCATGCCCGGAATTTCGAAGCCGCCCGGCGCGCCGGTCTCGGCGATATCGACCTCGATCTCCTTGTCGTCCAGTTCGTTGGCGCGCAGCTTCTTGCGGAAGGAATCGCGCGTTGCCGGCGAGGCCGTGGCGCCGACCAGCGCGTCAAGCACCCGCTCCTCGGCATTCTGGTGCGCCCTTGCCTTGACCTCCGCCCGGCGCTTTTCGCGCACGAGACCGATGCCGACCTCGACGAGGTCGCGGATGATCTGTTCGACATCGCGGCCGACATAGCCGACTTCGGTGAACTTGGTCGCCTCGACCTTGACGAAGGGTGCACCGGCAAGCTTTGCCAGACGGCGGGAGATTTCCGTCTTGCCGACACCGGTCGGCCCGATCATCAGAATATTCTTCGGCATGACCTCGTCACGCAACTCGTCGCCGAGCTGCTGGCGCCGCCAGCGGTTGCGCAGCGCAATCGCCACCGCGCGCTTGGCGTCGTTCTGGCCGATGATGAACCGGTCGAGTTCCGACACGATTTCCCTAGGTGAAAAAGTACTCATGTATTCCTCTCAAACTCGGTCCGCGTCAGCTCCATCAGGAGTGTGCGGCCGGACGCATCTATCCATTCGCCAAAGGGCACGAAGCCAGCTTTCGCATAGGCCCTCACGGCCCTTCTGTTGCCCGCATCGGGGTCGATCACGATCCGTGGTGCGCCGGCGGCAAAAAGCGTCTGCGCAAAGGCCCTCAAGGCCAGCGACGCCACGCCTTTTCCGGTCATCTCCGGCGGGCCGATGAAGATATCGACGCCGGGGACATCGCCGGGCAGATCCTTCGCCCACGGCTCTTCGTCATATTCGGACGGTGTCCAGGACTGGATGTAGCCGGCGGGCTCGCCGGCTACATGGAAGATGAAGCCATCCACTTCGCCCGTGGCGCAGCCGTCGCGGATCAACACGACTTCCTTGTCCGGATCACCCCACCATTGCCGCACATGCGGCTCGCTCAACCAGGCATGCAGCATCGGCAGGTGGTCATCGGCCACCCGTTCGAAGCTGACATGAACCTGGTCAGTTGCCATCCAGCGTCTCCACCACGATATTGTGGTTGGTATAGACGCAGATGTCGCCTGCGATCTCGAGCGCCCGGCGGGCGATTTCTTCGGCCGACTTGTCGCTGTCCATCAGGGCGCGGGCCGCGGCAAAGGCATAGTTGCCGCCCGAGCCGATGGCGATCGTTCCATGTTCCGGCTCCAGCACGTCGCCATTGCCGGTAATCGCCAGCGTGATCGACTTGTCGGCGACCAGCATCATCGCTTCGAGATTGCGCAAATACTTGTTGGTGCGCCAATCCTTGGCGAGTTCCACTGCCGCGCGCATCAACTGGTCGGGATATTGCTCCAGCTTGGCTTCGAGCCGCTCCAGAAGCGTGAAGGCATCGGCCGTCGCCCCGGCAAAGCCGGCGATAACGTCGCCCTTGGCGAGACGCCGTACCTTGCGGGCATTGCTCTTCATCACCGTCTGGCCAAGGCTGACCTGGCCGTCGCCGGCCATCACCACCTTGCCGTCCTTGCGCACCGTGATGATGGTGGTCGCATGCATCGTTCCGTAGGGATTGTGTTCACTCATTGAAGATACCTGTCGGCCCCAGAACCAGGGGCGTTGGGGGCTCGAACGAGCCTGGTTGCTTGGAGCCTATGTAAGTGCGCCTTACGCGATTGCAAATCCCGGTGAGCCACGCAGTTGACCGTAAATCGGGCGCCTGCCCGAATCGTTCGAATCTCAGCCGCGGTTCTGGATATTTTCCGCCTCCCCTGATAAGGAGCGGCTCCAGCGCATACAGGAGAGCCTGATGGCAGAAGCCACATCCAGCCGCACCGGCCAAGTTTCGCGAAAGACGAATGAAACGGCCGTGTCCGTATCCGTCAATATCGATGGAACCGGAACGTCGAAGATTGCGACCGGAGTCGGCTTCTTCGACCACATGCTGGACCAGCTTTCCCGACATTCGCTGATCGACATGGACATCAAGACCGATGGCGACCTCCATGTCGACGATCACCACACTGTCGAAGACACTGGCATTGCCATCGGCCAGGCCATTGCCAAGGCGCTTGGCGACCGGCGCGGCATTACCCGCTACGCCTCGCTCGACCTTGCCATGGACGAGACGATGACGCGCGCGGCGGTGGATGTGTCCGGCCGGCCGTTCCTTGTCTGGAACGTCGCCTTTACCTCACCGAAGATCGGCACGTTCGACACCGAACTGGTGCGCGAATTCTTCCAGGCGCTCGCCCAGAATGCCGGGATCACGCTGCATATCCAAAATATCTACGGCGCCAACAACCATCATATCGCCGAGACCTGCTTCAAGTCCGTCGCCCGCGTGCTTCGCACGGCAACCGAAATCGACCCGCGCCAGGCCGGACGCGTTCCCTCGACCAAGGGTACGCTTGCCTGAGCGGTCATTATCTGGCTGATGACCATGGCCTCTTACATGATCCTGACCCCGCCGGGCGCCCGCGCCGACGATGACCGAGCGCGTTTCGTCGCCGACGGCTTCTCGTGGGGCGCCTTTCTGTTTCCGGCGCTCTGGCTTTTCGCCAAGCGCATGTGGCTCTTCGGAATCGCAGTTGCTGTTCTGCAGATTTTGTTAATCTCTCTGTCGGTGATCGGTGGCGGCCTCCTGGCAGCGCTGCTGTTGCATCTGGCGCTCGGCCTCATGGTCTCGCTGGAAGGCCCTGTTTTCATCGCCCGCCGCCTGATCGCCCGCAACTGGACGGTGCGCTCGATCGTGCCGGCGCGCGATCTTGAGACCGCCGAGGAAATCTACTTCGCAAACGTGGCCCCGGCCGACCGAAAGGCAGCGGAGCGGCCATCTGTCGACTGGCCGAGACAGGCGCCGGCAAACACCGGCCCGGGTCTTGGGCTTTTTGAATCCTACGGAGAACGCTGATGCGCGTCGCCATTATCGACTATGGATCGGGCAATCTGCGCTCGGCAACGAAGGCTTTCGAACGGGCAGCGCGGGAAGCCGGCATCGACGCAGAGATCGACCTGACGGACAGGCCCGAGCGGGTGGCGACCGCCGACCGCATCGTCCTGCCGGGCGTGGGCGCCTATGCCGATTGCCGTCGCGGCCTTACGGCCGTCGACGGCATGGAGCAGGCACTGACCGAGGTCGTCGAAGAGGCCGGTCGCCCGTTTCTCGGCATCTGCGTCGGCATGCAGCTGATGTCGTCGCGCGGCCTGGAAAAGACCACGACCCACGGCTTCGGCTGGATCCCCGGCGACGTCGTAGAAATGAGGCCGGCGGATCCGTCGCTGAAAATCCCACAGATCGGCTGGAACACGCTGCGGCTTGCCCGCACGCACCCGCTGTTTGACGGCATCCGCACCGGCGACGACGGCCTGCACGCCTATTTCGTGCACTCCTACCATCTGGCCGCGGAAAATGCCGGCGATGTTGTGGCCGAGGCGGATTACGGCGGCGCCGTCACCGCCTTCGTCGCCAATGGCAACAAGGCCGGCTCGCAGTTCCATCCGGAAAAGAGCCAGGCGCTTGGCCTTGCCCTCATCTCGAATTTCCTGCGTTGGAAGCCCTGAAGGCTCCGGCGACCTCTGATCGGATAGATACATGATCCTTTTTCCCGCTATCGACCTGAAAGACGGGCAATGCGTGCGCCTGAAGCTCGGCGACATGGAGCAGGCAACGGTCTACAACCCGGATCCGGGCGCCCAGGCGCGCGCCTTCGAGGAGCAGGGTTTCGAGTGGTTGCATGTGGTCGACCTCAACGGTGCCTTTGCCGGCGAGACCGTTAATGGTGCTGCCGTCGACGCGATCCTCAAGTCGACCAAGAACCCGGTCCAACTCGGCGGCGGCATCCGTACGCTTGACCATATCGACAACTGGCTGTCGCGCGGGCTTGCCCGCGTCATCCTCGGCACCGTCGCGGTGCGCGACCCGGCACTGGTGATCGAAGCCTGCCGAAAATTCCCGGGCAAGGTCGCCGTCGGCATCGACGCTAAGGGCGGCAAGGTTGCGGTCGAGGGCTGGGCCGAGGCGTCGGAACTCGGCGTCATCGAGCTTGCGAAGAAATTCGAGGGTGCCGGCGTATCGGCGATCATCTACACCGACATCGATCGCGACGGCATTCTCACGGGCATCAACTGGCCTTCGACGCTGGAGCTTGCCGATGCGGTTTCGATCCCGGTGATCGCTTCGGGCGGTCTCGCTTCGATGGATGATATCCGGCGAATGATCGCCCCGGATGCGGCAAAACTTGAAGGCGCGATCTCCGGCCGTGCGCTCTATGATGGCCGCATCGACCCGCAGGAAGCCCTGGCGCTGATCCGCGCCACGAGAAAGGCATGAGCCGATGACCCTCAAAGCCCGCGTTATCCCCTGCCTCGACGTCAAGGACGGTCGGGTCGTCAAAGGGGTCAACTTCGTCGACCTGATCGATGCCGGCGACCCGGTGGAGGCAGCCCGCGCCTATGATGCGGCCGGAGCGGACGAGCTCTGCTTCCTCGACATCACCGCCTCGTCGGACAACCGCGAAACCATCTTCGATGTGGTGGCGCGCACGGCCGAGCAGTGTTTCATGCCACTGACCGTCGGCGGTGGCGTGCGTCAGGTGGCCGATATCCGCAAGCTGCTTTTGGCAGGCGCCGACAAGGTGTCGATCAACACGGCGGCGGTGAAGAACCCGGAGTTCGTCGCCGAAGCCGCCGACAAGTTCGGCAACCAGTGCATCGTCGTTGCGATCGACGCCAAGAAAGTCTCGAAGGACGGCGAAGAGAACCGCTGGGAAATCTTCACCCATGGCGGCCGCCAGACGACGGGCATCGATGCGGTGGACTTTGCCCGGCGCGTCGTCGATCTCGGTGCCGGCGAAATCCTTTTGACCTCGATGGATCGTGACGGAACGAAGAGCGGCTACGATATCGCGCTCACCCGGGCGGTTGCCGATGCGGTGCGTGCGCCGGTCATTGCGTCCGGAGGCGTCGGCACGCTCGACCATATGGTTGCCGGCATCCGCGACGGCCATGCGACGGCGGTTCTGGCCGCTTCGATCTTCCACTTCGGCACCTATAGCATTGGCGAAACCAAGCGCTATATGGCCGAACATGGCATCGCCATGCGTCTCGATTGAGTTTCAGGGTTTCGTTCATGAGTGATTTCTCCCTTTCCGACCTCGAGACCATCGTCGCCGCGCGCGCCAAAGCGTCACCGGACGAATCCTGGACGGCGAAACTGGTCGCAAGCGGCCAGCAGAAAGCGGCCAAGAAGCTGGGCGAGGAAGCGGTCGAAACCGTGATCGCAGCGATCCGCAACGACCGCCAGAATCTCGTCGATGAGAGCGCCGATCTGCTCTATCATCTCATGGTCGTATTGAAAATTGCAGACATTCCGTTGCAGGATGTGCTCGACGAACTTGCACGGCGGACAAGCCAATCCGGTCTGCAGGAAAAGGCTAATCGGCAGGATCCATGACCCTAGCTGCGCAAGACATCGAAACGGTCGATCTCCCGGACAATCTCCAGAACCGGGACTATTCGCCCTATCATCTGTTTTCTGCCGAAGAGTGGTCCCGCTTTCGCGCGGACACGCCCCTGACGTTGACGGCAGACGAAGTGCAGCGTCTGCGCTCGCTGAACGACCCGGTGGACCTCGGCGAGGTCAGGCAGATTTACCTGTCGCTGTCGCGGCTTCTGTCCGCGCATGTGGAATCGTCCCAGCTTTTGTTCGAGCAGCGCAAGCGCTTCCTCAGCATGTCCGGCGAGACGAAGACGCCCTTCGTCATCGGCATTGCCGGATCGGTCGCCGTCGGCAAGTCGACGGCCGCACGTATCCTTGCCCAGCTCCTGTCGCGCTGGCCGTCGAGCCCGAAGGTCGATCTGGTGACGACGGACGGCTTCCTCTATCCGAACGCCGTCCTGCAGCGCGAAAACATGATGGATCGCAAGGGCTTCCCGGAAAGCTACGACCTCGGCGCGCTGCTGCGGTTCCTCTCGGCGATCAAGGCCGGCCAGCCCAATGTCAAGGCACCGAGCTATTCGCACATGACCTATGACGTGCTGCCGGACCAGTACACGGTCATCGACCGGCCCGACATTCTGATCTTCGAAGGCATCAACGTCCTGCAATCGCGCAACCTGCCCGCCGACGGCAAGATCGTGCCGATGGTCTCGGACTTCTTCGACTTCTCGATCTACATCGACGCCGAGGAGAGCCTGATCCACAGCTGGTATGTCAGCCGCTTCATGCGCCTCAGGGAAACGGCCTTCAAGAATCCGGAATCCTACTTCCACCGCTATGCGACCATCAGCGAGGATGCGGCGCGCGCGATCGCCGAAGGACTTTGGCACAACATCAACCTGAAGAACCTGCACCAGAACATTCTGCCGACGCGGCCGCGCGCCGACCTCATCCTGCAGAAAGGCCCCAACCACCTCACCGAGAAGGTGGCGCTGCGCAAGCTTTGAGCGTGCAACATGCGTGCGACCCGAGAATACGCAGCGATGGCTTCGCGGAAAATGTGGGTGTGACGCGAAGGCTGCCGCTCTATTTTGACGCGACATGCCTTAGGAGTTCACCCGGCGCAGCGTCAGATTGAGTCGGCCACCGTTCTTGAGCAGCGTCGATGTGTTCGGATAGATCCGGTCGACGCCGTGGAAGGCCAGACGCCCCTCGCCGCCGAGCACGACGATATCGCCGCTTTCGAGCCTGAAGGATATGGTCTGGCTGCCGCGCTCTCTGCCGCCGACCCGAAACAGGCAGCTATCGCCAAGGGAAATCGAGACGACTGATGTTTCCAGATCGCGCTCGTCCCTGTCTTGGTGCAGACCCATGCGGGCCTCGTCGGAATAGAAATTCACCAGGCATGCTTCCGGCCGTTTGTCGCTGGCCGAAACCGCATTCCAGATTTCAAGGAGAACATCCGGCATCGGCGGCCACGGCCTGCCCGTCCCCGGATGCTGCGGCTGATAACGGTAGCCCTTCTCGCGGTCGGTCACCCAGCCGAGCGGGCCGCAATTGGTCATGCGCACCGACATCGGCTTACCGGTCTTCGGCATCGCCGGCACGAACAGCGGCGCTTCGTGCACCACGCCCCTGATCGCTTCAACGATCTGCTCCTGACGGGCCCGGTCGAGAAAGCCAGGGATGTGTTTTATTCCTTTCGGGAGAACCTGCATGAGGTTGCCCTCACTCCTCAAGCCCGAGCAGTTTTGCCGGGACGCCGTAGCGCTCAGACCAGCCGGCATAGGCGACATCCGTCGGACCAACGACGTGATCCACCAGATTCCATCGACCGCCCTGGAAGCTGACGAGCGCGAACACCGTCAAGCCATCCATCATGTCGGCCTCGTCGCGAAACCCGGTCTGCGCGAGATCGATGCTGCCGCCGCCCGGACGTTGCGGCTCGACCTGGACGAAGGCCCAGTTCGGCGCCGCTCGCATCGTCGTGACGACGAATTCAACCGAACCGCGCATCTCCGCCTCGACGGCAGGCCGCAAGGCATCAAGGATCGCTGCACGCTCCGAACTACCCTTAGCCGGCTCACGCAGCGATTGCGCGGTGCCGGCGGAGGCAAGTCCAAGACTTGCGACCACCAGAACGACGCTCGAAAATGCACGCATCGACAAGGCTGTCACGCGGCATCCAGATCCGGAATGCGCAGCACCTGACCGGGGTAAATTTTGTCGGGATGGGTCAGCATCGGTTTGTTTGCCTCGAAGATGACCGTGTGCTTGGCGCCCTTGCCCTTGCCGTACTGCGCCTCGGCGATCTTCCAGAGGTTGTCGCCCTTCTTGACGGTATAGAAGACGGGGGCCTTGGCGGGCGCGGGCGCTGCACCGGCATCCGCCACCTTCAGCTCAGACGCTTCGACCGAAGACACGCCGAGCGTGTTGCCGACGGCGACGACCGCCTTCTCGAACGCCGTCTGATCCTTGACGACACCCTTCAGCACCACCTTGTCGTTGACGACTTCGACCTGGACGTCCTTGGTGCCGAGATCGTGCGAAGCGAGTTCCTTCTGGACGCTGTCGGCATCAGGCGCATCGTCGTCACCGCCAATGCCCAACTTCTTGCCGGCGTTCTTGATAAAACTGAAAAGGCCCATGGATTTCTCCTTCTGCAAAAGTTCCTGCGCGATAAGAGAGGGCGCTTGGCGACAAAAGACAAGGGACAGCCGAAAAGAATCCGCAACCGCAAGTCACTCGCCAGTCGGGCGGCCGCGCAACTTCTTGGTCTCGCCGCGACCGGTTTTTTCCTTCAGTCGGCGCTCGATCGAGCCGCGTGTCGGCTTGGTCTTCCTGCGCGGTGGCGGCGGCGGCTCCGCGGCCTTCAGGATCATCTCCTTCAGCCGTTCACGGGCATCCTCGCGGTTGCGCTCCTGGCTGCGAAAGCGACTGGCCTCGATCATCAACACGCCGTCTTTCGAGGCGCGGCGACCGGCGAGCTTCAGGGTGTTGGCCTTGATGCGATCGGTGAGCGCGGGCGAGGCCTGGACATTGAAGAACAACTGAACGGCCGTCGACACCTTGTTGACGTTCTGTCCACCCGGCCCGCCAGCCAGCACGAATTGCTCGCTGAGTTCCCACCCGGCGATAACGATCTGTTCGTTGATGTATAAAGGGTCGCTGGCCATGATCGCTCCTGGCGCTTTCTACTGCATAATTCCTAAAACCGGAATCGATTTACGGAGAAAATTATGCAGCAGATCTCGAGCCTTACAGCGTCCTTTGCGCGTCACATTTGACGCGTGCGCTGCAGCGCACAGAGCGAACCGCTTGAAAACAAGCAACCACAAAAAGTGAAACCCGGCCATTGAGGCCGGGTTTCACGTGAATCATAGCCAGCAATGCTTATTCGGCGGCAATCTTCGTGCCGGGAGCTG
>Ga0247819_10000646_pt1 | contig 19987 bp, 24 predicted proteins | sample 13C_Xylose_Day6_FD_193428 | JGI IMG/M metagenome (GOLD analysis project Ga0247819, IMG submission 193428) | Soil microbial communities from agricultural site in Penn Yan, New York, United States - 13C_Xylose_Day6 | ecosystem: Environmental > Terrestrial > Soil > Agricultural land | place: USA...
GTTCAGGCCCCGTTCAGTCTGGCGTGGTTAACACTCTTTCATCATGAAGGCCGGAAACGCTCCGGACCATGCACAGGATTGAAGCCATGAACAAGTTCATCAAAGCGACGGTTCTCTCGGTCATCGCCGCCGCCTCGGTTCTCCCGACCCTCAGCACGGCTGAGGCTGGTGATTGGAACCGCCGCAGGCACTATGACAACGGTGACGCCGTTGCACTCGGCGCTCTTGGCCTGGCGACCGGCGTGATCATCGGCGGCGCGATTGCTTCGCAGCCGCGTTACAGCGAGCGCGTCTATGTCGACCCGGAGCCCGATTATTACGAGCCGCGCCCGGTCTATCGTCCGCGCCCTGTCTATCGCGCGCGTCCGGTTGTCGTCGACAACTATGGCGGCGGCTACGGCGGCGGCGGCTACGGTTCGCTCGAGCCCTGGACCCCGTCCTGGTATCGTTATTGCTCGCAGCGCTACCGCTCGTTCAACCCGGACAACGGTACGTTCCGCGGCTACGACGGCCGCAGCTACTTCTGCGACGCAGGCTGATTGAAAAGCCGCGATGCGATAAACAAAAAGCGCATGCCTTTTCCCGGGGCATGCGCTTTTTCATTACGGCCTATATTCCCGAACCGGGGCCCGCGTCTTTTCGGGGTCAGAGACCACGCAGATAGGGGTTGGTGCGCCGCTCTTCACCAATCTGTCCACCGGGGCCATGGCCGCAAATGAAGCCGACCTGATCGCCGAGCGGCAGGATCTTGTCGCGGATGGAATCGAGCAATTGCTGATGATTGCCGCCGGGAAGATCGGTGCGACCGATCGAGCCGTGGAACAGCACGTCGCCGACATGGGCAAAATTCTGCACCCGGTTGAAATAGACCACGTGGCCAGGCGCATGGCCGGGGCAATGCAGCACTTCAAACACATGATTGCCGAAGGAGACGGTATCGCCGTCCTCCAGCCATTGGTCGGGTACGACGTTCTCGACCTTCATCGCCAGGCCGAATTTCTCGGCCTGCTCTTCCAGCCGCGACAACAGCGGCAGATCGTCCTTGTGCGGGCCGATGATCGAAAGCCCGAGCGCTTCCTTCAGTTCCTTGGCACCGCCGGCATGGTCGATGTGGCCGTGCGTCAGCCAGATCGCCTTCAGCGTGATGCCGTTCTCCTGGATCGTCTGGAGGATCACATCGACGTCGCCGCCGGGATCGACGATCACGCCTTCCTTGGTTTCAGCATCGAAGAGAACCGTGCAGTTCTGCTGGAAATGAGTAACCGGGATGATGCCCGCCTGTAGCATGCCGTCTGCGCCTCACTTAGATGTCGTTGGCACACCTATAGCGCCAAACGGCATCAGACACAGCGCGAATTAAAGCATGTCGCACAAAAGTGTTCAGCAGTTTTGCGATGACGACATGCGCAAAAACAAGAGCTTAAAGCGCAGCAAGCGAATCCTTGAGCGCCGCGCGTCATATTAGATGCGCAAAGGTCGCGGTAGCACTTAAATGACTGCATGCTGCCTTAAATCGAATACGATCTAAGGAAACATGCAGTGGAGATCGCGACGCGCTTTAACGCAGGCTGGCAATTTCCGCTGATGGAGACTGAGGTGCGGGGAGCTGCACGGTGGTAAGCAGCAAGGCCGAGACAAGCAGTTCGGCCGCAACGACGATTGCCACCACCGGGCGCAAGCCGTTGATGGCAGGATTTACCGGATTAACAGCTGAATTCGACATTGAACCTCCCTCTCCTGCCCGTGCTCACCTTCTTTGCGCGGGCATATCGCTGATCGTTCCCTCGGGCGCCTGCCCGACATCGACAGGAAAAATACTTTGATCGCGAAACAGTTCCCTCGGCGTAACGCCGGGTTGAACTGCGACAGGGTTAGTATGTCGCATCTTCACATTTCGTGACGTTACCGCGGGAACATCCCCACCATCGCTGCGTTTGCTCATCAGGGATAACGAAGGAGCATGATGATGAAGAACCTTACCAGCACCCTGTTGCGAACTGCCGCGGCTGCGGGTTTCGTACTCGTAGCTGGCACCTCGGCAGCCTTCGCAGCCATGACCGCCACAACCGTCACTGACCTCAATGTCCGCGCTGGCCCGGGCCCGCAATATCCCACCGTTGGCCTGGCAACACGCGGCAGCACCGCAGTCCTTGATGGCTGCATCGAAGGCAGCAAGTGGTGCCGTGTCGACGTCAACGGCCTTCGTGGCTGGGTCTATGCCCAATATCTGACCACCGATCTCGGCGGCGCTGCTGTCGTCGTTCAGGATCGACGCGCCGACCTGGCGGTTCCCGTCGTGACCTATGAGGCGCAGGCCGGCGATCCGCCAATGCCTGCACCCGGTGACGAGTTGCTCGGCCCTGTCGAAGAGGTCGATCCGATCGCGCCGCCGGATACGGTGCGCACCTATATCACCACCAACCCGGGCGAAACCGTCTATCTCGACGGCGAAGTCGTGGTCGGCGCCGAGCTGCCGCAGACAGTCGAAGTGCGCCGCGTGCCGGACTATAGCTACGACTATGTCAGCATCAACGGCCAGCCGGTTCTGGTCGAGCCGACAACACGCCGCATCGTCTACGTCTATCGCTAAACGAAACACGCCTCCACGTGGGCGAATACACAACCAACTCCAGCGGCTTGGCCGCTGGAGTTTTCGTTTGCACTGCAGCGAATCACCAGTCTTTTTTAGCCACGGGCGGCTGAAACGATCCTCGAACACTGCAGTAATTCTGTCATTTTTCGGCTTTCGAAGCTCGAAAAGCGCGGTTTCCGGCATGAAACAGCAACATTTTAGCGAGTAACGCCTTCACAGAAGGCAGCCGTGACTTCCCCAAATTGACAAGAGTCTAAATTCGGCCTCAACCTGTCCTTGCCGGATCATCGGCATTTGGCGGCTCGTCTTCGACGGGCCTGGATACGGAGGGATCAATGGAAGCATTAATGCCAATCATTACCCAATTGATCGCGGGGGCGGCCGGCGGCAACGCGGCCAGCGCAGTGTTGAAGCAAGGGGCATTCAGTGTCGTCGCACGCACGATCGTCGGCGCTATCGGCGGCCTCGGCGGGGGGTTCCTGATCCAGATGCTCGGTGGCGAAGCGGCCGCAACTGGTCTTGCGATGCAGGCACTCGGCGGCCTCGTCGGCGGCGGTGTGTTGAGCGGCATCGTCGGGCAATTCCTCGGAAAACAAGCCTGACGCCTTCCGAACGATATCCGTAGCAAGACAAAAGGCGGCCCTGGGCCGCCTTTTCTGCATTCAGGGATAATCCGGTTACTCGGCTGCCGCTGCAACCGGATAGACTTCCTTCATGTAGTCGTTCATCAGCGTTTCGCAGATGGTTGCCGGCGTGAAGCGATGGGGGCCGATCTCGGAAACAGGCGTGACCTCGGCGGCAGAGCCGGTCAGGAAGCACTCGCTGAAACCGGACAGTTCTTCCGGCATGATCGCCCGTTCGACCACTTGGTAGCCGCGGCGCTTCGCCAGCTCGATCACCGTGCGGCGGGTGATGCCGTCGAGGAAGCAATCCGGCACCGGCGTATGGATGACGCCATCCCTAACGAAGAAGATGTTGGCGCCGGTCGCTTCAGCCACCTGGCCGCGGTAGTCGAGCATCATCGCGTCGGCATAGCCCTTGGCTTCCGCCGCATGCTTGGAGATCGTACAGATCATGTAGAGGCCGGCAGCTTTCGATTTCGACGGCGCCGTCTTCGGATCCGGGCGGCGCCATTCGGCGATATCGAGACGAATGCCCTTCAGCTTTTCGGCCGGGTTGAAATAGCTGCCCCACTGCCAGATGGCGATCGCCACGTTGATGCGGTTGCTCTGGGCCGAAACGCCCATCATCTCGCTGCCGCGCCAGGCGATCGGCCGGACATAGGCTTCGGAGAAGCCCTGACGTTTCAGAAGTTCGACGCTCGCCGCGTCCAGTTCTTCGACGGAATAGGGAATCTTGAAGCCGAGGATTTCGGCGGAGTTGTGAAGGCGCTGGTTGTGTTCGGTCAGCTTGAAAATGCGGCCGCCATAGGCGCGCTCACCCTCGAATACGGCACTTGCATAGTGCAGGCCGTGGGTCAGCACGTGGATCTTGGCGTCCTTCCACGCGACGAACTCGCCGTTGAACCAGATTTCGCCGTCCAACTGATCAAAAGGAACCGCTGCCATGATGTCGTCCTCTGGCGCTTGTGCGCCATTCTTGCTGTTGATTATCTTCCCGCTTTCAGTTTATCGGCAAACTGATTGTGGGAAAATTCAATTTCGAGATTTTGGATTTGCGATCAGTGCGGCGCGGCATATCCTCCTGAGGTATTACCGCCGCCAAATGTCTCGCTTACCGAGCATGGACGCTACCAACGCGGTAAAAATATGTCAATAAAGCTGACATATTTTTCCGATTGTTTCGTAAGTTGCAACTTGGCTGAAAGGAAATGACCGCGTGGCCGGCCAATCCAAAGAAAACACCCGATATGTGGGCGACACGGTCGCGCACGACGATGATACGATCGACTTCGAAATCATCGAGCTGCTTTTCTTCGCCTATCGCGACTTCACCTCCGATCCGGATGCGATCCTGGAAAAGAGCGGCTTCGGCCGCGCCCATCACCGCGTCGTGCACTTTGTCGACCGCGAGCCGGGCATGACCGTGGCAGACCTGCTCGATACGCTGAAGATCACCAAGCAGAGCCTGGCCCGCGTGCTCAAGCAGCTGATCGATTCCGGCTATATCCGGCAGGTCACGGGGCCAGAGGACCGGCGCCAGCGCATGCTCTATACCACCGAGGAAGGCCAGGCGCTTGCCCGTGCGCTTGCCGAGCCACAGTCCCGCCGCATAGCCGATGCATTGGCAAAGACGGGTCCCGGCGCGCGCGAAACCGTCAAGCGCTTCCTTGCCTGCATGAAGAACGGCGCCGGGGACTGAAATGTCGAAAGCCCGCTATCGGCGGGCGACGGGGGAAAGCTAGGCATGACAACAAAAGCGACAGTCTCCGACGATGCAGCCCATCTACTGATCGTCGACGATGACAGGCGTATCCGCGATCTGCTCAACCGCTATCTGGTCGAACAGGGTTTTCGCGTCACGACCGCCGCCGACGCCGATGAAGCGCGACGCAAGCTGGTCGGTCTCGATTTCGACCTGTTGATCGTCGACGTGATGATGCCCGGCGAAAGCGGCATTTCCCTGACGCAGAGCCTGCGCCAGATCAAGACCGTGCCGATCCTGATGCTGACGGCGCTGGCGGAATCGAATTCTCGCATCGAGGGCCTCGAAGCCGGCGCCGACGATTATCTCTCCAAGCCGTTCGAGCCGCGCGAACTGGTGCTGCGCATCAGCAATATCCTGCGGCGCAACCAGCCGGCCCAGGCGCCCAAGATCGATCAGGTGATCTTCGGTCCCTACACCTTCTCCGTGGTACGCAAGGAGCTTCGACGCGGCGCCGATCACATCCGCCTTACCGACCGCGAGCAGGAAATCATGACGCTGTTCTCCCAACGCGCCGGCGAGACGATCCCGCGCCACGAGCTGATCGGCGACGATGCCGAGGTCGGCGAGCGCACCATCGATGTCCAGATCAATCGCCTGAGGCGCAAGATCGAGGACGATCCCTCCAATCCCGTTTGGCTACAGACGGTCCGCGGCATCGGCTATAGATTGAGCGTGGACTAAAGCATGTCGCGCAAAAGTGCGCAGCGGTTTTGCGCGACATGCGCAGAAACAAGAAATTAAAGCGCAAGAAGCGAATCCCGGAGATCGCGACGCGCTTTAGAGTGGCGACCCCGATGAGGGCAGCGGAAACCGATGGCAAGCTTTGACAGTATGCGGCGCGAGGCGGCAAACCCGAGCGACAATCCGTGGAAGCGCGTCACCCGCTGGCTGCGCCGGCGGTTGCCGATGGGCCTCTATGCCCGCTCGCTGCTCATCGTCATCATCCCGATGGTGCTGCTGCAATCGGTGGTCGCCTTCATCTTCATGGAGCGGCACTGGCAACTGGTGACACAGCGCCTCTCGGCAGCCGTGACCGGAGATATCGCGGCAATCGTCGATCTGATCGCCACTTTCCCCGCCGATCGCGACATTTCGGAAATCGTCCGCATCGCCCGCGACCAGCTCAATCTCAGCATTTCCGTCGAACCGGGCGGCGAACTGCCGCCGCCGCGGCCCAAGCCCTTCTTCGAGATCCTCGATCAAATCTTGAGCGAGGAGATCTCCGACCAGGTCCGCCGCCCCTTCTGGATCGACACGGTCGGCAATTCCAACCTTGTCGAAATCCGCATCAAGCTCGACGACGGCCGCATGCTCCGGGTCTATGCCCGCCGCAACCGGGCCTACGCCTCCAACACCCATATCTTCATCGTCTGGATGGTTGCCGCCTCGCTGGTGTTGCTGTCGATCGCCATCCTGTTCCTGCGCGGGCAGATCCGGCCGATCCTGGCGCTGACCAAGGCAGCGGAAAGTTTCGGCAAGGGCCAGAAGATCGACGACTTCGCACCGCGTGGCGCTGATGAAATTCGCCGCGCCGGCCTTGCCTTCATCCAGATGCGCGAGCGCATCGAGCGCCAGATCGAGCAGCGCACGGCCATGCTCACCGGCGTCAGTCATGACCTTCGAACCATCCTGACCCGCTTCCGGCTGCAGCTGGCGCTCGCCGGCAACAACCCCGACCTCGAAAGCCTCAATCAGGATGTCGACGACATGCAGAACATGCTCGAAGGTTACCTCGCCTTTGCCCGTGGGGAGGCTGAGGAAGACGTCGGGCAATTGAAGCTCAGCGACCTGATGACGCGTCTTGCCGCCGAAGCAGAACTGCACGGCAAGACGCTGACGACCTCCGTCGAGGGGGAGGACCAGGTCCGTGTTCGCCCGAACGCCTTCACCCGCCTTATCGCCAACCTGGCATCCAACGCCTATCGCTACGCCAACCGGGTCAAAATCGAGGCACGCCACAGCGCCAAATGGGTGACGATCACGGTCGACGACGACGGGCCCGGCATTCCCGAGCGCTCGCGCGAGGACGTGTTCAAGCCGTTCTTCCGCCTCGACGAGGCGCGCAATCTCGACAGTTCGGGAACCGGCCTCGGCCTCGCGATCGCCCGCGACATCGCCCGCAGCCACGGCGGCAACGTCACGCTTGGCGACAGCCCGCTTGGCGGCCTGCGGGCAACCGTGCGTTTGCCGGCGTGAGCGGGGCGATCTGGTCAGCGCTGCAAATATGGAGGCTCCGGACTTGTCCGACACGCTAGACTGGGACGATTGGGAACAGCGGCTGGCGCTGCACTGGGCGGATTTCGGCCATATGGACGCGGACGCGTTTATCGCACGGCTCGATGTGCTGGCCGCCGAACTTCCGGACGGCGATCCGATCGGCCTCTTCGAGCGTGCATCAGCCCAGGATTCCCTCGGCAACGAAGCAAATGCAGCACCTCTGTATCGGCAGGCGCTTGCCGGTGGCCTCTCCGGCATTCGCCGCCGCCGCGCCACCATCCAGCTTGCAAGCACGCTGCGCAATCTCGGGCAGATCGAAGAGAGCATTGCCTTGCTGGAGGCCGAACGGACAATGCCATCCGACGAACTCGACGATGCGGTCTTAGGCTTTCTGGCGCTCTCGCTCGTCGATGCCGGACGAGCGCAGGAGGCGGCGGGCCTGGCGCTCGGCCGTCTGGCGCGCCATCTGCCCCGCTACAATCGCTCGCTCAAGCGCTACGCCGACGCGTTGCTGTCGGACGCGTGAGCATCCCCAAGCAAGTCGTTTTCCCCGAAAGCGCTGCCCACCTTCGGCCGGTTTATTCTTGAGCGTTTCCGATTTAGACGGAACCGCACAAACGCTCTATCTCTTTGTTTTTACGCATTTCTTGACGGAAAACCGCTTCGCACTTTTCCTGGAATGCTCTAGCGCGAATATATGGAAATCAGGCCGCGCCGCTCGTTGAAGCGGTGCCAGGCATCGATGCGACGCGGATGGCGCGCGCGCATGGCGTCGAGCGGTGCAAGCAACCGGCCCTCACGACCAAGCGACGCATCGAGGATCTCGATGATCCGGCGGTTCGGCCAGGGCTTTCTGGTGATCATCAAAAGCGCCCGAAAAGCCTCGTCCTCGCGGCCGGCGCCGAGCTGGTGGGCGATCAAACCATAGGCAAAAGCGGTCGAACGGCTGACGCCGGCATGGCAATGCACCAGAATGCGGCTCGACCTGTCGTCGGCAGCCGGCCGCATCGCTTCGAACACTTCAAGGACCAGATCCGGGAAATGCTGCGTCGCACCGGCGTTTTCCTGATCGCGCATGCGCACGACGCGGTGGCTCGCCTCGGCGATAACAGGCACGTCGGTATCGGGCAATTCCGGATCGAGCAGCGAGAGAACATGGCTGGCGCGCCAGTCGCGCGCAGCATCAGCCGCGCGCCAAAGGCAGGAGACCTTGACGCGCTCGGGTATCAGATCAACATGGATTGTCATCGGATCACATCAGTTTGCGGCCGTTGGGAATCGCCTTGTCGATGGCGGCCAGCACGATTGCGCCAGCCTCGTCTTCAAAGCCCAGCGTAAGAACCTCGGAACGGACAGGACCGATCTGGCGTGGCGGAAAATTGACCACTGCCATGATCTGCCGGCCGATGAGATCCTCAGGCTGGTAGTGCACCGTGATCTGCGCCGATGACTTTTTTATGCCGATTTCAGGGCCGAAATCGATCTGCAGCTTGTAGGCCGGCTTGCGCGCCTCGGGGAAAACCTCGGCTTCGATGATGGTGCCGACACGAATATCGACGCGTTCGAAATCTGCGAAAGTAATCGTTTCCGACATGACAATGCTCTTGAATTAACCGGCCAGTTCCTCGGCGCGCTGGCGGGCAGCGGCAATGGCCTTGTCGAAAAGTGGCTGCATCCCGTCATCGGCCATCAGCACCGCGAGTGCTGCGGCGGTCGTGCCACCCGGCGAGGTTACGTTCTGGCGCAGCCGCGAAGCGTCGTCGGGGGACTGATAAAGGAGTTCACCAGCCCCCGCGACGGTTTCCCGCGCGAGCCGCATGGCGAGGTCCGCCTTGAGACCGGCCTTGCGCCCGGCCTCCGCCATGCACTCGACGAGGTAGAAGACATAGGCCGGACCGCTTCCGGAAACGGCGGTGACGGCATCGATATCGGCTTCAGTCTCGACCCATTCGACCGGGCCGCTGACCTTCAGGAGATCATGTACCTGGCCGCGCTGCGCGTCGCTGACGCGGGCATTGGCAAAGGCGCCGGTAACACCGCGCCCGATCATCGCCGGCGTGTTGGGCATGGCGCGCACGGTGGCGGTAGCACCCAGATGGCTTTCGATGAAGGCAAGCGTCTTGCCGGCAGCGACTGAAACTATCACCGTGCTTGCACCGACGAGTGTCTTCAGCGGCGGCAGCACCGCCTCCATCACCTGCGGCTTGACGGCGATGAAAATCACCGCAGCCTCGACGCCAGCGGGAGCCGAGGTCGCGTGACTGACGCCATTGTCGGCGATCAGCTTTGCCATCGCCGGCGGCGGGCCGGGATCGATGACGAGAATGTCGGCGCCCTTGACGCCGCTCTTCAGCCAACCGCTGAGCATGGCGCCGCCCATGTTGCCGGCGCCGATGAGAACGATGGGACCGGAAGCGACGGCTGCCATCTCAAGCCTCCCCGACCGTTTCGAACAGCACCGCATCAACGGCGCGCTGCGCATCCATGCCCGACCAGACGACGAACTGGAACGCCTGGAAATAGGACTCGCAGGCATCAAGCGCGCTCGAAAGCAGAACTTCGACCTGCTGATTGGTGGGCTCGGCGCCGCCGGCGAGCAGCAGCGACTGCCGGAAGATCACCACCTCTTCCTGCCGCCACAGATCGAAATGCCCCATGAGCACCTGACCGTTGATGTGCGACAGAAGACGGATGACTTCGTTGACGCGGCTGTCGGGAACCTTGATGTCGAAGGCACAGGCAAGATGCAGCGCCTCGAACTCTTCCATCCACGAGAAGGAAACGTGGTAGTCCGCCCACTTGCCCTCCACGGTCATGGCGATCTCGTCCTCGCCCGACCGTTCGAATGACCAGTCATTGGTGGCGGCCACAAACTCGATCATATCGACCGGGTTGGACTGACGCTCGATTTCCATTTCCAAAAGGCTCATGCATCACCCTAGTAGGCGCGACACAGGCGCGCGTTATCACGTTTACAAGACGCAACTCTGCAAACCTGGCACTGAATAAGAACACACTATGATTGCTGAACTCACATCCATCCTGGCTGACTTACCCTGCCTGGAGCTTGCGTGGTCCGTTTCGAATCATCATTTAAAATCAGTGTATAATGGCGGAGTCTGGCTGCCAGCCCCCCGGCCGAAAAATAGCCGGGTACAACCACTTGCGTGTTGCCATTTCGATTCAGCGCGGGTGGTTAAGCGACTCTGGCATAAGGGTTTTTTGCCAGTGTCCACAGGTGGAAAACTTTTCAGGTTTTATTAACCTCCCTGTGCGGCGTTTCACACCGCCAAGGAATAACGACAGCAAAACGCCCGCAGAATCGATCCGCGGGCGAAGTAGAAACGTTGAAAAGCCGTTATTTCGCAAGAATCGCGTTACTTGCCACTTTCGGCGAGACGCGCTTCCAGAGCCTCGATACGCGCCAGAAGCGCATCGTTTTCGTCGCGCGCCTTGATCGCCATTTCCTTCACGGCTTCGAACTCCTCGCGCTTGACGACATCGAGCGAATTCATCGCGCGCTCGGCCTGGGCGCGAAACGCGGTCTCGACCTCGCGACGCACACCCTGGGCCGCCCCTGCGGCATCGGTCATCAACTTGGCAAAATCATCCATGATGCGGTTGGCGCCTGTGCTCATCGTTCTGATCTCCATATTCAGCCGCCGCCTCGCACTGCGATGCGGTCCTGGTTTTCAGGTAGGGTCAGGCGCGAACGGATGCAAGAAAAATCACCAAACTGTGGCTGGCCGTCGGCCGCAAGCGGCCTTGACCCCGCCGGATTCGATCGCCATGTTCCGGCAAAACAACCGGTCCGGAACGAGAAGACATTTTGGAAACCATCGCGACCCGCCTCGCCATTCTCCCCTTCCCTCAAATCGATCCCGTGATCTTCCAGATCGGTCCGCTCGCTGTCCACTGGTACGGACTGGCCTATGTCGCCGGTATCCTCATCGGCTGGTACTACGCGCGCCGCCTCGTGCAGAACACGTCGCTCTGGCGCAATGGCGAACCCGCGGCAACCCTGGCGCAGCTCGACGACTTCCTGCTCTGGGCCGCCGGCGGCATCGTGCTTGGCGGCCGCATCGGCTACATCCTCTTCTATGATCTGGGCTCCGTTCTCGAAAACCCGATCCGCGCGCTCGAGATCTGGAATGGCGGCATGTCGTTCCACGGCGGCTTCCTCGGCACGACCATCGCCATGATCGTCTTTGCGCGCAGGAACGGCATCGCCATCTGGAGCATGTTCGATATCGTCGCGACCGTGGTGCCAATCGGCCTGTTCTTCGGCCGCATCGCCAACTTCATCAATGGCGAACTCTGGGGCCGGCTGTCGTCCATGCCCTGGGCAATGGTGTTTCCGACCGGCGGCCCCTTTGCCCGCCACCCGAGTCAACTCTATGAGGCGGCACTCGAGGGGATCGTGCTGCTCACCGTCATCGCCTGGTTCATTTATCGCCGCCATGCGCTGAAATCGCCGGGTCTTGTCACCGGCATCTTTGTGCTCGGTTATGCCGCAAGCCGCATTTTCGTCGAATTCTTCCGCGAACCGGACGCGCAGATCGGCTATCTCGCCGGCGGTTGGTTGACCATGGGCATGCTGCTTTCGCTGCCGATGGCGCTTGCCGGCATCTGGGCCATCGCCCGGGCGTGCCGGGCCGCCGTCGCTGCTGCATAATTGGACGGGCGCATGACGACACCACTCGCGGACAAGATAAAGACGCTGATCAGGACCAACGGACCGATCAGCGTCACCGACTATTTCTCGCTCTGCCTCGCGGATCCGGAGCACGGATACTATCGCGTTCGCGAACCCTTCGGCAAAGCGGGCGACTTCACCACGGCGCCTGAAATCAGCCAGCTCTTCGGCGAGATGATCGGCATCTTCCTGGTTCATGCCTGGCAGCAGCATGGCGCGCCGGAGCAGCCCGTGATCGTCGAGATCGGCCCCGGCCGCGGCACGATGATGTCCGACGTCCTACGGGTCGTCAGGCGCCTGTCCCCCGAACTCTATGCCACCGCCAGCGTCCATCTCGTCGAAACGAGTGATCGCCTGCGCAAGATCCAGGCGGAAACACTGGCCGCCCATGGCGAGAAGGTGGAATGGCACACCAGTTTCGAAACGCTGCCGGAGGGTTTTGTGCTCCTGGCGGCCAACGAGCTTTTCGATGCCATCCCGATCCGCCAGTTCGTGCGAACGCCGCAAGGGTTTCGCGAACGCATGGTCGGCCTCGACGCTGAGGACGAGCTGACATTTGCCGCGGGGATTGCCGGCATCGACCCGACACTGTTGCCGACGCCCGCACAAGCAGTTGCCGAAGGCACGATCTTCGAGATCGCGCCTGCCCGCGACGCAGTCATGGCCGCCCTTTGCGAACGGCTGAAGATCGGCGGCGGCACCGCCGTCATCATCGACTACGGGCACCTGGCGACGAACTACGGCGACACGCTGCAAGCGCTGCTCGACCATCAGTACGATCCGCCACTTGCCAACCCTGGACGCGCCGACCTGACCAGCCATGTCGACTTCGAGCAACTGGCGCGGCGCGCGCAGAACGACGGCGTGCAGATCAATGGGCTTGCTCACCAGGGCGATTTCCTGATCGGCCTTGGTCTTCTGGAGCGCGCCGCGGCGCTGGGCCGCGAGAAGGATGCAATGATCCAGGAAGGCATCCGCCAGGACGTCGAAAGGCTTGCCGGATCCGGCGAAGGCAAGATGGGCGAACTTTTCAAGGTGCTCGCCGTCAGCAGCCCGCCAATCGCGCTTCCGCCGTTTCGCAAACCCAAGGCATGATTGCTTCGGGCGTGGCCGGCCAAGGGTGAAAATCATATAGAGGGCCTGGGGTGTTCCTGCGCCCCTTGAGCCTTGGGATTGGCGCCTTGCGCCATCGGCCCTAAGCCCGCGCCGAACGGCACCCCTGTCGTTCGGCAATTGACAGCCCCGCCATCGCGGGTCAACATCGCGCTGGCAAATCAGCCGCCAGCCACCGGGCCACACGTGCCCCCAACCCCATTGAAACTCACGTCAAAGCAAAGGGCGAAAACACCGATGCAGCATGATGCCGCGCTTTCCCCCGTGCAAAGCTCGCTCTTTAGCGACAAGGCCGGTCCGGCGATCGCACATGGTTATTTCACCCGCCAAGGCGGCGTTTCCGAAGGCATCTATCGCGGACTGAATGTTGGTCTCGGCTCGAATGACGACAAGGAGCGGGTCGGTGAGAACCGCGCTCGTGTCAGCCGCTGGTTCGGCGCCGCTCCGGAACAGCTTGCCACCGTCCATCAGGTCCATTCCCCCGACGCCATCGTCGTGGACGCAAGCTACGACGGCAGCCGACCTACGGCCGACGCCCTGGTGACGGCGACGCCCGGCATCGTGCTTGGCGTTCTGTCGGCCGATTGCGGACCTATTCTGTTTGCCGATGCCGACGCCGGTGTTATCGGCGCGACCCATGCCGGTTGGAAGGGCGCGCTCGGCGGCGTGCTCGAAAGCACGATCGAGGCGATGCTGACGCTCGGCGCCAGCCGCGAACGCATCGTCGCCTGTCTCGGACCTTCGATCAGCCGGCGCAACTACGAAGTCGGCGCCGAGTTCGTCGATCGGTTCCTGGCGACCGATGGCAGCTATGCGCAATTCTTCAACCCATCCGAACGCGACGGCCACGCCATGTTCGATCTGCCGGGCCTGACCATCGCACGCCTTACCGCAGCCGGCGTTACCGCCGAAAACCTCGACATCTGCACCTATGCAGACGAGGATCGCTTCTTCTCCTACCGCCGCACCACGCATCGGCAGGAGCCGGACTACGGCCGGCAGATATCCGCAATTTGCATACGGGAGACCTGACATGGCGCTTCAATTTGCCCAGGAGGAATATGCCGCCCGCCTTGAGCGGCTGACCGCGAAGATGCGCGAAGACAAGCTCGACGCGGTTCTGCTCTTTGCCCAGGAAAGCATGTACTGGCTGACCGGCTACGACACCTTCGGCTACTGCTTCTTCCAGACGCTGGTGGTCAAGAAGGACGGTTCAATGGTGCTTTTGACGCGCTCGGCCGACCTGCGCCAGGCCCGTCACACCTCCAATATCGAGCGCATCGAGATCTGGGTCGACCGTGTCAACGCCGACCCGACGATGGACCTGAAGAACCTCTTGAGCGAAATGGACCTGCTCGGCAGCCGCATCGGCGTCGAATACGACACCCATGGCATGACCGGCCGCACCGCACGCCTTGTCGACAACCAGCTTTCGACCTTCGGCGAGCTCGTCGATGCCTCGCTGCTCGTCAGCCGGCTGCGCCTGATCAAGAGCCCGGCCGAAATCGCCCATGTGGAAAAGGCCGCAAGCCTTGCCGATGACGCGCTCGACGCCGCGCTGCCGCTGATCGGCCCCGGCGGCAACGAAGCTGACATCCTTGCCGCGATGCAGGGAGCGATCCTTGCCGGCGGCGGCGACTACCCCGCCAACGAGTTCATCATCGGGTCGGGCGCCGACGCGCTGCTCTGCCGCTACAAGGCCGGCCGCCGGTTGCTCGACAGCCAGGATCAGCTGACGCTGGAATGGGCGGGCGTCAGCGCCCATTATCACGCCGCCATGATGCGCACCGTCGTGATCGGCGAACCGACCAACCGCCACCGCGAGCTTTACAGCGCCTGCCGTGAGACCATCCAGGCGATCGAGATGGTGCTGCGCCCCGGCAACACCTTCGGCACGGTCTTCGACGTGCACGCCAAGATCATGGACGAGCGCGGCCTGGCCCGGCACCGCTTGAACACCTGCGGTTATTCGCTGGGCGCGCGCTTCTCGCCGTCCTGGATGGAGCACCAGATGTTCCATGTCGGCAACCCGCAGGAGATCGAGCCTGACATGTCGCTGTTCGTGCACATGATCATCATGGATTCCGACAGCGGCACGGCCATGACGCTCGGCCAGACCTACATCACAACCACCGATACGCCGCGTGCTCTTTCCCGTTATGGGCTGGACTTCATTTCTGCTTAGGGAAATCCGCCTACACTCGCGCTGAAATGGCAGACAACAGGAGATGACTTCACAGAACTGCCGCGAAGGAAAGACGGACGGTTTGAACGATGCGAAAGCTTATCACGCCCATCGCAAGCCTTGGCCTTGTAGCGGCCCTGGCAAGTTGTAACAGCACGGACGCGCTGATACCGCAGGTCGATGTCGGCGGCGGAACGTTCCGCTCGCCGCCGGTGACGCAGTCCGACCTCGAATCGATGTCGACGCAGACCGCCGTCGTTCCGGTGCAAAGCTCGCCGGTGCAGCGGACCCGGGCCTTCGCCTCCCAGCCGGCACCTGCCAGCATGCCGACGGAATATGCGACCGGCGACAGCACCTACACCGATCCCGCCGGCTCGCTTGAGGCGCAGGCAAGTCGCCTGGCTTCCGGTGTGGAACCGGTGCAGAACACGACGATGCTCGCCGAGCCGGCGCCTGTGGAAACATCCGAACCTGTTGCCGAAGAGGTTCAGCAGCAGCAGCCGGCCGTTGCCTCCGTGCCTTCCGCAAGCACGGCGACGAGCGGGACGATCCGCTTCCTGCCGATCATCGGCGCGCCTGTCGCCGCCGTCACGCCGCTGTCGAAACAGCTCGGCGCCGAGGCGCGCAGCCATGGCCTGACGATCAAGGGTTCGGCCGATGCCAGCAGCGAACATATCCTCAAGGGCTACTTCTCGGCCCTGAAGGACAATGGCAAGACCACGATCGTCTACGTCTGGGATGTGCTCGACGGCAGCGGCAATCGGCTGCACCGCATTCAGGGGCAGGACTCAGTTGCCACTGTCGGTGCCGATCTCTGGGAGGGCATTCCGGCCGAAACCATGCAGGCAATCGCCACCAAAACCATCAGCGCCTACCTCGAATGGCGGCAATCCAGACCCGGTTGATACAAAGTTTTTAGGATAATGCGCTTCGCGGCGCAGCATTCCCCTTGCATTCAAGTTCAGTGTCGCTAAAAAGCGGCCGATCAGCTCTGAACGGCGGCCATCCGCAATGAATGTCCGCGATTGGAATGGCTCTCGGAATCTGCGCGGAAAATGCCGCTCCCGGAAATGAACCCGGACGGTAGCCGCGCCAGCTCAAGGCGGTCCGTCAATGAAGGTTTTCGCAGGCAATTCGAACCGGCTGCTGGCCGAAGCGATCTGCAACTATCTCAACCTGCCTCTTGGAAAAGCGACCGTAAGGCGGTTTGCCGATCAGGAGATTTTCGTCGAGATCGGCGAAAACGTGCGCGGCGAGGATGTCTTCATCATCCAGTCGACCTCGTTCCCCACCAACGATCACCTGATGGAACTGCTCATCATGATCGACGCGGTGCGCCGCTCCTCGGCCCGCCGCATCACCGCGGTGCTGCCCTATTTCGGCTACGCCCGCCAGGACCGTAAGCCCGGTCCGCGCACGCCGATCTCGGCCAAGCTGGTTTCCAACCTGATCACCGAGGCCGGCGCCGATCGCGTGCTGACCCTCGATCTTCACGCCGGCCAGATCCAGGGCTTCTTCGACATTCCGACCGACAACCTCTATGCGATCCCGATCCTCGCCCGCGACGTCAAGGAAAACTACGACCTGAAGAACGTCATGGTCGTTTCGCCCGACGTCGGCGGCGTGGTACGCGCCCGTGCGCTCGCCAAGCGTCTCGACTGTCTGCTTGCCATCGTCGACAAGCGCCGCGACCGCCCGGGTGAATCCGAAGTGATGAACGTCATCGGTGACGTGAAGGGCAAGGACTGCCTGCTGATCGACGACATCGTCGATTCCGGCGGCACGCTCTGCAACGCGGCCGAAGCGCTGTTGAAGAACGGCGCAACGAGCGTTACCGCCTATATCACCCACGGCGTGCTTTCCGGCGGCGCGGTTGCCCGCGTCACCTCGTCGATGCTTAAGGAACTTGTCATCACCGACTCGATCCAGCCGACGACGGCGGTTCAGTCGGCGCACAACATCCGCGTCATCACCACGGCAACTCTGCTCGGCGAGGCGATCAACCGCACCAGCCAGGAAGAATCGGTTTCGAGCCTCTTCGACTGAGAGAGGCTCGGCCGCCCGCAAAAGCATCCGTCTTCGTCAAGCGGGATTTGGCGCCCATTTTCTGTCGTTCCTGAAAAGCGCGTTGCGTTTAGGCAGCCCTATGCAACGCGCTTCCAAGGCTCGATTTCACGCATGTCGTTGTCGCAAGACGGCTGTGCACTCTTGTGCGACATGCCTTAGCGCATAATTCTTTCGTTAAATCGAAAACGGTCTAGCGAAAGAATTATGCAGTAAATCAAAGCGCTACAGCAATCTTTGCGCGTCTAGTTGGAGGCGCGGCGCTGTAGCAACGGCCCCCGAGAGTTGTCATCTTCCATCCCAAGGGGTAACATCTGCCCGCTGTTGCTGACACCTTTCTCTGCAGACAGCATTGTTCATCAATGACGTGCTTCTGATCGAACAGAAGCCTTTTTGATTCTTAGAAGAACATAATCGGAACGTTACTTCCATGCAGCGCCACGCAAATGGCGGCTCCCCGATCTATCCCGATCACCCCGGATAATTTTGGAGGAAAAGATGAGTAACTGTACGCTAACCCTCATTCTTGCAGGCGGCCTCGCCTTGTCTGGTTGCCAATCTGCTACGTACTCTCGGACGAGCACCGGCGATTTCGGCTGCCTTGCCGGGACCGTCAGCGGCGCAATCCTTGGCGGGTTCGCCGGCTCGGCCATCGGCGCAGGCACCGGTCAGCTCTGGGCTGTCGGCGGCGGCGCCACCCTTGGCGGTGCGGTTGGTAATGCCTTGACTTGCCGCTGATTGCGAAAGGCTACGAGATGCGAAAAGTGACTCTCCTTATGGCATCCGTGCTTTGCCAGTTCGCTCCGGTCGCCGCACAGGATAAGCCTGCGGCGATGTATCAGGGGCAAATGGATCGGCTCGACCGCGACGGCGACGGCGTGATCAGCCGGTCCGAATATCAGGCCTTCATGACAACGGCTTTCGCAAATCTGGACAAGAACAAGGACGGCACTCTAAGCGCCGACGAGGTAGCGCCTGTCCTTAACGCCCAACAGTTTGCCGCCATCAACGTGAACCGCGACGGCAAGATCACCCAAAGCGAGTTCCTGAACAGCGTGATGGCCGATTTCAAGGCGGCCGACCGCGGCGGCGACGGCAGTCTGCAGTAGAACGCGCGCGGATCGGACGAAAAACGGTCGCGAAGGCAGCGCAACAGAGGACACGGCTGTCAGCTCACGCTGGCGGAAGTAGCGGTCATGCGCCGGCGCTTGTCGCCGTGGCTGTGGCCGCCAGCGGGCAGGCCTCGCCACCACCGAAGAGGCGCGAACGCGTCAGGAAGCGTCGCTCGCGACCATTGTCGAGCGAGAACATCCCGCCCCTGCCCGGCACCACGTCGATGATCAACTGCGTATGCTTCCAGACTTCGAACTGGCTGGCGCTGATATAGACGGGAACGCCGCCAATCTCGCCGAGCTTCACGTCATTGTCGCCGACGATGTAGTCGTCGGCGGGATAACACATCGGCGACGAGCCGTCGCAGCAGCCACCCGATTGATGGAACAGGATGTCGGGATGATCGCGCCTGATCTCGGCGATGAACTCGAGCGCCGCGTCGGTCGCCAGCACGCGCGGTTCGGTGGTGGTCATGTTGAGCCTCCTTGCGCATGTCGCGCAAAAGTGTGCAGCGGTTTTGCGATGACGATATGCGCGAATCAAGCGCCTTGAAACAAGCGCCGCGCCTTGCGTTTTCAAAGTCGGGGTGGACCGAGGGCGAGAGCTGGAGAAGAGCCCTCGGCCACACCTGGGAGGCCCTCTCCCATAGGGGAGAGGGAACGATGGCGAAGCCTCAGAAGAAGCCGAGCGCCTTCGGGCTGTAGCTCACCAGCATGTTCTTGGTCTGCTGGTAATGGTCGAGCATCATCTTGTGGGTCTCGCGACCGATGCCCGATTGCTTGTAGCCGCCGAAGGCCGCATGGGCCGGATAGGCATGGTAGCAATTGGTCCACACCCGGCCCGCCTGGATCTCGCGGCCGAAGCGGTAGCAACGGTTGGCGTCACGGCTCCAGACCCCGGCGCCAAGGCCGTAGAGCGTATCGTTGGCGATCTCCAGCGCTTCGGCTTCGGTCTTGAAGGTGGTGACGGACACCACCGGCCCGAAGATCTCTTCCTGGAACACCCGCATCTTGTTGTGCCCGCGGAAGACGGTCGGCTTGACGTAGAAGCCTTCCGCCAGCTCGCCTTCGAGCACGTTGCGGCCGCCGCCGGTCAACACCTCAGCGCCCTCCTGCCTGCCGATGTCGATATAGGAGAGGATCTTTTCGAGCTGCTCGCTCGACGCCTGCGCGCCGATCATCGTGGCGCTGTCGAGCGGGTTGCCCTGTCGGATCGCCTCGACACGCTTCAACGCCCGCTCCATGAAGCGATCATAGATGCTTTCCTGGACCAGGGCGCGGCTCGGGCAGGTGCAGACTTCGCCCTGGTTGAGCGCGAACATCGCGAAACCTTCGAGCGCCTTGTCGAAATAGTCGTCGTCCTCGGCCAGCACGTCGGCGAAGAAGATGTTCGGCGACTTGCCGCCAAGCTCGAGCGTGACCGGAATGAGGTTCTGGCTGGCATATTGCATGATCAGCCGCCCGGTTGTCGTCTCGCCGGTAAAGGCGATCTTGGCGATGCGCGGGCTGGTGGCCAGCGGCTTGCCGGCTTCAAGACCGAAACCGTTGACGATGTTGAGCACGCCGGCCGGCAACAGGTCGCCGACGAGGTCTGCCCAGACCAGGATCGAGGCCGGCGT
>Ga0247819_10000648_pt1 | contig 19961 bp, 28 predicted proteins | sample 13C_Xylose_Day6_FD_193428 | JGI IMG/M metagenome (GOLD analysis project Ga0247819, IMG submission 193428) | Soil microbial communities from agricultural site in Penn Yan, New York, United States - 13C_Xylose_Day6 | ecosystem: Environmental > Terrestrial > Soil > Agricultural land | place: USA...
AGCGCTGCTCGAAGTCGAGCGGAAATTGGGTGGTGCCGAACCGGGAATAGATCAGGTTCGCTTTCGCCTGAGCGCTCTCGGCAATCAACAGCGCGCCGTGGTATCGGTAATCGTCAATGTCCTTCGGCGTCAGCCTGCCGAGCCGGTGCAGATCATCCCAGTCACGTTTGGCCGCACCGCGAGACGGAGACATGGCGGCAGCAACCTCCCAGCCTTCTTCCTTCGCGCGGCGGCAGAACTTGCGGGTAGCTGAGTGCCCGGCAGGGTCATCGTCGTACGCAAACACCAAACGCGGGCGCTCTTTGCCATTGGCCTCGCATTGAGCCGCCAGTCCAGCCAGCGCCTCGCTCGGATAGTTGCTGGTCGAAAGAGCGGAAGTGGCGGTGATGCCGTTTTGTAGCAGGCCGATCGCCTTGAAGATTCCTTCAACGATCCAGATCTCGTCTACGTCGGAAAACGACTGACCGGGCGCCTGCCACCATGTGCCACCGTAGTTGCCCCGGAATGTCGCCTTGCGCTTACCGAAGCGTTGCGGCCTATCGATGATCCGTTCCCAGTAGCCAATACCGGGCAGGGCAAAACGCACAGTAGCGCTGCCGATACCTTTATCAGCGTCCCAGTAGCTGTCTTGGGTGTACCAGCCTTTGATCGTGCTGAGGTCGAAGCCTCGGCCTTCTTTCATGTACGCGTCAGCGGTCGCGTTGGGGTTTTCGGGGGATTTTGGTGCGCGATCTGACCAGCTCTCAAACAGTTCGCTATAACGATCTTTGATGTGCTCTTCGAACTGGCACTTGATGGAGCGATTGCAGCGCAACACCCACGGATGTTCCGCGCTGGTGTAAAGCTCCTTCTGGTGGCAGTTAGGGCATTCCCCTTGCTGCAGCCAATCGCCGACGCGCTTGAATGCGAATTCGCGATCAAGTTTCTCGGTTACGGCTTTGTAAAGGCGCTGTTCCATGATGGTTTCCGTCAGGCAAAAAAATCCCGTCACACCGGAAATGCCGGTGTGAGGTGGTGTTCTGGTTCGGGTCAGGTAGTGCGGGTCAGCTCACCGCAAGCTCTAGCTGTTGCTCATCCGGTGGCGCCTGTTTTCTCTGGCTGGTCGGTATGAACACGCGAGGGTTCGGGTTTGCGCTTGGCGACAAGGTGCGGGCCACTTCGGTGATGCTCACGAAGGTGTAACCGCATTTCAGGTTTGAACACTGCATGTAGCTCTCCTTGCAGGTCGGCGACATATACCGGCTGGTGCGTGTATGAGCTGTGCTTGTGCAGTGGGGGCATTGCATCGCCATGGGCAAACCTCGCGCGTTAACGGCAGAAGACGACGTAAGTGAGTTCGTTCATTTGCGTGACCTTCTGGCAGATCGCTAAGCGGATCTCCTCCAGGCGCTCGCGTTCCTTTGCGTCCACCTCGCCATCGCGGGTGGCCTCGCGCCATTCACGAGCCAGTCGACCAACTTCATCGACCAGTGCCATGTAAACGGTTTGGATTTCTTCGTGATCGACGGTGGTGGGGCAAGGCAGAGTGATAAACACACCGCCAGACTCTGCCGCGACCGCTTCAGCGAACAGCGTGCTGTTGCTGTTGGCCTGCATTTGCATGGCGAGATGCACATCTACGGACTGCCCTTTGCGCTCATAGATGCGGTTCTCCAAGCCATCTTTGGAGAGGCTCACGGATGCTGCCATAGCTGACCAACCGCCATTGACCAACCGCCATTGACCGAGCGGCACATCGACTGATAGCTCGCACGGATCCTGTCCACAGGATTCTCTGTGGTTCGGTGGTGTGCGGTTTGCGGTTTGGTGTCTACCATTGGATTAGGCCTCGCCCGCTGCTTTCATTGCCTGAAGGCCTCTGAGATAGATCAAACGAGCGAGGCTGCTTTCGGATCGGTTCTGCTGCTGTGCCATGTCGCCAAGACCAGCCTTTTCGTCGGCTGTCAGCCTCATCGCAACGGGCTTATCGGACATCACCCCATTAGGGGCTCGGCTTCGTGGTGTGGTCATTTCCGGTCTCGGTTAGTGGTAGGATTGTGTAAATCTGCAATACACAACTGAATTATTCGCAGGAATCTGCAATATGTCAAATGATGTTTGCGAAAAACTGCAATACAACGATCGGTTGTCGCAGGAACGCGTTCGCCTTGGCCTCACTCAAACGGAGATGGCCAAACGCGGTGGCGTTGCTTTTCGTACTTACTGTGATTACGAGGCGGGCAAGACTGAGCCGAAGCTCGGTTTCCTTGAGGCGGTAGGGCGCCAGGGTGCCGATGTGCTGTATATCGTCACTGGCGAGCTGTCCGGTGGGCACTTAGCCCCAGACGAGATGCTTGTTCTTGGTGGATACCGAGAGCTCGACTCGAAAGGCCGCTCGGGCGTTCTTGGGATGATCGCCGGATACAACGCTCCAGAAGCACAACCCACGCAGAAGTTCAGCATGGGCGACGTTGCGCAGATCATCAGCGGCGGGGCCGTGAATCAGACCGGTGCACGTATCAGCACTGGCAAGAGGACGAAAGGCTAGGAAGGATTAGCCGTCCGCCAAGTATAATGGCGGAAAGCCATTATGGATGTGGGTGCGGTGGATCATGGGGGAGAGTTACAAAATAGGGGATGTTGCCCAGCTCATAACCGGCGGTACGGTTTATGAAGGCAGCAGCCCTCAGTTGAGCAATGTTTTCAATCTGTCGTTCGGTGCCAATACCGATCGGGCAATCACTGATCTACAACGTAAGGCGATTGCCTACAGAGTAGGGGAAGTGCTGAGCGCAACCGGGCTCGAAAGAATAGACGTCTACAAAGTGATCCTGACGGATTTCGGCATCAATAAACTCGGCGAGCTGCCTCGCGATAGTTTTCACGAAGTGATGGCGTTGCTGGATCGCTGGGTCAAGGATCCGCTGAAAGTTCCGCCATCATCCTCGAAACATTCCCATCCGTACGCGCTTATCGATGGCCCTGGCTCGAGCCGCGAACCACCGCCGTCTGACGGCGCTATGGGTCGCAACACCACCATCGTTATCTCAAACCGTCATCTTTTCAGCGCGATCGGCGTTGCCGGTGCGTTGCTTTGCGGCGTGTGGTTGGCTGGCGTTGGGTTGTCTCAAGACCCAACGGTCTGTCAGTTCGATGGTCGGGCTTTCTCCGTGGGCAGCGTGCTGAAGATGGAAGGACTCAAGCGCGAGTGTCAGCGCACAACAGACGAAGGCCCCGAGTGGGCCGCACCCACTTCAGAGAGTGCCTGAGCCTCTCGCAATAGGAAAACCACCGTGAAAAAAATCGGCCTCACCCTGCTGCTGCTCGCGTCGATCCAGTCGGCGCATGCAGAGCCTGTCCCGGCGAGTATCACCAAAGAACTTAAGCCGCTTGATATCAAAAGCGTCGAGCTCAACAGCAAGGTGTTGCGCGTCGACATGAACCGCCCGCGCGTTACCGAGGATATCTACGCCACGGTAATCAACAGCGTGTGCACAAGTCTGATTCTTGAGCCTGGATCGTGGGGCAAGACCGACTTCCAGCGGATCGAGGTCGTGAATTCATTTGGCGCGCAAGGCCGTGTATTCAGTGGCGGTGCGGCAGAGTGCAAGGCGATCGGCAAGTTGACCATGGATCAGGTCAATCAAGAGTACCTGCCGGAACACACCAGCCTCTGGAGTGCGTCCGGCAATTAAGCTCAATCGATCTTCATTTCCAGATCGAGCTGAGTGGTAAAGCCGCTATCCGAAAGCGAGTGAGATACCTGACTGATGATCCAGTCGGTGCTGTCGATGATCGGCTTAAACCCTATGACCGCCGCAGGCAGCTCAGGGAATAGGTCGGCCCGGCCATGGGCCAGGGTAATACTGAACGAGGCTACCCCACGTTGCAGTTTATCGAATGCAGCCTTGGCGCCACGGATGGCAGTCGCTTCACTCGCGTAAGTGTGCCGCAACACTTTGGTGTTTTCTGCGCTCGGCTTGACGGGATCTTTCCTTTCAACGCCGAGCTTTTCCCGCTTCCCTGTCTTCCCTGACTTAACCTTCTTGATCACGGTTTTGGCATCTACCAGCACCTCGCCTTTTTTGGCGGACGCGGTGTTCTGCCAATAGGCCAGCACGGCGGTGAAGTTGTTCCCGTCGGCCACATTGAACCTGTGTTGATCGCCTTTCGACCGAACGATGGTTACGGCGCCAAGTGGCAGGCCGCTGGCGCTTTTGGCTTCGCCCGCCTTGATGAACATCAAGCGGTCATGCTTCACCGTTGCGATGGCATCGAACTGCTCTGCGAGCCTTGTCAGCAAGTTTGCGTCTGACTCACTCGTCTGATCGATGTGGTCAACTATCTCGTCGGCAAACGTCTTGGCGATCTCGGCGGTGAGCCGGTTCTGGCTCGCGATCGCGGTCACAATGTCCGACACCTTCTTGCCGTGAAAGCTGCGCTCGCGCTTTGTGGTCAATCCCGCGCGCAAGTCCGCGCTCCGTGCCCTGATGATCAGCTTGTCCGGGCTCCCACTGTGTTCGACTTCGTCGACGGTGTAGGTGCCCTTGTCGACCAGACCCTCATGTTTCCAGCCCAAGGCGAGAGACAGTTTTGCTCCGCGTGGTGGTAAGTCCAAGAGCCCGTCGCTGTCGTCCAGGGTGATATCGAGCTGATCCGCGTCGAACCCGCGATTGTCCGTCAGGGTCAACGACTCCAAGCGCCCTTGGAGAGTGCTGGTGATGTCCTTCCCTCCCACCAAGGCGATGCGATAGTCAGGTGTTGGGTGGATCTCTTCCCTCGCATATTGCCGATAGTCTTGAACGAATGAATTCACGTCATGCTCCCTTGCGGACGGTTGACTCGCCCAACCCGATCGATCTTGTCGTCATCGACTCGCTTGAGACTGAGGTTGAATTCGATCCGCCGCGGCGTCCCGTCCTCGAAGAAGAAGCTCTTCGTTTCGCTCAAGCTTTCAATAATGAATAGGCCGTGGATGCGTCCGTCACTGCCATCGATCAGCGGCCATGATGCCCCCTGATCGCCCATCTCGCGGATCATATCGAGACTGACACGGCCTCCGGTCAACTCCGGCAACAGTACGCCGCTCACGGTGATGCTTTCGTCATCTGGGCCGAGAAACTGACGTGCCGGACGCGCACCGACCCGACTTGTTGTTGGGTGACGCCAGCCGAATTGATGCTGCAGCTCCTGATAAGGAAGGCTCGACAGACTGAATATGAATTGCCCTAGGGCCATCATTGACATGCGCGCGTTTCCTTAATCTTTGTCGCCAAGGCGCGAACGGCCACGGGCTGCTTTCTGTCGATCCAGATTGGCGACTTCCGCCGCTACGAGCTTGGCGAGCATCTGCTCATTCATTCCCGCTGATGGGTAGACATTGATTACGGTAGATCCGCCGCCCGATCCTGCTGCTCCAGCGGCGGCAGGGGATGAAATTGGCGATCGGCTGTCGATCGGGATAGGCCCTGCCATAGCTGATCCGGCGCCGATCGCAATACCTGCGCCGACTGCGGTGAGCTGCTTGGCGAAACTGGTGACCGTTGATAATGGCCCTGTCTGGTTCTCTGCCAAGCCTTGATTCAGTCCGGCCATGGTGAAGCCGCCGAGTTCAGCGAACACCCGGCTCGGACTGTGGATCCCGAGCTTTTCTTTGAACCAATCGATCGTTGCACCGCCTGCCCCGGTGATAGCGTCTTTGACCGCTCCCAGGCTGCCGGTGATGCCGTTGATCATGCCTTGCATGATCTGCGAGCCCAAGGTCATAAACTTGGCAGGCAGCGCGCCCATCCACGCCATGATTTGATCCCAATGGCCGTAGATCAGGCCGGGTAGCGTCCAGTTCATAAAGAAGCTGGCCAGAGCCTGCCCGACGCCCATCACTATGGATTTCAACCCTTCCCAGGCGGCGGCTGCACCGGCCTTGATTCCTGCCCACAACGCCGCGAATTTTGGTCCCAACGTGTCCCAGTTCGACCATACGTACACAGCAGCAGCGGCAATCAGCGCAACGATCGCGAGAATCGGGTTCGACATCATCGCCACAAACAGCAGACGTAGGATGCCAATGAGCTTCATGATGCCGCCTCCCATTAAGCTCAGCGCGCCTTTGAGCAAGCCGGTGCCTCCGGTGAAGACGCGCATCAGTGTCGAGGCTCCGCCCAGCTTGGCGCCGAGCATGGCGAAGCCCGCGTTTGCAATAAGCATGGGGCCGAAGATGGTAGCCATGGCGAGCGTCAGGGCGCCCAAGACGGTCAGAACGATGGCGATGACACCGGCAACTTTCATCAGCGCATTTGCAAGAACAGGGTTTTCCTTCGCCCAATTTCCCAGCCCTTCGGAGACGTCCGTGATCCACTTCGTCAGAGCCTTCAGCTCGGGGGCGATCGCCTCACCAAAACGAACCAACGCGTTGGTGAAGGTGCCGCTAGCCGCGTCCCATAGATTCGCCAGCGTGCCGAGCTGAGCGTTTACCCGGTCTTGCATCGAAGCCTGGGCGTTCATCTTGCCCATCATTTCGTCGTAACCGGCCTGACCTTTGGTGATCAAGAGCGACACGACCTGAGTCACTTCGGAATCGTCGCCGTAGAGGTCTTTGATCAGCTGGATACGGGTTTCAGTGCTGAGCCCTTTGAGCTTGTCCAATTCCTTGAACATTTGCGGCAGACCACCAAACTCACCTTTCCCGTCGGTGAAGTTCAGCTTCATATCGATTCCGCTGGTGGTCTTCAAATCGTTCAGGGTTTTGGTGATTTTCGCGGTGTCCATGCTCTTCTGGAATACCTTCCGGTAAGCGTTACCTGCACTGCCGCCGTCCGTCATGCCCGCTTGGTTCGCCATCGCAAGCAACGGGGCGAGCGCCTTGGCGCCTTCCAGCCCTTTCATTTTGACGGTATCCATACCTGCGGAAAGCTTACTGAAGCCTTGAAGCATCCAGTCCGGGTTTACCCCGGTGTAATAGGTTCGTTGGATGACATCCATTAGCCCCATCATGTCTTTTTCGGTGGAGCGGGTGGCATCCTGCAACTGAGCGGAGAACTCCGCCGCTTCCTCGAACGGCATTTTGAGCTGCACTGCAAGCATGCCGGTGGCTTCGCCCAGGCCTCCGAGGATCGACTGTGCAGACATACCCTGACGGATGAGCATCGTCATCATGTTCTGGAAGTCGGCGGTTGTACCGGGCAGGCGATTACCGAGGTTGTTAGCCAACGCACTGATCTTGTCGAACTCAGCTGAGACTTGGCCCCCCGTCGTCATCATGGATACTTTGAGTTGCGTGGCCGCGTCCTCGGCCTGGGCGTACTCTTTCACGGGAACAAGCAGCGCGGCGCCTGTTGCAGCGCCCGCAGCAGTCATTCCCGCGCCTGCCCCGGCCATCTTGTTCCGCGTGTCCATACCCCTGTCATACTGCGATTTAATCGCCTGCATGCGCTGCTGCTGTTTGCTCACCCTCGCAAGTTTCGCCGACTGTTGGGTGAGTACCCGATTGACTGATTCAACCTGCTCCTTGAGCTGACGTTCGTGGCTGGCGAGTTGATTGGTGCTGATACCTGCCGCGTCCAACGACGTCTTGGCCGCGCGGGCCGCGTCGATTCGCTTGGTGTTGGCGAGAGAAAGCTTTTCTACAGCGATCTCCGCACGCTGTAGCTGCCGCGCCATTTTCTCCGTGGGCGGCCCGGCAGCAGCGATAGAGCTGGACAGTTCTTTGACCTTCTGTCGAGCGGATGCGAGCTTGTCACCGGTTTCCTTGGCTTCTCGGGTGAGGCTGCGGAATGCGTCAATCCTACCCTGTTGGTCGTTCAGCGCTTTGAGCTGATCGCGACTTTCCTTGACCGCACGCGATAGCCCTTTGCTGCCTTGCATCACAGCCTTCAGTGGCCGTGTGGCCCGATCGACCGCCTGCAGGATGACTTCCAGTTTCAGATTACGTATGCCGCTCATTCGTCCGCTCCGCTTCGTTGCCGGGCGCGCTCGCGCCATTCCATCAGTTCACTAAGGCTCATTGCCGACATCGCTTCAGGTGTCCAATGAAACACCGTGGCGATATCGGCCATCGGATCTTCTACTCGGCGGGGGATTGATCCGGCTTGCTCGCCTTCGGCAACAAAAAATCAGCAACCTGCGAGCCGAGTTGAACAAGGTCGGCGGGATCCATACGACCGACATCTTGCTCGGTGAGCGAAGGGGAGGTCAGGCGCGGCAGGATTTTGGTGAGGGACGTCACGTTCATTTGCAGCAGGTCGGTAAGCGCGATGCCGCGCAGTTCGCCCGACGATGGCTTGCGCAGGGTCAGTACCGTGATGACTTGATCGCCGCGCTTAATAGGGGTGTCCAGGGTGATGGTTTGGTTCTGAGACATGAGGTTTATTCCTGAGTAGTGGAGGGCGGTCGCCTTGGTGGAGACCGCGTTGGTTTAGCGACCGATGTTGCGGCGGTGCTGTTCGAGTCGATCCACGCCATCGACCACGTAGATCATGTTGACCATGTCAATTTCGATGAGGGTGGTGCCGTTCACGGTGAGCTTGTAGTAGCTGCACGTGGACTTGACCTTGAACTCGGTGTCATCACCGGCCTTGGCGTTGCCTTGATCGACTTCAGTGTGGCGGCCACGACAGATGGCCTCGACGGCATCGGTATCGCCGGTATCGTCACGTTGATAGCTGCCGGAGAAACGCAACAGAACGCCGCCGACGGTGGTGATACCGAAGTCCTTGATGATCTGGTACATCAAGCCGCCATAGCTGTGTTCCAGCTCGAGCTTTTCAATGCCCAGGTCGATGTCAACTTCACCGGGCATGCCGCCGCCACGGTACGCCTCGGCCTTAATTGCCAACTTTGGCAGTGTGATTTCGGTCGCCTGACCGAAGAACTCTTCACCGTTGTAGAAGACGTTGAAATGTTTGAGCTTGCGGGGTAGAGACATAGCGAATTCCTTCTATGTCGGGCTGGATCACCAGCCCGTTCGATTAGCCGTTGATGCGAGTGGCGAAGTCGACCAAGTAGCGATCGGTGATGCGTTGACGGAAGGACAGATCTTCCAGTGGTGGGACCGGGGTGTAGTCGTAGTCGAGAACCAACTTTCCGGACTTCAGGGTGTCCTTGGTGTTGATGTCTTCGTCGTACCAAGCTTCGCCGCCGATCAAATAGCCCTGTGCGACCAGTTCGCGGAACTTGGCATTGAGACCTTCAAGCATGTCCTTGACCAGCGATGGATGCATCGGCCTGTCCACTGCCCACATGTGGGCCTCAGCCATGGTGTCTGCCAGAACCTGCGCGGTGCGGGTGTAGTTCTCGAACTGGAACAACGGGTCGTCGGAACAAGTACGGGAACCCCAGAACCGGTAACCGCTGCTCTGTACCAGGGTGGTGACGTCGTTTTGGTTGAGATAACCGGCATCGGTGTTCGGATCCTGAAGATCCCAGAACACGTCGCGGCTCATGCCGGTGACGCCGTTTACACCGACGTTGGAGAGGGTTTTGTGCCAGCCAGTTTCCTGATCGATCTTGGCGCGCAAGCCGAGCGCTCGGGCAATGGCGAAGGCTGTGGCTTCTTGATTGAGCGCGGTGTCCCAGCTCACGAAGTCAGGCCAAATAGTCATCAGCTCGCGCTGGCTGAAGTTGTCGCGATAGGCGACAGCCTCCTCCTTGGTCGCGCAACCGTGTGCCGAGACGTATGCGAAGCCCCGAAGCTTTTGGGCAATGGAGGCAAGTTCGGACGCGACTGGCAGGCTGTCGAGGCCAGGAACCCCGAGAATGCGCGGCTTCACTTTTAGCGTGTTCTGTGCAGTGAGCAGCGCTTTCATGCCGGTCAACTTGCCCGCCGCCGTGGTGGTGCCGATCAGATTGCTGGTGGTCTCTGCGTCGGTTGCGCCTGTCTTCGCGCGAACAACCACGACCACTGGGTTGGTTTGGTCTGCAATTGCGTCCAGACTTGCAGCCAGCGTGCCCTTGATACCGGCCTTGCCAATCGCCTGATTGATATTGGTGATCAGCACCGGACGATCTTCAGGGAAGAAGCTCGCGTCGGCATCTTCCGCGATGCAGGTCAAACCGATCACGGCGGTGCTGACTGTTTGGATGGTGCGTGAGCCCTCGTTGATTTCGAGGACTCTCACGCCGTGGTGGTATTGGTCTGCTGCCATTGTCTCTTTCTCCGGGGTAAGAGGGTTGCGGCCAAGGATGCCGCGCGCGCGATGGCGCGGCATCGCCCCGGTGTTGTGCCTGTAGGGGACACAACAATTGCACCTAGAAAAGCCCACCGAAGATTTGCGGCTCCCAGTTCATGATCACCAACTCGTGGCTGGTTTTAGCATCACCCCGCAAGTTATCCACCGAGTACTTGATATCGAGACCTTCCATGTGAAGCCCGGCGAATGCCTCTCGGATGTCGGGATGATCGTTGATCGAAACCATTACTTTCCCTTTGCTCTCGCGCATGAACTTCGCCAGGGCGAGATAGTTCTCGAAGCCGAATTCAACGCCGTAACCTTCGGTTTCCCAGTAGGGCGGGTCGCAGTAGAAGAAGGTGTGCGGTCGATCGTACCGGCGCATGACCTCTTGCCACTGAAGATTCTCAACGTAGGTTCCCGACAGGCGCAGATGCGCCGCACTCAGGTTTTCTTCAATGCGGCAAAGGTTGATCGACGGTGCAGTGGTCGCCGTACCGAACGTCTGTCCGCTGACCTTGCCTCCGAAGGCGTGCTGCTGAAGGTAGAAGAACCGTGCAGCACGCTGGATGTCGGTGAGTGTCTCTACATTGGCCATCTGCTGCCACTTGAAAATCTGGCGGCTGCTGAGAGCCCATTTGAACTGGCGAACGAATTCTTCGAGATGGTGCTGCACCACCCGATAGAGGTTCACCAGATCGCCGTTGATATCGTTGAGTACTTCGGTTTGGGCTGGCATGGGGCGCAGGAAGAACAACGCACCCCCACCGGCAAAAACTTCGACATAACATTCGTGTGGCGGAAAGAGAGGGATTAGCCGATCGGCAAGGCGCCGTTTTCCGCCGAGCCACGGGATGATGGGAGTTGCCGCGAGCATAGTTCTTGCCTTTCAGTAGACGCTCGCGGGCGTTCGTGTGCGGGGCTCGTGGCCCTCAGTGAATTCAAGGTGCCGCAACGTGGGCACTTGATTGTCAATTCGATGTAGCGGCCTACGGCCAGTTTGCGGGCGCAATTGCCGCAGCGGATGTCTTCCATGTTGGGGTGAGCCCTTTATGCGATTGTGCTAAGGTGCCCGCGCCTTGACGTCAGGCAGGCGGCCTTGGCTTTGGCTCACTGGTCTAATCAGTGGTGTTGAAGCGACCGTCTGAGTGTTAGCGCACTCAGACGGTCGCCGTCTCTTAAGCGTGACTGTGATTTATTCGGTCTGGCTTGCAACCCATTCTGGTACTGCCGGCCTCGAATCTTCTGCCGGAAATGCAGGATCTTGCGGCCAGTCGCGCAGACTCTGCACGTAGACCAGAAGCTCGCCGAACTGCTCAGGAGTCAACGTCGTTTGCGCGCCAATTTCGAGCTGGTCGCGGTGCCGCTCACGCAGCCACTTAACACGCTCGATCTCTGTATCACGCCAGAACCGCTCTTGCGCCGAAAGCTCCTCGACCGTTAGAGGCAAGGGATCGACCAGAATCGGCAAGCCCTTTTCGTCGTGACTGCGAACTTTCCCAGCAACCGGATTAACAATCACCTCCTCAAACCGCTTATCCGTGATCTCGACGGCATCATCCGGCATTGCGGCATGAATCCCGCTCACATAGGTTGTCTGCGTGGTCTTGCTGTAATAGCGCTTCATCGTTCCGCCTTATTTCCCAATAGCGATGTACTCATAGCCTTGCGTAGCAACCGCAACAGCGCCGCCGTTGTTGGCATAGCGCCGCCCCACCCGAACAGTGGTCAAGCTCGTAGCGCCCTTATCCCAGTAGCAATTCATGCTTTGCGCACCGTCGAGGGCACCGCGCATCACCGGGATAACCTTGTAAATGGCAGTGGGGAACGCCATAGGTAGCGGCGAATTGACTGCGTCCGGTAGGTTGTCCGCCACCGAGGCCCACTGAATGATCCAGCCACCCATCCATGACGGGAAAGCGACATAACCATTCTGACCAAGGCTGAAGGACAGGCCCCAGCGCAGTTTTTTCGGCGTGACGATCGTAGTGTCGTCGACGCCCGCATCCGTCAGCGCCTGCGTCGCGATCTTGGCCGTGCCTTGATTGATTTCCGTAGCTTGCGCGGCCAACGCGGCGAGCGCGGCAATATCAATGTTTCCCTGATTGATCGGAGCGTTCCAGGCCTTGATGCACATCACCACCGCGACGTTGCGCGGCCTTACAAGCACCGAGGACGCAGCAATGGTGCTGTAGTTCGACGTTCGGGTCTGCAAGGTATACGTCGGATGCGGCGTAGGATTTTGACCGTCTGTATCAGTAAGGTTGGTCGTTAGTACGTTCCCGTCACTACCCACATAAGGATAGACACCGGTTGCCGCCTGCTCAGTGCCCACCGCGCGCCCGGCATCGACCCCGCGAGCATGATCCCAACCACGCTCAAACACGCCGCGCGACTCCGGTAGCCGGAAGTTACCTGCCCCTTCATCGCCCTTGTTGAACGCACCACCCAGGAAAGCCGCCAGATCCGGATAGGCCGCAATGCTCTTCACGCTACCGTCACGCTCCAGAAATCCCGGCGGGATCTTATTCACTGGAAACGAAACCTGCGTCCCGACCGGCAGCGCCGAGGCCTGCGCTATCATCGCCTCAATTTGTGGCTTGGTGTAGGTATCCGTGATGCCAAACCCGGCTAGTGTGGTCGGGTTTGACCCGGAAACGAACACACCGCGATCATTCACTGTGACCTTGGTATAGGTTCCGGCGACTTTGTTTGCTGGCAGCAGACCGTTAACCGTCTCATCGACGTATTGACGCGTCGCCAGCACTACCGCCGGATCAATCTTCAACTGAATGTTCGCGGTGCCGTTGGTGATGATGTGCATTCGCACGACTTGGTTTCGGCCAGAATTCTGTGCCAGCAACGGCTTATAGCTTGGCGGGACGTTGGCGACAGCCGAAAAAATACCATCCTTGTCTTCGAGCGCGAGTTCGCGGATCCACCATCCGCCAACGTCTGGTGGAAGCACCACTTCTGCAATGAGGACGTTGGGATCTGTCGGAGACACCCGCAATTGATTGAGCTGTGCGCGGTACTGCTGATTGATCAGCTTGGTTTGTGACGGGCTAGGTACGGGGTCAGTCCCGTTGGCGTCACCGATCAGCATGTAGCGTGGTTCCCACGGTACGCCGAGGGCATCGCAATTGGTTTTCTTGTTGGCGCCAAGCGTGGTCAGCATGCCGCCGAAAATGGTGTTCTTATCAACCATGGGGGTACACATCCAATTCGTCGAGGGTGTAAGTGCTCACGCCGTTGAATCCCTGAACAACCACATCAATGTCGGGGTTAGCCCAGGGGTAAACGTCGATCTCGTCGCCGTCACTGATGGCAATTCCAACGAGTGCATCGAGGCGGGTTTCTAGAATGATGTCGAGACCGGTCAGGTGACGGCTGACTGGCTTGGCGTCGTCGATAAGGCGCTCAAGCTCGGGATACATTTCTTCGGTGATGCCGGTGTCGAGGACACCGACCCTTAGTGAGAAGGTGCCTCGCGGGGCTATCGGTGACGACTGCCACCACTCAAGCACCTCGATCAGATAGCCCATTGGCTCTACGGCTCGGCGCACAGCGTTGATCGTGCCCTTGCGCTTATGCACGAAGAACGACGCCTTGATCACCGATCGCTTGGTTTTCTCCGGCCAGCTTTGATCCCAGCGATCAACGGAGAGTGCCCATGCAAGGTACGGAAGTAGGAGCAGTGGGCAGCGTTCAGGACTCCACAAGTCACGCAAGGGAACGCCAAGTGCCATTGCTTCAGCCATGGCTTCGACTGCGGCCCGCTCAAGTGGCGTTGAGCCGCTCGGCAGCAGGGACTTACTCATCCGAACCACCCACGGAGAGGATGTATCCAGTGCAGTACCCGGCCTGCTCTTTGTTCAGGACGATGTCCACGGCGGGGTGCAAAAGTTCAACTCGCTGCACACCTTCAACATGCAGTGCGGCGTAGAGTGCAGACCGTCGAATGTCCCGCCCGATGCGCCGTTGATTCCCGATGTATGCCTGGAGCGATTTCTCCGCAGCCGCCCGGATGGGTTCGCTCTCGGGGCCAGGGTAGTAGTACAAAACGGCTTCAACGGCATACTCGACGATAGTTACAGATTGAACCGTCAGCCGATCACCAAGGGGGCGGATGTCATCATCGCTGAGTGCGGCGGTGACTTTTGCCAGTAGCGTGGGAGAGGCAATTCCCTTTCCCTCACGCGAAAGGACACTAACCAATACCTCGCAAGGCTCAGGGCTCTCTGCGCTGACGTCGGACACTTGGCCATCCGCCGAGAGCGCGTGGTAAATGTAAGCGCCACGGGGGCCAGCTACCGACAACCCTTCGAAGGCCATCTGACAACGTGCGCGCAGATCGTCATTGCTCTCCATCGTTGGAGGAATTGGCGGCACTGCCAGCGGATCGCCTTTATCGAGCTCAAGTCGTTCCAGGTGGAAGTTTGCCGCGATCTGATCAAGGTCGCTGTCGATGGCGAAGGCGAGCATTACAGCGAGCGCAGATTCGTTGATCCGCTGCCGCAACAGCATTTCTCGGTAGGCGTTCTCTTGGAGCATCTTGGTGATGGGCTCCGACTCAAGCTCCAGGGTCGAGCGGACGGCGTCCTGTTTCTCGATCGGGTTGAGACTTACAAAACGCTCTTTGCGCTCAGCCAGAATCAACTCGAAGCTGACTACCTCAATGACATTTGGCTCAGGGAGCTGCGATAAATCGATCAGGCCGCTCATGCGCTTGTACCCTTGAGTGGAACTGTAATTTGAATAGGGGTGCCCGATTGGGGGCCATCAGCGCGCGTGCCGTCCAGCTCGGCTATCAGCGAGCCGGGAGTCGGGCCAGTCGTAACGAGGAAGCCTTTCAAGCGGATGCGAGGCTCCCAGCGAAGCAACGCCATAACGCCTGCGGCGCTGATGCGAAGAGGTAGTGACGCGTTCATCGGCTGATCGATCAGGTCAGGAATCAGCGATCCATATTCCCGGCGCATAACACGAGATCCGATCGGCGTTCCGAAAATGTCTTTGCACGACTGCCTGATGTGATCGAGTTCGGTAAGTTCCTGGCCGGTGCTGGCATTCATGCCCGAGTAGCTCATATCGGGCCTCCGGTGCCTGGGTGTTTGTGGGTGTGGACGATGATCCCGTTCGAGCTCATGTTCCCCCCTTGCTGGGTGACCTTGCCGGTGATATCGGCACCTTGTTCAACGATGAGCTTGCCCTTGACCCGCAGATCACCAGTCGTCTCGACCTCGGGACAATCAGCGATGCATTTTTCGGAGGCTTGAAGTAGGGCGGTCTTGATACCGCTAACTTTCAAAGCGCCGATTTTGTGGTTGTAGAGGATCCGAGCACCGTCTGGATAAACCCGCAGGCACTCGTCAGGGTTGTCGCTGGGCGATGGGATGCTGTCCGAGTTCAGGCCGACAAGCACAAGGCCCAACGCCGGATCCCCGCTCGGGCTGAAGATGACGCACTGCTCATCTTTCGTCGGGGGATCCCAGTCCCGAGTGCTACCTGCTCGTAGGGTGATGCACGAGAGCCAGTTTGATGTCAGCCCCCCAGATGCAACGCGCACGCGCAAAGGCTTGAGCTGCACGTCGGAGATGGTTCCGGTGCGGATCAGGCTTTCGAGGCGGCGGGCAAGGTCAGCGAATTCGGTCATGGCGCAAGAATGCCGCGCGGGCGTGAGCTCGGCATTCCGTGGGTGTTGTGCCGAACTGCGGCACAACTGAATCAGCGGGCAAGGTGTGAGATTACGAGGTCGTGAACTGCGTTGACGTCATCGTCGGTGAACCCGAGCAGTTCCCGAGCAGCGTACTGCGCTTCTTTCCCGCCCTTTTGTACCCGGTCGCGCAGGCCCAGCTGGTGTACGCGAGCGATGCGCTCAACCTCACCGACAAACCCGACCACGGCGCTGTTCGAGTTGGCGGCAGTCTTGAGGTAGCGAGCGGTACGCAGCTTGCTGAACATCGTCCGGCGAATTCTTCCTGTCTTCTGCCGAAGCTGCGGTTTGCGCTTAGCGAATGGTGTTCCGTCCGGGTTCAACTGGTCGGCAATTCGCTTGCGTTGCCGAGGCTGCATTTCTTTAGCAATGGCCCGCGCGAGTTCACGCCGGGCGCTGGGTTCAAGTCGGGACAGCAGCCCACTCAGGTGGGCTTCCATGGGGGCAAGGGCGCTCAAGGTGCCGCCTCGGTGACTCCGGGGATAACCAGCTCCCAGGACTTAACGTCCGCGTATGGATCGACGGGCGGTTCGTCGAGGTGTTTAACGGTTCGAGTGCCGCTTTCCGGGTCATCGGTGACGACCACCCGCTCGGTGAGTCGCAGCTTGATGGAGATGTCCGCTGTCTTGTTGTTGAGGATCTCGGCTTCAAACGAGAAGCCATCGCGCATCTTCTCGCGGTTCAACATCATGTCGGGCTGATTGACCTTGAGCCAGCCGAGGATCGGCACCATCAGTGTGTCGGGGTGACCGGCATAATCTGTGACGATGGCGTTCAGGATGTACTGGTATTCAAAGGACAGCGTGTTCGCTGCTGTGGCGATGATGTTCCCTTCATCCAGAAAGATATGCAGTTTGTCCGGGTCTCGCTTCAACTGCGGAACAGCAGTTCTCAGCAGGGCTCGCAGGCTGTCGGGCTTATTCATTCGAGCGCCCCTTGGCAATCTATGCAGCGTTCGCAGCCCGGCATGGCATCCCTTCGTGCTTGAGGGATCTGATCGTCGCAGTCCCGGCAGTGAGTCGCGCTCGGGGTCAGCACCGGTGGATTAGCAGCAAAATGACGGGCCAGCGCCTCATCACGTTGACGTTGTTCGAGGCCTTGTGCGCGGTCTTGAGGTGTGGTCATGGGTGCTTCCGTTCGTTCTTGGCTTTTTCAGCTTTCAGTTGGCAGTCGAGGATCATGTCTACCTGCGCGGCGCACGCCGCCCAGGCTTCCTCGGACTCTTCAGGGTTGAGCAGCAGCTCGCCGTTGTTCGTCGGTTGGCTCGGTGGAAGGCGGCACGCGGTTACGCGCGGACAGCCAAGCTCGGTACTGCCTGGCTCCGACGATCTCGGGGCGTTTGCGCAGGCTGATAGCAGTAGGAGGCAGCTCAGCAGCGGCCCAATCACGAAACTGTTTGTTTTCACGTTTGAACCTCTCGATCAGTTCTTTGCTTTGCTGATTGCTGCTGCGGATATCAGCGAGCAAATCGCGCAGTTCTGCGTTGGCCTTGTCACGGTCTGCGGCGTTCTCGCTGATGGCGTTCATTTGCTGGCTGATACGATCAACGGTGTTCTTCGCCCCATCCCGTTGCTCGGTCACATACGTGACCTCAGCGGCTTTCAGGCGGTATTGCTGAACACCGACCAGCGCCATGCAGGCGACCAAAACCAAGGTGAGTGGGCTACCGAGTAATGGCATGGGCACCTCTCAGTGAGTGGTTTTCTGTGGCGACGAGCGATAGAGGCCTACCGCTGCGAGATCGAGCTCTGAGACTTTTTCGATCGGGCAGGTGAGGACGATGATTCGCTTGTCGGGATGCAGGTTGGTGATCGCTGAGGAAAGCCAGCGCAAGCACTCCTGCGTGGTATCGGCAGGCACCCGCAGGATGTCTCCGTCTTCGAGCTGAAGGTGGTCGATCTTCATGCGGCCAGCCTCTCGAAACGTTCGTAAGCCTGGGCGAGCTTCACGTCGTAGAGGTTTTCCTTGTACGCCGGGCCGTTGTAGAGCTTGGCGAACTCGGCCCATTTACGGGCCTTCAATGCCTTGTGCAGCGTGGCATCCGACGCGATGAAGGTGACGAAGGCATCGAGCTGCGCGCCCTCGCTTTCGCTCATCTTGTCGACGAACTGGGCGGCGCTGCCGTAGCCGAGGGTTTCCCAGTGGTAGCCCATGATCTGGAACAGCCCCCAGCTACAGGCCTCGTAAGCGATGTCGGCGAACGCATCGCCGATAATCAGTCGCGCGTTTCTCAGGCGTGCCCACTCACCGGCCCCGCCGGTATAACCGCCGCGTTTCGGGTTGCAGAGGTTCGGGTATCGGGCTGCCAGAGTTTCAACATCGGCGCCTTTGGCCTTCAAGCGCTGATAGAAAACATGACGCTCAAACAGGATCACGGGGCGACTATCCGGCAAGAATCCGCAGCCGTTACTCTCCACCGCATTGACTGTCTTGATGCTGATCAACGGAAGCTCCAGGCGATCAGCCGCGGCTTGCAGATCCTGTTCGCGAAGAACGCGAGTCAAGGGTTTGCCGACCAGAAAGGCCATGGTTTTCGCACCGGCAATGCCGTCGGCAACCAATCCAGCCTCACGCTGCAATTCAATAACGGCTGCCTGCGTGGATGTACCAAACCAGCCGTCGATCGAGATTTTGGCCCCGCGTTTGTTGAGCAATCGTTGTAGCTCAGCAACGTCGCTGCCGTGGCTATCCATTTTTAGAACCATGTCTCTCTCCGTAGCAGTCGAACGAATCGGTTATCCAGTGGTGAGTTGCTCAGCCGGCAGAGCTCGATCACGTTCCCTCGAACAGATATCAAGGCGATGCAGAGCAGCAGATTGAGAACGAGCTGAGGCGGGTCAGGGGGGAAAGGGCGCCCGATCATGTGCATGATCGGAACCGAGCCCGCTGCGACGGTGATCGTGTAGGCGAGCAGTGAGGCAAACGGTCGATGCGTTGCGCCCTTGCGACTGAAAAACATCAGTGACAGCGCGATGAGGCCGCAGAGAATGCTGTTGATCAGGAGCAGGTAGGTCATTTCCGACCTCCTTTAAACCGCTCGAAAACGGCGCTGGGGTTTTCGGCGAGCTTGATAAGCCAAAGCAGAAGACGCACAGCTACGGCTGCGGCGACTAATGCGCCTAAGCCTTCGCTGACTTCAATTCGCTCAGGCAACAGGCTGGACATCAGCGCGGCGGCGATCGAGGCGCTTAGGATCCCGGCGATAAAGCTGATGGCGAAGAACCCCACCTTCTTGGCGTTCGTGAGGTCCGTGGCGGATAGGACAAAGACGACAGCCCCGGCGAAGGCACCGAGGATCACCGCCGCCTCTACTCCGGGAAGTAAGGACAGCGATCCGACGGCGACGACGGATCCAGTTGCGTAGCTGGTAGAGACTGGCTCGGCCATTTGTTTTCAATCCCAAAGTTGAACCAGACGGTTTTGCGCTGGTGGGGGTAGGTCGGGGAGGGTGACTAAGGTTCCGTGCGGCAGAACGGCGCCGAACGCGGCGAGATCCGGGTTAGCTTGCAACGTCGCCTCGACTACGCCTGCTGTGCGTCCGTAGTGACGCCACACCAGCGCGTCCAGGGTGTCGCCCTGTTGGGCGCGCACTTGCATCAGATGAGCTCTATCGTGGATCGGCCAACGCCCAGCAGATCCCGGATTGCCCATCGGGCATCGCGGCGCAGATCGTCGATCGGAGTTTCAAGGGAGTCGGCGGCTTTATGTCCGTCGGCGGTGGTGTCGGAGTCGCGATAGCGTTCGCGCAGGTTGGCTGAAGCGTTGGAGTAGACGGCCCGCAGGTAGAAGTAAACCAGCTCGCTTTTGCCGTCGATGGCTTCGGCTGGAACCGCATCAAGGGTGCTGTGGCCTGCGGCCTGCTGGGTTACGCGCCACTGACGAAGATCCCGGTTTGCACTGGTGATGGCTTCGACCGCTGCGTGGTACAGGCGAGGGTGGCTGACGGTGCCGTCAAGGCGAACGGTTTCCCGCAGATCCGCCAGATCGATGTCCGGGAAAAAGCCTGAGTTTCGGATGGTGTTTTCCGGGGAGTCACTGCTGATGAGTTCGTCCGTGGCTACAAAACCGCTCATGAATCGCTCCGGTAAAAAAGGGCGGTGGAG
>Ga0247819_10000649_pt1 | contig 19957 bp, 10 predicted proteins | sample 13C_Xylose_Day6_FD_193428 | JGI IMG/M metagenome (GOLD analysis project Ga0247819, IMG submission 193428) | Soil microbial communities from agricultural site in Penn Yan, New York, United States - 13C_Xylose_Day6 | ecosystem: Environmental > Terrestrial > Soil > Agricultural land | place: USA...
GGCGCCCGGCAAACCTTGAGCGAAGCCGACTGGCCGTTGCTCGACCAGCTCCAGCTGTGGCTCGGCGGCCAACCCTGGCGCCGCCTGCCGCCTGGCCGGCCACGCAAGCACCTGCGCCATGCCTGCGTGCGCTTCCAGCAGCTGACCGCGCCGAGCGCGGCCAAGGCTGTGGAAGACACTGCCTTCTACCGCTCGGCCCGATTGCTCTCGCGCAATGATGTGGGCTTTGAGGCCGAGCGCTTCAGCGCCGCGCCCGAGGCGTTTCACACCGAGGCCGAGCGCCGCCTGCGCGACTTCCCCGACAACCTGCTGGCCACCGCCACCCATGACCACAAGCGCGGCGAAGACTGCCGCGCGCGCCTGGCGGTGCTCAGCGAACGTGGGCCTTGGCTGGCCAGCCGGGTCGAGCATTGGCGCGAGTTGGCCGCGCCGCTGCGCCAGGCCTTGGAAGATGGCCCGGCGCCGAGCCCGGCTGATGAAATGATGCTGCTGCAGACCCTGCTCGGTAGCTGGCCGCTGCAGCTTGACCGGCACGATCAAGCCGCCCTTGGCCGCTACGCCGAACGGATTCGCCAGTGGCAGCAGAAGGCACTGCGCGAAGCCAAATTGCGCAGCGCCTGGAGCGCGCCGAACGAGGCCTATGAAGCGGCGTGCGCGGCCTATATCGATGGCCTGCTGCTTGAGCGCGAGAATGAGCAGCTGCGCAATTCACTGGCTGAGGCTGCGCAGTCGATCGCCTGCGCAGGTGCGCTCAATGGGCTGGTGCAGTGCCTGCTACGGATGACTTCGCCGGGGCTGCCCGACCTGTACCAGGGTAATGAGTACTGGGACCTGAGCCTGGTCGACCCGGACAACCGCCGCCCAGTGGACTACGCTGTGAGGCGGGCCAGCCTGGACGACAGCACGCCGCTGGCAGCGCTGCTCGAACACTGGCGCGATGGGCGGATCAAGCAGGCGTTGATCGCCCAGGTCCTCGACTGTCGTCAGGCCTATCCAGCGCTATTTCGCCGGGGTGACTACCTGCCGCTGGCCGTGCAGGGCCGGCATGCCGACAAGGTACTGGCGTTTGCCCGCCTGGGCGAAGGTGAGCGCGCGATTGTAGTGGTACCACGTTTGACCTACGCGTTACTGGGCAACAGCCCAACACCGTTGATCCCGGCACAGAACTGGGACGACACCCGGCTGATTCTGCCGTTTGCCTCGTCACCTGCCAATTGGACTGGACTTTTCGCCAGCCGCGCGGTCAGCCCTTCTAGAGAGCTGATGTTGAGCGCTGTGCTGGCTGAATGTCCGGTCAATCTGTTGATACAACAATCTTGAGCATCAGGAGCGTCATGATGAGTGTCGATGAAAAGCGTATTCGCCAATTTGCCTATGAGATCTGGGAGTCCGAGGGCAAGCCTGCCGGGCAGGAGGAGCGCCATTGGGAGATGGCGCGCAAGCTTGCCGAAGCTGAAGCCCTGGCGCCCAAGGCTGCGCCGCGCAAGAAGCCGGCTGCAGCCAAGCCTAAGGTTGCGGCAGAACCCAAGGCTGCGGCCAAGCCCAAGGTGGCCAGCAGCGCGGCCGCCAAGCCGGTTGCCGAGAAGAAGCCCCGGGCGGTGAAAAAGCCCAGTGCAGGGTGAGTCTTTCCAGACGCCTTTGCCCAGCAATACAGGGGCCACTGCGCGCCCCTGACACCCCCCTCCCCCTGGCCAACGAGGACTGCCATGAGCCCCCGCACCCCGAAGAAAACCCGCTCTGTCGCCCCATCGCGCATTCGTGAAGGCATGCCCTTCCCGCTCGGCGCCACCTGGGACGGCCTGGGAGTCAACTTCGCCCTGTTCTCGGCCAATGCCACCAAAGTCGAGCTGTGCTTGTTCGACTCCACTGGCGAGCAGGAGCTCGAACGCATCGAGCTGCCGGAATACACCGATGAGATCTACCACGGCTACCTACCCGACGCCCACCCAGGCCTGGTCTACGGCTATCGCGTCTACGGCCCCTACGAGCCGGAGAATGGCCATCGCTTCAACCACAACAAGCTATTGATCGATCCCTACGCCAAACAACTGGTCGGCACCCTGAAGTGGTCCGAGGCGCTGTTCGGCTACACCATTGGCCATCCCGATGGCGATTTGTCGTTCGATGAGCGTGACAGCGCGCCCTTCGTGCCCAAATGCAAAGTCATCGACCCAGCCTTCACCTGGGGCCGCGACCATCGCGTGCAGGTGCCGTGGGAACGGACCATCCTCTACGAAGCACACACCCGCGGTATCAGCATGCGCCACCCGGCGGTGCCCGAGGCGTTGCGCGGCACCTTTGCCGGCCTTGCCAACGATGAGCTGCTCAAGCACATCAAGGATCTGGGCGTGTCCTCCATCGAACTGCTGCCGATCCACGCCTTCGTCAACGACCAGCATTTGCTCGACAAGGGCCTGAACAACTATTGGGGCTACAACAGCATCGCCTTCTTCGCGCCGCACCCCAAGTACCTGGCCAGCGGCAAGATCGCCGAGTTCAAGGAGATGGTCGCCCACCTGCACGACGCAGGCCTGGAGGTGATCCTCGATGTGGTCTACAACCACACCGCCGAAGGCAACGAACAAGGCCCGACCCTGTCGATGCGCGGCATCGACAACGCCTCGTACTACCGCCTGATGCCCGATGACAAGCGCTACTACATCAACGACTCCGGCACCGGCAACACCCTCGACCTGAGCCACCCTTGCGTGCTGCAACTGGTCACCGATTCGCTGCGCTACTGGGCCGGCGAAATGCGCGTGGATGGCTTTCGCTTCGACCTGGCGACCATCCTGGGCCGCTACCACGATGGCTACAACGAGCGGCACAGCTTCCTCGTCGCCTGCCGCCAAGACCCGCTGCTGAGCCAAGTCAAGCTGATCGCCGAACCTTGGGACTGCGGCCCAGGCGGCTATCAGGTGGGCAACTTCGCCCCCGGCTGGGCCGAATGGAACGACCGTTTTCGCGACACCGTGCGCAGCTTCTGGAAAGGCGACGAGGGCCAATTGGCCGACTTCGCCTCACGCATGACGGCCTCAGGCGACATGTTCAACAACCGCGGCCGGCGCCCCTATGCCTCGGTCAACTTCGTTACCGCCCACGACGGCTTCACCCTGCGGGACCTGGTCTCGTACAACGACAAGCACAACGAAGACAACGACGAGAACAATCAGGACGGCACCGACAACAACCTGTCATGGAACTGCGGCGCCGAGGGGCCGACCGACGACCCTGAAATCAATGCCCTGCGCATGCGCCAGATGCGCAACTTCTTCGCCACCCTGCTGCTGGCCCAAGGCACGCCGATGATCGTTGCCGGCGATGAGTTCAGCCGCACCCAGCATGGCAATAACAACGCCTACTGCCAGGACAGTGAGATCGGCTGGATCAACTGGGACCTGGACGAGCAAGGCAGCGAGCTGCTGACCTTCGTCAAGCGCCTGACCCGCTTGCGCCTGGCCTACCCGGTGCTGCGCCGTTCACGCTTTTTGGTCGGCGACTACAACGAGGCGATTGGCGTCAAGGATGTCACCTGGCTGGCCCCCGATGGCAGCGAGATGACCGTGGAGCAATGGCAAGACCCGCACGGGCGTTGCCTGGGCATGCTGATGGATGGCCGCGCACAAGTCAGCGGGATTGCCCGGCCAGGGTCTGAGGCGACCATGCTGCTGATCGTCAATGCCCACCATGACACCGTGCCGTTCAAACTGCCTGCCGTGCCTGAAGGCGACTACTGGAGCTGCCTGATCGATACCGATCGACCGCAGTTGCGCAAGCCGCAGCATTTGCCATTCGAAACGATGTTCGAGGCGACTGGGCGCTCGTTGCTGCTGATGGTGCTGCAGCGCGAGGAGGACTGAACCCAACTGGGCTGATTCGGTCCTAGACAATAGCGTTTGTTGTGTCAGTGGCGGCCTTATCGCAGGGCATTGTGGGAGCGGGCTTGCCCCGCGATGAGGCCGCCACTGACCCAACCCACACAGCAGCCAGCCAGGAACAGGAGTCCCCGTGAACCTCGAAGCCGGCAGTCAAGGTTTCGCCTCCGTCAGCCAATCCTCGGCCGTCGACCGGCTCCGGGTCCTGACGGTCAATACCCACAAAGGCTTTACCGCCTTCAACCGGCGCTTCATCTTGCCGGAGCTACGCGAGGCGGTGCGCAGCACCCAAGCCGATATCGTGTTTCTCCAGGAAGTGCTCGGCAGCCACGACCGCCATGCTGCGCGCTACCCCGGCTGGCCGCAGACCTCGCAGTACGAGTTTCTCGCCGACAGCATGTGGAGCGACTTCGCCTACGGCCGCAATGCGGTCTACCCCGATGGCCACCACGGCAACGCCCTGCTGTCCAAATATCCGATCCTGGAGCACCGCAACCTCGACGTGTCGATCACCGGCCCTGAGCGCCGCGGCCTGCTGCATTGCATCCTGGATGTGCCCGGCCAGCGCCCGGTGCATGCCATCTGCGTGCACTTGTCGCTGCTCGAAAGCCACCGCCAGCAGCAATTGCAGTTGCTGCGCAAACTGCTCGACGCCCTGCCCGCTGACGAGCCGGTGATCATCGCCGGCGACTTCAACGACTGGAAGCTGCGCGGCAATCGCACCTTGGGCCTTGCGCGCGACCTGCACGAAGCGTTCGAGCGCCACCATGGCCTGCTCGCCCGAACGTATCCGGCGCGCTTGCCATTACTGCGCCTGGACCGGATTTACCTGCGCAATGCCCAGAGCCACGCACCGCAAATCCTCGGCCACAAGCCTTGGACGCACCTGTCGGACCACCTGCCACTGGCAGTGGAAGTGCGTCTGTAGCAATGATTCGGCATAGCCGCACAAGGGCAAATAGCGAACCTGGCTATGGGCAATGGATTTATCCATTAATTCAATGGGTTAACATCAGCTACAGACCTTGAACAGATCCTTCACGTTTTCTTGACGCAAGCCTTGTCCTCTCCTTAGCTGAACTTAATACCAGACGTAAAAAATTTGCGCCGGGCCTCTAGCTCGCGCCTTCGTGCGCGCTCGAACAGGCTGGCGTGCTGGTTTGGGTCGCCCTCTGTTTTGTCGTACAGCTCGTGACAACAGGCCAGGTCCTTGGGCTGTACCTTAAAAACAAGAGGAGAACCGCCATGAAAAGAACTGCGCGCCCCCTGCGCCTCGATCATGTTCTGTGCGCGGTTTCCACGTCGCTGCTCCTGGCAACCCCGGTGGAAACTTTCGCGTTCGATCTGCAAGAGGATGAGCCTTACGCCAACCTTCTGCAGCAGCCGGCGATGCCCCAGCTGTCGCTGGATCCGGTCAGCGCCAGCGGCTTGAGCCTCAATACCCTCAGCGCCTTTTCCGAGCGCATGAGCCAGCGCCATGGGCAGGCGGCACCGGACCTGGTCGCCAGCCAATGGTCGCAGTTCTTCCCCGGCATGCCCCACATCGGCGCGCAACCACCCAATCAACTCGAAGCGCCCAGCCAGCAACTGATGATTGGCCCTGACCTGTTCGTGCGCGAATCGACCTCGGGCAACGTCCACCGGGCCGGGGTATTCGTCGGCCATAACAACCTGCAAAGCAGCTTCAACGGCATGCGCCAGTTGCTCGGCGACAAGCAGCGCAACGCCGTCAACCTCAGCGGCGAGAGCCTGGGGGTGTACTGGAGCATGAGCCATGCCCAGGGCTGGCACCTGGATGCGGTGGCCATGGGCACCCGCATCGATGTCAGTGGCCGTGGCGAAAGCGGCCAGCGCCTGGATGACAGCGGCCACGCGATGACCTTCTCGTTGGAAGGCGGTTACCCGATTGGCCTGGGTGGCGGTTGGGTGATCGAGCCGCAGGCGCAGTTGATCAACCAGCAGTTCTTCCCCGGCAGCCAGGTGCAGGAAGCGACCTTGCAGGCATTCGATAGCCAGCCCAGCTGGAGCGGCCGGGTCGGTGCCAAATTGTCTGGGCGCTATGTGGTGAGCGGAATGCCGATCGAGCCCTATGTGCGGACCAACGTCTGGTACGACTTCAGCAACGCCGATGGGGTGCAGCTGGACCAGGTCGACAAGATCTCCAGCTCACGCTATTCGACCACGGTCGAATTGGGCTTGGGCCTGGTGGCGCGGATGACGCCGAATGTGGCGTTGTTCGTCAGTGCCGATTACAGCAGCGATATGGACGGCAATGACCTCAATGGCTTGATTGGCAGTCTTGGCGTGAAGATGCGCTGGTAGCCGCCACCCACCCTGTGGGAGTGGGTGGTTGTGGGTGTCGTTAGGCTGGCTTCATGACCAGAACGCCAAGTGGCGCAGGCTCAAAGCCAACGACAATGCGCTACACCGCCTCGTGGGAGCGGGCTTGCCCCGCGATAGCGTCAGATCAGCCCCCCCCAATTGAGGCTGCTGATGCTATCGCGGGGCAAGCCCGCTCCCACGGTTAGGCTGGCTTCATGACCAGGACGCCAAGTGGCGGCAGGTTCAGGGCCAATGACAATGGCTGGCCGTGGCTGGGCAGGTCTTCACTGGCCACCGCCCCGAGGTTGCCCACGTTGGATCCGGCATACATTTGCGCATCACTGTTGAGCAACTCTTCCCAGCGCTCGCCAAACGGCACGCCAATCCGATAGCCCTCGCGCGGCACCGGGGTGAAGTTGGCCACCACCAGCAGCGGCTCGCCGGTGCTGCTCCAGCGCAACCAGGCGAACACGCTGTTGTGCGCATCGTCGCCAATCAACCACTGGAAGCCCTGCGGCAGGCAGTCCTGTTCATGCAGCGCCGGCAACTGGCGATACAGCCGGTTAAGGTCACTGACCAACTGCTGCACGCCTTTGTGCTCGGAGTACTGCAGCAAGTACCAATCGAGCTGATGATCATGGTTCCACTCGCGCCACTGGCCAAACTCGCAGCCCATGAACAGCAGCTTCTTGCCGGGGTGAGTCCACATGAAGGTCAGGTACGCGCGCAGGTTGGCGAACTTCTGCCAGCGATCGCCGGGCATCTTGTCGATCAGCGAATGCTTGCCGTGCACCACTTCATCATGGGAGATGGGCAGGATGAAATGCTCGGAATAGGCGTAGATCAGGCCGAAGCTCATCTCGTTGTGATGATGGGCGCGGTGCACCGGATCGTTCTGGATGTAATGCAGGGTGTCGTGCATCCAGCCCATGTTCCACTTGTAGGCAAAGCCCAGGCCGCCCTGCTGGGTCGGTTGGCTGACCCCAGGCCAGGCGGTCGACTCTTCAGCGATGATCAGCGCGCCGGGGGCTTCGTGGCTGACGATGCCATTGAGGTGGCGCAGGAAATCGATGGCTTCGAGGTTTTCCCGCCCGCCATGGCGATTGGGCACCCACTCGCCGGCCTTGCGTGAATAGTCGCGATAGAGCATCGAGGCCACCGCATCGACGCGCAAACCATCGATGTGGAAGTGCTTGAGCCAGTGCAGCGCCGAGGCCAGCATGAAGCCGCGCACCTCGTTGCGACCGAGGTTGTAGATCAGCGTGTTCCAGTCTTGGTGGAAGCCTTCCAGGGGGTTGTCGTATTCGTACAGCGCGGTGCCGTCGAAGCGCGCCAGGCCATGCTCGTCGGTTGGGAAATGCGCCGGCACCCAATCGAGGATCACGCCGATTCCCCCCTGGTGGCAGGCATCGATGAAAGCAGCGAAGTCTTCGGCGCTGCCATAGCGCGAGGTTGGCGCAAACAGCGACAGCGGCTGATAGCCCCAAGAGCCACCAAACGGGTGCTCCATGATCGGCAGCATTTCGATATGGGTGAAGCCCAGCTCCTGCACGTAGGGCACCAGGCGCTCGGCCAGCTCACGCCAGTTGTAGAAGCGCGCCACTTCACCGCCATCGTCCAGCTCGCAGCGCCAGGAGCCGACGTGCAGCTCGTAGATCGACAGCGGCGCGTTGTAGGCATGACGTTGGGCGCGCTGCTCCATCCACTGCTGATCGCGCCACTCATGGGCAAGCGGGCCTGCCACTTTCGAGGCGGTGCTCGGCGGCAGCTCGGTGGCACGCGCCAGCGGGTCGGCCTTGAGCGGCAGCACACCCTCGCGGCCGAGTACTTCGTACTTGTAGGCCTCGCCCACGCCCAGGCGCGGCACGAACAGCTCCCACACCCCGGCGTTGTGGCGCAGGCGCATGGGGTGGCGGCGGCCGTCCCAGTTGTTGAAATCGCCGACCACCGAGACCCGCTTGGCATTCGGTGCCCATACCGAGAACAGCACGCCGTCGATGCCGTCGACCTGGGTCGGCTGCGCGCCAAAGCGCCCGGACAGGTCGCGGTGGTTGCCCTCGGCGAACAGGTACATGTCCATCTCGCCCAATTGCGGGCCAAAGCTGTAGGGGTCTTCGGTGACTTGCTCGCCACCGGCCCAAGCCACCTGCAGCTGATAAGGCTGGGCCTGATCGAGATGGGCCGTGAACAAGCCCGGCAGGCTGCCCTGGTGCATGTCGGCCAGCACGCGGCCGTCGTCACGCGCCAGCACCTTGGCATTCAAGGCATTGGGCAAAAAGGCGCGTACGAACACGCCGCCCGCACCGTCCGGGTGCGGGCCGAGCACGGCAAATGGATCGGCGTGCTCGGCGCGGGCCAGGGCGTCGATGTCCCGTTGCCGAAGTCCGCCGTTTTCACGCGTGGTTGCGTTCATTCATGACTCTCCCCAAGTGCTGATCAGTCCATGCAGACCATGCAAAGGCACGGCCAGCCACGTCGGCCGATTCTCGGCTTCATAGGTAATCTCGTAGGCGGCTTTTTCCAGACAGAACAGTTCCAATGCGGCGCGCTCGCCCTCGGCCTGTTCCCAGGCGTGGGGCATGGCGGCGGTGGCCAGGCCGTAGGCTTCAACGAAGGCATGGCGCGACTGGTGCAGGTACTGCCTTGCGACCCGCTGACGAGCCTGGCGAGCGGCGTCGGAGAGGTCTACCGCCGAGGCGCTGCGCAGGATCATCGCAGCAGCATAGTCGAAGGATCGCAACACGCCGCTGACATCTTTGTACGGGCTGTGTTTGGCCCGCCGCTCGTCTAGCGGGCGCGCCGGTTCGCCTTCGAAGTCGATCAGGTAGGCATCGCCCTGCACCACCAGTACCTGGCCCAGGTGCAAGTCGCCATGCACCCGCATCAACAAGCCCCCCTGGGCCTGCTGGGCGAGGTTGTCGATGTGCTTGGCCAGGCCATCGCGTTGCTGCTGCAAATCGTCGACCAAGGCCTGGCTGTCGCGGTCCAGGCTGTCGCGGTGCTGCACCAGCAGGTCCAGCGCATGGCTGAGCTCGGCGCTGATCTGCTGGCTCCAGCGCGCGCTGTCCTCGCCGGTACTGGCGCGGGGTTTGAACGCCGGATCGTCAGTGGCGGCGGCGAGCAGCAGGTGCATTTCGCCCAGGCGCTGGCCGAGCAAGGTGGCAAAGCCGTTCAGCTCAGCCAACGCGTCGGTGTGCGCTTCGGCTTCGACGCTATCGGGCTCCATCTCATCGCGGATCGCCCGCTCCAGGGTGTTCTGGGTCCAGGCCCAGGCATCGCCCTGGTTGCTCAGGTAGCCCTGGGCGATCATCAGCAGGTTCGGCTGATCGTGCGCATCGACGCGGCTGACCCAGGCCAGCAGCGGCGATATATTGGCAAAGCCGCCAGCGGTCAGGTAGGCGCTCATCTCCAGCTCCGGGTGAATGCCGGGGTTGACCCGCCGGATCAGCTTGAGCACCACCCGATCAGCGATCACCACCGAGCTGTTGGACTGCTCGGCGCTCAGATAGCGCACTTCGCTGTCCTCGTTGAGCTCAAGCGGCGCCAGCAAGTCGGTGCTCTCAAAGCGCAGCTCGCCGGCACTGCTGGGCAGCCGGGTGCCGTCCTGGCAGTTGCGCAGCACCGCACGAATGAACGGCTCCAGCACGAACGCATCGGTGATCAGCCCGACCTGGCGGCCACGGCGCACCCGCGACAGTGCCAGTTGCTGCGGCAATGCGGTGTTGATCTGCTCCTCGGGCAGGAAGCCGAACGGCAGCTGGTAGTAATTGGCCACGCCATCGCTAGTCACTTCCAGCTCGCTGAGCAGCACCGGGGTGGTCGCCGTGGCCAGGCGCACGCCGTAGCTCAGGCGTACCTGATCGAGCGGCCCTTCCTTGCCGGCGAACCAGCGCCGCTTGGGCAGGTACTGCGGCAGGATCGCGTCTTGCAGGCTGTCGATCGAAGGCGCTTCGAGCAGCTCTTCCATGCGTTTGCGCAGCACCAGCGTGGTCAGCTCCGGCAGGCCCTCGGTGGGCTCGACGTGCCAGCTGGGCATGCGATCGCGGCTGGCCAGCAAGAACCAGTAGAAGCCATACGGCGCCAGGGTCAGCAGGAACGGCAGTTGGCCAATCGGCGGGAAGGCGCTGCCGCCGAGCATCTCCACCGGCACCTTGTCGGCGTACTGGGACAGCTCAAGCTCTGCGGCCTGGGCTGCGCGGGAAACGTTGGCGACACACAAGATGATTTCGCTGTTGCCATCGGCGTCGGTGTACTCGCGAATATAGGCGAGGATGCGCCGGTTGCTCGGCGTGAGCATCTTCAACGTGCCACGGCCAAAGGCCTTCTGCTGGTTGCGCACCGCCAGCAGGCGGCGGTTCCAGTTGAGCAGCGAATGCGGGTCGTGCGACTGGGCTTCGACGTTGACCGTCTGGTAGCCGTACAGCGGGTCCATGATCGGCGGCAGCACCAGGCGCTGCGGGTCGGCGCGGGAGAAGCCGCCGTTGCGATCAGGCGACCACTGCATCGGCGTGCGCACACCGTCGCGGTCGCCCAGGTAGATGTTGTCGCCCATGCCCAGCTCATCGCCGTAGTACAGGGTTGGCGTGCCAGGCATCGACAGCAGCAGGCTGGTCAGCAGCTCGATGCGCCGCCGGTCGCGCTGCAGCAGCGGCGCCAGGCGCCGGCGGATGCCGAGATTGATCCGCGCGCGGCGGTCTTCGGCGTAGTAGTTCCACAGGTAGTCGCGCTCGCGGTCGGTGACCATCTCCAGGGTCAGCTCATCGTGGTTGCGCAAGAAGATCGCCCACTGGCAGTTGGCGGGGATCTCCGGGGTCTGGCGCAGGATGTCGGTGATCGGGAAGCGGTCTTCCATGGCCAACGCCATGTACATGCGCGGCATCAGCGGGAAGTGAAAGGCCATGTGGCACTCGTCGCCATCGCCCTCGCCAAAGTACGGCCGGGTGTCTTCAGGCCATTGGTTGGCCTCGGCCAGCAGCATGCGGTCGGGGTAGTTGGCGTCGATCTCGGCGCGAATGGCCTTGAGCACCACATGGGTCTCGGGCAGGTTTTCGTTGTTGGTGCCGTCGCGCTCGATCAGGTACGGAATGGCATCCAGGCGCAGGCCGTCGACGCCGATGTCGAGCCAATAGCGCATGACATCGATCACCGCCTTCATCACCTGCGGGTTGTCGAAGTTCAGATCCGGCTGGTGCGAATAGAAGCGGTGCCAGAAGTACTGGCCGGCGACCGGGTCCCAGGTCCAGTTGGATTTTTCGGTGTCGAGGAAGATGATCCGCGTGCCGTCGTATTTCTGGTCGTCGTCCGACCACACGTAGAAATCCCGTGCCTTGCTGCCGCGCTTGGCGTGGCGGGCCTTTTGAAACCAGGGGTGCTGGTCGGAGGTGTGGTTGATCACCAGCTCCGTGATTACCCGCAGGCCACGCTTGTGCGCCTCGGCGATGAAGCGCTTGGCGTCGGCCATGCTGCCGTAATCAGGGTGCACGGCTTTGTACTCGGCGATGTCATAGCCATCGTCGCGCCGTGGCGAGGGGTAGAACGGCAACAGCCACAGGGTGTTGACACCCAGTTCGGCGATGTAGTCGAGCTTGCTGATCAAACCTGCGAAATCACCGATGCCGTCGTTGTTGGAATCGAAGAACGACTTGATGTGCAGTTGATAGATCACCGCGTCCTTGTACCAGAGCGGATCGTCGATGAAGGCTGCTGGGCGGGAACGCTTGGCCATGTGCAACTCCTTGCTGTCCTAGACTATCTCGTGAGATGGGGTTGGCTGGATTGGGGCTGCAAAGCAGCCCCAAAACCTCAAGGTCATCCGGCTTTCTCGATCCGCCAGATACCAAACGGCTGATACCCAGGATCAATCCGCATCCACTGGGTCTTGCCATGCCAGGTCCAGCGATGCCCATTCATCAAATCTTCCCCCAGGGTGTCGGCATCGTCGTCCAACCCCAGCTCCCACAGCGGCAACTCGAAGCTCGCCTCCTGCACGTTGTGCGGATCGAGGCTGATGGCCACCAGAATGTAGTTGTCCCGCTCCGGCGTGCGCTTGGCGAAATACAGGATGTTGTCGTTCCAACAGTTGAAGAACGCCACCCCCAGATGGGTCTGCAAGGCCCGGTTCTGCCGGCGAATGCGATTGAGCTGGGCGATCTCGGCGACGATGTTGCCGGGGGCGGTGAAATCACGCGGACGGATCTCGTACTTCTCCGAATCGAGGTACTCCTCCTTGCCCGGAATGGCCGCGGCTTCGCACAGCTCAAAACCCGAATACATGCCCCACAGGCCCGAGCCCATGGTCGCCAGCGCTGCGCGAATGAGAAACCCGGCACGCCCGGAGGTCTGCAGGAAGAATGGGTTGATATCGGGGGTATTGACGAAGAAGTTCGGCCGGTAGCACTGGCTCCAGGGCGGCTGGTTGAGCTCTTCGAAATACTCGCGCAACTCCTGCTTGGTAGTGCGCCAGGTGAAATAGGTGTAGCTCTGCGCATAGCCGACCTTGCCCAGCCGCGCCATCATCGCAGGCTTGGTGAAGGCCTCGGCGAGGAAGATCACCTCCGGGTGCTGGCTGCGCACATTGGCGATCAGCCATTGCCAGAACGGCAGCGGTTTGGTGTGCGGGTTGTCGACGCGGAAAGTCTTCACGCCCTCCTCGACCCAGCCGACCACCACGTCACGCAGCGCCAGCCACAGCGAGGGCACCGCCTCGGCGGCATAGAAATCGACGTTGACGATGTCCTGGTATTTTTTCGGCGGGTTCTCTGCATAGCGGATGCTGCCGTCGGGACGCCAGCTGAACCAGCCGGGGTGCTCGATCAGCCAGGGGTGGTCTTGCGAGCACTGGATGGCGAAGTCCAGGGCGATCTCCAGGCCATGCTCAGCGGCAGCCGCCAGCAACCTGCGAAAGTCCTCGCGGGTGCCCAGCTCAGGGTGGATGGCATCATGGCCGCCTTCGGGGCTACCAATGGCATAAGGGCTGCCGGGATCGCTGGGTTCGGCTTGCAGGGCATTATTGCGGCCCTTGCGGTGCTTCTTGCCAATTGGATGGATGGGCGGGAAATACAACACGTCAAAGCCCATGTCGCGGATCATCGGCAGGCGCTGGTGGACATCATTGAAGCTGCCATGGCGCTCAGGGTCATCAGTGATCGAACGCGGGAACAGCTCGTACCAACTGGCGAACTGCGCTGCCGGTCGATCGACATCGAGGGGAAACTCAGCGCTGCGGGTCAGGTAGCTGCGGTGTTCGGCCTCGATCATCAGCCGCGCGGTCTCGGCGTCCAGCAGCAGGGCGACCTGCTCGTCCGCAGGCAGCTCAGACAAGCGCGATTGCAGCGCCACGATCGCCTCGCGTAGCGGCCCCTCGCTGCGCTCTGCACCCTTGCCCAGCAGCAACCTGCCCTCCTCCAGCTCAAGCTTGACCTCGACCCCGGCGTGGTACTTCTTTTCAAGGTCATGGCAGTAGGTGGCGAACGGATCGATCCAGGCCTCGATACTGAACAGGTGCAAGCCCAGCTGGACAGGTGTGAACTCGGCCAGCCACAGGTCGTTACCCGCCGCCTGCATCGGCACGCCGTGCCAGTGTCGACTGTTGGCCTCGCGCCAGTGCAGCAGCACCATCAACTGGTCATGGCCGTCGCTGTAGACCTTGCTGCTGACCTGCACCGGCTGGCCGCTGATGGCCTTGGCGGCGAAGGTGCCACCGTCGAGCACCGGGCTTGTGTTTTCGATCACCAAACGTGGCGCCAGCAGCGCCTGCGACAGGCTGATGGCCTGTTCGGGGTGGTCGTTGGCCATGGGTACGCTTTCGAAGGGCTCGCTGCGAGACATCGGACTGTGCTCCCTGTTGGCGATGGCGGTAAGGGTTCAGAGCCGTCGGACGCGGGAGGGGTTCAAAAAAATTGAGCGAATGGCGCAGGCCCGGATCAAAGCCTCTACACCCTCTGAACACCCCAGCGAGGACAGGCGATGAACATTCCCATTCCACCGGAAACTCCCGATCCGAACATCGACGACCCCAGCTTGCCGCCGCCGGTGCCCGAACAAGAGCCGAACGAGCTGCCGATCAAGCCGAACGAGCCGCCAACCGTGGGTGACCCGCCGAGCCAGGAGCCGCCGGTGAAAGCCAAAGGATAGACCAACAGCCTGATAATTCTGCCAGTAGCTGCAATCGCGCCAGGTTCCGATGATGGGTTCTCTCGAACAACAACAGGAGAACCCAGCATGGATGAGTTGCTCACCCGCGTGGAACGTGAACGCTGCCTGTTCGATGCGCTACAAGAAGCTGGCGTCGGCTACGCCACGCTTGGCACGCGATTGCGGGAGATCGACCCAAACAAGATCGACCGCGCCATGGAAAAGTTACAAGAGCAGTTCACGGTCGAATTCAAGCGTGAGCCCCGCACCACGATCTATACCTTGGTCACTGCCCTGAGCGCCGCCGCGAGTAAACCGCCTGGTACCTCACACCGCTAGCCCAATCCTCGCCCCACCAGACAGCCCCACTCCCACAGGCTCACCACAACCGCAAACCAGCGCAGGCCCCCTGTGGGAGCGGGCTTGCCCGCGAAAAAGCCAAGGCTTACCCGTCCCTAAGCCCTGCTCCCCAAGCAATAAAACCTACCTCACAGCACCTAGTAATTCTGCCAGGTGCGCCAGTTCCCTCCCAGGCGTAGCGTCTGCTCATCCACTCATGCACACAGCAGCGACTGTGCCTGCACCCCCTGCCCCTCTTCGTTTGCAAAGGATTCAGGCGATGAACGAACTCACCTCACCAGCCGCTGGCACCACCCCCGCCGAAAGAAATGATGCCGCCACGTACATGCGCCTGTTCCCGGACGACCAGACCCGCTGCGCACCCGGGGCGCTGATGGCCAACAATAGCCGGCTGGCCTATCTGGTGCATCTGAAGGAGTTGATCCAGGCATTCGAGGTGCGGGCGAAGATCAGCGCGCCGATCACCCTACTCAAGCGCCGCCCCGACCTGCTGGCGTTGACGCTCGACGACAAGAACAGCCGTAAAATCCTGCCCAAGGTGCGTCTGGCCCTCGGCCTGCTAGAGAGCCGTGCCAAAGAGGCCTTGACGGCCAAGCAAACGCTGCAGCCGATGGTAGCCAAGGGGCTGTATAACGCCAACGTGCCCTACCACGCTGCCTGGGAATCGATCAAGGCCACGCTGGCAGCCAAAAACATGCCGCTCTGGGACGTGTTGAGCAGCGCCCATGCAACCTACCCCAGCTTCACCTTCGACAACCTCACGCAGGCTGCCCAGCGCTCCGCCACGTCCCTGAGCAACGGCTTCGCGCCCCAACTGCAGGCAGTGCTGCTGAGCGAAAATGGCCAGGACAGCCTCGCACTGACGTCCGTCGATACCACACGGAAAATGGCCAAGGCTCTGGGGCTTACACGTCGCGAGTTGCGCCAGCTGTTGGCCGTCAATGCTGTCGGTGAGGGTAAAACCGCAGTGAACCGCAGCGCCCATGTCAGCTCGGCAGCCGTCCCATCGAGCGCGGTGCACGGCGCGGCATTCATCAACAATGGCGCGACGCCACTATCCCTCACCGAGCCGCAGCCAGCGCAGCCGTCGGCGAAGAAGACCGTGGTCATCACCGGCCTCACGAACGCGCACCTCGACCGCATGCAACGCATTCTGCGCGTGCAGCGTGCCCTGGGCCTGAACGCCGCGGAGTGCGATAGCCTGGTGATGGCCGCGCTGCGTGCCGAGGGCCAGCAGACCGACTATCACCTGACCGGCAACACCCTGCGCGCCCTGGGTATGTTCCGTCATCTACAGCAGAAATACCGGGTCACCCCCTGGCAATATGCCGCATTCCTCGATGCGATCTCGCCCTACGCCACTGACCGACAGGTGTCGTTCTACGACCAGTTGTTTGCTCCAGCCAACGGTGACGATGCCAATCCCGCAGCCCCCGTATTATGCCTCGACGACAGCGAGTTCGATCCCCTGGCCACCAGTGCTAGCGACGGGCTGACCATAAAACAGCTCTGCCTGGCACTGAACGTGGACAACGCTTTTTTGCGCGTCATCCTCGGCTGGGTCACCAGCGCCCAAGGGCTGGCCAAGCCAACGCGGTCATTGGCGGTGGTTTCGGCCTGCTACCGGATCGTTGCCCTGGCACGCCTGTTCGGCACCTCGACCCAGCAAGGGCTGTGCCTGCTCGAGCTATTGATGGAAGAGCAACCCGTCTACCGTCAGCAACTGGCCGGCAAACCGAGCCTGCTGGGGGAAGCCGGCAAGGCAGACATCGTCGACGTGATCGCCGGCGTGGCCCATGCCATGGAGTGGGTGCAGCAGCAGGGGCTGGATACCCAGCGATTGGCCAGGGTCCTGAGTCAACAGGCCCCGTACACTTCGAGGGCATGGGAAACTGTATTCAAACCCGGCCTTGCCCAAAGCCCCGACGCCCTGCACCTGGCACTGCGCACTGCGCTTGGCCTTAACGCCGACAATCTGGTGGAACCCCTGCTGCGTTGGGCCAAGGTCGACGCCAAGGCGTTTGCTGACAGGATCGAAGCCATTGCCCAGCAAAGTGCCCAAGGCGCCACACCGCTCAGCTGCTTCACGGCCAGCGACTATCTTCAGTGGTCCACGCTGCAGCGCCTGAGCGACCTGGTGAAGCTGTTCAAGCTCAGCGCCACCATGCTCCAGCAAGTCTCGCTGAACCCTGGCTGGTTCACCCTGGAGGGCAAGAAGAAGAACACCTGGCGCCCCCTCGACCTCACCACCGTCTATCAACTCAGTCGCTACAAGGCTCTGCTGGCCAGGCTTGCACAGGGCCATGGCGAGCCCGATGTCTTGCACTACCTGGCCGAGTTCGACACGCAGACCAACGGCCCACTGCAAGGCTCGCGGGTCGACAAGGCCTGGAGCGAACTCGAACGGCTGCTCGACCAACCCAGCGGCGCGCTCAGCGCCCTGGCAGGCATCGCGCCGCCCTCGACGTTGGGTGAGCTCGATCGGCTACTGCGCCTGCTGGAACAGGCGAACAAGCACCGCCTGGCGGTAGACACCCTGCTCGAACTGGGCGCACTTCCCAAGGCCAAGGAGTACGGGGCCTTCGAGCAAGCAGCCGTCGCCCTGCGCAAAGGCTGCTCCAACAAACAGCGCAAAGCGCTCGACGCACAACTGAGCCTGGCCTGGCGCGACGCGCTGATGCAATGGATGATCGTCAACTGGGCGCCCAAGGAAGCCGCGCGTAGCTGGATCAGCAGCCCGCAGACCCTGGCCGACTACCTGCTGATGGACCTTCAGGTGTCCCACGAACCACTAACCACCCGCACGCTCTCGGCCACCGCCAGCCTGCAGCGCTACCTGCATCAGATCCACTCGAACCTGGAAAACGGCTACCGCAACAGCAAGATCAGCGAAGAGGAGCGTGAGGAGTGGGAAACCTTCAGCAGCAGCTACGAACGCTGGAAGCTGCGCAAGGACGCGCATAACGAGCCGCAAAACTTCATCGACCCCACCCGTCGCCACCGCAAGACCACCGCGTTCAAGGATCTGGAAACCGCACTCGCCCAAGGCAAATGCACGGCGGATGACGTGCAGATTGCGATGCTGGGTTACCTCAGCAGCTTTGAGACAGTCAGCAATATCCAGCCGATTTCGGTTTATGCCGACGGTACTTCACCGTTGACCGATACCTACCATTTCATCGGCAAGACCAACGTGGAGCCTACCGAGTATTACTGGCGCACGCTGGATATGAAACAACTCGACAAGCAGCGCGCGCCCAGCATGCTGGCGTGGAGCGAGTGGGAAAAGATCACCTTGACGGTCAGCGGGCAGATGGCGGTGACACCACTGCCCAAAACGCTGGTTTACGTAAAAGGACAGGGAACGGCTGAGGAAGAAGCCGCGAAGAAGGAACAGTTCTTGGTCGATAACGCCACAGAGCAAAGCCTGCTTGCGAACGACTCGCGTGAGCATATCGATCTGGTCCGTCCGGTCGTTATTGCAGGCCGCCGCTATGCCGTGTGGGTGGAACGCGACACCACCGCGATCATAGGCGAAGACAGTAAACCCAGCCCCTACTATGCGTTACGGGTCTGTTTCAGCTACCAGCAGACCGACGGTATGTGGACCCCTGCCAATGAACTGATATGTCTGGATGGGCATGATGACCAGGGCGCATTCACGCCAATTGCCAAAAATGACACGCAAGCCAATGGTACATCGAGCAGCAATAATTACCTGAAAACCAAAGATTTCAAGCCTGGCCTGATGGTAATGGTGAATATTGAAGGTGATCGCCTGGATGACCCATGGCTAACCGTTCTATTGTTCGACGCCTCCCCAAGCGCCAAAAAAGATGCCACCTCTTTCATTGTAATGAAGGACCTATTGTTACTGGAAAATAGATCACTCGACATAGGCAACGAAGAAAAAACCATTCAAAGTAAATTGGCGACTAATTGGCTGAAACTGTTCGATGACCCAAGGACGGTGCAGCACCCGTACAAAGGCCCATCAATCGATCTGGAACCGAAGGCAGATACCAAGAAGCAACACACGTGGAGTAGGACTACGCCAGAGAGTAAGTTGGGGAAGAAATATGGTATTCAGCCTATTGGGAAAATAGATTTTACAGCGCAAATTTCAACCGATCAGAAACAAATCAAAATCTGGGCAGACCCGCAGAACATTTGGTTACCCAGAACACTATTTGCATTAAAGCCATTTATCGTAAACGAAAAGGGTTACGGAAATATCGCAACCATCGCAATCGAAGTCCGCGAGACAAATAACAACGAAGATTACGAACTTTTTGTAAGTGCCACTCACATATCAAAGGATGCGTACAAACTTATACGCCTATACCTCGAACTCCCATCCCAAAACGATCTATTAACAAAAGATAACATGCTATTCAAAGAACACTTTGCACAATAAAAGTTCAGCGTCACCATCAAAAAAAATGCCTTTGAAAAACTTAAAAACTCGAAGGAAATATACTGCCCCACAACCGCCTCCTATGGTGAAAATAGATCCGAGTGGCCCACCGCCCAGCTCACACCTATATCTATCCAACGACCCTCACAAGTTAAAACCAGATTAACCATCACACCACACAATGCATCCCATCCAACCTGGACCTTACCCAACCAAGACTCACAACAACTCGAAACTCCAGTTCTGAGCCAACTAAAAACGCTCGCCAGCGCAAAACTGCCCCTCTTCAACGCGTTAAAAAAAGCGCTATTGAAAACCCGCTACACCACGCTCTCTGAATACAACTCACAGCTCGGGATAACCGAGGGCACCAATGACCAGAGCCGCTTGGCCTATGGCGAAGCGATCACCATGGCTCGAACATCAAATAACAGCAAGGCGGCCGACGCCATCACCGCCTTTATCGACAAAGAAGCCGAAGAAATTAAGCTGGCAGACAGTACTTTGCCAGATGACCTGTTAAAAGCTGCTGTTCGGCTACGCCACTACCACCCTGAAAGCTGCCTCAGAATCCTGCTCTACCTCGACCCCGAGCACACCATGGTCTTCGAGGACGTGCTGCTGAAAGATGACCTTTCCCAAGTGCTATGCCAATACCCTTTCAACCGGGACATCACTGAGTACACGGTCAAGCTTGAAGCCTTCGATGAAGCGATAGACGATGAGCCGCTGGCCTCTGTCGAAGAGGTCTACACCTTGGTCAGTAAACAGGATGACGCTGTGCCTAGCGTGTTCATCAGACGTAACGACCAGCAGGCACTTTACCTTGATCTGGCTGAGGCCAATGAGA
>Ga0247819_10000650_pt1 | contig 19946 bp, 29 predicted proteins | sample 13C_Xylose_Day6_FD_193428 | JGI IMG/M metagenome (GOLD analysis project Ga0247819, IMG submission 193428) | Soil microbial communities from agricultural site in Penn Yan, New York, United States - 13C_Xylose_Day6 | ecosystem: Environmental > Terrestrial > Soil > Agricultural land | place: USA...
TGTTTGAAGAGATACGGTGAAGTGTCCGAGTGGCTTAAGGAGCACGCCTGGAAAGTGTGTATACAGGAAACTGTATCGAGAGTTCGAATCTCTCCTTCACCGCCAAATTTGTAGAACGCAAACCCCTGATTTTCCTAGAGAAAGTCGGGGGTTTGTGGTTTTTGGCGTCTGAAAAAAGGCTATATGGGACAGATATGGGACTGGCGCCCCTGTTCTGGTGCGCAATGTAGTGGGAAAAGGCGGATGGACTCAAACGCCAGCCCCTGCGCCAGAAAGCTGTTTTGGGCCGCGTGAACTAGGCTTTCCGCACCACTCATCAAGGACGACCGCCATGCTAGATAACTCAGACTGCAAGATTGCCGCTGCAGACGCTCTGACATTGCTCCTGCACAACCAACATGCCTTGGGTGCGGCAATAGAAGAGATCACTAAATGGCTTTCAGAGAATGGTGTAGAGACTGTTGCAGTTAACGCAGCAGAGGCTATGGAAACCTTGGACACCAATGCAAAAGCTGTTACAGCTGCGATTATGAGACTACGGCAGTCCTAGGGAATCGCCCCTGACTACTCAATTAATTTGCACCGTTCGACGGAATGCCACCCTATGGCTCCCGCGTAATCAAGTCATTAGGTACCTAAATGGGCCCGTATCGCATACTAGTTTCGCTGAGTTCGCTGAGTTCGCTGAGTTCGCTGAGTTCGCTGAGTTCGCTGAAGGCGCTTTTCTACTTCTTCAAAAAACTCACGTGGCCAAAGCCGCCCCTAAAAACCCAGAATATTGTAAGAAGTTGCCCGATGTATAAAACCGAATTTATGATGCGAGCGTCAGCCATCAGGAGGATGAAATATGGGTAAAAAGCGGGATCAGGGAAAGCGCACCGACCTTTCTATATCATTTGAACTAAATGGCCATAATGATGGAACCCTCAAGCTGAAGCAGGAAGGGGACCATTTCTATTTAATCGACGCAGAAGGAAAGACACTCACTGAGGTGAACGCAGAACGGACCGTGAGCCATGAGCGCGACACTGCGAAAAAAGGGCCAAAGGTTCGTACCAAAAATGGAGCAGCTGCCGGAGCGATTTCAATCGGCGGGCTCGCCGAACTAGCAAAACTAGATTATTTCTTCGCTATCGATACCAATAGCAAACCATTCAACGGGGTAAAGATATCGGTTGCGTGTTTCGTTGCACTTAAACTTAAGAGAGAGAACGAAGGCTATAGGCTGATTCCGGCAGGCCCAGCCCAGCTGCTAGAAATATATGATTGTAACGACAACCCTGAACTCGCCGCTATTTTAGAAATTGCGATTCAGGAATTAGAGTCTCAGCAACAGTACAACGCAGATCATAAATTCAGAGTTGGCATCATCACTGACACAGAGCTAGGGCTTCACAACGCCATCAATAGTCGTTCAGCCCCTGTTTATAAAACCCAGTTTTTGCCCGAAGGCTTCTCACTGATGTATGCCAGTTCCGACACGGGAAATGAGCTGCCGAATACACTGATAAAAGCTTGCGACAAAGCTGCTACTGATCACATCAATCGACGTTCAAAACACGGTTTTCCACCTTCCGAATTAAGGCTCAAAAGCGATTCGCAAATTTCGTGTTGCTATTTTAGAACTGACTTAGCAATAGGCGACACCCTAGTTCCATTTTTGACCATTAGCGAAGATACGCGAGCCACGATAACTTTCGAGGGTGACGATGGAAGAATCGAGATTCACGAGGTGGATCTCTCTTGATCAAAATCCCCGGATACTTCCGGGGATTTTACTTTCGACCCCTTACGTCGCAGACGACAGGAAGGCGGGCCGTTTTCAACCTGTCATGAAGGGCTGCTTTGGGTTGTGGATTGCGGCCTTTGACGACAGGTAGATAAAACGCCTATTGGTCGGACCGGGAAAGCGCTACCTCTAACCGGACCCACTTTCCCCAGAAAGGAACCCCCGCCCGGGCGACTACACTCTCCGGCTCAACCCACAAGGAGCAAGACCGATGCATATGAGTGAAGCGGCGGTATTGAAGGAAGTGAAGGGCGTTTTAGAAGCCAACAAGTTGCTGGAAGAGGGCTGGCGATTGTTGGCCGTGACCGTCAAGACTAGCCCGGAGGATGAGTTCCAACACACGTACTACGTATTGGGCAAGCCGGCTGAGCCGAAACCTAAGGTGCCGTTTGAAAAAATGATCTAAGCCAATATAAGCCGGGTTACGAATAGCGCCGCTTATGTTCAACAGGCCCCCACACCTTGCCCTGGTGTGGGGGCCTTTTTTTGTTGCCACGAAAACCAGGCCCCCCTGGACTGGTATACCAATCTAGGGGGTTCTGGTTTGCTAAAGCTTTAAAGCGAGCTGCAGCATCCCCACGACATCCGGTCCGTCCTCATTGATCCACGTCCCATAATGTTGGCGGATCATGTTCCCGTTGGTATGCCCCATTTGCTCGGCGATCCAATCAATTGAGGCAATGCCCGTGGTCAGCAACTGACTGGCATAAGTGTGACGGCATTGGCCAGGCCCTCGATAACGAACCCCGGCCGCGAGCAAGTGAGCCTTGAAGAACCTATCTCGGACCACGAAGTCGTTGACATGCGGCAGGCCGCTTTTCGTATTCAGGAAGACGAAGTGCAGTTTGTGCTGCCGCACCGTCTTGTTGTCTCGCTCCACGATATCAACGGTTTCCGCTTTCCTTTTCCGGTTCAGCGCATTGATCTTTTGCAGTGCATCCCAGGCGGGTGCCAGTAGGCGAACCTTGCGCGTCGATCGACGGGTTTTCGTCACCCGGTAAGCCCCGCGCACCTTGGACCTGCGGAAGGTCACCGTGCCTTGTTCCAGGTCGACATCTTCCCAGGCCAAGGCGATGGTCTCGGATACCCGGGGCCCCGCCCATATCATGAACTGCACCATCAACAGCTCTTGCGTGCGGCTGGTCGGGGTATCGAGGATCTGTTTGATTTCTGCCCGGGTGAACGGATCCGGCGCCTCGGGATCTGGCAGGCGGACCATCAAGCCTTCGGTTGGGTCATGCGCAACTTTCATCCGGGTGCGGTACAACCTGAACACCTGTCGCACGTTGCTGATGATGTCGCGGATGGTTTTGTTTTTGAGTGTTTTAGACAGGGTGCCCTGGATCCACTCCTGTAGATCCAGGTGATCGATCTTGTTGATCTGCACCTTGCCCCAGCGCGGCCGCACATGGACCTCTGCCTTGTTGGCGTAGCCCCGATAGCTCGACGCGGCGACGCTGTTGGCCTTGATCTTAACCACAGGTCCAGGTAATGGCCGAAGGTGTTTTCGACCAGCTTGGCCGAGTTGGGGAAATGCCGTGAGTAATCAAAGGTGCCGGTCTGGATCTCGTATTCGATGATGTCGACCAGGCGCCGTGCCTGGGCCACGATGGCTGGTGTGTTGCCGCCCGGGATTGCTTCCCGGCATTTTTCCCCATTGTGTTGAAAATAGATTCTCACGGAATTACCGCGAGCTTCGACCCCACTCATGTAAACCCCTAACGCTGTGCTTGTGTATCGACAGTCTGACGATCGGAAACAAAAAGGCCCGTTTCCGGGCCAAGTATCTGGAAGTGCAACTTCTGGTGGACGCGGCTATGGCTTGGGTTTGTGGTTGCGCAGGTGGGCATTCTGCAGCTGGCGCCGCCGGCTGCAATTCAGATGGTTGCCCTGGGCACGCCACTTGCCGCACTGGTCGCAGACGCTGGTGTAATCAATGTTCCAGGGAAAGCGCCGTACTGGTGTTACTGCAGAGTCATTAAACATTGCGCGATTCAACCCGGGTTGCGGGGTTGGCGAGCAGTTGGGTCACCACGGCGGCATCCGTTTCGCTCAGTTCACCCAGGGTGCTGGCCATCTGGCTGAGGCTTTCGAGGCGCGTTCGTGATTCCGGGGTTTTGTGCACCAGGTAGCCAATGACGGCCGCGCCGATGATCGCGGTGGCCACTAGGTGCCGCGCCGGTGTGTTAGCCTTCGTGCCGCTGCTGCTTTGGTCCTGTGATTGCATGGTATAGCCCTCGGTGGTGGTTAGGTGTCGGGGAGGTGCAACTCCTCGGCACTGCTTCTTTTACGGTCAGTCCTTACGGGCCAGGTGGATCACCAGGCCGTCAAAATCCGGCTCGTGTTCAACACATGATTGCCATTCCAGAACCCTCAAAATCTGTTGCCCGCTGCAGTCGTCCACCAGGATTTCGCGCTGGCCACCAGCTGCCCGGACTTCCAGGATCTCCAGCAAGCCATCCTCTCCATAAGCACCTGCCTGGATGATCGGCGCGCTTTGTCCTGTGAAGTCCAAACGGTCCTGCACTGATTGGAGCTTGCTTGTTTTGCCGTCGCCGGCATTGCCCATAAACACTTGGATCTGCATCGGTCTTGCTCTCCTTTACGCTTTGAATGTCCAGCACTTCACTGTCGTCGGCCGGGGTTGTGAACAGGGGTTGCGGTTGTTGAACGCGGCGCGTACGGCGCTGTGCACGGCCTTGTTGCTATCCAGGAACTTGCGGGAACGGGACTCTTTGAGCAGATCGCGCAACGTGGCCACGTCGACCAGCTTCTGTTTGTGTTCGGCGGCGCGCTCGCAGAATTCGTTGAGATTGATGGCGATCACGGTCGGATCACTGCTGTGGTCAACCACCGGATCCTCACTCAAGGATTCGAGGTAGTCGTAGACCTCCCAAAACTCGGCTACGGCCGCGTGGTCGGAACTGATCGATGCTTGGCGCTCGATGGCCATTCGCACAATCTGACGCTGGGTGGCGGCGACTTGGGGATCACTCAATTTCAGGACCAAGCGAAGGCCGTCCAGCAGCGAAAGCAGTTGAGCGTGGTTCTTGCTGATGCGCTCGACACGGATGTAGCCGCGAAGGTCATAGCCGCAACTGCTGCAGTTGCCTTGATCGCTGATATAGGCCGTGCCGCAGGCAAAGCAATGGGTGTGCAGGCGGCGCAGCTTCGCTTCGTGTTCAGGCATCCGCTGGGCGAACAGATCGAGCACCGCGGATTCTTTACCCACTGCCCGCAACAGGAAATGGCTGAGGGTGCCGCCCTCCAGTGCGTTCAACTGATCCGCTGCAGCACGGCTCTCCGGCGTGACGGTCGGGCGCACAAAATGCAGTTTTACGATGCGCGTCATGATCGCTTCGTGGGCGACTACGGCCGCGTTCTGGCTGATAGCGATCGTTCCCCTGAATGGAGGCTCGTACGTCTCGTTGCCGGCTGTCTTGACGCCCTTTGTAGCCAGAGTGCCGCCGCCGTAGAAGTCTTTCAGCTCATCCCATTCAAAGGTTTTAGCGTGTGCTCGATCATCGCCGTGGCGATCGGCTTCCAGAAACACGACCGGCATGCCGGAGACCTGGCCCATCAGGCGAGAACGCCCGGCTTTGGTGGATTTCATCGGGTCGTAGCCTTCATAGCCTTCGCGCCCGAGTAGTTTCCACAGCAGGTTAAGCAGGGTGGTTTTGCCAGCGCCGGCTTCACCGGTGGCTTCCAGGAAAGGAAATGACTGGTAGCGAGCCCGGATCTGCTCACAGAACAGCGAGCCGAAAAAGAACACCAAGGCAACGAAGCCTTGGGCGCCGAAGCAGGTCCACAGCAACTGCACCCACTTCTCGTCAAAGCCCTTTGCTTCGCGTTGCAGCTTGATGGGCACGCCTTTCTGCAGGGTTTTCAGGCGCAGCTTGCCGAACTCGAAATAGTCTTCGCTATTGACCTTGTAGGTGGTCCCATCCTTGATCGCGATATCGCCGTAGACGTAGCAGGCGTACTCCTTGCTGTAGCCCACGTAGTCGATCGTCGAAACGGTTTTGATGCCGAACAGCTGGTCTTTCATGAGCTTGTCGAGCTGCTGGCCACTGCCCGTAAACATTGCACCTGCCGCCATGCCGAGCAGCCGCTTTTTAAATTCACTCGCGGCCGATAGTTGGCCACTGGTGAAGGTGTTTTTCACACTTTCTGAGTCGTGGGGGAAGTCCACGCGTAGGTAGTACCAGGACTCGTCCGTTACCTCGTTGCGCTGGAAGTACAGGGCTTGTGGATAGCAGTTGGCGATCTCGACGACGCTGCCGGACTGCTGCAGCGCTTTTTCGCGCTGTTGCGCCTGATTGAGCAACTGGTCGTCGTGGTTTTCGCTGTCCTCGATGTCGGACATGGCCCGGTTGAATTTCTCCATGTCCAACTTGAACCAATACAGGCGGCTCCCAAAGCCCAGGTGAAATTCCCCACGCTTGTTCCAGTCGTACATGAGCAGGGCTTTTTCCGCAGCGCTCTCTGCCAGCAGCAAGGCTCCCTGGTGGCGGGCTTGTTTGAGGTCGGTAGCGATCTGTTCGGCACGCTTGGTGTCGTCCTGAATGAAGCTCCAGCGCTGATGGAGATCGTTCCAATCAGCCTTACGGCCATCGCGTTGCGGGATCTGCGCTGACTCGCAGACGAAGCCCAGGGCACGGGCTTCGCGTACCCAGCGTCGGGTGTACGCGTTGGCGCTCGGCTCGTTATCAAGTGCCCATACCAACTTGGGCAGCTTCCCTCCCTCGCGGGTCTTAACCAATGCCTTGAGCGAGTCCCCAGGAAACGCGTTGGACGACATGGCTGATACGGCCGCGATGTCGTTGTGCACTAGGGCGATGGCATCGAAGATCCCTTCAACGATCCAGATTTCCTTGGCTTCAAGAAGGTCGACGCAAGGCGGGCACCACCAGACGCCGCGATAACTGTCCTTGGATTTGAAGCGGGCCTTCATCTTGCCGAAACGGTGTGGCTGATCGATCAGCCGTTCCCACCAGCCGCCTTTTTCCAGGGTAAAGCGCACAGTGGCGCTGCCGGCGTTGTGTTCTGGGGAGTAGAAACTTTCCTGAGTGAACCAACCCTGGATCAGCTCAAACCGAAAGCCCCGGGCGAACTCTAGGTAGGCACGCGCCGTGGCATTGGGGTGCTGGTCTGTAGCCGGCGCACGCTTGCTCCAGTCTTCAAACAGATCGTCGTACAGCTCTTTCACGTGCAGGGTGTGGCCACATTTTTCAGGGCGACCACAGATCACCATCCATGGTGTATCGAACCGGGAATACAGCTCTTTCTTCTTGCACTTGGGGCAGGTGCCGCCGCGCATGTAGTCGGTGCCCGTGCGGTGCTTGAGCCCGAAGTCGGACTGGAGGCGTTGCAACACGTCGTGGCGAAGATCTTCTTTCATGGGGTTACTTCACTGCTTTGAGGCTGTGGGACAGGGCTGCCATAAGGCGTTTTTGCGCAGCCATCACCGGAACGTGGGCGAGAATTGCGCCGTGGCGCAGACCGTCCGCAATAAGGCGGAACTGATCGGCATACCAGTGTTCGTTGAGGCTCAAGCGATACTGTTCACGCAGGTTGGCCAGCAACGCTTCGGCCTCTGCGGGGGGCAGTTGAGTGGTGACAATTACGGCGTTTGCCATCGTTAAACCTCGATTTCGGGCGCAGCTCACCCAAACCCACGGAGGTGGGACAGGCGGGTTTATTGGTTGGGACTTACGGTGCGGCTATGCGGAAACGACCGTTGTCCGGTGCGTTGAGAATGCGTTCGTAGATCAAGCTGACGGGGACGGCCCACGCGTTACCGGTGGCCGGGTCGATGATGACGGTATGTGTCGACGTGCTGCTGACGATGTCCAGGCGCTGCCGATCGCGGACGGCGGACATATCGCTGCAGGCCAAATGCACTAGTTTTTCAGCAGTCTGTGTCAGCACGTCATAGTCGCTAACCAGGTGCTGAACGGCGCGGTCGAACAACTGTTGATCGTCGCCCAGGTGTTCGCAGTGGTGGCGCTCCAGGAACACAAGCGCGGCGGCTTTAAGCACGTCTTGATACTCCGGTACTGCAAGTAACTGAGTCATTTTGATTTCCCTACTTTCGACGCGTGCAGTTGGATGACCGCCAGAACCTCTGCGTGCCTGGCTGCCAGATGCAGGGTGTCCGCATGAAGGATCGCTTCAGCCTCGGCGTCGTTGATGATTCCGTCGTTCAAGGCCTCGGCAATGAGGTGGTCGACGGTGCCCTTCTTGGCGGCAGCCTGGACGCATCGGGCGTACATCTCGACATTGTCCAGCGAGTCAGGCTCGGCTACGGGAACAAACATGCCGCCGTACATCGCCGCGATGTATTCGGGTAAAAAAGTCGTACCTGCTTCGTGCTCGAGCTGATAGATCTGTGCGTCTGTCAGTGGACGGCTGTTGTTGTTCTCATAGGCGTGGTTATCGAACTTCTTGAGTGACAGACCGATTCGAGCTGCCGCACATTCGCGTCCGCCGGGGTAGGCGCAGATGATTGCGCTGACTACTTGGCGCCGAGTCTTTAGAACTGAGCTTTTCATGTTCTGCTTTTCCCTGTGGCTCGGTGCGATTACTGTTCGATCACGCCGTCTTTGATACCGAGTAACACGGCGGCGCGATGTGCCTCCCCACGGCGACCTTTGATCCGACCGTTCAAAAGGTCGCTGACTAAATTTTTGTTCAAGCCATGCTTTCGGCTGAACTCCGCAATGCTGATCCCTCTGCGATTCAGAGCCTCTCGGGCTTGCTCCGGCGTAACTGTGGCGGGCATAGTGCGCACTCTGTTCAGTTGTGTTTGTTTACGTTTGTCTGTGGTGATTCTTGGTCAAAAAATTGATCAAGTCAATGGTGGTGAATAAAAAAATGCTCATATCGGATCGAGTAGGTGAACGCCTAAGGGAAGAGCGCGATCGCTTAGGGCTGACTCAGGCAGAGTTCGGAGTACTTCTTGGGGTTAGTCGCGGGACGCAAAAGAACTATGAGCTGGGTGCGAATTCACTCGACCTCCGCTATGTGTCTGCTCTTGAAGAGCATGGTGTCGACGCGGCTTATGTGCTCACCGGACGGCGCGCCACGCCGCTTGGACAGCTGTTTACCGCTGTCGAGGAGGAATTGATTGATCAGTTCCGAAGTATCTCGGCAGAAGACCAAAAAGCTATCCGCCGCTTTCTCAAGGCCATGGCCGATGACGCCGCTCGACCTCAGACTTAACCCGTAACAAAGCATGTACGACATTCGTCGCCCCCTCGTTCTAAAGCCAGTTTCCGCCCCGATAACGTCGATTCAGCAATGCACTTTATGGAGTAGTAAGCATGTTGGATCGCACGAACAACGAACGCGTCTGCGTTGGAATCCCGGAATTTGAATGGCTTGGCCTGACTCAGATTGAACGTCGTCTTATCCGGCTGTATCGCTTGTTGAGTGAGCAGGAGCAACTTCAACTGCGACGCCTATCAGAGGTGCTAGCCGCCAACCCAGAAGAGCCAGACAGCAGTAGATAACCCCTTTCATGTAACCGGTCGCCGACAATTCCGAGTCGGCGATTTGCGCCTCACGCCACCGCCTGTGATCCCAGCTGCTCGAACAGCTCCCGCTGTTTCGCCCTGGGCATGTCCCGCAAATGGTCGAACAACATCCTTTCGAATGACTGAGCCGATGGGCTCAATGTGTGCGAAAACGTCAGATTCGCGACCCAGGTGTGCCCGCACTTTGCGTCCAGGCACTGGCAGTACAGCTTCGCGAACTCCGTGGATAGCTTCTCTCGTGAAGCGATCCGTCCTCTGTGTCCGCATTTGCATTCAACTCGCATTGTGTCCCTCCCCAGGGCAGCCAATCGCCACTAGTTTGCCACAATATGTAGTGGCAATCTCTTAGCTACGCGCTTGATGTAGTGGAATCAACTGCTTCTTTCGGGTCTGTCCAGCTAATATTCCTGTCATTGCGCAACGTGTCGTTGATCTGGTTAAACAGCTGGCAGATCGGCCGGATCTCGTTGCTGGTGTAGACCCGATCGATCTTCTCGATATCACCAAAGCCGGCGCTGTTTTCCGGGATGATGCCGGCCAGCGCAGGGTTCATTCGCCAGGCGGCGATCACGTCGTTGCGGGTGATGTTTTTGACCTTCTCCAGCTCGTCCTTGGCCTGAAAATCCCCCACCGGAATGATCTGAATGGCGTTCTCCTTGCCGTTGGGAATGTTGACGAACATCGAGCGGAAGTTGCCCACGCCCTTGCTGGCACTGATCTGGGCGCGCAGGTTTTCTTCGTCCTCTTCGGTCAGGTCCGGGTCGTTGGTGTAGAAGATGTAACCGGCGTGCGCGCCGTTGCTGTAGTAGCGCCGGCGGAACAGAGTCGCGGCTTCGTTGAGCAGCAGCGCCTGCAGGCCGCCCAGGTAATCCGGAATGCCGTAAATGGTCTGCTCGACGTCGTAATCCATGACGTGCTCGATCTCGTCCTGGTCGAAGTCCATGAACTTGTTGTCCGGCAGCAGCATCCGGAAACCGCCATCCACTTTCACCCGCATGTTGATCGCCGGCAGGTGCTGCAGCTCCAGCACCTGGCCGAAAGCATTGGTATCGCGATAGAAGAACGCATCGCCGAACACCATGTAATCCAGACCTGCGCAGCCCATGGTCCGGGCACTGCAGCCGGCCGAGGGGATGAACTCACGCAGCAATAGGTTGCGCTTGAACTTCGGAATGGCGCCGTGGTGCGCGTTGGCGCGCAGCAGCTTGGCCAGGCCGGTGCGTGATACCGGCGGCTTGTAGATATCCCCGTCGTCGCTGGGGAACACCCCCACGTACTCGCCGATGTTCCCCGACAACACCTGCTCGGGCTCGCCGAAGGTGAATGCCCGCATGGGCTGAGGCTGTCGCACCTGCTGGTTGACCTGGCGTTTTTTGTGTCGAGGATTGGGCATTGTTTCCACTCGTGACGTAGCGGCTGCGTCGCCGCTTGTTGGTGTTCAAGGGTTCGTTGGCCAGGGCGTGCATGACCGCCCAGGCGATGTCGGCGTGGCCGGTAGCATCGGTGCGTGAAGCGCTGTAGGTGACCTGGCCGCTGTTGGTGGTGCCGCGCTTGATGGTCAGGAATGCCTGGGCGATATCGGTCCAGCCGGCTTCCCACTCGATACGGCTACCCGAAATCGTGTCCTGGGCCTTGAGCACCAGGGCGTTTTTGGCTTCCAGGCTGTAGTGGATCGGCGTGGCTTTCGCGTAGAAATCGCGCACCAGGTCGAACACGCCGTAACCCACGCCGGTGACATCGATGCCGATGTGCTGGACGTTGAAACGCTCGGTGAGCTTCTTGACCTGGGCGGCCTGGTAGGTGAACGAGTGCCCCCGCCAGCTGTGTTTCTCCAGGATGCGGAACTTCGCCCCGGGTTCGAGTGGTGGCGCGATGACCACGCAGGTGGCATCGTCGCGGGTGCGGCTCGGGTCGTAGCCCAGCCAGACCGGACTGTTGCCAAATGGCCGATCGTCGTCGGGCTTGTAGTCCTCCCACAGCGACAGGTCGGAGTAGCAGCGCTCCAGGTCCTTGAGGCTGAACGCGCTCTGTGTGCTGTCAATGAACTTGCAGTAGAACAGCTGCTGGAATTTGTCCTCGTCGTACTCCAGCTGCAGCTGCTCGAGGTCGAACAGATCGCAGCCCCCATCGATCGCGTCCTGAATGGTGATGGTCTTGCGCCACTGACCATCCGGACACAGCGCGCCCTGGGTGTACGCCGCTTCCACCGGCCAGGTACCGCCGGCCTTTTTCCCGCGCTTGCTGTTGCGAAACTCTTCGCCGGACCAGAACGGATAAGCCTGGTGCGACACCGCGCTGGGCGTCGAAAAGTAGGTTTTGCGCCACTTCTTGTGGGTGCCCATGGCGCTGGCCACGGTGCTCAGTTTCTCGAAGTCGCGGATCCAGAAATATTCGTCGACGTAGACGTGCCCGTGGTAGCCCTGGGCGGTGCTGCTGTTGGTGCTGAGGAAGCGCAGCTCGGCGCCGTTGCTCAGGGTGATGGGGTTGCCGGTCAGCTCAATGCCGAACCACTGCTGGGCGAACTGGATGATGTAGCTGCGGAAGATCTCCGACTGCGATCGGCTGGCGGACAGGAACACCTGGTTGTCGCCGGTCAGCACCGCGTCCATAAACGCTTCGCCGGCGAAGTAGTAAGTCAGACCCACCTGGCGGCTTTTCAGGATATTCCGGATCCGGCATGTCAGCGGGTTTTGCTTGGCCGCGAACAGCTCCTGCTGATAGCGGTACATCTTGCTGATGAACTTATCCAGGAAGTCGACTTCGGTCAGGCCGCTGATGTCGTTCTTGGCCTTCTTTTCCTTTTTCTTGCCGCCACTGTCGCCCCGGCTTTGGCGATCGCCACGTGAGCGTTGACGCGGCTCCGAGGGCTCGCCCTGGTCGTCGCCAAAAGTTGCCGCCGCCGGTGCCGGCTTGGCCGCTTGCTTCAGCAGTCGTTCGCGCACGGCGGTCAGCCGGTCCAGCTCGTTCAAATCGTCCTTGGACAGGCTGCCGACTTTGTCCAGGAGCAGGGTGATACGCCGACCGACAGCGGTCAGCGGTTCTTCGTCCGACAGCATGTCTTCCCAGCCGCCTTGGCGGATCCAGTAATAGACGATCCGGATGTTGGGCAGGTTGAGTTGCGCCTGAATTTCCTTGGCCTTACAGCGGCGCAGAAATAGACGTTTGGCGGCTTCTTTTACTTCGGTCGAGTAGTACATGGGCCGCAGTCTATGCGGCGAAAACGCTGGAAACGCGGGGTTAAATTCTGCGTTTCACCTAGATCGGGAATCTAGGAGAAACGCGCAATTGAACCGTTTGTTAGAGGGCGTTTGGCTCCCTATCTTGGCGGCTCAAACCACCGATTGAGCGCAGTTATCGCCCATGCCCCGTTCCCTTGTTTCGTTCTGGAAACGTGTCGCCACCAGCGGCACCACCGCCGATGGTCGCGAGATCCTTCCCCAGGAACTGCGCGATATCGCCGAGACCTACAAGCCGTCCAAATACACGGCTGTGATCTGGTGCGACCACGAACGCTGGAGTGGTTCACACGGCACCGTTTATTCGGTGCGCCTGGTGGAAGAAGGCGAGGACTTGGAAGAAGGGCAAATTGCTCTTGAAGCCCAGCTCAAGCCCAACGACCGGTTGCTGTACCTGAATGATCAGGGTCAGAAGCTGTTCACCAGCATCGAGATCACCCCGAACTTCGCCGGCAGTGGCAAAGCCTACTTGACCGGCCTGGCAGTCACTGACGAGCCGGCCAGCCTGGGCACACAGGAACTCTACTTTTCCAGAAAAACCAACCATACCGCGTATTACGCCGCCTCGGTTGAATTGGGCTCCCTGCGTGACACCCAGCCACAAGGCGAACTGCAGAAGCTGCTCACCGCGTTTACGGGGTTGTTCAAGCGCTTCGGCATCGAAGAAATCCCCGCAAACCCGCAATCCCCCACAGAGAGCAAACCCCCAATGGATGAAGCTACAGCCAAGGCTATTCAGGCCCTGATTGAACAGCAGTTGATCGTGACTGCTGGTCTGCAGGCCCTGGTCGACGGTTTCGCTGAAGTTGTACCCGAGATCGAGCAGGAGCCTGTCGACGACGTGCAAAGTGCTGTCGACGTGATCATTGCCACCGCTGAGGAAGAAAAGAACCTCAGCCGCAATTCCGGCAACAAGGCTGTTCTGGCTAGTCTGGAGAAACTGCAAAAGCAGTTCACCGCACTTCAGAACACCCCAACCGGTCGCCAGTTGCCACGCAATCCTGGCCCTGTGACCACTACCAAAAAGCGGGTGCTCTGACATGGGCCAGCCATTGAGCGCCAAGGGCGCCAAGCAATACGCCGATCTGCAAGAAGCGATCGCTGAAACGTATGGCGTGGAACGCGCCAACAAAACCTTCAGTGTTGAACCGTCGATCGCTCAGGAGCTGAACGACTCGATCACCGCCAAGGCCGACTTCCTGGAACGCATCAACGTTGTTCCGGTCAGCGAGATCAAGGGTGAAAAGGTGTTTATCGGTGTCAACGGCCCAGTTACCGGCCGTACCAACACCAAGACCACCGATCGTGAAGCCAAGGATGCTTCGGCGCTGGAAAACACCACCTACGAACTGAGCGACACTCAGTCCGACGTAGGTCTGCCATACGCGAAGATCGACGCCTGGGCGAAGTTTCCCGACTTCCAGGATCGCTACTCCGGAGCTGTGCAGAAGCGAATCGCCCAGGATCGTATCGTGATCGGCTTCCACGGCACTCATGCGGCAACTCAAACCGATCTGGCTGCAAATCCCAAGCTGCAGGACGTGAACAAGGGCTGGCTGCAGCAACTGCGTGAACAGGCACCGCAGCAGGTGCTCAAAGAGGGCGCCACCGCTGGCAAGGTCAAGCTGGGCGCCGGCGGCGACTATGCCAACCTTGATGCTCTGGTGCATGACACCAAGCAGATGGTCGACGAGATCCTGCGCGAAGACGGCGACCTGGTGGCGATCATCGGTTCCGACCTGTTGGCGGCTGACAAGGCCAAGCTGTACACCAAACAGGGCGACACCCCTACCGAAAAAGAGCGCATTGAAAACCTGCAGGTCATCGCAACCTATGGCGGCCTGCCTTCGTTCAGTGTTCCGAACTTTCCGGTCAACGCCGTGTTGATCACCAGCTGGGACAACCTGTCGATCTACTTCCAGGACTCCAGCTGGCGCAAGCAAGCGGTCGACAATCCGAAACGTTCCCGCGTCGAGGACTACAACAGCCGCAACGAAGGTTACGTGATCGAGCAGTTGGAAAAGATCGCGCTGACCGAGAACGTGGAGCTGGTGGCGTGAGTCTGGCCCTGGCGCACAAGCGCCGCACCCTGGCCTTGGGTGTAGTCGCTGTAGCTGCAGGTATTTCGAGTGCAGCCATGGCGTACACCCCGGCCGACGCCTTGAGCAGCCCGGCGAATGCTCGCAAGCATCTGCTGCTGCAGGAAGCGGCGTTGGACTTGGACCTGGCACGAATCAGTGCCATCAACGGTCTGGCCGGACGCCAGGCACTCAAGCGGGAAGAGCTGCTGCCCAAGTACCAGGACTACGTCCAGCGCTACTGCGAATCGGGGCTGAATTTCCCGAATCGCGTTGCTGTGCAGGTCATGGTTTGGCTGTTCGACACCGCCCAATTCGATGATGCCTTGGAGCTGGCGGACTTCCTGATGGAACAGGGCCAGCAGATGCCGGAGCGCTTCAAGCGCCGGGATATCCAGACCTTTGTTGCTGACGCCGTGTGTGAGTGGGCATACACCGAATACACCGCCCAGCGCAGCCCTGAACCGTACCTGTCCGACCTGCTGCCACGTGTTGACGGCGAATGGCAACTGACGGAGCAGATCCCGAGCAAGTATCACAAGTTGATCGGCATGCGCGCCATGGAAGCGAAGCAATGGGACGTTGCGCTCAAGCATTTGGAGCGCTCGACCGAGCTGTATGCACAGGCCGGTAACAACACTCGCATCAAAGAGGTCCGCAGAGCCTTGGAAAAACAAGCGGCCGCTACCCCGGCCACCGAATAACCGACTACCCCCCCCCAGCGGGGACCTGTGGAAGTGAGCCGCCCATTTATGGACCGTCCCACTGAAAACAGGCTCCCCGCCCTATTTGAGTGGCCAGCAATGAGCTTTTCCGGGAAACCCACCACCTTTGTGGAACAGGCGATCGAGAACGACGGCTTTTGGCCGAACCTCTCCGTGGCTGAGTTTCAGAAGGGTTACCGCCTGCCGGCGGAGTACCTGGTAGACATGCTGGTCACTGATTTGGCCACGGCCATGACCGAGGTCAACCGCGACCTGGCGGAGTTAAAAGCGCGCTGGCAAGGCGTTGGAGTGTCAAACGTTGAGTCTGCAGACACCACCGTCCTGCCGGAGCGCACCTTTCAAGCTGCGACATACAAACGCGCGGTGTACTGCCGGGCCAAGGCCAGCTTGCTGACTCAATTCGCCACGGTAACCCGTCGTGAGAGTGCGGAAAACACTGGCAAGGAACTGCCGGAGCGTGGCGAATCCTTCCTGCAGTTCAGCCAGCAAGCCGTCCGGTCGCTGCAGGGCCGTGGTCGCATCACGGCGGCACTGCTATGACCAAGCTCAAAGCGCTGACCGCGTACCTGATCGAACGCCAACTGGTGGCGCCCGAGCAGCTCGACAGCTGGACCGACCAGGTCAACCTGGAGTTGATCTGGAAGCCGGGTGAGCAGGGCATGCACATGGGCGATATGAACTACACCTCGACCATTGTGCTCGAGCGCTTCGCCGATCACCCGGGCCGTCTGATGGCCCTGGTCGGCAGCTGGCTGGAAACCAATGACGACGACCGCGACGACCTGCAGCCGGCGCAATTCGACATCACCATGCTCGACGACGATCTGGCTGACGTCGACATCAAGCTGGAATTCACCGAGCCCCAGTATCTGGCTGAAGATCCGGACGGCGAGATCATCGCCTACGGAAAGACCTGGTCGTTCGTCCCGTTCGATTTGTGGGTGGCAGAGCGCGGCGAGGTGATTGGCGATGGCGCGTAGCACCTTCGAACTCGACGTGCGCGGTTACCTGGGCGTCCAGGAACAACTGGCACTGCTGAGCCTACCGCCACAGTTGCGCCGCCGTCTGCTCAACAACGTCACCAAGCGCGTGCGCAGCATGAGCCGCCAGCGGATCCGCAGCCAGCAGAACGTCGACGGCACGCCGTTCGCACCGCGCAAGGGCGACGGTAAGGGCAAAAAGAAGATGGAAGCGGGCCTCGGCAAATTGCTGATGGTCACCCGTGTGAATGCCGATGAGGCCGAGCTGGGCTGGCGCAACACGCTGACCCGCTGGGTGGCATCGCAGCAACACAACGGCGTCTCGGAACGCCGCACCGCTGCGCAGATGCGCAAATGGAACAAGACACCTCCCGGCCTGGCCGCGACGGAAAAGCAGGCCAAGCGCTTGCGTCGTCTGGGTTTCAAGGTCCGGCAGGAAGGCAAAAAGAGCCTCACGCGTCCGTCTGTGGCGTGGATTCAAGAGCATGTGAACTACGCCAAGGCGGGTTTGCTGATCCGCATCCTGGACGACCAAAAAACCGAATCCACTGGTGCGCAAAGCTGGGACATCACCCTGCCAAAACGCCAGTTCCTCGGCGTGAGCACCGATCGGGATACCAGCCTGCTGGTTAACCAGGTGCTGCAACAAATCCTTAATTCCCCCCGCTAGCGAGGCACTGCATGGCACTCGGCAAAGTCAGCGTTAACAACCTCAATCTCAGCCAGGGCGCTGTGACAGCGGTTGAACGCTATTTCCTTTTCATCGGTGTCGGCGCCAAAAACGCCGGCTCGCTGATTCCCTTGAACACTGACAGCGATCTGGATGTGCAACTCGGCATTCCTGTCAGCGATCTGAAAACCCAGATCACCGCCGCTCGCCTGAATGGTGGCGACCGCTGGGCCTGCCTGGCGGCTCCCGTCGCCGCTGATGGCGGATGGCAAGGTGCGCTGGAGAAGACCCAGCAGCAGGGCTATTCGGTTGAAGGTGTCGTGATCACGACACCGGTTGAAGATGGCCCAGACCTATCGGCAATGCACGACGCAGCCGTTGAGTTGACCAATACCTTCGGGCGCCGTGTGTTTGTGATGGCTGCCACCGCCGGCATCGATCCGACGAAGACCTGGGCGGAATATCTGACCGCGCAGAAGGCAATCACGCACGATTTGTCCGCACCGCGTGTCCTGGTGGTGCCTCAGCTGCACGGCAACGATTTGGGTGTGCTCGCCGGTCGCCTGGCCAATGCCGCCGCCAGTGTTGCCGACAGCCCGATGCGCGTTGCCTCTGGTTCTTTGCTGGGCCTGGGTCCTGTGCCCTCCGACAAAGAAGGTGTGCCCCTGCAGTCTGCGCTGCGTGCTGAGCTCGACAAGGCGCGTTTTTCGGTCAGCCAAACCTATCCGGACTACCCGGGCGTGTACTGGGGCGACGGCAACATGCTCGATGCACCGGGTAGCGACTTCCTGGTGATCGAGTACCTGCGTGTCACCGACAAGGCCGCACGTCAGATCCGTCCTTTGCTGATCCGTCGCGTCGCCGATCGCCGCTTGAACAACTCCCCCAACAGCATGGCCGTGAACCGCAACGCCCTCATGGCGCCACTGCGCGCCATGGCGAAGTCCACGACCTTCGCTGGCCAGGTGTTCCCGGGCGAGATCGAGCAGCCCAAGGATGGCGCAATTGTTCTGTCCTGGACCAGCAAAACCAGCGTCGAGGCGTACATCAAGGTACGCCCCCTCAACTGCCCGAAAGACCTGACCGCGAACATCGCGCTGGATCTTTCCACCGACGATTCGGAGTAACCCATGACGGCAAAGATTGGCGGCAAGAACTTTGACGTGAACCTGGGCGATCTGCAGGTACACGTCGAGAGCTGCACCCTGGACATCACTGACAACACCGCCGTGGCGCAGACCAAGGGCGTGCCGAACGGGCACGTCGACGGTGACGTAGCCGCTGCCGGCGAAATCGAGCTGGACACCACCAACTTCAACCTGCTGATCGAAGCGGCCAAAACCGCCGGTAGCTTTCGGGCGCTGGATCCGTTCGACGTGGTGTTCTTCGCCAAGGCCGGCGAAGAGGAACTGCGCATCGAGGCGTTCGGTTGCAAGTTGCGCCTGTCCAGCCTGCTGAGCATCGATCCGAAAGGCGCGGAGAAGAACAAACACAAAATCCCGTACGACGTTACCAGTCCGGACTTCGTGAAGATCAACGGCGTGCCGTACCTGGACGCTGCTGAGATCGAGGGCCTGACCTGATGGTTTGCCCGTTCGACCGCGCCCAGGCGCTCGAGCAGCGCCAGCGCGACCAGGCCATCAAGGCCCAGCTTTCGCGCCAGCGCCCGAGCGGGCCGAGCCTGACCCATTGCGAGGACTGCGACAACGAGATTCCAGCTGCGCGCCAGGCGCTCGGCGGCATGACGCGTTGCGTGCCTTGCCAGTCCATTTTTGAAAGAGAGGTTCGGCGATGAGCGCGAATCAGGTCGCCCAGGACACTGCCGTTGCCTTGGCCAAGGCGTCACCCGCAATTGGTGTGGCCGCCACTGGTGTAACGGGTACTGTCGATTGGTCGGCGGTCGCCTACATGCTGACCGCGCTTTACATGGTGCTGCAGATCCTTCTGCTGGTCCCCAAGTACCGCCAGATGCTGCGCGACTGGAAGGTCAAGCTGTGAGCCTGCGTAACAAGGTCGCCGCCGGCGTTCTGGTGCTCTGCAGCGGCACGCTGACGGCCTTCCTGGGCACTTGGGAAGGCACCGGTCAGAACGTCGTCTATGCCGACAAGCTTGCCGGGGGACTGCCGACTGTGTGCATGGGCATCACCCGTCACACCAGCCCCGCACCGGTGATTGTGGGTGACTACTGGTCCGACGCTCGCTGTGCCGAGGTGGAAAGCCTGGTGGTTCGCAAGGGCCAGCTGCAGCTGGCTGACTGCCTGAGCAATGAGGCGATCGGCCAGAACACTTTCGACGCGCTGAGCAGCCACGCGCACAACGTCGGTACGGCTAATACCTGTGCCAGTCGTGCCGTGGGCCTGATCAATGCGGGGCGCATCGCCGAAGGCTGCAAGGCCTTGGCCTGGGCGCCTGACGGCAGAACCCCGGTCTGGTCGTACGTGACCAACGCCCAGGGCAAAAAAGTGTTCGTGCCTGGCCTGCATAACCGGCGCCGCGACGAAGCGGGGCTGTGCGCCAAATGACCATCGGCCCTCTGCAGCTGTTACTTCGCACCTTGTTGGTCGGCTTTTTGATCTGGACCGCGTTCGATTGGGTCATGGATCAGCGCGACGAGGCGATCCGTGATCGCGACAGCGCCGTGAGCGAGCGTGACGGCCTGCGTGAGGCTGCGCGCATCAGCGGCGAAATGCTCGCGGCTCGTGACCTGATTGACCAACAACGCACCCGGGAATTGAACGATGAACAGAACAAAAACCTTGCTCTGCGCCGCGCTGTTGACGATGGCCATCAGCGGCTGCCAGTCCGCGCCACCTGCGCCGTACCCGTCGTGCCCGCCACCACCGGCGCCAGCCGCGTGGCTGATGCAGGCACCGCCGAACTCGCAACAGACGCTCGACCGGATTATTTCACCCTCCGAGATCAGCTCGCCC
>Ga0247819_10000653_pt1 | contig 19874 bp, 19 predicted proteins | sample 13C_Xylose_Day6_FD_193428 | JGI IMG/M metagenome (GOLD analysis project Ga0247819, IMG submission 193428) | Soil microbial communities from agricultural site in Penn Yan, New York, United States - 13C_Xylose_Day6 | ecosystem: Environmental > Terrestrial > Soil > Agricultural land | place: USA...
GGACCTGTTGCGCGCGCTGCGCAAGGCCGACGCGGCGGCCGCGCTGGCGCAGGAACTGGCCCCCGCGCGCGGCATGCACGCCGCGCTCGACCGCCTCGCCGCCGCGCTGCCCACGCGCGTCGAGCAGATGGCCACCGAGACCGAAGCGCGCCGGCTGGCGCAGGATGTGGCGCTGGCGATGCAGGCCGCGCTGCTCGCACAGACGGCGCCGCCCGCCGTGTTCGGTGCCTTCTGCGATTCACGCCTGGCCGGCGACTGGGGCCAGGCCTTCGGCACGCTGGGTGCCGGCGTCGATTTCGACGCTTTGCTCGCGCGGGCCATGCCGCGCTGAAAGAGAGACACAAGGACACGCATGACGGAACTGATCCTTCACCACTATCCCGAGTCCCCGTTCTCCGAGAAGGTGCGCCTGATCCTCGGCTTCAAGAAGCTGCCCTGGCAGTCGGTGACCATTCCCGCGGTCATGCCCAAGCCGCATCTCGTCGCGCTGACGGGCGGCTACCGCCGCACGCCGGTGCTGCAGGTCGGCGCCGACATCTACTGCGACACGGCCCTCATCTGCGACGTGCTGGAGCATGTGCAACCCGAGCCCACGCTGTACCCGCCGCACCTCAAGGGCGTGGCGCGCATCTTTTCGCAGTGGGCCGACGACACGCTGTTCTGGACCGCGATGACCTACAACAGCCAGCCGCGCGGCTCGGCCCAGGTCTTCCCCAGCCCCGAGGTCGGCCAGGCGTTCTTCGCGGACCGCAAGCTGATGCGCACCAACATGACCGCGCTGCGGCTGCCCGACGCCATGTCGGCCTACCGCTCCTACCTGCGGCGCGTGGCGAACATGGCCGACGAGCACGACTTCCTGTTCGGCGCCGATGCCTGCCTGGCCGATTTCGCGGCCTACCACCCGCTGTGGTTCACCCGCACGATGACGCCCGCGCTGGCCGACATCCTTCAGCCGACGCCGTCGTTGCTGGAGTGGATGGAGCGCGTGTCGGCGTTCGGGCACGGCCGCTTCGAGAAGCTTTCGTCGGAAGATGCCGTCGCGGTCGCTGAGCACGCCGAGCCGCAGCCCCCGGGGCAGAACCTGCTGGTGGACAGCGCCTTCCAGGACGACCACGGCATCCCGCTGGGCACGCGTGTCACGATCACCGCCGAATCGTTCGGCCCCGAAAGCACCGAAGGCGTGCTGATCGCCGCCACCCGCACCCACTACAGCCTGCAGCGCGAGGACCCGCGCGCCGGCGTGGTCCACGTCCATTTCCCGCGCATCGGCTTCGTGCTGAGAAAGGCAGACGCCTCATGATCAAGGACTTCAAGGGCCGCACGGCCGTGCTCACCGGCGCGGGATCGGGCTTCGGCCTGGAGTGCGCGCGCATGGGCGCGAAGCTGGGGATGAACCTGGTGCTGGTCGACGTGCAGCAGGACGCGCTGGACCGCGCCCGGGCCGAGATGGAACAGGCCGGTGCGCAGGTGCTCGCGCGCCAGGTCGACGTGTCCAAGGCGGCGGAGATGGAGTCTCTGGCCGACGCGGTGCAGCAGCGCTTCGGCGCGCCGCACTTCGTCTTCAACAACGCGGGCGTGGGTGCCGGCGGCCTGGTCTGGGAGAACAGCGTCGCCGACTGGGAATGGGTGCTGGGCGTCAACCTCTGGGGCGTGGTGCACGGCGTGCGCCTCTTCACACCCATGATGCTGGCGGCCGCGAAGGCCGACCCGGCGTGGCATGGCCACATCGTCAACACGGCCAGCATGGCGGGCCTGCTCACGCCGCCCAACATGGGCATCTACAACGTGAGCAAGCATGCGGTCGTGAGCCTGACCGAGACGCTGTACCAGGACCTGCGCCTGGTCACCGACCAGATCGGCGCCAGCGTGCTGTGCCCGTACTTCGTGCCGACCGGCATCCACCGAAGCGAGCGCAACCGCCCGGGCGACCTGGCGGCGGAAAAGCCGACCAGGAGCCAGCTGATCGGCCAGGCCATGAGCGACAAGGCGGTGAGCTCCGGCAAGGTGACCGCGGCCGAAGTGGCGCAGAAGGTGTTCGACGCCATCGCCACCGACCAGTTCTACGTCTTCAGCCATCCCAAGGCGCTGGGCAACGTGCGCAGCCGGATGGAGGCGATCGTCGACATCCAGAATCCGCCCGACCCGTTCCTGGAGCGGCCCGAGGTCGGTGTGCAGTTGCGCAAGGCGCTGCGCGAGGGCTGAGGCTGCGATGGCCGCCGCGACCGGCTGCTGCCTGTTCGACACCGCGATCGGGCCTTGCGGCATCGCCTGGACCGCCGATGGCGCGATCCAGGCCGTGCAGTTGCCGGAGACCAGCGATGAGCGCACCTTGGTCCGGATGCGGCGGCGGTGCGGGGAAGTGCCGGAGTGCGAAGCGCCTGCCGGCATCGCGCTTGTCATCGAGCGGCTGCAGCATCTGCTGGAAGGCGATCACGATGCGATGCTGGACGTCGCCATCGACTACGAAGGCGTGCCGCCGTTCCACCAGCGTGTCTACGAAGCGGCCCGAGCCATCATCCCCGGCCGCGTGAAGACCTACGGCGAACTCGCGCGTGAACTCGGTGATCCAGGCGCCTCGCGCGCCGTCGGCCAGGCGCTCGGCCACAACCCCTTCGCGCCCCTCGTGCCGTGCCACCGCATCCTCGCCGCGCAAGGCGCGAGCGGCGGCTTCTCGGCGGAAGGCGGCGCCCGCACCAAGCTGCGGATGCTGGAGATCGAGCGGGCGGTGCTCAGCCCGGAAGGCCCGGGCTTGTTCGACTGATCAGACCCGCTCGCGCCCCTGCGGCGTGTGCAGCGGCTCCGTTTCCACCACGCGTGCCGGCGGCACCGTCTCCACGCGCTCCACGCGCCCCGGCCGGGCATCGATGCGGCGCTCCAGTTCGCTCAGGCGCGAGGTGAGCAGGTGGTACATCTGCTCGAGCTGGTTGCGCAGCTCGCGCTGGTGCTGCGCCATCGTGCGTTCCAGCTCGGTGTGGACGACGTTCTCGCGCTGGCGCTCCTCGTGCAGGTGGCTGTCCAGCAGCTGGCGCAGGTCGGTGAAGCGCGAGGCCTCGGCCCGCTCGGCCAGTTCGCGCTGGGCGTTGTACGCCTTCACGTGCTGGCGCGTTTCCGCCAGGTTGCGCGAGCGCATCGTGGCCGCGGTGGCCAGGAACACCAGCAGGGTCAGGCCCAGCAGCGTCAGCAGGATCAGGCCCATCGGCGCTTCGGCCTGCATGATCCCGAAGTTCAGGGTGGTCTGGCGGTTGATCTCCGCCCAGTTCTGCGCGGCGAACCCGGTCACGACCAGGATCACCAGGACCAGGAAAAGCATTCGGGCGCGCATGTCGTTCTCCAGCAAGAAAAAAGCAACAAGTGATGCAAGGATTCTTGGAATCGCCAAGTTCTTCCGCTGTCAGCCATGGTCGCGTTTTGCTGTGCGTGCCCTATGGCAAACTCCCGCGCTCCCTTGTCAGCCCAGCAGTAATCCATGAACAAGATCACCCGCCAGATCGCCGCGGAGATCCGCGTCGCTGAACAGCAGGTGCAGACGGCCGTCGACCTGCTCGACGGTGGCGCCACGGTCCCCTTCATCGCCCGCTACCGCAAGGAAGCCACCGGCGGCCTGGACGACGTGCAGCTGCGCGAGCTGCAGTTCCGGCTGGGCTACCTGCGCGAGCTGGAAGACCGCCGCGAGGCCGTGATCCGCAGCGTCGAGGAGCAGGGCAAGCTCACGCCCGAGCTGCGCGCCGCCTTCGAGGCCGCGCCGACCAAGCAGGAGCTGGAAGACCTCTACCTGCCGTTCAAGCCCAAGCGCCGCACCAAGGGCCAGATCGCGCGCGAAGCCGGCATCGAGCCGCTGGCGGACAAGCTGTTCGCCGATCCGCGCCTGGATCCCGCCGCCGAGGCGCAGGCCTTCGTCAAGGCCGAGAAAGGCGAGGGCGGCGAGGACTTCACCACCGTGCCGGCCGTGCTCGACGGCGTGCGCGACATCCTGTCCGAGCGCTGGGCCGAGGAACCCGCGCTGGTGCAGTCGTTGCGCGAGTGGCTCTGGACCGAAGGCCTGCTGCGCAGCAAGCTGGCCACGGGCAAGGACGAGAACAACCCCGACGTCGCCAAGTTCCGCGACTACTTCGACTACGACGAGCCGATCGGCCGCGTGCCTTCGCACCGGGCGCTGGCGGTGTTCCGCGGCCGGCAGCAGGAGATCCTGGACGCCAAGCTGTCGCTGCCGGTGGAGCCCGAGCCGGGCAAGCCGTCGATCGCGGAAGGAAAGATCGCGCTGCAGCTGGACTGGTCGCACCAGGGCCGCCCGGCCGACGACCTGCTGCGCAAGTGCGTGGCGTGGACCTGGCGCGTGAAGCTGTCGCTGTCGATCGAGCGCGACCTGTTCGCCCGCCTGCGCGAAGAGGCGGAGAAGGTCGCGATCAAGGTCTTCGCCGACAACCTGCGCGACCTGCTGCTGGCCGCGCCGGCCGGTCCCAAGGTCGTGATGGGCCTGGACCCCGGCATCCGCACCGGCGTGAAGGTCGCGGTGGTCGATGCCACCGGCAAGCTGGTGGAGACGGCCACGGTCTATCCGCACGAGCCGCGCCGCGACTGGGACGGTTCGCTGCATACGCTGGAGCGCCTGTGCCGCAAGCACGGCGTGAACCTGGTCGCCATCGGCAACGGCACCGCCAGCCGCGAGACCGACAAGCTGGCCGCCGACCTGGGCAAGCGCTTCGAAGGCCTGCAGCGCGTGGTGGTCAGCGAGGCGGGCGCCTCGGTGTATTCCGCCAGCGAGTTCGCCTCGCAGGAGATGCCCGACGTGGACGTCAGCCTGCGCGGCGCCGCCAGCATCGCGCGACGCCTGCAGGACCCGCTGGCCGAGCTGGTCAAGATCGATCCCAAGTCCATCGGCGTGGGCCAGTACCAGCACGACGTCAACCAGACCGAGCTGGCCCGCACGCTGGACGCGGTGGTCGAGGACTGCGTGAACTCGGTGGGCGTGGACCTGAACACGGCCAGCGTGCCGCTGCTCACCCGCGTGTCGGGTCTGAGCTCCGCGGTGGCCAAGTCGGTGGTGCGCTGGCGCGAAGCCAACGGCGCCTTCAAGAGCCGCAAGCAGCTGCTGGACGTCAGCGGCCTGGGCGCCAAGACCTTCGAGCAGAGCGCCGGCTTCCTGCGCATCCGCGACGGCGAGAACCCGCTGGACATGACGGGCGTTCACCCGGAAACCTATCCGGTGGTCGAGAAGATGATGTCCACCACCGGCAAGCCGGTGGCCGAGCTGATGGGCCGCGCCGAGATGCTCAAGACGCTCAAGCCGGAGCTGTTCGCCAACGAGAAGTTCGGCGTGATCACGGTGAAGGACATCCTCACCGAGCTGGAAAAGCCCGGCCGCGATCCGCGCCCCGACTTCAAGGTGGCGCGCTTCAACGAGGGCGTGGAGGACATCGCGGACCTGCGGCCCGACATGGTGCTGGAAGGCACGGTCAGCAACGTGGCGCAGTTCGGCGCCTTCGTCGATCTGGGCGTCCACCAGGACGGCCTGGTGCACGTGAGCCAGCTGTCGAACCGCTTCGTCAACGACGCGCGCGAGATCGTCAAGACCGGCGACATCGTGAAGGTCAAGGTGCTGGAAGTGGACGCGGCGCGCAAGCGCATCAGCCTCACCATGAAGCTCGATGCCAAGGGCGCGCCGCGCCGCGACGGGCCGCGCGACAACCGCTTCGAGAACGCGGGCCGCGGCCAGCGCGCGCCCAACAACCCGCAGCTGAACACCGCGATGGCCGGCGCCTTCGCCAAGCTGCAGCAGGTCCGGAAGTAGGACCATGGCCGCCCGCGCGCTCCGGATCCACGCGGGCCCGCGCGCGCGGCGGCATATCGAGCGGCACGGGCTGCGGCCGCAGGACATCAGCGTAGTGCCCGGCGCGGCCGGCGGCCCGAAAGGGCTGATCCTCGGTCCGCTGGACCGCTTCATCTTCGGTGAATGGCTGCCGCGATCGCTGCAGCCGGTGCACCTGGTCGGCGCTTCGATCGGCGCCTGGCGCATGGCGACGGCCTGCCTCGACCAGGCGGTCGCCGCGTTCGAGCGGCTGGAGCGCGACTACATCGCGCAGGACTACGAGCTGGAGCCCGGCCGCAAGACGCCGACGGCACGGCACGTCAGCCAGCGCTTCTCGGAGAACCTGGCCTCGTTCTACGGCGGCCGCGTGCGGCAGGTGCTGGATCATCCGCGCTACCGGCTGCACATCGTGACGTCGCGCGGACGGCACCTGCTGTCGCGCGAGCACCGGTTCGGAACGCCCGTGGGTTACCTGGGCGCGTACCTGTGCAACGGCTTGCACCGGCGCGCGCTGTGCGCCTGGCTGGAGCGGGTGGTGTTCTCGACCGGGCCCGATGCCGAAGCGCTCACCCTGCCGTTCGACGAGCAGGACTACACCACGCGTCAGGTGCACCTGACGGAAGCGAACTTCCATCCGGCGCTGCAGGCCAGCTGCTCGATCCCGTTCGTGCTGCAGGCCATCCACGACATCCCGGGCGCGCCCCGCGGCGCTTATTGGGACGGCGGAATCACCGACTACCACCTGCACCTGAACTACGCCGCCGCGCATCCGCAGGGGCTGGTGCTGTACCCGCATTTCCAGAAAGCGGTGGTGCCAGGCTGGCTGGACAAGGCCTGGCGCTGGCGGCACGGCGCCACGCCTTTCCTGGAGAACACGGTGGTGCTGGCGCCCGATCCGGAGTGGGTGCGCGGCCTTCCCAACGGCAAGCTGCCGGACCGCACGGACTTCGCCCGCTACGGCACCGACCTGGCGGCGCGGATCAGGGGGTGGAAGGCCGCGACGTCGGCCAGCGCGCAGCTGGCCGAGGAGTTCGCGCAGTGGCTGGAGCGGCCGGACCCCGGCCGCGTCGAGGCGCTCTAGTTCAGAGCGATTCCTCGAGCATCCGCTCGTAGTCCTGCACGCTCGCGATGCGCGGGTTGGTCTTGTGGCAGTGATCGGCCAGCGCGCCTTCGATGATCTTGCCGAACCAGTCGCGCTGGACGCCCATCTCGGCCAGGCCGGTGGGCAGGCCCAGGCGGGCGTTCATGTCGCGGATGGCCTCTGGGATGTCACCTGCGGACTTCAGGCCCATCGCATGCGCCATGCGCTCCAGGCGCCTTTCCTTGCGCACCGACTCGGCCTCCGCGTTGAAGCGCACCACCGCCGGCAGGAACATCGCGTTGAGCGTGCCGTGGTGCAGCCGCGGATCGACGCCGCCCAGGCTGTGGCTGAGCGAATGCACGCAGCCCAGGCCTTTCTGGAAGGCCATCGCGCCCTGCATCGACGCGCTCATCAGCTGCGAGCGCGCCTCGCGATCCGAACCGTCGCGGGTGGCGCGTTCGATGTTCGCCCAGCCGCGTTCCAGCCCATCGAGCGCGATGCCGTCGGCCGGCGGATTGAACGCCGCCGACATGAAGGTCTCCATGCAGTGCGCGATGGCGTCCATGCCGGTGGCGGCGGTGAGCTTGGGCGGCAGGCCGAGCGTGAGCTCGGGGTCGCAGATCGCGGTGCGCGGCACCAGGTGCCACGAGTGGAAGCCGAGCTTGCGGTGGTCGTCCACGATGATGATCGCGCCGCGCGCCACCTCGCTGCCGGTGCCGCTGGTGGTGGGCACGGCGATCAGCGGCGCCACCTTGTCGGTGATGCGCGGCGAACCGCCTTCGATGGTGGCGTAGTGGGTGAGGGGGCCTTCGTGCGTCGCGGCGATCGCCACGCCCTTGGCGCAGTCGATGGCGGAGCCGCCGCCGACGGCGATCAGGCCGTCGCACTTCTGGTCCTTGTAGATCTTCACGGCGGCGCGCACGGCCGCTTCCGTCGGGTTGGACGGCGTCTGGTCGAACACCGCGTAGGGCAGCGGCCCCAGCGCGTCGATCGCCTTCTGCAGCACGCCCGCGGCCTTGACGCCGGGGTCGGTGACGATCAGCGGGCGCGTGATGCCCACGCGCTTGCATTCGTCCTGCAGCAGGCGCACCGCGCCGAAGTCGAACTGGATCTGGGTCACGTAGTTGATGAAGGCCATGGCAGCGTCCGCTCTAAGATGCCGTCCGACTTTATCCGAGCCGTTGATTCCCTCCAGCGTGACCCACCTCCCGGAATTCCCGGAGTTGACTCCGAAGATGCGCTCCGTCCTCGAGCGCATGGCGCGGGTGCGGCGCAAGTCCATGCACGAGCTGCCGCCCCGGGAGGCGAGGGCGGTCTACGAGGCGTCGGCCGATGTGCTGGAGCTGCCGCGCCGGCCGTTGCCTCGCGCCCTGGACCTGCACGTGCCCGCCGATGACGGTACGCCGCTGCCCGCGAGGTTGTACTCATCCGCCGACTCCCGCGATGGCGCGCCCGGCGTGCTGCTCTACCTGCACGGCGGCGGCTTCACCGTCGGCAGCGTGGACACGCACGACATCCTCTGCCGCGAACTGGCCGCGCTCTCGGGCTGGGCCGTGCTGTCGCTGGGCTACCGGCTCGCGCCCGAGCACCGGTTCCCGGTCGCCGCGGACGATGCCTGGGCCGGGCTGCGCTGGCTCGCGGAGCAGCGCACCTCGCTCGGCTTGGCCGACGCGAAGCTCGCGGTCGGTGGCGACAGCGCAGGCGGCACGCTGGCGACGGTGAACGCGATCCGCGCCCGCGACGCCGGCCTGCCGCTGGCGCTGCAGCTGCTGTTCTATCCCGGCACCGCCGCGCGCCAGGACAGCGACTCGCACCGCCGCTACGGCCGCGGCCTGGTGCTCGAGGCGGCTCACATCGAGTATTTCTTCGACCAGTACATAGCTGCTTCGGATCGCGACGACTGGCGCTTCGCCCCGCTCAACGCTCCCGACCTCGAAGGCCTCGCGCCCGCCTGGATCGCCCTGGCCGAGTGCGATCCGCTCTTCGACGAAGGCATCGCCTATGCGGATAAACTGCGCGCGGCCGGGGTGCCCGTCGAGCTGGAGGTCTGGCGCGGCGTCACCCACGAGTTCATCAAGATGGGCCGCGCCCTTCCCGAAGCCCGCGAGGCCCATGCGGCCGCCGCCCGCGCCCTCGCCAACACCTCATCGCGCACACCATGAATCGAGACTCTTTCCGCTTCTTCCACCGCCTGCGCGTGCGCTGGGCCGAGGTGGACATGCAGAAGATCGTGTTCAACGCGCACTACCTGATGTACTTCGACACGGCGGTGGCGGACTACTGGCGCGCGCTGGCCCTGCCGTACGAGGAGGCCATGCACCAGCTGCAAGGCGACCTGTACGTCAAGAAGGCGACGGTGGAATTCAACGCGTCGGCCCGCATGGACGACCAGCTGGACATCGCGCTGCGCTGCGGCCGCATCGGCAATTCGTCGATGACGTTCCAGGGCGCGATCTTCCGCGGCGACCAGCTGCTGATCACCTGCGAGCTGGTCTACGTGTTCGCCGATCCGGCCACGCAGACCTCGCGGCCGGTGCCGCCCGCGCTGCGCGAGATCCTCACCGGCTTCGAGGCCGGCGAGCCGGTGGCGCGGGTGCGCACGGGTTCGTGGACCGAGCTGGGCCGCGACGCTTCGACGATCCGCACTCGCGTCTTCGTGGAGGAGCAGCGCATCCCCGCCGACATGGAATGGGACGAGGCCGACGGCACCGCGCTGCACGCCGTGGCCTGCAACCGCCTCGGCCAACCGGTGGCGACCGGACGCTTGCTGCAGGCCGCCCCCGGCGTCGCCAGGATCGGCCGCATGGCCGTGCACCAGGTGCTGCGCGGCAGCGGGCTGGGGCGGCAGGTGCTCGTGGCGCTGGCCGAGGCCGCGGCGCAGCGCGGTGATACGCAGGTCGTGCTGCACGCCCAGCGTTCCGCCGAGAACTTCTACGGCCGCCTGGGCTTCCAGGCGCAGGGCGAGCCTTTCGAGGAAGCGGGCATCCCGCACATCGAGATGGCCGCGGCGCTGCCCCTGGCGGCGCGTTGAGCCCCGGCCGCATGGCCCGCAAGAAGCCGCGCGCCGCGAGCGCACCCATCACCCCGGCGCCACTGCCTCCCACGACGCACGAGACCGATGGCGTGCCGCCGGCGGTCGTCGTGCTGCTCGCGGCGGTGATGCTGCTCGCGCCCGCGGTCGGCGTGCCCAACGAGCTGATGCTGCAGGACACGCTCAAGTCCATCGTCGTGTCGTTCGGCGCGCTGGGGGCGGCGCTGCTGTTCTTCTTCGCGCGCCGGCGCGCGCCGCAACCTGTGCTGTGGCATCCGGTGCTCTCGCTGCCGCTGCTGCTGATGGCGTATTCGCTGGGCAGCATGGCCTGGTCGCATGCCTTCCTGGGCGGCGTGGAGGCGATCCGCTGGTTCGTGTTCGCGCTCCTGCTCTGGCTGGGGCTGAACAGCTTCTCGCGGTCACGACTGCCCTGGCTCGCGTGGGGCATCCACGGCGGCGCGGTGCTGGCTTCGCTGTGGGCGGCGCTGCAGTTCTGGGTGGACTGGCGGTTCTTCCCGCAGGGTCCGCCGCCGGCGTCCACCTTCGTCAATCGCAACTTCTTCGCCGAGTTCGTGGTGTGCACGCTGCCGTTCTCGGCGCTGCTGCTGGCACGCGCGAGGCAGAGCGCCGGCATCGCGCTGATCGCGGCCAGCACGGCGCTGGTGATCGTGTCGGTGCTCATGACGGGCACGCGCGCGGCGCTGATGGCGCTGTGGCTGCAACTGGGCGTGGTGCTGCCGTTCATCCTCTGGCGCTATCGCGCCAGGCTCGAACTGGGGCGATGGGGCGCGGGCCGCAAGGCGCTGGCGGTCGGCATCCTGCTGGCCGGCGTCATCGGCATGGGCCTGGTACCCAGCGGCAACGACAAGCTGCTGGCCGAGGGCCGCGGCGCCACGCCGATCGAGCGCGGCCTGCAGCGCACCGCCTCCATCGGCCCGAACGACGAATCGCTGGGCATCCGCATGATCATGTGGAAGGCGACGCTGCGCATGATCGCGGACCGGCCGCTCACCGGCGTTGGCGCCGGCGCATGGGAGGTGCAAGTCCCGCTGTACCTGCCCAGCGGCTCGCAGGTCGAAACCGACTACTACGTCCACAACGAGGTGCTGCAGACGCTGGCCGAGTACGGCGTGATCGGCGCGCTTTTCCTGCTCGGACTGTTCGCATGGCTGCTGCAGGCGGCTTGGCGCACCTGGAGCGGCCACGGCGGGGAGGCGATGGAGGAGGGCGTCTGGCGTGCCACGGCGCTGTGCAGCCTGCTGGCGCTGCTGCTGGTCGGCAACGTGGGATTCCCGTGGCGGATGGCTTCGACCGGCGCGCTGTTCGCGCTGGCGCTGGCGGTGGTGGCGGCGTCCGATGCGCGGCTGCGCGTCCAGGGTCGTACCGCGCCCGTGCACGTTCCGTGGAACGCCCGCCGCTCGACCGTCGCCCTGGCCGGCGTCGCCGCCTGCACCGTGCTGGCCGCCTCCATCTCGCAGCAGGCCGCGCAAGTCGAACGCAAGATCGTCACGGCCGCCAAGCTGGCGATGCAGATCAGCAGCTCCGGCCAGCCGCTGGCGCCGCAGTGGGACCCGGCCAAGGCGCAGCTGCTGCAGCTGACGCGCGAGGCGATCGACATCAATCCCCACTACCGCAAGATCACGCCGCTGGTGGCCGACGAACTCGCGGGCTGGGGCGACTGGAAGAACGCGGTCTGGATCTGGGAATCGGTGCTGGCCTCGCGGCCGCACATCGTGGCCATCCTCACCAACGTGGCTCGCGCGCACACGCAGCTGGGCCACCCGGCCGAGGCCGCGGACGCGCTGGCGCGCGCCAAGGCGATCTCGCCGGACGCGCCGTCGGTGCGATCGCTCGAGGTGATCCTGCTGTCGCGCCAGGGGCAGGAAGCGCGCGCCGTCGAGATGGCGCACCAGGCCATCCGAGAGGGCTTCTACGACCAGGACCTGCTGCGCACGGCGGTGCTGCTGGGTTGGCGCACGGGCGATCCGGCGCTGGTCGACCGGTCCATGGCGCTGCTGCTGGACGAATTCCCGGCGACGCGGGCGGACAACCTGATGCTGCAGGCCGACTACCAGCTCCAGGCGCTCAAGGACGAGGCGCGTGCGGCCGAGAGCTGGCGCCAGGCGCTGGCCGTGGCGCCGCCGCAGCGGCGGCCGGAGATCCTGTCGCGCGTGCCGCCTCAGCTGCGGCCGCGCGTCGAACGCTGATCAGATATCGGCGAGCAGTTCGTAGGGCAGGGGCTGCCGCTCCAGCACCGGGCCATCGGCACTCCCCACCGTGAGGCGGCCGCCTTCGGCCGCGGAGGTCTGCATCGACACGATGGCGTCCCAACCGCCAGCCGGATTCGGCGCGGCCTCGGCCACGCTGCCGCAGGGCTGCGACGGATCGCTCTCGTGGAACACCTCCTGGCCGGCCTGCATCGGCGCCGGGCCGTGCACCACGTAGCCGCGGCGCTTGAGCGTGCCGCGGAACTGGCTGCGCGCCACCACTTCCTGGCCGGGATAGCAGCCCTTCTTGAAATTGACGCCGCCGATCGACTCGTAATTGAGCATCTGCGGCACGAAGGCTTCGGTGATGGGCGCGGTGATCGTGGCGACGCCGCTGCGCACCTCGCCCCAGTTCCAGGTGTCGAGCGGGAGGTCGGCGCCGGACGGCGGGGCTTCGCCAGCGGGCGCGACCCACAGAGCGCGAGCCTGGCGGTCGGCCGGATAGAGCGCGACGACCTGGGCCGCGCCGGAGGCACGCTGGGTCCAGGGCTCGCGCGGACCTTCCAGGGCCTGCACGGCCGCGCCACCGGCCAGGCCGAACAGCTGGAAGTCGGCCGTGGCGTCGCTCAGCCTGACCTTGGAGCGCAGCACGAACATCGACAGGCGCTTGAGCGTCGCCGCCAGCACGTCGCGCGAAGTGACCAGCAGGATCTGGTCGGCGCCCCAGGACAGGCCGACGAAGCTGGCCAGCATGCGGCCCTTGGCGTTGCAGAACGCGGCCAGCCGGGCCTGGCCCGGCTGCAGCAGAACGAAATCCTGGGTGAGCTGGTTGTGCAGGAAGCGGGCGGCTTCCTCGCCCTGGGCGCGGATCACGCCGAGGTGCGTCAACGGAGAGCGGCCTTCGAGAGGGTGGACCATCGCTCAATTATCATGGCCGCTCCATAACATTCGGGTAGTCAGGGACAGTGGCACGCTTGCTCAAGACGGTCTTCCTGCTCGGCGTGCTGGCCGTTCTGGCCGCCGCCGGCGCGGGGTTCTGGTGGGTCCACCAGCCGCTGCGCCTGCCCGCCGCCACCGTCGATCTCTCCATCGAACCCGGCACGCTGCCGCGCGGCGTGGCGCAGGACGTGCGCGAGGCCGGCATCGACGTGAACCCCGACCTGCTGTACGCGTGGTTCCGCGTCTCCGGCCAGGCACGCGACATCAAGGCGGGCAGCTACGAGCTGGAACAGGGCATCACGCCGCGCCGGTTGCTGTCGAAACTCGCGCGCGGCGAGGCCAGCCTGCGAGCGGTGACGCTGGTGGAAGGCTGGAACATCCGCCAGCTGCGCGCCGCGCTGGCCAAGGAAGAGGGCCTCAAGCAGGAAGCCGGGAAGCTGGACGACGCGGCGCTGATGGCGCTGCTGGGCCGGCCGGGCCAGCATCCGGAAGGACGCTTCTTCCCCGACACCTACACCTACGCCAAGGGCAGTTCCGACACCGCGGTGCTGCGCCGCGCGATGCGCGCCATGGACAAGCGCCTGGACGAGGCCTGGGCCCAGCGCACGCCGCAGGTCGCCGTCAAGTCGCCCGAGCAGGCGCTGATCCTGGCCAGCATCGTGGAGAAGGAAACCGGCCGCGGCGCCGACCGGCCGCAGATCTCGGCCGTGTTCAACAACCGGCTGCGCATCGGCATGGCGCTGCAGACCGATCCCACCGTCATCTACGGCATGGGCCCGGCCTTCAACGGCAACCTGCGCAAGATCGACCTGCAGACCGACACGCCCTGGAACACGTACACGCGTCCCGGCCTGCCGCCCACGCCGATCGCCATGCCCGGCAAGGCGGCGCTGCTGGCGGCGGTGCAGCCGGCGCAATCGAAGTCGCTGTACTTCGTCGCGCGCGGGGACGGCAGCAGCCATTTCAGCGAATCGCTGGACGAACACAACCGGGCGGTCAACCGCTACCAGAGGGGCCAGTGACCGCGGGCTTGTTCATCAGTTTCGAAGGCATAGACGGCGCGGGCAAGTCCACCCACGTCGAGGCGCTGGCGCAGTCGTTCCGCGATGCCGGACGCGCGGTCACGCTGACCCGCGAACCGGGCGGCACGCCGCTCGCCGAGCAGCTGCGGGCGCTGGCGCTGAACGAATCCATGGACCCGTTGACCGAGGCGCTGCTGATGTTCGCTGCGCGGCGCGACCACCTGCGGCAGGTGATCGAACCGGCGCTGGCGCGCGGCGACGTCGTGCTGTGCGACCGCTTCACCGACGCCACCTTCGCCTACCAGGGCGGTGGCCGCGGCTTCGACCTGGCGGTGCTGTCGGAACTGGAACGCTGGGTGCAGGCGGCCGAGGCGCTGCCGGCCGGGCAACTGCGACAACCGCAGCTCACGCTGTGGTTCGAGCTGCCGCCTGAAGTCGCGGCGCAACGGCTCGCGGGCGCGCGGGCGCCGGACCGGTTCGAGTCGCAGCCGGTGGAGTTCTTCCGCAAGGTGGCCCAGGGCTACGCGCGGCGCGCCGAGGGTGATCCGAAGCGATTCGCGCGCATCGACGGCAGTCGGCCGCGCGATCGGGTCTGGCAGCAGGTGATCGAAGCCGTGCGACAGCGGGGCTGGCTGGCATGAGCGAATTCGCCCCCTGGATCCGCGAGCAGGCCGAGACCCTGCTCGCCCAGCGCGGCCACGCCTGGCTGCTTTCCGGGCCGTCCGGCCTGGGCCAGTACGCGTTGGCGCTGGAGCTGGTGCGAGCCTGGCTGTGCGAACAGCCGACGCCGCAGGGCGCCTGCGGCGTCTGCGGCAGCTGCCACGCCGTCGAGGTCCGCACGCATGCCGACCTGGCCGTCCTGATGCCCGAGACCCAGATGCAGGCGCTGGGCTGGCCGCTGCCGGAGAAGGCGCAGCAGGAGCTGGACGACAAGAAGCGCAAGCCCAGCCGCGAGATCCGCGTGGAGGCGATGCGCGACGCGATCGAGTTCGCGCAGCGCACCAGCGCGCGCGGGCGCGGCAAGGCGGTGCTGGTCTATCCGGCGGAGCGCATGAACACCGTGACGGCCAACGCGCTGCTCAAGACGCTGGAGGAACCGCCCGGCGACGTGCGCTTCGTGCTGGCCACCGAAGCGGCGCACCAGTTGCTGCCCACGATCCGCAGCCGCTGCCTGGGCCACACCATGCACTGGCCGCAGCCGGCGCAGAGCGAAAGCTGGCTGGCGGGGCAGGGCGTGCCGGCGGGCGACGTGCCGGCGCTGCTGCGCGCGGCGGGCGGACGGCCCGAAGAAGCGCTGTCGCTGGCCCGCGCCGGACGCAGCGCCAAGGCCTGGTCGCAGCTGCCGAAGGCGATCGCTCGCGGCGATGTGTCCGCGCTGGCCGAATGCACGCCGTCCGAGGCCATCGACCTGCTGCAGAAGGTCTGCCACGACCTGCTGGCGGCGCGCGCGGGCGCGGCGCCCCGGTTCTTCGACGCGGCCGACCTGCCCCGGGCCGGCAGCTACGAGTCGCTCACCGCGTGGTGGCGCGAACTCGCGTTGGAGCAAAAAACGTCGGAACACCCGTTCAACGCCGGCCTGATGCTGGAATCGCTTGTGAGCCGCGCGAGGTCCGCCCTACACTCGCCGGGCTGATCCGCCACCCATGAGCACCGCCTCCACCCCCCGTCCCAGCGTCATCCAGCTCGCCATCAAGGAGAAGGCGGCGCTGTACGCGGCGTACATCCCGCTGTTCGCGGACGGCGGCGTGTTCATCCCGACCGCGCGCGACTACAAGCTGGGCGACGACGTCTACGTGCTGCTGTCGCTGCCGGACGATCCGCAGCGCTATCCGGTGGCCGGCAAGGTCGCCTGGGTCACGCCGCCGCGGGCGGCCGCCAACCGCACCCAGGGCGTGGGCGTGCGGTTCCCGTCCGACGAGAAGTCCAGGATGCTCAAGCTCAAGATCGAGGAGATCCTGGGCGGACACCTGGCGTCCGAGCGGCCCACGCAGACCATCTGAGCCCCGCGGACCGGCCTCTGCGCTGGTGCATCATCGGCGGATGTTCGTCGATTCGCATTGCCACCTGAGCTTTCCTGAACTGTCCAGCCGGCTGGACGACATCCGCGCCGCCATGGCGCAGGCCCGGGTCGACCGGGCCCTCTGCATCTGCACCACGCTGGAGGAATTCGAGTCGGTCCATGCCCTGGCCATGGCCTACGACAACTTCTGGGCCACGGTCGGCGTGCATCCCGACAACGAAGGCATCGAGGAGCCCAGCGTCGCCAGATTGCTGGAACTGGCGGCCCGTCCCAAGGTGGTGGCGATCGGCGAGACCGGCCTGGACTACTACCAGATGGACGAGCGCAAGGGCGGCCGCGGCATCGAGGACCTGGAGTGGCAGCGGGAGCGCTTCCGCACGCACATCCGCGCCGCGCGCCAGTGCGGCAAGCCGCTGGTGATCCACACCCGGGCGTCGTCCGATGACACGGTGGCGATCCTGAAGGAGGAGGGCGAGGACGGGTCCCCGGGCAGCGCCGGCGGCGTCTTCCACTGCTTCACCGAAACGGCCGAGGTGGCCCGGGCGGCGCTGAACCTGGGCTTCTACATCTCGTTTTCCGGCATCCTGACCTTCAAAAGCGCGGCCGACCTGCGCGAAGTAGCGGCTTTCGTCCCGCCGGACCGGATGCTGATCGAGACCGACAGCCCTTACCTGGCGCCGGTGCCGTTCCGCGGCAAGACCAATGATCCGTCGCTGGTGCCTTACGTGGCCAAGCAGATCGCCGAGGTCCGCGGCATGGCGGTCGAGGCCGTCGGCGAGCTCACCAGCCGCAACTTCGAGCGCCTTTTCGCGGGAGCCAGATGATGAGAAATCACTTCAAGTATCTGGTTTTCGTCTTTGTTTTTGCTTGGTTTTCCGTCGCCCAAGCCGGTTCGTACGAGGACTTCTTCGCGGCCATCAAGAAGGATGACGGGGGCGTCATCACCGAGCTGCTGCGGCGCGGGTTCGACCCGAACACGCCCAGCCCGGACGGCCAGGACGGCCTGTACCTGGCGCTGCGCGACGGCTCGCTGAAAGCGGCCAACGCGCTGATCGACTGGCCCAAGACCAAGGTCGAGTCGCGCAACGCCCAGGACGAGAGCCCGCTGATGATGGCCGCGCTCAAGGGGCACCTGGACGTGGTGAAGAAGCTCATCGAGCGCGACGCCGACGTCAACAAGCCCGGCTGGGCGCCGCTGCATTACGCGGCCACCGGCGGGCACCTGGCGGTCATGGAATTGCTGCTGGAACAGCACGCCTTCATCGACGCCGAATCGCCGAACGGGACGACGCCGCTGATGATGGCCGCCCATTACGGGTCGCCGGCGGCGGTCAAGCTGCTGCTGGAAGCCGGCGCGGACACGGCGATGAAGAACCAGCTGGGCATGACGGCGATCGATTTCGCGCGCCGCGGGAACCGGCCGGATTCACTCGAGATGATCTCGGCGCACGTCCGGGGGCAGCAGCCCAAGGGCAAGTGGTAGCCCCGGCACTTGCCTTATTTGACTAGATACGATGAGTGTTATGTCAAATATATTCCACGAGTCTGGCCGTCTTCAAGAAACGAGCTGCGCCTTGCCAAACGAGAACCAATGACGTATGTCATCGAAACGCATTGAAACGTTCTAACCTCTGGTTACCAGCAACCCACCTTCCGCCGTTGCTCGGCGTGAACAAACGCACATTGGCAACTTGATTACGGTCGAGCCACAGCCTACCTTGTCATCTCACTGCCCAAACGAGGCACATCAGGGACAAAAAAGGCAGTCATGAGCTGGTTTACTTCAGGACTTCGCAACAGCATCTACGGTCTTCTCGGGCATGCGACCCAGCCGTCCGAATCCGTGTTGGTCAACCGCATGGAAGACATCCGCGAGACCATGCTCGAGCTGCTGGGCGACGACGGCACGCGGTTCCACCCGAACGTGATCCGCCGAATCCGCTACGCCACCGATGTCCAGGCCCTCTGGTACCTGCGCGGCGACCTGATGGCCGTGCTGGCCGGCGTGCACGGCGAGGTTTCGGCTCGCCGCCAGGTCCGAGACATCACCGACATGTTCCGCGGCGTCCTGCCCCGCAGCCTGACCTCGCGCACCCGCGCCATGCACGGCTGAGCCGCCGTGCCCGCACCGGCTAGTGCTGGTGCCCCCAGAGCAGGAAAGCGTCCCGACCTTCCACCGCCAGCCTCACCGGCGCGCCGACCGGCAGCGCCACCTTGGTCGGCACATGCCCGAACGGAAGGCCGGTGTAGACCGGCGCCTTCACCTGGGTCCTCAGCCAGTCGATCACCGTCTTGAGGCGGAAGCCCTTGTCGTGCGGCACCAGCTTGTAGTTGTTGAAGTGCCCGAACAGGATGGCCTTCTGCTGCTGCAGCACGCCGGCGTAGAGCAGCTGCGTCAGCATCCGCTCGATGCGGTATGGGTGCTCGGACACGTCCTCGATGAACAGGATGCCGCCGCGCACCTGGGGCAGCCAGGGCGTGCCCACCAGCGAAGTCAGGATGGCCAGGTTGCCGCCCCAGAGCACGCCCTTGACCTGCTTCAGGCCCTCGACGCGCTCCGCCGCCGGCAACTGCCAGCCCGTGCCTTCGCCCTGCCCCTCGGCCAGGTCCTCGAAGCAGGCCTGCATGATGTCGTCGGGCTCGCCTTCCACGCCGAAGTCCTCGCCGACCGCCGGGCCCGACCAGGTGACGGCGCCGGTCTTCGCCAGCACCGCGCACTGGAAGGCCGTGAAGTCGCTGAGGCCCACGAACCGCGTGCCGCCCTTGATCGCCTTGGCGATCTGCTTGTACGGCAACCGCGGCAAGAGGCGCGTGAGCCCGTAGCCGCCGCGCGTGATCAGCGCGATGTCGGCGCCGCTGGTCGCGGCACGTTCGATGGCCGCCAGCCGCGTCTCGTCGTCGCCGGCGAACCGCATGTGGGAAGCGAAGGCGGCCGGGTCGATTTCGACCTCGTGGCCCAGGGCGCGAAGCCGGGCGATGCCGCGCCTCACGGCGGGCTTGTCACGAACGGCGCTGGAGGGGGAAAAGATGTAGATGCGGGAGCGATCGGTCACGGGCGGAAGTATCCCACCGCCTGCCGCGCGATCTCATCGCCGTGCTCCTGCACGAAATGCCCGGCCTGCGGCAGCAACAGCGGCTCGGGGCAGCCGCGGATCTGCGCGCGCAGCGCCTGCATCACCGGCGGACCCAGCACCGGGTCCTGCGCGCCGACCGCCATGAAGCTGCGGCCCTGCCAGTCGTCACGCCAGAAGTCGCCGGCGCGGCGCGAAACCTCCGCGCCGGGCGAGTCGGCGAATTCCGGAACCATGGGCGGGAAGGCGCGCAGCGCGGCGCGATGGCCGCGATCCGGGAACGGCGCGTTGTACGCCGCGCATTCCGGTGCGCTCATGTGCGGATTGCCCCGCGCGAACAGGCGCGCGACGTCGAACTCGGGATTGCGCGCGCACATCTCGCGCCAGGCCAGGAATCCTTCGCTGAGCGGTGTTTCGCCCGTGGCCAGCATCGTGTTCATGACGAGCAAGCCGCGATAGCGGCCCGGCGCCTCCATCGGCAGCGTGAGCCCGAGCAGACCGCCCCAGTCCTGCACGACCAGCACCACATCGCGCAGGTCGAGCCGCTCGACGAATTCCAGCAGCACCTGGCGATGGAAGTCGAAGCCGTGGGCCGCGTCCTTCTTGGGCTTGTCGCTCTTGCCGAAACCGATCATGTCCGGCGCGACCACGCGATGTCCTTCGGCCAGGAACACCGGGATCATCTTGCGGTAGAGGT
>Ga0247819_10000654_pt1 | contig 19856 bp, 13 predicted proteins | sample 13C_Xylose_Day6_FD_193428 | JGI IMG/M metagenome (GOLD analysis project Ga0247819, IMG submission 193428) | Soil microbial communities from agricultural site in Penn Yan, New York, United States - 13C_Xylose_Day6 | ecosystem: Environmental > Terrestrial > Soil > Agricultural land | place: USA...
TATTTGATCTGCGTATCAGGACCGATCATCGTTCGGTCTATGATGTCGCGTACAACGCCCATTACTAACGGGCGCAATACCGTGCGGTTAACGTCCGGTATCGGGAGTTGGATCATTGGCATAGCTTGTTACCTTTACACCTGAGCGACGGCTTTGGTGTCCTGTTTGGTTTGCTTACGCTTTTCCTTGCTCGTGGCAAGTTTGCGCGGGTTGGCGAGCAGCACGTCGATGAAGTCCATCAGGTCCCGAGTCGAGATATAGATGAACTTATAGACAGTGCCCAGTTCGCCCATCAACAACTTGGAGATCGCCATCAGGTCCCGACGACGCTCGGTAAATTCCGTGTCTTCCTTATCGCTTGGCTTGGGTTCAGCCTTGATGATAGCGGTCACGTTTTTCTCGATGTCTGCAAAACGTTTGCGCGTATTGCGGATTTCATCGATGACATCCATGATGTTCGTGCAGATGTTGATCCCGGCATCCACGTCCAGGGTTTTCACCGAACGAGGTACTTTGCCGCTTTTCTGTTGGATCACGCGCGCGGAGTAAGCTTGCGGATCGAAATCCGACTTCTCGATAAAGGGACGACGAATCTGCAAACGATTGCCCTTCACGCCGAAACCCAGCGAGTACGTACGGGACATCTCGCCTTCTTCTACCTTGGCAGAGATCTGCTTCAGGTCAGTGTTGGAGATCACCGGCTGCATCACTCGATCTCGCAGCGCCTTGGGGTCCAGGAACAACGTTTTGAACGCTTCCACGGTACGGGCACTGTCTTCAACTGACACCGTGAGCAACCGCTTGAGTTGACCGGGCAGTGCTTCCAGTTCCTGGTTCGTGGTAACGCGATTGCCGTTGTCGTAGAGTTCCCGAACCCACTCCACCGTCACTTCACGCACGTGGATACTGCGAGCGTTCGCTATGAGCAACTTCTTGGCTTTCTTGGCACGACCGTACGTACCTTCGATCACACGATCCACGCGCTCCAGGATCGACTTCAACCAGTTGAGGATTTTGATTCCCATGCGACGCAGCGCCTGCATGATGGTCTTTATCCGAGTACCTACGGATTCAACAGCCAGCGAATGACCGTAGGCCAGCGTGCCGGCGTGGTTCAACGATTCCATCGACGGGTAAAGAAACGTCGATTGAATACCGAGTGCCTGATCGGCTTCACCGAATTGACGTTCGATGTGGTCGAAGTCTTCGTGCGCGATCGAATCAGGAGTGCTTCGCAAAATGCGCAATTCCGTCGGTTCACTACGCAGGATCAACCCTGCGATGCGATTGATTTCTTTGTCATTTTGTTCTTGTGCTTGGAAGGTGTGGTACAGCGGGTCGGTTTGTTCGACGACAGAAGTCATTATTGACACCTTGAGGATAAGGGGCGGACATAAAAGGCGTGCCGTAAGGCACCGCCCTAGAGTTCGCATAGTAGGTTAGCCATAAAATAAACGACGGCATAAAGAGGCGTCCCGAAGGACGCCTCGATATACCTACTACTTAGACCCCCTGGGATAACCCAAGTAGTCTAGCGGTCAGCCACTACCGCTATTAAGCAGCCGCGGGAGCGGGCAGTGCCTTGGCGCCGCCCGGCATGCCGGGTTCAGCTTGAGCAGCTTCCGTACCCTTCATGCCGATGGACTTGGCCACGTAGTTCAGGCCGGTTTCCGACAGCAGGCGGATCGACTGGATGGCAACCTTGGAATCGCTCATGACTGCGCGACCCAGGGCACCGATGGCCTTGCGAGCTGCGTCGGCAGCACCTTGGCCTTCCAGGTTCTTCGGATCGAGCTTCGAACCGATTTCGTCCACGCTCTTGGCGATGGCTTCCACGTCCGAGCTGACCTTCTTGACTGCATCCAGCGCCTTGCGCACTGCTTGCATGACCTGCTTGGACTCGGACTTGTCCAGGTTGCGGGTCTTGACCTTGGCTTCCTTCTTTTCGCCCTTGCTGATGCTGGCCGAGAAGCCAGTGGCGATGCCGTCGGTCATGTCCGGACGAACGAAGTTGGCCACGCGGCCGCCAGGCAGTTCGTCGAACGTGTAGGTCGTCTTGCCGTCAGCCTTGCTGGACTTGACGTCCGAGTTCTTGGCCAGCTTGGAGCCGATCGCGAACTGTTGCACCTTGCGGGCGGCATCAGCAGCCTTGCCTTGCGCTTGGTCGGCAGCGATTTCAGCCAGATCCAGACCGTCTTCAGCCACGTCACCAGCCAGCTTGACAGCCGAGGTGATGGCGCTGTTGAACACGGAGACCGTGATGGCCTTGCCGTTGATCGTCAGGCTGTCGGATTCGAAAGCCTTGGCGTTCTTCATGCTGGCTTCGTTGGTCGTGGCCAGCTTGCGGTTGACGCGCTCGTACTTGCCTTCCAGGCCCTTGAACAGGGTCAGGAATTGCTTCCACACGTAGCGGATCATGCGGCCCAGGTTCTTGATCATTTCGATGATCTTGGTGCCGATTTCCTTGGCCTTTTCCTTCCACGACTCCACCGACACGCCGGTGGCCTTCAGCTTGTAGGCGCTGCGGCTGAAGGATTCCAGGCCAAAGCCCAGGTCCACAGCTTCCAGGCCCATGAACTTCTTGTGGATCGCTTCGGAGGCGATCGACATCAGTTCGGCACCGGCTTCGTCCAGGCCTTGCTTGCCCTGGGCGCCTTCGGCGGCGGCGATAGCGCGTTCGGTCAGGCCCAGGCCGTCGGTGCCATCTTCGATGCCGTCAACGAAGCTCTCGTAGGCTTCGAGCGCGGCGGTGACTTGCGGCTCTTCCGGCAGATCCAGTTCGGTTTCTTTCATGTTGGCGTTTTGTTTGCCGGGAGCATCCGCGGCGGGTTGAGAAGACTGGTTCAGGTCGGCATCGCCGGCTTGATCAGCAGGGTTCAGATCCAGGGGGTCGTCACCACCGGCGACGGACGGATCGGTGTGGTTTTCCTTGGACACGTCACGGAAGGACACGTCTTCGGCGCCAGCCTTGCGGGAGGACATGGAACGATCGGCCTTGGGGTCGAACGGACGAGCATTGGTGGCTTTGGCGGCCGCGGCTTGTTCGTCGACGTTGGTGTCACCCTTCAAGTCTTCGTCCGTGCTTTCGCCGGATGCAGCCTTGATCGACACCTTGGCCAGCAGGTTGACGGTCGAGATCGACTGGTTGGCGATCGAGGTCAGCTTGCCCAGCGGGCCGAGCAGCAGAGCCGAGGCGCGCGAAATCAGACGATACGACTCACGTTCGTTATCGCCACGATCAGCGGAATTCGACTTCCAACGCATCTCGACGTTCACCAGCCAGTTCGAGCTGACGTTACGAGCGGCCTTGGCTTCGGGCGAGTTCAGGATCTTCTTCTCGAACTCTTCCACGCTGGCGAAGAGGGTGGTGATGTCGGCCGTGTTCAGCGTGGTCACGCGATCGCCAGGCGCCTTCTTCGAACGAGTCAGATTGACTTCCATCTGATCGATGACCGCCAGGGCTTCTTCGACCGTGTTGGCACCAGCGCGTTGACCAGCGCCCTTGGTGATCAGTTCCCAGCCGCCCAGCAGATCAACGTTCGAGTCGGACTGCGCGGCGATCTTCTTGAACTGACCGAAGTCCAGGGCGAAGCCGCCCTTGAACAGCGAGGAGACGCCGGTGGCGCGATCGCAGAAGTCGGTGTAGATCTTGCCCAGCTGGCCGAAGGACGAGGCCAGACCAGTGGCGGTGTCTTCGACCGATTTGCCCAGCGTCAGGTACTGGGCCAGCGTGGCGTTTTCGATGACGGCGCGGGTGGTGAAGTTCTTTTCCTTCGCCTTGGTCAGCAACGCACCGCGTTCCTTGCTGGCGCCCTTGATCCAGGTGACCAGCTTGGCGAAGCGAGCCTTGATCCATTCCCAGAACTTGACGACCGTCTGCTTCATGCGCTGGAAGAAACCGTCCTTGGCTTCGCCGAGCGATTCCAGGGCCAGGTTCTTGTACATCTGGCGAGTACGCACCGACTTCATCGAGTACGCTTCGTTCGAGGGCAGCTTCGTCAGCATCGATTCGTTGAAGCGCGGGCCGAGCAGGCGCTTGAGCGATTCGTTGGCCAGGCCGACAGTGGCAGCGATTTCAGCCGGAGCGTCTTCGTTCTCCGGTTCGATTTCGTCCACGGCGACGATGACGTCATCGGTGCGGTCGACGGCTTCGTCCATCGCGGCGACTTCTTCGTCGGATTCGGCGACTTGGGCGTCGGCTTCTTCAGCTTCGGCAACGGCTTCTTCCACGACAGCGGTGGTCGAATCGGTGGCGGGTGCGTCGGCAGCTTCGTCAGCAGCAGCAACGGCGGCAGCAGCTTCCGGAGCGGCGCTGGTCGTGTCTGCGCCGGCGGCAGCGGCGGCAGCTTGGGCATCAGCTTCGGCTTGGGCAGCAGCGGCAGCAGCTTCGTCAGCGGTATTTTCGGCACCACCGTGGGCGCCGGCGTCTTGCTCGTGTTGGGCCAGTTCTTCCGCCGTGGCGGTAGCGGTGGCTTGAGCGTCTTCAGCCGTGGCTTGAGCCTGATCGACGCCGTCTTCCAGCTCGTTCAGGTCTTCCATGGAGAAAGCGCCGAATTTCTTTTTGCTCATGTTGTTCAACTCCGTTAACGGGTTTCCGTGTAGGTCAAAAATGTTAGCTAACGTGACAGGTAAAGGTGCCTACTAGGCGACCCTCGGCCGAGAGCCGCCTGGCACCGGGTCTACAAAACCATATTATTGGCTGTGTAGCGCCCACACGCTATATCATTAGCTATGCGTTGTTACATCAGACAGTCGAGATCATCCGCTTGTGCGTGTACTCGACCAAACTGGTGATGGCACTGGCGGTGCGAACCGCGTGCGCGAAGAGCGCGGGCTGGAATGCCACGACCGTGTTCATGACGCCGGTGATGGCGCGCATGGACTGGAAATACGGACGCAGGTTCTCCGGTATACCGTCACCGTCCTTGGTGCGGAAGCTTTCCAGGAAAGTGCCCAGGGACGTAACACGACCAACCATGCGCTCGATTTCTTTCATCGAGGTGACGGTGTTGGTGCATTCTGCCAAAAGGTCCTGGGTGTCCTTGATCAGGTCCAGTACGTCGTCGACCGAATCGAACTTGACGGAACTGTTCTCGGTGTTCAGTTCCAGTGCGTCACCCGCTTGACGAACCAGACGATAGCCGAAGTTCATCTGGTCAATGGATTGCTCGGCATCCGTGGCATGACGCAACGAGCGATACAGCACCGCTCGGTCGCCGATCAACGAATCGACAGGGTACTCCATGTCGCCCTGGTTGATCTTCATGTTCTTGGGCGGGTGCGTCGGCTTGAACCAGTTCTCCCCGTAAACCAATTCGAGATTGGCGCGGTTGTTCTTCGAGAGCGCTGCGAAGAGATCGACTTCTTCAGGGGCTTGTCCGAAGACACGCTTGAGCGACTGGTCGTCCAGCGTGTTCATAACCGAGATGGCGGCACCCAGACCCTTACTGGTGCGGTACGAACGCATCACTTGAGTCAAGTCAGTAACGGCGTGACCCAGGTGGTCCGGAATCTCGTTATCACGAATGAAGTGGACAGCCTGATCGACGCCGAGAGCAATCTCGATCGTCTGTGCGGTACGGGATTTCGACTTCAGATCCGAGAGCAGCTTGTGGAGCGCCTTCAGACGAGTCAGAAGCTTGTTGCGGCGCATTTCAGACTTGCCGTACATGCCCTTGATCCAGTTCCAGACACGCTGAACGTTTTCGACGATCATGCGAACGAATCGCTTGAACATCTCCCACGCACGCTTGAGGAATCCGGGGCGATCTCCTTCACCTTCAAAAGAGAATGCCCAGCTCGGCACACGCGACTGGCGACCGATGGATTCGAAGCTCATCTGGTAGAGCGACATGTTCTTGGCGAACGCCTCGACCGAGGTGCCCGAGATCATGTCATGCAGTCCCGAGAGCTGCTCGATCGTTTTGGCGTCCTTGGAGACGATGGACGTCATCTCCTCGACTCGATCGGCCTGGTTGTCCAGGTACGAGAGTGTTGACATTACAGTCATTTTGACCCTTCTAGGTAAGTTTCAATGGACTTTTCAACCCACTGATGGCAGGCGAATAAGAAATCGCTAGCGAGCGACATCGTACTGACGATCAGTCGAGCGTCGTTACGAATGGAACGTGTCAGGAACGTGAGCAGCAAATCCTGCTGTCCTCGTGTGGCATCTTCCGAGAGCTTCAGTCGACTGGCCGTAGACTCCGTTCGTTCCAGCTCATCTTCAGCGGCGTTAACGCTATCGACGATGTTCCGAAGATCCGACAAATTACGGCGGATGTTGAAGATCATCGTCTTGATTTCGGGCGCTGACAAAACCGGCATGCGGAACATGCGGCGGTCATTCATATCGATGGCTTGAGTACGAACGAATTTCATCCCGTACTCAGCATTGGCAAAACCCAGGACGCCAGGTTCTTGCAGGGGTAAGAGAAACGCCAGCGAACGATTGCTCGGCAGCGGCATCGACGTGAGCACAGTCGTATCTGGCCCGACCCCTAACTCTTCTCGCATGAACTGCGAGGCAGGAGTACGAACCATCTCTGAGTTACGCGGAAGATCGACTAGCTTACGCAAGTCTTCGATCGTGTTGATCGTTCCAGCGCGCTCTAAGAGCTTTCGATTGGCCTCGACTCGATTACGGTACGTATTGGTTGCTACCGTGATCAGCGTATTCACATTCGAGTTCGACTGGTTCACCGTGGCGAACGAAATACCTCGACTGGCCAACAGGTCCCGAGCAATACTCAAGTTGTCGATGTAGATCCGAGGGGCGACTGTGAACCTACCGGCTTTCTGGTAGGAGTTGAACTTACGCTCGGTCTCTACCAGAGTGTCGTAAAAACGCTCCAGTCGAACCATGTGGCCGGAGATGAACTCACGGATCACTTTACGAACCCAGCGGTATGCCTTCAGGATCATTTCCTTGGCACGCTCCAGAATCATTTTAAAGCGGTTCTGGTTCGCTTCAAAGCTCAGGGAGTACTCTGCACTCATCCCCGAGCACGGTAACGCCATAGCCGTCTTAAAACGCTCGACAGCCGTATCCAGTGCAGCACAAGCCTCATTAAGCTCGTCGGGTTCAAAGGTATTGGTCATAAATTCAGACACCCAGCAAAAAGCCTAGGAGTTTTTAGGCTCCTAGGCTTTAATGGTTAAAGGTAGTGCGCCTCTACTTAGGCACCACCTTCGGTGCCTTTGGCTTTGGCGACGATCGATTCCAGCAACCCGACCAAGGCCCAGATGTAAGCCGAGATCGAAGTGTGCAGGCTGATAGCCGGCGTGTAGGCCATGGGCAACAGCGCAGGCAGATCAAGCGTGATCAACTCGTCGTCATTGGCTTGGTTCACCCAACCCAGGATCGACTTGGACGCATTCGTGAGCGCCACGATGTTGCGAATCGAATCTTGCTGAGCGCGAGCCAACAGCTTCAACTCGTTGAGTGCTTGCTTGACGCTACCGGTGCTCGTGCCAGTCAGGGTGATCTGCTTGGGCGGCTCTTGACCGGCCAAACGAACCACCTTCAAGACTTTCTGTGCGTCGTCTTGTTTGACGTACGCCATCACACGGTTGCCAGGCAACACCCGCGATACCGAGTCCGAGCAAACCGGCAACGACTCGCGCAGCACTTGAGCGATCTTGGCGTTTTCGACCAACGCTCCCGAGGTGAACGGCATCACGATGGCGCGAGCGCCCGTTTCAGCCGACTTCAGATAGGCGCCCAGGATCGTACCGAGCCATTCACGCAGTTCACCGATCGTGCGCTGATAGATAGGCGCGTAGATCAGAGTGTCCAGCGAGAGCGAGCCTTGGACGTGCAGGTCCGAGATCACACGAGTGTCGATCGTCACGGTTTGAACTTCGGCCATGGCGTCGACACGTTCTTCGATCGCTTCGATCTTCGTATCCAGGTGCAGCTTGGAGGCGATGTTGTTGCGAGAGAAGTTCTCCAGTGCTTCGATAGCGCTTTGGAGCATCCGTTCGTTGGCCTGATGGTAAACCGTACCAGACGCTTCGGACTCCACGGCGAAACCCAGGCGAGTACGTGCTTCTTGCATCAGAATCCGACGAGCAAACTGATTCGCCCGCAACGATTCATTCGCGATGCTCGACTCCAGGTCTTCCTGCGTACCAGGTTCCTCGCTGGGCGGAATCGTGGCGCCGGGTGCTTGACCTTGGTCAGGCGTCAAATGACGATCAACGATTTGCTCGGCGAGTTCACCCAGGCGATCGGAGATCTCACGAGACTCCTTGATGATCGCCGACGCTTTCTCAGCAGGGTTCTCTGCTTGTTCGGCGTCTTCAGCCATGGCCTGCTCAGAGGCAGTGGTTTCGACGTCGTCGGCTGCGTTCTCGGGATCGGGGTCTACCGGATCGCTGTTTTCAGGATCGCTCGCAGCGTCGGGGTCTTGGAACCCGTCGGTTACGCCGTCACCGGCTCCGCCTTCTGGCGCGCCTTCTTCGCCGCCCGTGCTGGCGTCAGCTTGGTCACCGGCTTCGGCTTGGCTACCTTCGTCGGTGCTTTGGCCTTCGGTGCCGCCTTCGCCTTCGGCACCGGCGTCGTCTTCGTTGTCTTCGGGCTCTTGGCCGTCTGCTGCGTCGGGGTCGTCTTCCGAAGGCTCTTCGTCGAGGTCGCTTTGGTCGTCGTCTTCGGGCTCGACTCCGTCGTCGTCGCTGTCGACGTCGAATCCGTCGCCACCTTCAGCGGTTCCTTCGTCACCACCGGTTCCGGAGGTGCCTTCGGCTTGGGTGTCACCGCCAGCTTCGGCGGATTGAGCATCGGCGGGCGCGGCGTCTCCATCAGCAGGTGGTTCTCCGCTAGCTGAATCGGCTGCGCCGGCGCCTTCGGTTCCAGCGTCCCCAGCGGCGGGTTCTGGCGTTGCACCAGCCCCGTCAGGGGTTGAGGCGTCAGCTTGGGCTTGCTCGGTTCGAGCTCCGGCATTGATTCGGGCGAGCTCATCGGCATCGTCGTCCCCCGAATTCGGCTGTACAGCGTTTTGATCGATTGCCACATTTTTGGCAGGCTCCTGTTGAGGTGCTTCAGCAGGCGCCGCGGGAGCGGCAGCAGACTGGTTCACCTGTTCGGTGAGTTGGTCGGGCGTTCCGGCTTGAGCCGGGGCACCGCCCTTGGAAATGATGTCGCGAACGGCATCGTCGAAAGAAGTGGACATGCGGTTTCCTTTGAATGTCTGGTTCAACGCGGGTTACTTGGCCGGGATACCCGAGCCGTAGATGACCCACATCGTCTGAACGAGATCACGTAGCCCGTTTTCTTGACCGAGCCACAACGAAACCAATTCCGTCCAGTTCACTTGTCGAGTGTGGCCGAATGCCCGGGAAAGTTCCTGGGGTTGAGCACGATACTCGCCTTCGATCATCTGGAGGTTGGCGTGTTTCAGAACGTGAGACCAGCTGTTCATGTTCAGCTTGCGGTGCCCGTTGTAAATGAACCCGAGCGTGTCGGACAAGAAGTCCACGTGCGTCTGGGTCAGACAAGGGCTATTCGTTTGCTGGAGCACCCACTCGAAGAACGAGCCCGGAAACTGACTGGCTTCCAGGAACGTAGTGAGTGCGTCGTCCAGAAACTGGAACCGCGTCAGGTTGGCGCCTTGAGTAATCAGGGCGTTGTAGACCTGATCCACGTGCGGGTTGACCTTCAGCAGGTTGGTATCGGACAGCACCGTGAGTTGGTGCATGATGCCGTTGACCGATTCCAACTTAGCGACTGGTTCCTTGGAGCGGAACTGGTTAACCGGAGCACCCAAGAAACCGCTCTTGTAAATTTGCAGCACGTTGCTGCCGCCGAACAATTTCGAGGTGCCCAGGTTAGTCATAGTAGCGCTCCATTTCGGTGATTTCGTCGCGCAGCACGTCGATGAGCGAAGTGAGCTCATCGGAGCGAGCTTTCAGGGCCGGGTCCAACGTACCGCTCTTGGAACGGATGCTCTCCAGCAACTTCAACTGCGTTTCGTACAGGCTCAGTTGCTCGTTGGAGAGATGGTACTTCTTTGCCCGGTCCTCTGCGCGCTTGGAGAGCCAGGTCTTGATGAAGTTGAAGTTGGTTGCCAGGAAGTCAAACGAGAACGGGCTCGCTGCTTCAGCGCCGTGCGTCTGAGCCACGGTGGTGGCGTCGGATTCTTCCACCAGGATGTCAGCAGCACCCCGAACCTTCTGTTCGAGCTTGCCGCTGTTGCGGACCAGGTCGGTCAGCGCATCAACGTACGCAGGCCACTGACTGTTCAGGTAGTTCACCGAGTACTGGTTCACCAACTGCTTGACAGGGATCTTGTACGAGTGTGCCGTTTCCGCCGTCGACACGTAGGTGATCAACGCCAACGTATAGTCAACGTAGAGCTGCACGTCGTAGACGAGCTTGATGACCGCGGCGTGGCGATAGGTGACTGCACCCTTGGCGAGCAGGTTCGGCAACTCACGCGACACCAGCTTTTCGATGACGGCCACCGAAGACTGGACTTCCTTGTTGATACGGCCGATACGTTCGACCACGTTGGAAGCCGAACCCGGGTAGATCGCCTTCAGATCCTTTTCAGCAGCCAGGGCCTCACGGCTTTCGAAACGCAGGTTCGCGTCTTTTTGGTATTGGAGGGTAACCTCCACAGCACGACGGACGACATCGTCCAGGATGCTTCGAGCCGCATCCAGGCTCGCTTCGATGCGGCTGCGCTCGATGACGGCAGGCAGCTTATCGAGGAGTTCTTTTGCCATGATTGACCTTTGTAGTTCGGGTAGGTTTAAAACAGGTTGCCACGGCCGGTGGTGAGCACCGACAGGATCTGTTCGATATCGGGACCGTTCTTCTTCGAAGCCGAGACGACGTTGCGGCCCGGGATACGATGACCATTGGGCATCGATTCGATATAGAGACGGATCAGATCGGAGACCGGGTCGATGATGACCAGGATCATGATGCCGGTGTTCTCCAGCATCTTCTGACGGAACTGCTGATCTTCGAAGCGACCGCCGGTGCGGGCTTCGACCATGTCGGCAGTAGCACGAGAGATCACCAGGATGTTCGAGGCTTGGGCCACCGACACTTCGCCGCGAATCAGTGCGCGGGTATATTCACCCGAGCTCGACGGACGCAGCTTGCGATAGACACCGGACTTGTCGCTGATCATGTTCTTGTAATCAGCGCGAACCAAGTCAGTGCAGAACAGCAGCTCGCCCAACGAGTTGATACTGCCCGTGCGCCACTTGACGCTGCGCTCCAAAGCGCTTTCGTCAGACTTGAAGCGCGAGATCATCGCGTTGACGATCGAGGGGTTGTCGACCAACGAGGTAGCCAGACGGAACGACACCGGCACAACGAACGTTTCGCCGTCAGCCTTCAATTCGTACTCGACAACCTTACCGAATGCCAGCTGCGGTTGATCCTTGAAAACGTCGCGAGACATCGCGCGGTTGATAAGGGTCTTGGCAGGCTTCGGCTCGCGGTCGTCTTGGCGAGCGTTGTTTCGGTCACCGCCCTTGTCGCCGTTTTGATCGGCTTCGAAGGAGAAACCCAGACCCGGGATCGTCGAGAACCCCAGAGCGAGAGGACCGCGCTTGAACGACTCGGCAGAGACAGCCTGCGAGTAGTCAGGGATCGTCTTTTCGACCGGAGCTTCGTCGATCAGGGAGGCAACCCCCTGCATTTGGCTGTGTTCCTGGTCCTTCAGGCACTCCAGACCGTACTGAGCGGTCAGGCTGCGCATGGAGGTGTTGGTCGGGTTGAGCGACTCCAGCCGTTTAATGATTTGAGAACCATTAACGGTGGTATTGCGCGTGGACAACGCACGCGCATAGATCGACGCATAGATGTTCACGCACAGCTCCAGCACGCCGTCCAGACGATCGTTCATTTCGAGCGAATTGTCCACGAGCGTGATGGGATCGACGCTGGTCGCGTGCGTCAGCCGAGCAATGGACCCGGATGAAAGGGATTGACCCAGCAGGGTTTTGCCCGTGTCAGTGGAACTCGCCAACAGCGAGGCCATCCCGGCGGACAGGGCAGTCAGAAGACCAGTGAACATGTTTCGATTCCTTTCTATCTTTGGAGTTAAAAGCGCAGATGATTAACTATTCGACCATTACCCAACAGCGAGACTTGGTCACAAAAGAATTAGAGCAGATGGTAAACAACACGAACCTCGGTTCGTTTAATCAGCCTATCGCTCGAAGTCTTTTCGGACTCAACCATCGACTAACGCCTTTGGCGCTGCCGATGAACAAAGATCAGCGAGGTATCGTCCTGATGACGCGTCCTCGGCTGAATCTTTCAGATGAGAACATCCGAATGGATCGCCGCCTGGCGTGGCTGAAGACGGATAATAACAAATCCGTTAACCACTACATCCGGTGTCTTTTGGACCCGTCACTCCAGGACAACTACGGTATCACGTGTCCGTTCGTCGATCCCTTCCAGTCGTTTATGCCCGTCATGACGAACACGTTGGAGTCATTAACGAACTGGAAAGACATTACGGCAGCCACGTACCAATACCCCGACGGTTTCTATCGGGAGAGTCAATCGTTTTACGATGGACCAAGTCTGGATTATACCCTATACGATATATCGGGTTCTTGGAAAAACGTACTGGGTAATATCGTCACGAAAATCGCGGCAGTTTGGATTCATTATGGCTTTTTCGTATTCGAAGATCGCCTAGTGCCGTATCCGGATTACTGGTGGAATTTCGAGATCGATTACAACACCCGGATTTTCAAGCTGACTTTGGACGCTACTCAACGGTACGTTACGCAGATGTGGTCTACGATCGCATATCCGCTGAACGCGCCCACTGGAGCGAGTGCGAACTTCGAAGCGAACAACCCGTTTAACACGAGTAACAACCAGGTTAACATCAACTGGCGCGCTCACGGTACGGAAACCCTGGACAACCTGCTCGCCGTGGAATTCAACGATATCGTCTGCCAACGCAACCCGCGCATGGAAGACAAATATCGCGCACAGTACATGCACAGGCTGGCGCCGGAAGAGATCAATTTCTTCAATAACTGGGGCTACCCGCACATCAACCTGAACAACTCGATGGAGTTGTCCTGGTGGGTTTTCAAAGAACACTACGAAACCGCCTTCTTGGGCAGGGACTAAACATGAATGACAAGCCTTTGGTTGGCTATATTGACTCGGTCATCCACAATGCGTCAGCCAACATGCGAGAGACGCTACGTTACTTACGTAACGGAATGGCTGAGGGTTTCGACTTCGTCGACCCGAGCAACCCGTTCATCCAGTTGATGGAAGCCAGTGTACAACACTCGGCAGCTACGTTTCTGGGTGCGGAATCGGAACTTCGGAAATCGTTCGCTATCATTGCGGTCACTCCGGAAGACCTGTACCACCACATGACGGACAAAGACCACTACGGGGTCTACGCCTTGCCAGCCAAGGGTACGTTTAACTTCGTCTTCGACGCGTTGGAACTCACGCAGAAGATGGTGAACGATCCGGCGAACGGTTATCGCAAGATCGTGATCCCGGCCAACACCCGGTGTGAAGTCGGTGGCATGGTGTTCCGTAACCCGTACGCGGTCGAGATCCGTGAGCTCACTCATGGTCACATCGCAGTGGTTTACCTGGCGCCACAACCGTCACCGATCACCACGCTCACCACGAACGTGATCGAGCCTCGTTATTCGAGCCAACCGGGTACTCGCTTTATCAGTATCCCGGTACAGATGTATCAGTACAACGTGACGACGTACAAAGAAACGATCACACCCAGCAGCTCGCTGATTGTGGAACGTGCTTTGACGGACAAGTTCATGTTGGCCCGAGTCTATATCCGACCGGACGCAAACGACACCACTCCGTGGCGTGAAATCTCCACCACGTTCTCGGACTACTACTACGACCCCGAGCGTCCGACCGCTATCGTCAAGCCTCTGGGTAGCGTGGTCCAGGTAACAGTGCCTGACTATTACGTCCTGAAGGAAATGGTGGTTGGACAAGTTCGCGTTGACATTTACGAAACCCGGGGACCGGTCAACAGTGACTTGAGTTCTTTCGGTGAGGACGACTACTCCACCACCATGGCGCCGTTGGACTCCACGGAACGCACTCCCTACAGTGAAGCGATCAAGCTGGTCTCCAGCGTCAAGATCTATTCGCAGTCGTTGGTGAGCTCGGGTCGTGATCCGTTGACGTTCCAAGAACTGCGGGATCGAGTTATTCGCAACACCACTGGGCAGCGTCAGCAAGCTATCACGCCTGACGACTTGGTTGCGGATCTCCAGGACCAAGGCTACGACATCACCAAGCGTGTGGACGTTGTGACGAACCGGGCGTTCCTGGCAAGTCGTAAACTCCCTAACCCGACGTACTCCTCGCTCATCACGGCTGCATCCCTTGGTGTACAGCGCGTGTTGTTCACGGCCGAACAAGCCGTACAGTCGGGAGCCGTCATCGATAACGAAGACTCGATTACTATCACCCCGGAATCGACCTTCGTTCTGAACAACGGCGTGACGAGCTTGTATTCGGACTTGGAAGTCCAGGCGATCAATCAGCTGCCGATCGACCAGCGGGCGTTGCGAATCAATTCCCAGTCGCTGTTCTACACGCCTTACCACTACGTTGTGGATTTCAAAGATCCTAACGACATCGACGTGCGTGCCTATCACCTGACTAACCCGACGGCGCTCTCCAAGTATTTCATGGACGAGAACCCGACGACGATGTTGGTGTGCGGTATCGGGGCGGGGTACGAGTTCATCTTGCGCGGTGGTAAGTACGTGTTGCGCCTGGTGACCGGTAGTAACGATGCCTACAAAGCCATCAACGACGACGAGTTGTTTGCTCAGATCGCGTTCAAGCCCTCGGGTACGAACTACATGGTCTACGCAAACGGTCGCTTGGTAGGCCGTACCGAACAACAAGAATGCATGTTCGAGTTCGAGCTGGATACGAGCTACTACCTGAACAAACAAGGGCAGTTGGAACTGTTGAATTTCACGGTCACCAACGACACCCCTCGTGAGTTCTATTGCGATCTGGAGTCGGAGTTCTACGTGTTCTTTGGCACCACCGCGACGTTGGGTGGTAGCTGGGTTCGCCGCGATATCGATTCCAAGCTCGGTCGGCACTTACTGCCTTTGGATGCGGCGGCTATCGCTTACGAGCGTATTCGTCTGCGAGTGGGCCATGACCTCAGTAGTCTCTGGACGCAGTCTCGGGTGATTGCCTCGCCCGAAGTCTACGAGATTTACGATATCGACCAACCGAAGGTCTACGCTGAAGACGTGGTCGAGGTGCAGATCATCGATGGTGTCGCAACGGTTGTTATCTCACATCGCAAAGGTGATCCGGTACTTGACGAGGACGGCAACCCCGTCATCGAGTTCTACAAGGGTGAAGTGAAACTGAAGGACGGTCAGCCCGTCATTAAGTCTCCTCGTCGTCTGGCGCACCAAGTGGACTTCACGTTGATGGAAGCGGTGTATCGTTTCAGTAACGATGAAGTCGCTCAAGCCTATCGGGCTGAAGTGGCTAACTTGTTGACTGACTGGATCACCAACGACATCGGGGCAATCAACCCGAGCTTGTTGGAGGAAACCCGGATCTTCTTCTATCCGCAAACGCGGACAGGGATGGTGCCGGTTATCTTTGATAACGCTCGTAAGACGACTATCCCTGCGGCTCAAACGTTGACGGTAAACGTCTACGTCGATCGAGCCACTGAGCAAGACTTTGCGTTGCGCGATCAATTGCGAACCAAGGGCATTCGTGAGATCAATGATTACTTCCTGGGCCAGTTGATCGGCAAGGGAGAACTCACTGAACTCGAACGTCAAGCACTGAAGGATTCGATCGTGGATCTTTCTATCGAGAACTTGGGTGGACCTACCCAGAACTTCGATTTGTTGACGTTGACTGAACAGACCGATCGTTTGTCGATCGCGAAGAAAGCCGAAGCGCGTCCGGATGGTAAGTTGCTGGTGGTGGAAGACATCACTTTCAACTTCATCCGTCATAAACCCCGTGAAGACGGGCAGTAACCAGAAAGGCAGCATAGACCCCAGTACTCCCGTAACAAGGAGTACTGGGGTTTTATGCCGTCGTTGTATTACACGTACTGCTTACGAGCGTCGCGGATCTTCTCGTCGTACTTGTTACGCTGGTAGTCCGCACCGTTGTAGAACTTCGCGATGGTCGCGTAGTCCAAGTCCTTCAGCGCCTTTACCAACTTGGGGTTGTCCAGCAAGTACTTCACCATGGCGTCCAGTTGATACCGTTCGCCCTTCTTCATGTCTGCCACGAACGCGTCGATGGAGCTGTAGCCGACGACCCTGTAGTTGAACCCCATGACCTGGCCCACGCCCCACGAAGCGGATTCGTGAGCGGCGTCGATGAGCGCTTTGTCACCATCAGCCAACGCGATTGCCTTTTGCAGACGACCCCACTGAGCGTTGACCGTGCCGTAGCCACCCGACTCGGGATTGCAGATGTTCGGGCTGGTCGCGTAGAACTTGTCCGCGGTGGCTTTACCCTTGGCCTTGGAGACAGCTTGGTAGAACTTGTGGCGCTCGAAAAGCGTCTTGGGGTTTCCGTCGGGCAACGTACCACCGCCTTCGGATTCCACTTCAACGATGGCTCGCAGCAGTGCGTATTCGATGTTGTTCGCAGAAGCCACGTCACGGTAGTCTTTCTCCGTGAGGTAGTGCTCGGCCATGAACGTCTCGATGCACGCCGCGGTGTAGTCTTCGTACTTGCCATCTGCCGGCAAACCGTGGGCAGTCTGCCAGAGCTTGAGCTGACCCACCGACTGAGGACCAAACTGGCCGTCCGGTTTGAGCTCCACATAACCGTCGTGGTTATAGTTCATCTCGTTCAGTGCACGTTGCACCAACCGGATACGAGCCCGGTTATAGTTACTGGGGAACATGGCTACTCCTGTAAAAAATGTTTGGCGCGTTTACTGAGACTATTTAGCAAAAGTAAACTCGCGGTAGGGGGCTAGTGCCCAGAGTTCCCGTGTTTGGTTCTGCACGGTGTGGATAAGGTCGTAATCCCCTTGCCCATTTCGCGTTTCCAGTGTCCAGGTATTTAGGGAGTACGTGGTGTTATTGTTCATCGCCGAGGTGATCCCAACGTGGATGCGATACGCCCGGATTTCGACCTCGCGATTAAAGCCGATCGTAATCCATTGCTCACCCGGGTTGTTGGTTTGCCAACGCACCTTCGGCGTGGCGCCACCATCTTCAATCCTACCGTCAAAGGCCCATTGTGGACCCCAATCAGGAGCGTACTGAGACGAGGCGGACACGGCAGACATGTCGTAATCTGCTGCGGTAAGCGGGTTACCATCCACATCCACAAAAGACCACTCGGCAAGATAGATAACATCTCCCGAGTTCTTTCCGGTGATCCGCATCCGTAAGTTGGTAGCAGAAATAGTAGGAACCCCGCCGGACGAGTTACTCAAAAGTGCCTCGAACATACTTAACTCCTTTTCGAATCTCGACGGGGTCTAGCGTTTAAGTACGGTGTCGGAAAAATACAGGAGTCCGCGCACGATACCTACGATTGAACGCAACGCTTCAGCGCGCTCGATGTAAAACTGGTTAACCGCGTAGAAGTTCACGCCGTTGGGGGACAGCACTCGATACAGTTGCACGAACGCCGCGTTCTTACCCGCGTCCTTGTACGGATAGGCATTCGGGTCAACCACGAAAGTCTGATAGCTCGTATTACGCTCAAGATCCTTCAGGATGTCGGACAATCGAGCATAGGCCCGATTCAGCTCTTGCAGATCAGTGCCCTTGACTGCTACGCTGGTCTTGACCTTGGGGACTTGTATTTCACTGGCAACCCGACCGTTTACGAGCACGCGACTGACTTGACCAAACCACGGATACGGCTTGGTAGCGGCTTCCATCCGTTTCCGATAAGGAACCGAATCAAGGTGCTTGAAGATGTCGACGTCTCGCAGATCGGAATAGATCTGATCTTGGATCTCTTTCAAGCTGTCATGGTTATCCACCGCCCGACTGAAGATGTGATGGATTTGTTCCCGAGCCGACATTTCCTCGTCGTAAGACTCTTTGTATCGCGTGACGATCTCAGACAAGTAGTTGACTTGTTTGATCAGGGTCGGGACGAACTTGTTTGCATCCAACGATGGCGACAACGAACACAGCCCACCGTAGTAGCCAGCCAGTTCGATCCGGAAGTACGTGGGTTTGGACGAGATCAGCGTCTGCGACTGCCAGTGGTTGAACTTCTCGTAATCGGCTGCCGCTTGGTCAAGCCACTCCATGAACAACGTCGTTTGATCTTCGGTCAGCGTGACGCCAGAAGTATCGACGTTCAGGAACAGTTCCAAGAGTGATTGCGAGCGTTCCTGTTTACGAGTGTCAACCTTCTTACCCGCCACCGTAGGACCGTTGTCCACCGTGGGGCGTACCAGCACCATGTCGGCGAATGCCGAGGCAAGCTGATCCCACGACTCGCACGTGACTGACAACGATTCCTTAGACACCGTGTACTGGTTTGCGGGCTTACGCAATCCGTCTTTGTACGTCTGTTCGATGTTGGAGGACTGCGTCCCCCAATTCAAGTTTGCTTCGCGGTTATCGAACCGCTGGTTGTTTCCGTGCAAGACCTTCAAGCCTGCGGGGCGAGGTCCTCGGAAAGCTGTGCAAACCAAGTCGTGCACATATTCGAGCGTGGCGTCTTTGGCGCCGTCTTTGTACACGCTCACTCGCAGATACCGGCCCGCATCACCGCCTTTGGTAATGTGACCGGTTTTCTTGTTCAGGATCTCCCCTTTACGGTTTGCAGCGTAACCGGGATAACCCTTGATTTCGTAGAACCCAGGATGGCCCTTGCAAGCCCGGGCTTCGTATTTTGCTTTCGTCATGTCTATCCCTGACTAGCGGTATGTTATTAAAAATCAATCTATGGACATACGATTGCAGCATAAAGCCCTACCCCTCTTATCGAAGGGTAGGGCCATTAGCTTCTTACAGATACCGCCTTACTGATTACCGCTCCCAGTACGGCTTGCGTCGAGTCAAAGACTCGTTACTCGCCGACTGAGATTTCTTTGCCCGGTTAAGCGCCCGTGTCACTTCACCGTACGGCAAATACTTATTGATACCCATGACGTACGCGGCGTAAGTCACCGTGTTCAGTGCAGCGTGACGTGTGCTCAGACTTGTCAATTTCCGGCCTACTTCAAGGAAGTCTTCCAGTCCTTTCGACTCGCATGAATTCACGTAGTACTTGAGCTGATCCGCATTCTTGGAAGTTTTATCCAAGGAATCCACTGCTTCGGCAGCATCCAAGATGTATTCTTGTTTGCTCAGGAACAACTCATGCAACTCAACCAATCCAGCAGCCGCGGGCTTTGCGCGCAGCTTAGCCGACCAAAACGGATGCTCCGGTTTTTCGGGTTTCCGGATAGCATCGATCGTTTGTTCATGCTCCCTGACCTCTCCGGTCAAACGCTCGATAAGCGCCCTGGCGCCGTCGATATCGTTTTTCTCGGTTAGTGACTTCAGCTCCTTCAAAGCCTCAGGGAACCGGCTAAGCGACCACTTACGCTCTTCGACAACCTTGTCAAACGTCTCGACCATGTGACCGGTCAGCCAGTCGTTTTCCATTCCAAGTTCCTCGTAAATCGTGGACTTGGAGAACGTGTAACCGTTCGGATCGTCTTTCGCGGCTTGCAGAGTCGGGTCCGGATTCTTCGACGCTTCATCGAGATTCTCTTTGGCTTTCTCAACGTTCTTGGCTTGTTTGGAGAACAAGCCTTTGATCCAGTTGATAAAGTGTTCGATCATCTCAATGATCTTGTCTTTCAATGCCTTGGCGCCTTGTTTAAGGT
>Ga0247819_10000655_pt1 | contig 19807 bp, 19 predicted proteins | sample 13C_Xylose_Day6_FD_193428 | JGI IMG/M metagenome (GOLD analysis project Ga0247819, IMG submission 193428) | Soil microbial communities from agricultural site in Penn Yan, New York, United States - 13C_Xylose_Day6 | ecosystem: Environmental > Terrestrial > Soil > Agricultural land | place: USA...
CGGACCCCATGGTGCTGCAGGACATGGGGCCCTTCCACGACAACGACGACTACATGGCCTCCCACGGCTTCCGGACCCGGCACTCACGCCTGGCCAGGTTCATGCGCTGGAACCTGATGGTGCCGAAGATCCGCCTGGCTTTGCTGCGCCTGCGTGGCTAAAAGGCTCGATCTGCTGATCGGGAAACTTCGGTTTTCCTGGTTCCGACTTCGTGACGTCACCTTGCCAAAGACGCTTTGGACACTCCTCGGCGATGCCAGGACGGCGGCATCGCTGACGCGGCTCTCGGACCATGACGCGAGTCAATCCACCCCGCCAGCAGTGCGTCGGCGAAGTCCAGGAAGGCACGCACGCGCGGATTGCGGCGCTGGCTCGGACGGAACAGAAGGTTGATCGGCGGGCCGAGCATCTCCCAGTCCAGAAGGCAAGCAACGAGGTGACCGCTGCGGATGGCGGCACGCGCAGTCTCCTCAGAGAAGCGCCCAACGCCATGTCCCGCGACCGCGGCGTTCAGCAGGACGTCGAAGCCGCTGCTCACCAGCCAGCCGCCCACCTTGACGCTGGCCTTCTCTGACCCGTGCTCGAACTGCCAAAGGTCAATGAGCGTGCCGGCCGGATTGCGCGTCAGCAGGCACGCGTGGCCCGCCAGGTCGTTCGGGTGCCCGGGCAAGCCGTGCTCATGCCAATACGACGGGGCCGCCAACACCCGGGTGCACGTGGTCACCTGGCGTTTGCACACGAGGTCGCTCGCATCGGGCCACCCCATGAGCAGGAACACGTCGCAGCCGGCGGCATCGGCGTCGGTGAGCCGCAGGATCACGCGCACGTCGATCTGCACGTCGGGATAGCGGGCGTGGAATTCCTGCAGCGTCGGCCCCAGCACATGGTGAGCGATCTGCCCATGCACACCCACCACCAAATGGCCGCTGACGCGCTGCATCGACCGCACGAGCGCTTCGTCCACGGCGTCGAGCTCGCGCAGGAGGGGCTCGCACGCCTCAAGGTAGTCACGGCCGCTGGTGGTCAGCGACAGCCCCTGCGGCGCGCGCTCAAACAGCCGCAACCCGAGACTGGTCTCCAGTGCGGCCACGAGCTTTTGCACCGCAGGCACGCTGACCTGCATGCGCCGGGCCGCGCTGCCGAAGCTGCCCTCTTCCGCGGCCGCGACAAAGTATCTAAGCGCACGCAGCTTGTCCATGGAGCCTCCTGGACCAAGAGTGTGCCGGCGTGGCACCTAAACCGGAAGTTGTGACCCGTGTGAGCTCCTGGGATCTTCCAGCACCGCCGACCCTCCTGCATCCTGCAGCCATTGCCACCCACCGGACACCCTGCCATGACCCCTGCCCACTTCCCTGGTCCCGCCCCGACGCACCGCAACGGCGCCAAGACTTCAGCCGATGCGCTGACGATCGCGTTCCATGCGTTCGCGACGCTCAGGGTGGTCGCTTATCTGCCGACCGCGTGGTCCATTGCCGCCAGCGGCGATTCAGCTCAGCACTCGCTCTTCACTTGGCTCGTATTTGCAGGTGCGAACGCAACGCTGGCGATCCGGTTGTGGCGCGAGAGCGGCCGGCGCGTCGGCGCTTGCGTAGCCGTGAGCTCGGTGAATACGTTGATGTGTCTACTGCTCGCGGCACTCATAGGGTGGTACCGCGCCTGATAGTGCCGTCATCCGTCCATCGACTTGCCGGAAGATCCGCCATGACCTCTCTTTTCACCCGCCGCCAGTGCTGCTTCGGTGCCGCCGCGTTGGCCGCTCTCCCTTGGCCGGCAACGGCCCAGCCTTCGGCCGGTAGCTGGCCGGAACGCCCGCTTCGATTCGTCATCCCGGGCGTGCCCGGCGCTTTGTTCGACGTGCTGGCGCGGCAACTGGCCGAACAAATGGCCCCGGCGCTGGGCAAGCCAGTGGTGGCAGACAACCGGCCCGGCGCTGGCGGGCTGCTGGCAATGCGGCACCTCGCAAGCAGCGCACCTGACGGCCACACCATCGGAATCGCCAGCTTCACCCAGCTGGCGGTGAACCCGTGGATGTACGAGAAGCCCGCTTACGATCCGGTGGTCGACTTCGAGCCCGTTTCGCTGCTGTTCCACGGGCCGATCATGCAAGCGGTGCGCGCTGACTCGCCGATCCACTCGTTCGCGCAGTGGCTGCGCACCGCCCGCAGCCAACCCGGCCGCTTCTCGTACGCATCGGCTGGGGTCGGGCAGCCTCCCCATGTTCTGTTCGAGCTGGTGGAGCACCGGGCGGGCCTGCATGTCGTGCACATCCCTTACCGCGGCGGACATGCCGCAGTGGCTGGGCTGCTGGCCGGCGATGTCGACATGGTCTTCGAGGGTGCAGGCAGCTTGCTGCCTCTCGTGCGCGCCGGACGGCTGCGGCCGCTGGCAGTGACAGGTGACGAACGAATAGCCATGCTGCCTGACGTGCCGACCTTCGCGGAGCACGGCATCGCGGGGATCGAGAACAGCTGGATGGGCATCGTGGCGCCCGCCGGCACGCCCACCGCCGTGGTGGCTCGCCTGCAGCGCGAGATCGTACGGGCCCTGCAGGTGCCGGAGGTGCGGGACTCGTACGAGAACCAGGGCCGGTTGCCCCTGGGCAGCACGCCAGACGCCTTCGCCGCCCTGCTGCGCGAAAGCGTGCCGAAATGGCGTGAGCTCGTCCGCGTGGCCGGACTCAAGCCTGTATGACGCCGAAAGGAGAGGCGACACGTGGCCACCTTTCTCATCGTGCACGGTGCCTGGACGGGCGGATGGATCTGGACGCGACTGCGCAAGCTGCTCAACGGGACTGGCCACGATGTGTACACGCCGACGCTCACCGGCCTAGGCGAGCGCGCCCACCTCGCACACGCCGGGGTCAACCTCACTACCCACGTGCAAGATGTGCTGGCCGTGCTGGAGCACGAGGACCTGCACGACGTGGTGCTGCTGGCGCACAGCTACGGCGGCATGGTCGCAACCGCGGTGCTGCACCACGCCCCGCACCGCATGCGGCAAGCCATCTACCTTGACGCCTTCGTCCCGCAGGACGGCCAGTGCCTGTTCGACCTGCTGCCTGCCGGTGCGGCCGAAAGGCACCGCATGGCGGCGGCAGCCAGCCCAGAGGGATGGCACATCCCACCGCAACCGCTGCCAGACGACACGCTTGCCGCTGACGCCGCATGGATCGTCGCGCGTCGCAGGCCGCAACCCTTGCATACTTTCGACGAGGCGGTGCGCCTGCCAATCAATGGGCCACTGCCGCCACGGCGGTACGTCTACTGCACACGCTCCGCGCCCGGTGATGTATTCAGGACGCCGGCGCGACGTGCGCAGGTGGAGCCGGGATGGCAGTCGTACGTCATGGACTCCAGCCACAGCCCCCACGTCACCGCTCCTGGGATGCTGGTCGACGTGCTTCAACGATTACTTTGAGAAAGGGCGGCCGGACGTTTGCCGAGAGCAATCCACGGAGCTCAACCTTATAAAGACAGGTACCCAGTCACCGGCTGTGCCGTGCGGCTGAGAAGGAACGCCTGACCAGCTTCCAGGTGAATGACGGGGTGCACCTGTTCGTGGTGGGCCGGGGGTGCTTGGCCACAAGGATCCGCGCTCCAGCGCCCGCTACGCGCACCTAGCGCTGGATACCTTGACTGCCGTCTTGGATAATCTCGGGTAACAACCGCTGGCAGATTTCTCCCGCCACCCCGCCACAAAAAAGGCCCGGCGCTATCGATAAGATAGCATCGAGCCTTGTCTTTTGGCGGAGCAGGAGGCAGCAGTATCGGGCGCCTAAGTACCGGTCGCGAAAGACAAATCCAGACGTGACGCGATTCGGTGCCCCGCATGTTACCCCCGTACGGACGATCTCACTACGGGCTTGTGACGGATGTTGAACCGAACGTTTCTCGCGGGGCTTTACTGCGCTGCATCTCCCGACGTTTCGACTAGGTGCCCGCTCGTCATCACCAGTTCAGGGGCGACAACAGCAGACAACGGCGATGGGCGCATAGCGGAGCCCTTGTGCAGCCAGGGTGGCAGCGGCAGATCCTCTTTCGGAAGAAGAAAGAACAGTCGGCAAAAGCGATCGCCGCCATGCCCAGCGTGGTGGGGAACAGCTCCTGCGGGGTCAGGGTCGGCCTCGCGTACCAAGACTCGGCGACTTAGGTGCCAGCACGCCGACGGCGACCGCCGCCGCGATCGCTAGACGGATATTCAACCTTAAGGGCAGCGCGAACGCCGCAACCGCCGCACAGGAGGCGACCACCGCAGCCACGAGTCTGAGTGGATCCAGCAGATGCGTGCAGGTGAGGGAAAGCAGGGCCATCGTGCCCGCGAAGCTGAAGCCTCAAGGGGGATGCCTGCGCCACCACGATCCCGGCGATGGCCCTGCCACGTAACGCTCGTCGGGCCTGCGCGGTGCAGCTCGACGAGGAAGGTTTGACACGGGTTGACCAGCCTTCTCCAACCGGCTAATATTCTCTATCGCAAACAGTATTCTCTATAGAGAATTAATGTTGCACCTACCCCCTCCACGGAGAATGAAGATGACGACACTTCGCAGAAGCCTTCTAGCGCTCATGTGTATGGCGACTTTCGGCGGCGCGCTGGCCCAGCCCATCGCGCCCGGTAAGCAGATCCGCATCGTCGTACCGTATGCGGCAGGTGGCACATCGGACATTCTTGGCCGCAAGCTAGCGCAGGCGCTGGGAGAGCGCATGGGACGTACGGTCATCGTCGAGAACAAGGCGGGGGCGGGTGGTGCGATCGGTACCGAAGCAGTCGTGCGCGGCGATTCGGATGGCACGTCCATCTTGCTGCACAGCGGCGCCATCGCCACGGAGCCCGCACTCAAAAAGCAACTGCCCTATGACGTCACCCGTGATCTGACTGCGGTGACCACCGCCGTGGTCGGCCCTTTCGCCGTGCTGGTCAGCCCGCAGCTCAACGTGAAAACAGTGGCCGAGCTCATTGCGTACTCCAAGGCGAACCCCGGCAAGCTGAATTACGGCACGCCGGGTATCGGCACCTCGGTTCACCTCGCTAGCGAGCAGTTCCGCGTCGCAACGGGCATCGACATGACGCACGTGCCGTTCAAGGGCGCATCGCTCGCACTCAACGCCGCCATGGCGGATGAAGTTCAGGTGGTGGTCGACCCGCTGGCTACCGCCAAGAAGTTCACGGAGGCCGGCCGCCTGCGCACCATCGCCCTCACCACCGCGAAGCGCAGCGCGCTGTGGCCGGAGATGACGACCGTGGCGGAATCGGGCATCAAGGATTTCGACACGGGCGTCTGGTATGGGCTCTATGTGCCCGCCAAGACCCCTCCGGCTGTCGTGCAACTGCTCAACGCGGAGTTCGTGCGCATACTCAAGTCGCCCGAGATGGCAACGTGGTTGCGTGACCAGGGCCTGCAACCGGTGGCCGACACGCCCGAAGAGTCTAAGGCGTGGCTGGTCAAGGAAATCCGCACCTGGAAGGCCGTTGCCGCCGCCGCAGGAATCAAGGCCGAGTAAGCCGAGCCGCACCATGCAAAGCATCGTGGTCGTCACTGGCGCGGCCAGTGGCATCGGAAAGGCCTGCGCGCTCGCCTTCGCGGCGGAAGGCAGCAAGGTCATCTTCGCCGACCGGGACTTCGCGGGAGCACAGAAACTGGCCGCGGAGTGCGGTGGCGACGCTCTTGCGCTGGATGTCGGTGACGACGCCTCCGTTCAAGGCGCCGCGGGGCAAGTGCTGGAGAGGCACGGCCGCGTGGACGTGCTGGTGAACAGCGCGGGCGTGCTTCAGCGCACACTTCCGCCCAGTGAGCTCACCATGAAGGAGTGGGACTTCGTGGTTCGCGTGGACCAGCGCGGGACCTATGTCTGCTGTGCTGCATTCGGCAATATCATGGCGAAGCAGGGCTCGGGCGCCATCGTCAACATTGCGTCCGTGGCAGGCATGCGCTCCGGCCCCCTGCACTCCTACGGCCCGGCGAAGGCAGCGGTAATCAGCCTTGGCGAGTGCCTGGCGGCCGAGTGGGGTCCGAGCGGCGTGCGAGTCAACACGGTTTCCCCCGGCTTCACGGCCACGCCGGCGCTCGACAAGGGCTTTTCAACCGCCACGCTGAGCGCAAGCGACCTTGAAGCCTCGACCGCCCTGCATCGACTCGTACGGGCCGAAGAGATCGCTGCAGCTGTGTTGTTCCTCGCGTCGCCTGCCGCCTCGGCCATAACGGGCGTGAACCTTCCGGTGGACTGCGGCTACCTCGTCGCAACCCCCTGGAGCGCGTACGGCGGGCTACGGCGTCCTTAAGACCGAACCATCAATCAGCTCATCAGAATGAAGATCTTGGTCGCCGTGAAGCGCGTGGTCGAAGTACAACGTGAAGGTCCGCGTCAAGTCGCCGAGCCCCTCGCCGACAAGCTCGGCGCTGCGATCGGCGCGAACCGTGCCGCGGTTGACGCCGGCTACGCCCCCAACAACCTGCAGATCGGCCAGACCGGCAAGATCGTCGCACCGCAGCTGTACATCGCGTGCGGCATCTCCGGCGCCATCCAGCACCTGGCCGGCATGAAGGACTCCAAGGTGATCGTCGCGATCAACAAGGATCCGGAAGCGCCGAACTTCAGCGTTGCTGACTACGGGCTGGAAGCCGACCTGTTCATCGCCATCCCGGAAATGGTTGCAGCTGTCTGAGGGGAGTTGCCGTGCCGGGTGCACGGCAACCGTTCACTTCACCAGTTCGTCACGAAGCACCCGCTTGAGCACCTTGCCCGAAGGGTTGCGCGGAAGCACCTCGCGCAGCACCAGTTGCTTGGGCATCTTGAAGCCGCCCAACCTGCCCTCGCAGTGGGCGCGCAACGCTTCCAGGGACAACTCTTCGCCGGGGCGCAGCACCACGACCGCCGTCACCCGCTCTCCCCACTTTTCGTCGGGAAGGCCGATCACGGCAGCTTCAGCTACCTGCGGCAATTGATAGAGCACGCGCTCCACTTCGGACGAAGCGATGTTCTCGCCGCCGCTGATGATCATGTCCTTCTTGCGGTCGGTGAGGTAGAGGAAGCCTTCTTCGTCGAGCAGGCCGACGTCGCCAGTGCGGAACCACCCGCCATTGAAGCTGGCTTGCGTGCGAGCCGCATCCTTCCAGTAGCCTGGCGTGACCTTCGGGCCGCGAAGGCACACCTCGCCCTGCTCGCCCGCGGGAAGTGAGTGGCCGTCGTCGCCCATGATCGCGATCTGGACGTGCGCGAGGGCGCGGCCGGTCGAACCGATCTTCTCGAGCTCGCGGCCGGCTTCCATCATGGTGTCGCCGCTGCAAGTCTCGGTGAGCCCGTAGGCATCGATGTAGCGCGCATGGGTGAAGAGCGAACCGAACTCGCGGATGCGTTCCTCCGGCGTGCGCTCGCCACCGCCGACGAGCCACTGAAAGCTGGCCAGGTTAAAGCGGTCGCGTTCAGGCAGCGCCAGCAGCCGATTGAGCATCACGGGTGCCATCCAGCCGCCGGTGATGCGCTCCTGCTCGATTAGTGCCAGCGTGGCTCCTGGATCGAAGTCGCGGAGCACGGCGAGCATACCGCCCTGCTCCAGCACGGCAAGGCCGGGCAGGTCAAAGGCCCCCACGTGATACAGAGGCCCGACCACAAGCAAACGCGTCTCACGCGTGAGGCCGAGGGTGGCCACATGATCCTTCGATTTCCAGGCCGCGTTGGCGTACGTGTGCATGACGCCCTTGGGTCGGTCGGTGGTGCCCGAGGTGTACATCAGCCGGTAGAGATCGTCCGGCCGGCTGGCGTATGCCTCGCGCAGGGGCCCGCCGCCGGGAGCGAGGCGGCGGGAGTCGGACTGCGCGGCCTGCCCCACCACAATCGCAGGCGCATCTCCCGCACAGGCCTGCAGCTCCTCATCGCAGAAAAGCAGCGCCGCGCCGGCGTGATCGAGGATGTACGCCACTTCGTCAGCGCCGAGCCGGTAGTTGATCGGCAGGAGCACGGCGCCGGCGTGGCCGATGGCTAGCGACAGCTCGATGAAGGCCGCGCTGTTCTTCATCAGCAATGCCACCACGTCGCCCGGCTTCACGCCGCGCGCGGCGAGCAGCCCGGCCGCGGTTTCCACGCGCACTTGCAGCTGCCCATAGGTGATACGCTCCCCGCCATATACCAGCGCTTCACGCGCCGGCTCCGTGCGCGCCCACCAGGCCACGCTCGCATTCAATCCGACCATGGGGAAGCTCCTTTCGATGACGCCTAAGGGGGCTCAGTACGAGCGGGGCATCTTCAGGTCGTGATTCGCCACGTAGTTGAGGATCATTTCCTCAGACACGGGGGCGAACCGGAACAGGCGGCAGTCGCGCCACAACCGCTCCACGTGGTATTCCTTGGCGTAGCCCATGCCGCCCATGGTCTGCATCGCGCGCTCGGTGGCGCGGGCCACCGTCTGCGCCGCAAGCAGCTTCGCGGCGTTGGCCTCGCTTCCGTAAGGCAGGCCCATGTCGAAGTTGGTCGCCGCCTTCTGGTTCAACAGGCGCGCGGCTTCCACCTCCACATGGCACTGCGCCAGCGGGAACTGCAGGCCCTGGTAGGCGCTGATGGGTTTGTCACCGAACACCTTGCGGTCGTTCGCGTAATCCACCGCCAGTTTGATCGCCAGCTCGCCGGTGCCCACGAGGCCCGCCGTGGTCACGATGCGCTCGGTATTCAGCACGTCGAGCAGCTCCCGCCAGCCCTTGTGCAGCGTGCCGATCAATTCGTCCGGCGCCACGCGAACGTTGTCGAAGAACACGCTGCTCGAATCGAGCGTGCAGGTGCCCAGCTTGTCGATGGGCGTATGCGTTAGCCCTTCGCGCTCCACGTCCATCAGAAACATGCTGAGCCCGTCGGTGCGCGACGACGAGTCGGCGACCTTCTTGGTGCGGGCGATCACGAGCACCTTGGCCGCAGACTGCATGCCCGTGATCCAGATCTTGCGGCCGTTCAACCGCCAACCATCGCCATCCTCCTTGGCGAAGGTGCGGATCTCCAGCGTGTTGGTGCCTGCATCGGGCTCGGTGAGCGCCATGGCGCAGTTGATCTCCCCGCTGATGATCTTGGGCAGCAGCTCCTTCTTCATGCGGTCGTTGCCGAAGCGCGAGACCGACACGCCCCCGAAGATGGGGTTGATCATGAACAGCTGGCCCACCGTGGAGCCGCCGCCGGTGGCGGCCAACGCCTCGACGATCAGCGCCATCTCCATCATGCCGAGGCCGCTGCCGCCATGCTCCTCCGGCAGCGCCACGCCGCACAGGCCGGCGTCGCACACGGCTTTCCAGTAGGCACTGGGGAATTCCTTGGCAGCATCCTGCTTGCGCCAGTAGTCGAGGCCGAAGCCCTCGCCGATCTGGCGGGCGGTCTCGATCATCATTTTCTGTTCGTCGTTCAGTCGGAAGTCCATGTGCGTCTCCGTTCAAATGTGCAAGGGCCTGCCGAATGCCGCGAGCACGGACTCGTGCAACGATTCGGACAGCGTGGGATGGGCGAACACCGTTTCCATGAGTTCGGCCTCGGTGGTTTCGAGCGTGGCGGCCAAGGTGAAGCCGTGGATCAATTCGGGGGCATCGGGGCCGACGATGTGCGCGCCCAGCAGTTCGCCGCTCGCTTCGTCGAAGATCGTCTTCACGAAGCCGCTGGCCTCGCCGATGGCGATGGCCTTGCCGCTGGCGTCGAGCGGGAAGCGGCCCACGCGAATGGGCCGCCCGCGCGACTTCGCCTCGTCTTCATTCAGACCGACGCCCGCGCTCTGCGGGTGACTGTAGACGCAACTCGGGATCAGCGGCGCATGTGCCGGACCATCCTTGGCGCCGCTTGCGATGCGCTCCACGCACGCAAGCCCTTGGTGGCTCGCCCGGTGCGCGAGCATCGGCCCGCCCGTCACGTCGCCAATCGCGTGCACCGTGGGGTCGGACGTCGCGCCTTGCGCGTCCGCCTGGATGAGCCCGCCCTTGACCCGCACGCGCGTGTGTTCGAGGCCGAGGCCCTCGGTGTTGCCGGCGAGACCGACGGCGACGAGCACGCGCTCTGCCTGCAGCGATTCACCGTTGGCCAGTTCGACCAGCACGCGGTCCTTGCGGACTTCGGCCGATTGCACGCGCACGCCGGTGCGCACCGTGATACCGCCGCGCGCGATGGCTTTCGCCACGAACGCGGACACGTCCGCATCGCTGGCCGGCAGCACGCGCGGCAGCGCCTCGACGAGCGTCACCTTCGTGCCGAGCGTGGCGTAAAAGCTCGCGAATTCCATGCCGATGGCACCGGCACCGATCACCAGCAGCGAAGCGGGCAGCGACCTGGCGGCCAGGGCGTCGCGGTAGCTCCACACGCGGTCGCCATCGAAAGGCAGCTGCGGCAATGCACGCGGATGCGCACCCGTGGCGACTATCAGGTGGCGCGCCTGCAGGCGCTGTGTCTTGCCATCTGGCTGCATCACCTGCACCGAGCGATCGGGCGCGAAACCCGCTGCGCCGTCGATCACGGTCACGCCAGCTTTGCGCAGCAGGTGCGTCACGCCTTTGTTCAGCCGCTGTGCCACTTCGCGCGAGCGCTGCATGACGCGCGCGAAGTCGATCGCCGGCTCGGCGACAGCGAGGCCGAGGTCACTGGCGTGGCGGATGCGCCGAAGCGTATCGGCGGTGTGCAACAGTGACTTGGTCGGGATGCAACCCCAGTTGAGGCAGATGCCGCCGAGGTGCTCGCGCTCCACCAGCACGGTGCGCAGCTTCAGTTGGGCGGCGCGCAGCGCGGCCACATAGCCACCGGGACCGCCGCCAATTACGAGAAGGTCGTAGGGCTCTGCCATCACGCCACCAGTGAGAGCGGACGCTCGAGCGCCTGCACGATGCACTTCAGGAACTTGAGCGCGGTGACGCCATCGAGGACCCGATGGTCTGCCGACAGCACCATGCCCAGCTCGCGCCGCAGCACCGGCCGGTCGTCGGCGTCGGGCCGGAACACGCCGCGCACGCTGCCGATGCCGAGGATCATCGACTGGCCGGGGTTGATGATCGATGCCATGTAGGTCACGTCGTGCATGCCCGCGTTCGACACGGTGATGGCGCCGCCCGACATGTCGGCCATCGACAGCCGCCCGGCCTGCGCCTTGACGCCCGCGGCGGCCGCGTCGCGTGCGATCTCCGACAGGCGCTTGTTGCCAACGTCGCGCAACACCGGCGCGGTGAGGCCGCGCCCCGTGTGCACCGCCATGCCCACGTCCGCCGTGGGGAGTGAAAGGATGCCTTCAGCCGTCCAAACGCAATTCACTTCCGGCATCTGCGCGATGGCGCGGCCCACGGCGGCGACGATGAAGTGGTTCAGCGTGAACCGTTGCTGCGGGTTCGCCTCGTTGAGTTGCACGCGCAATGTCATTAAGGCGGAGACGTCGGCCTCCACCGAGAGGTAGAAGTGCGGGATCTCCTGCTTGGAAGCGACGAGGCGACGCGCGATGGTCTGCTCGGTCGGCGTGGCCGGTCGCAAGGTGCCCGCCGCTGTGCTGGCAGGTGAGGCTGCCGGCGCGGACACTGGAGTTGCCACGGCCATGGTTGCCGCCGACGTGGCCGCGGAAGGCAGGTCACGCGCACGGATGCGTCCGCGCGGGCCTGATCCCTGCACGCCGTGCAGGTCCACGCCCTGCTCACGCGCAAGCCTCCTTGCCAGCGGCGTGGCGAACTGGCGGATGCCGCTGTGCGCGGGCGCGCTTGTTGCGACGAGCGCAGCGAACGCCGGCGCAGTTGCTTCCGACTCGCGCGCCGCGGCCATCGGCGCGGCCGTGGCAGCTTCGTTGGCCGCACCGTCGTCCCAATACCCCACCGGTGAACCGAGCGCCAGCGTCGCTCCGACGGCCGCCGACGCTTCCAGCAACACGCCATCCGCTTCCGCCGGCACTTCCACCGCAGCCTTCTCGGATTCGATGACGAAGAGGCCCTGCTCCGCCTTGAAGCGCTCGCCTGGCTTCACGAGCCATTCGAGCAGTGTGCCCTCCGTCATCGTCAACCCCAGCTTAGGGACCACCAGTTCGCGGCGCATGGCTTTAGCGTCCAGTGAACTGGGCGGAGCGCTTCTCGAGAAAGGCGCGGCAACCCTCGTGCGCGTCCGCAGTGTCGAGCACGAGGCCGATGATGGCCTGCTCGTGCGCGAGCGCCGAAGGCAGTGGCATCTCCAGCCCGTCGCGGAGCGCGCGCTTGAGCAGCTTCAGCGTGAGCGGCGACTTCTGCGCGACCTTCTCCGCCATCGCCAGGGCCTCCTGCAGTAAACGCTCGCGCGGCACTGCGCGGTTGCACAGGCCGAGCGCCACGGCTTCATCGGCCGTGATTTGCTCACCGATGAACATCAGCTCCTTCGCGCGGCACAGCGGCACCTGCCTGATCAGGCGCTGCGACCCGCCCGCGCCGGGGAAGAGTCCCAGCGTGATCTCGGGCAGGCCCAGCTTCGCCTCCTGCGCGACGAGCCGGATGTCAAGCGCCAGCAGCAGTTCAGTGCCACCGCCCAGCGCCCAGCCGTTGATGGCACCGATGGTGGGCTTGTCGCTCACTTCGAAGCGGCGGAACACGCGGTGAATCACCTCGGCGAATTCCTGATAGTGCGCGAGGCCCTGGCGGCTGTCGAGGTCAGCAATGTCGCCGCCGGCCACAAACGCTTTCTCGCCCGCGCCGGTGATGACGATGGCGCGCACGGCGTCGTCGTGCTCCAGCTGCGTCAGGGCGCTTTCGAGCGCAAGCAGCGTCTCCACGTTCAATGCGTTCAGCGTCTTGGGGCGATTGATGGTCAGGAGCCCGATGGCGCCGCGGCGTTCGCACAGCACCACGGCTTGGCCAGTGGGGGATTCGGACATGAGGTTCTCTCTTTCGATCAGTTGCAGGTCTCGCGGGCGGCTGCGAGCACGGTGTCGACGTTGACTGCGTAACCCTTCTCCAGCGAGCTCGCGAAGGGCACGGGCATGAAGGGCGCTCCCACGCGCAGCACCGGCGCGTCGAGGTCGTCGAAGCCTTCGTGCGAGAGCGTGGCGGCAATCTCCGCACCGACGCCGAATGCGGTGACCGCCTCGTGCACGACCACTGCGCGATGAGTGCGGGCGAGCGATGCGAGTACGGTGGCGCGGTCCCAAGGCTGGATCGAGCGCAGGTCGATCACCTCGGCCTCGACGCCTTCACCCGCGAGCACTTCCGCGGCCTTCACGCAGGTGGCCACCGTGGCGCCGTAGCTCACTAGTGTGAGGTCGCGCCCGGGGCGAACGATGCGTGCTTCGCCGAGGCGACCCACCACCGGCTCGACCGGCCCCTTCTGCGCGTACAGGCCTTTGTGCTCGACGACGATCACCGGGTCGGGATCGGCAATGGCCGCGCGCAAAAGCGAATACGCATCCTGCGGCGAAGATGGCACAACCACCTTGAGGCCCGGAACGTGGGCAAGCCACGCTTCCAGGCACTGCGAGTGCTGCGGCCCGGCGCTGAGGCCGCCGCCGTGCGGCGTGCGCAGCACCATGGGTACGCTGCCCTGCCCACCGAACATGAAGCGCGCCTTGGCGGCCTGGTTCACCAGCGCGTCCATGGCCAGCGTGATGAAGTCCATGAACATGATCTCCACCACCGGCCGCATGCCGGTGAGCGCCGCGCCAACCGCCGCAGAGACGATGGACGACTCGGAGATCGGCGTGTCGAGAACGCGTTGCGGCCCGAAGGTGTCGAGGAGGCCGCGCGTCGCCTTGAACGATCCCCCGGCGGCGGCGATATCTTCGCCCAGCACCATCACGGTAGGGTCGGCTTCCAGGCTATCGTGGAGAGCTCTCGCCACGGCCTGCATGTAGCGCATCTCGCGCACTTCGGTCGTGGAGCTCATGCCGCGGCTCCTTGCTTTGCGGGGGTGTAGACGTCGGCCACTGCGTCTTCGAAAGCTGGGAGCGCGTCGGCGCGCGCCGCCTCGATGGCCGACTGGATTTCGGCGCGCACCTGCTCACGCACTGATTCGATCTCCGCCGCAGCCACGCCCTGCCCTTCCAGTCCGGTACGCATGCGCGCCAGCGGGTCCTTGGCGGCGAGCCCTTCTATCTCGGCGGGGTCGCGGTATTTCTGCGGGTCGCCTTCGAAGTGGCCGCGCACGCGGTCGGTGATGCACTCCAGCACGAAGGGCCCGCGGCCCTCACGCAGCGCCTGCGTGGCGGCTTGCGCGGCCTTCGCAACGGCGATCGCGTCGTTGCCGTCCACGCGCTCGTAATCGATGCCGAAAGCGCCGGCCAGCGCTTCCAGCTTCGCGGCGAACTGGCGGGAGGTCGGCGAGAACTCGGACCAGCCATTGTTCTCGCACACGAACAGGAGGGGCGACTTCCAGAGCGAAGCCATGTTCATCGATTCGTGCAACACACCCTCAGCCATGGCGCCGTCACCGAAAAAGGCCACGGCCACACCGCCGGATTTGCGCGTGGCGTGCGCGACAGCGCTGCCCAGCGCGATAGGGATGCCGGCACCGACGATGCCGTTGGCGCCCAGGATGCCCAAACTCAGGTCAGCGACGTGCATCGAGCCGCCGCGGCCTTTGCACAGTCCGCCAGCCCGGCCCATGATCTCCTTGAAGAATCCGCCCACCGCCATGCCGCGTGCCAGCACATGGCCGTGGCCGCGGTGCGTCGTGGCGAGCGAATCCTGTGGTTGCAGCGCGCTCGTCACGCCCGCGGAGATGGCCTCCTGGCCGAGGCTCAGGTGAATGAAGCCGGGCACCTCGCCATTGGCGAAGAGGGTGCTGAGCGCCTGCTCGACCTCGCGCACGAGGACCATGGTTCGGTACAGGGCCATTGCGTCGTCTGGCGACGGCGCAATGGCCTTCCGAGTTTTCGCAGAAGTGTTCATGCAAGTTCCTTGGAGGGCGCAAGGCGCGCCGTGCCTGTGATGCGGTCCATGGCGTCGCCACCGCGAACCCAGACGGCCCAGCTGCCGCCCGGTAGCAGCTCGCCGCCCGCGTGCAGCGTGTCACCGGCATAGACGGGTTTCACGAAGCGCACATCGAGGTCGACACGGCCCGCGGCGTTGTCGCCGAGCGTGCGGAAAAGCGATTGCCACAGCAGCGCGATCGACAGGGTGCCATGTGCGATGCAGCCGCCCATGGGCGTCGTCGCCGCGAACGCGGGATCGACGTGGATGGGGTTGAAATCGTCCGTCAGCACCGCGTACGTGCGGATGACGTCCATGGTGACTGCCAGCGCGACGGGGTGAAGCGAAGTGATCATGTCATGCGGCCCAGATGAGCGAGAGCACGCCGTCGTAGAGCGGACGGCCGTCGGTGCCGGTGCCGCGCACCTGCAGATCGACGTAGCGCCGTTCGCGCTTGATCTCCTTGCCGGCGCAGCTGACCTCCGTGCGGATCGCTTCGCCCTGCGCGGGCAGCGCGTGCAGGGTGAAGCGCTGGCGGGCATGCACGTTGCCCGGCGGGCGCGGCGTCACGACGCCCAGGTACCCACGCATCATCATGGCGACGGCGATCGAGGCGCCCTCCGCGGCTTTGCCATCGACCGTGCTGCCGAAGATCTGCTGCCAGGCGGCCGAGTGCTCGGTATCGAACACCTGGGTGATCTCTCCGAGCGATTGGCCTGGCTGGAAGTCGTGCCAGAGGAGGACGGCGCTCATGTTGCGACCTCCGCATGCGGCAAGGCAAGCCCTTCGATCTCGCGGAAGCCGATGCGAACTCGCGAGCCTATTCCCACGCCTGACGAAGCGCCCCCGGCCACGTTGGTCATCAGGCGGAAGCCCTCCTCCATGTCGATGAGCGCAATGACGTAAGGCGCGTCCTCGCGGAACGCGGACGTGGGCGCGCGGTGGACGGTGGTGTGACTCAGCACCGTGCCGAAACCCGACGCGTCGTGCCAGGTGAGGATGTCGTGCTGGCAGTTGGCGCAAAGCGAGCGGGGGATCAATTGCACCGCCATGCAACGCGCACAGCGCTGGTAGCGGATCACGCCGCTCGCACAACCATCCCAGAAGGGCTTGGTTTCCGCTGTAGGGCGGGGAAGGGGGCGGTTCATTCAGTGCACTCCCAGGACGAGCGAGCAGTGGGCCGAGAGGATGCCGCCATCGCCATGCACGAACGCGAGCTTCGCGTCCTGCACCTGGCGCGCATCGGCCCGACCGCGAAGCTGGTGGACCGCCTCGACGGCGTGGAACATTCCGCCGGCCGCGCCGGAGTGGCCGTACGAGAGCAGGCCACCATGCGTGTTGCACGGCAGCCGGCCGCCGAGCCCGAGCTCACCGCGCGCGGCGGCCTGGCCGGCTTCGCCGCGCGGGAAGAAGCCGATGGATTCGAGCTCCACGGCCAGCGTGATCGTGAAGGAGTCGTAGATCTCCGCCACGTCGATGTCGGCGGCCGTCACGCCAGCGCGGGCGAAGGCCGCCTGCGATGATGCCTTGCAGCCGAAATCGGTGAGCGAGGGCGCCGCGATGATGTGTTCGTGCGTGTGGCCCTGCCCTGCCCCCAACACTTCCACCGGCTGGCCGCGGGTGTCGCGCGCCGCGTCGCGGCTGCTCACCACGATGGCGGCGCCGCCGTCGGAGATAAGACAGCAATCAAGCATGCGCAGCGGCGATGCGATCTCTTTCGAGGTCAGCACCTGCTCCACCGTGATCGGCTCGCGCTTGTGCGCCTTGGGGTGCCGCGCGGCATGGCGGCGATGCTCCACGGCAATGGCAGCGAGCTGTTCCGGGGTGGTGCCGGTCTCGTGCATGTAGCGGCGCGCCACGATGGCGTACGACGCCGGCACGCTGATGCCGAACGGCCGCTCGAATTGCGGATGCCCCACATCAGCCAGCGCCGCCACGGCGCCATCGCGCGACATGCCGGTGAGCCGGTTGTCGCCGGTGACGACCAGCACATGCCTGCATTGGCCGCTGGCCACCAGGGCTGCTGCTTGCATGACCATGATGCAGGCACTCGCACCGCCCGCCTGGATCGCGGCGCAGTAGCCCGGGTGGATGCCCATGTACTCGCAGAACACCGAAGCCAGCATGAGGTGCGGCTCGGTGAATGAGTAGGCACAGAGCACGCCGTCGATGTCTGCGAGCGAGAGTCCCGCGTCGGCCACTGCGCCCATGGCGGCCTGCGCGTGCAGTCCCATGCAGCTGCTGCCGGGCAGCTCACCGACGGCCGTGTCGAAAGCGCCGGTAATGAACGCGTTCATCGTCATGGCTTGAAACCCAGGCTGCGGGCGATGATGTTGCGTTGAACCTCGCTCGTGCCCTCGCCGATGACGTAAACGAGCGCGTCGCGGTGGATGCGCCCCACCGGATATTCGCGCATGATGCCCGCCCCGCCATGGATCCGGATGGCCTGCTCACTGATCGCGACCGCCGTTTCGGAGGCGATCAGCTTGACGTGCGCGGCCGTGGCGGAATCCAGCGTGCCCTGGTCGACGCGCCACGCTCCGTAGTACACCATCCATTTCGCGGCTTCGATCTGCGCGGACATGTCGGCCAGCTTGTGCGCGATGGCCTGGTAGTCGCCTATGCGCTTGCCTGCGACGAGCCGGTCCTGTGCGAAGGAGCGCGAGGCGTCGAACGCCGCCCGCGCCATGCCCAGTGCATTGGCGGCCACGCCGATGCGGTTTTCGCTCAGCGACTCCAGAATCACCGGGTAAGTGCCGGTCGTTTCGCCGAGCAGGCAGTCGTCAGGAACGAAAGCGTCGTTGATGTGGATGAGCGCCGTCTCCGAGGAACGGATGCCCTCCTTGCGCAGCTTGTGCATCTCGAAGCCGGGGTTCGGCAGCTCCACGATGAAGAGGCTGATGGACTCCGGCTTGAGGTCGGGCTCGGTGCGCGCTGCAACCAGCAGGAAGTCGGCAAAAGTAGCGTTCGTAATGTAGAGCTTGCTGCCATTGAGCTTCCAGCCGCCGGGCACGCGCTCGGCACGCGTCTTCATCGCACGCACATTGGAGCCGCCATCGGGCTCGCTTAAGCCGAACCCTGACACCTTCTCGCCCCGCATCGCGGGCTCGAGAAAGCGCGTGCGCTGCGACGGCGTGCCGATTTTCCAGATCGGCCAAATACCCAGGTGGGTGTGCGCGGACCACGCGGTGGCGAACGCCTGGCTCATGTAGCTGAGCTCTTCGCGCACGATGCAGTCGCTGACTTTGTCCATCCCGCTGCCGCCATCGGCTTCGGGGTAACGCACCCCTAGCAGGCCCAGCTCGCCCCAGCGACGGAACACCTGGCGGGGGAAGACTTCGTTTTCCTCGGCATCGTTGACAAGGGGTGCGAGCTCCTCCTGGCACAGGCGGCGTATGGTGTCCCTGACGGATTCGTGCTCGGGTGAAAAATTGAAGTCCATAGCGGGTTCCGGGTGGCAGTCGGTTATTTTCTCTGGCGAATTTGATTCCGTATGGAGAATACTAGTCTAGAATCCAGCCATCGTCAACCGGCCGCTGGAGTGAAGAATGAGTGACACAAAAACGCCTTCCCGCATCGAGCGCCTCATGCAGGCGCGAAGCGTGGCCATCGTGGGCGCCTCGTCCGACCCGTCCAAGATCACGGGCCGCCCGCTGGCCTACATGCTTGCCCGCGGCTACACGGGGGAGCTCTACCCTGTGAATCCTGGGCGCACCGAAGTTCAGGGGCTGCGCTCTTACCCTTCGCTCTCCGCCGTGGGGAAGCCGGTGGACCTGGCTATCGTCGGCACCGCGGCCGATCAGGTGGAAGGCGTGGTGCGCGAGGGCATCGCCGCCGGCGTGAAGGGCTTCGTCATCTTCTCGTCCGGCTTCGCGGAACTGGGCGCGCAAGGCAAGGCGCTGCAGCAGACTCTGTCGCAACTTGCCCGCGACAACGGCGTGGCGATCGTCGGGCCCAACTGCCTGGGCATCGTCAACGCGGCGAGCGGCCTCATCGCGTCGTTTACCACCGCGCTGGAGCAGAACGACCTGGCGCGCGGAGGCTTCGCCTTCGTGAGCCAGAGCGGTGCGCTCGGAGCCTACTGGCTCGACCTCGTGCTGCGCTCCAGGCTCGGCCTCAGCCACTGGGTCACGACGGGCAACGAGTGCGATATTTCCGCCGCGGAAGCCATTGATTTCCTCGTGGACGACGCGGACACGAAGGTGATCGGCGTCTACCTTGAAGACATCCGCGACGCGCATGCGTTCCGCCGTGCGCTGCTGCGTGCCGCACAAGCGGGCAAGCCGGTGATCGCCATCAAGTCCGGCCGTTCGCAGGCTGGCGCGCAGGCGGCCGCCTCGCACACGGGCGCGCTCGCAGGCGACGACTCGCTGTACGACGCATGTCTCGCGCAAGGCGGCGCACTGCGCGTGGACTCGCTCACGGCCATGATGGACGTCGCCCGCCTCTTCCTGTTCGACAGCGTGCCTGCCGGCTCGCGCCTGGCGGTGCTGTCCGTGTCGGGCGGTGCCGGCGTGCTGATCGCGGACGAGGCCGAAGCGCAGGGTCTATCGTTGCCCGCCTTTGGCGAGGGGACCGTTGCCGCGCTCAAGCCGGTGCTGCCTTCCTTCGCGCAGCCCGCCAATCCGGTGGACCTGACCGGCAACGTCGTGCAGAACACGGCCAGCATTTCGCAGGCGTTCGCCGCCGTGGGCAGCGACCCGAATGTCGATGCCATCGTGCTCTTCGTCGGACTGATGCACAGCATTGCGCACGCTTTCACCGATACGCTGGCGGCCGCACGTCGCACGATCCGCCAGCCGGTTGTGGTGATCTGGATCGGCGCCCTGCAGGAAACAGTGGAGACGATCGAGGCGGCACGCCTTCCGGTGTTCGGTGACATTCCGCAAGCCATCCGCGCGCTCGGTGCGGCCGTGCGCATGCGCACGTTGCAGGAGCAGGCGCGCGGATGGCTTGCGG
>Ga0247819_10000656_pt1 | contig 19778 bp, 10 predicted proteins | sample 13C_Xylose_Day6_FD_193428 | JGI IMG/M metagenome (GOLD analysis project Ga0247819, IMG submission 193428) | Soil microbial communities from agricultural site in Penn Yan, New York, United States - 13C_Xylose_Day6 | ecosystem: Environmental > Terrestrial > Soil > Agricultural land | place: USA...
GTCGTTTAGTTATCCGTGAGGGTAATTCCTTGACCAGTTTTTAGCAGGCATTAAAAAGCCGGCTTGTGGTTAGCTTTTTATGTAGTTAAGTAATTGAAAATTAATAAATTATAGTTTTCATAAAACCTATTGTTCCCCCATTTGTTCCCCCACTTTTTGACGATTTCTTTTGATTTTTTTCTGGTAAAGACCGGCTTTTTTGGTCGGTTTTTTTTGTTTGGTTGTTGCCCGATTTGAGCTTTGATCGAGCATCGAGAAAACGGTCGAGGAGGTCGAATTGAGAGACGTGCTTTCGTGCTTAACTCGAGTTTTGCAATCCGCCTCTGACGGAGCCGTAAGGTTAAGGTTTTGGAAATGAGAATCATCCCGAGACCGAGTTTTTCTATAAGTGTAGGGGGATTTACTGACCAATCGTCGAGGAGACGGGGATTTGTGCGGCGTGAAGGCGCTTTGCCTTTACCTTGCTCCGAGTGCTGGATATTGTGACATCCATCAAACTTCAGGCAGACCGCTGTTTCCCAAGGATGGTATCTTGAGCGCACCGAGAAATCGGCAGCGCCCCTACAAAGCCTCTCTTGTTATCGCGGCCAGATGAAGCTGAGCATCGGCATTGCCATGCCCAGAAAAAATCATTAGGCAGTTGCCCCGAAAAATTAGCGGTGATCGACGTGAACTCAGGCCCTGAATCATTGGCTATCCAACGATATGAACTTGTTCTTCAATGGATACTAGAACTGGTCCCCGCAGACGGGACGGCCGTTGGCAACAAGTCACTCAGGGACCGGATCGATCGGCGAGCTGAGCTTCAGAATTTTGCCGTCTCTGAGGAAGAGTACTGGAGCCTGCGCGACGAGCTCATTACCAAGGGACTGCTCAATAAAGGCGGCGGCCGGGGTGGGTCGGTTTATCGGTTCGATGCCGAGTCCAATGGGCGTTCAAAGTCCATTGATTCAGCGCCTCTTACCGATTGGGATGACCTTGATACACCCCCAAGCGAGATACCGGAAAGCCTGGAGAAGCTGAGAAGCAGGCTTCTCGACCTCAGCGCCCGCAATCGGCTGCTGAACTTTTCACATGCGCGCTCCAAACGTTTCGTACGGATTATTGATGAGTTGCCGGATCACCTGTTCGATACCTTGGCAGATGAAAAATCCATGCGGTTTGCTGCTGTGCCTGAACCAACGGAAAGGCAGCTTCTTACCCATGGCTTTTTAAAGCTGGACGAAAAGACAGGCACAGTTGTTGAGTTAAAGAAACAGCCTACGGCAGACGTCTGGGCGCAGATCTTGGGTATGGCGACCGGCTATGAGCTACCACTGCCACCTGCAAGCGGGCAAACCGGTAAGCATTCTGACGACGCGATTCAAACGCTCTATTACCCCGCGGAGATGGAGTCGCGGCTACAGATTTTGTATACCCAGTCACGATCGGCTCTCGAGGAAACGGGCGCGAACATTCTTTATCTTGCGCTCGGGTTCCTGGAGTGGGATGACTCGGTCGCAGGTAAAGACAGCAGCCGCCTGGCGCCGCTGATGTTGGTGCCAGTAAACCTGGAGAAAGGTAAGCTCAATCCTCAAACCGCGACATTCGAATACCGCGTACATCCTACTGGAGAAGACATTCTTACCAACCTGTCATTGCGGGAAAAGCTTCGTGTTGATTTTGGTATCGCACTTCCGCGGATCACCGACGACAGCACGCCTGAGGAATACTTCGAACGCATTGTTGAAACGGTGCTTAAGGTCAAGCCTGACTGGAAAGTTCATCGTTATGCCTCGCTTGGCTTGTTCGAGTTTGGCAAGTTGATGATGTATCTCGACCTTGATCCAGGCCGTTGGAAAGACCAATCATTGCTGGATCATGGTCTGGTTAAACGGCTTACTGGAATGGACGGTTTGCCGGCCGATTCGTCAGGAAAACAAGGCGCATTTTGTGTCGAGCATTCAATCGACGACATTGATCAGGTTCACCTGCAGTTTCCTCTAATAGATGACGCTGACAGTTCTCAGCACAGCGCATTGATAGACGTGATTCGCGGGGATGACCTTGTGATCGAGGGGCCGCCCGGTACCGGTAAGTCTCAGACCATCACCAACATGATTGCTGCGGCGCTGGCCCAAGGCAAAAAAGTGTTGTTCGTTGCGGAGAAGCGCGCAGCGCTTGAGGTGGTCAAGACTCGACTGACAAGAGCAGGTTTGGGCGATTTTTGTCTGGAGTTGCATAGCCATAAGAGTCAAAAGAGCGCTGTTATCGACAGCATCCGGCAGCGGATTCAGAACAGCGGTGGCTTTCGCTCGCCCAAGCAGCTGACGGATCTGATTGCCAACTATGAGCGATTGAAGCAGCAACTCAACAAGCACGTGCATCACTTGCATGCCCAGTTCGAAGAGTCGGGGATGAGTGTTCACGAGGTGCTAATGCAGGCAACCCGTTTGCGTGAGGCATTGTCGATTAAACCTGCCGATCTGCATCCGCAGTCGGAGGCGCGAATCGATAAAACGCATTTGCAGGAGCAGGCCGGCTTTTATGCACACATCTATCGCAAGACGGCTGAGGAAGCTGGTCACACTGGCAAACTTGAAACGCACCCGTGGTTTGGTAGCACAAAAACTCGCGTGACTGGTGCTGAGCGCTCCGCACTTCTAGAAAATCTCTCTCTGGCTCAGCAGGCGCTGAATCGTCTCGCTGCTCTTCGTCCTCAATTAGCAGAACAGCTACAGGTATCTGTTCTGGAAACCTACAGCCCAGATCAGTTGCGAGGCTTAGCAGCTTCAATTCCGGTACTTGCATTACCTAAAGGTGATGAGGACTGGGATCTGTTGGGACGACTGGATATCGAGTCCTGTGAGGCACTGAAATTGTGGCTGCAAGGTATGGACTCCTTGTTGGACGAGCAAGGCGTACTAGCTCGATCGTTGCGCGCGGATGTTATTGGCTCTGGGCAAGCGATAGCCTCTATCAAAAAAGCCTGCGCGGCCATACGTCTGCATAACGGTGATGAGGCCCTATCCCTCAACGCCTTGCTGGATGTGATCGAAGAGGCTGAGGAGTTACTGGAACTGGCCCCACGTGTTCAAGTGCTAATTCGGCTGTTAGCGGAAGGGGCTGCGGTTCAAGGCTTACGAAGCGATTTTATCGGTATTGAGCAAGTTGTGCTCTTTCTGCAAATGCTCGCGGCGATGCCTGAGGATTTGGCATCTCTTCGCCATAAACGCTTCGAAGACGAGACCTTGGACAGTTTGCTCGTAGAGTTGGACAACGACATTCCGGTCATCAGGCAGTTGCAGGAGCAGGCTGCGAACCATTTCACTCTGGATCGATTGCCTAGTCATACGCGACTGGAAGACTTGAATCGGATTTTGGCAGATAAATCACTTTTTCGCTGGTTCAAGGGACAATGGCGCTCTGCTAAAGCCGAGATCTTGGCTATGGCGCGACCAGGGCTCAAGCTGAACCAGCTTCTGGCGGTCTTGCCAGATGTCATAGCTTATCTGAAAAGACACAGTGAACTGAGTGAAAGCAAAGTGCTCACCGAGAAGCTGGGTGAACACTTCCAAGGGCTTGATACTCCGATCGACGCACTCAAGCGCTTGCGGGGTTGGTACAAGTTCCTGCGTACAGAATGCGGACGTGGATTCGGTGCAAAAGTATGGGTTGCGGAGTACCTGCTTAAGACAGATGGGGCGCTACTGGCCGGCATTTCGAGCGATAGCGCAGAGCTCGAGCCCTACCTATTGGATGTTCTGGAGCATCGACTGGACCTGGAAGAGCTGTTGCCCTTTGACAGTCATGATTTGCGTTCGGAAGATTTGCTCGCTCCAGAGGGTCTGTATGCTCGCCTTATCAACGACATCGGAACCGCGCTGCGCTCGTTGTTACCCGTAATCAGCGAAGAGAAGCCCACGATGGGGCAAATACTGCTGCTGATTCAGTCGGTGGAAAGCTGGCAAGCCCGTTCGGCAGCACTGCAAAGCGACTCTGTGCTACAAACCTGCTTGCTGGGTGAAGAGCTTCCTCGAATAGACAATCTTTCAGCGGCCCGACCTCGTTTGACGACCTGGCGGCATACCGTTGCCTTCGTTCAGCCCATTTTGGCGTTGCCGATTCGGGATATTCTTATTCCACAGTTGACGGCGTGCATGCCCAAAGAAGCCGAGTCGCTGATTCTCCATTGGCATCAACAAGGTGCTGCACTCGCTCTAGCTGTAGAGGCCTGGGAGCAGTCCTTGGAAGCGTTTTTCCAAGGTGCTGCGGTTATTTCCGGTCAGTGGTGGCAGTCCATTGAGAAAGCAGATTTCGAGCCCATGGCCAGCCGTCTGACCTGGGCCGCTCAGAACCCCGATCTGCTCGACCATTGGTTCGAGTACCGCCGTTTGCGTTCGCACTTGGTTGAGCTGGGGTTCGAAACTGTCGTCGAAGCAATCGAAACGCAGAACCTGGTTTCTGAACGCTGCATCGATGCCTGTCTGCTCGGGCTTCTTGACAGCTGGGCCTTGCAAATCCTTGAGCTTGATCCCGCGCTGGGGCAGTTTTCGGGCAAAGAGCAGGAGGCCATTCGCGCTCGGTTCGCTGATATCGATGAGCAGCTCAAGCATCTTCAACGTGAGCAAGTTTCGTCACGTATCAGTCAGAACAAAATTCCTGTTGGAAATAGTCATGGTGCGGTCAGAGACTTTACACAATTGGCCTTGCTGCAGCGCGAGGCTGAGAAAAAGACACGGCATGTCCCGATCCGTAGCCTGATGAACCGTGCAGCCGAAGCGCTGCAAGGCCTCAAACCCTGCTTCATGATGTCGCCAATGGCTGTCGCTCAATACTTGCCGGCAGGGCACGTCGAGTTCGATTTGGTCGTAATGGATGAAGCATCCCAAATGCGCCCGGAAGAAGCATTGGGTAGCATCGCACGGGGTAAACAGCTAGTGGTCGTGGGTGACCCGAAACAGCTGCCGCCGACGAACTTCTTTTCCCGCAATGGTGGCGATTCGGATACCGATGAAGCTGATGTTTCATTGGCCGAGGACTCGGAAAGCATTTTGGAAGCCGCCATGCCGCTGTTCAAACTGCGACGTCTGCGTTGGCACTACCGTTCCCGTCACGAGAGCCTGATTGCCTTCTCGAACAAAGCCTTCTATGAAAGCAATCTGGTGGTGTACCCATCTCCGCACCGTGAGTCCGCAGAGTTCGGTGTCAAGTTTGTCAGAGTGCCCCGCGGGCGGTTTGTCGAACAACGCAACATTGAAGAGGCCGAGGTTGTCGCCAAGGCCATTGAGCACCATGTAATTCACCGCCCCGATGAGTCGCTAGGTGTGGTGGCCATGAACGTCAAACAGGCTGATCAGATCGAGCGAATGCTTGAGCAACTGGCCAAACAAAGCCCACAGCTACAAGTCGCATTGGACCGTAATCAAAGTCAGGATGAGCCGCTGTTCATCAAGAACCTGGAAAACGTCCAGGGTGACGAGCGAGATGTTATTTACATCTCCGGCACCTACGGCCCTATGGAAGTGGGCGGTACTGTTCCTCAGCGTTTTGGCCCGATTAACGGTGCCAGTGGATGGCGACGTTTGAACGTGCTGTATACCCGCTCCAAGAAGCGCATGCAGGTGTTCTCCTCGTTTAGCTCGACTGATGTAGTGGTGACCGGTACTTCCAGCAGAGGCGTGCAAGCACTGCGTGATTTTCTGCATTTCGCTGAGTCCGGCCGCATGCCGCACATCAAAGAGTCTGAACGTGCTCCCGACAGTGATTTCGAGTTGGCTGTTATTGAGATGCTGTCTCGTCATGGCTATCAATGCGAGCCCCAGGTTGGTGTTGCTGGTTTCTTCATTGATCTGGCGGTACGTGATCCAGGGCAGCCCGGTCGCTACCTGATGGGGATTGAATGCGACGGTGCGGCATATCATTCGGCCAAGTCAGCGCGTGACCGTGATCGTCTGCGTCAAAGCGTGTTGGAGCAATTGGGCTGGAATATTCGCCGCATTTGGTCGGTTGACTGGTTCCGTAATGCCCGTGTGCAAATCGAACCCATCCTTCAGGAGCTTGCGCGGTTGCGAACCGAGCCAGCTGTAGAGGTCGAGGGGGGGAGTACGGAATCTGAAGAGGTTTCGATCCAGCAAGTGGCAGATGAGCAGAGCGAGCACGCTGAGCGTATTACCCTTGAGGGTAACTATAGCCTGCGAGAGAAGTTGGTCTGGCTTGAAGAGAATGTGATCCGGCCGAATTTGCCAGAGGTTCCTGTTAACCAGCGGTTATTGAGGCCAGCGATGTTGGAAGCATTGCTTGAGTTTCTTCCTGCAGACCGTATCGAATTTCAGCAGATGATTCCTGGGTATTTGCGTAATGGTACCCATGGTGCGGAAGGGCGGTATATCGACGATGTATTGCTTGTGATTGGCGAGCAGTGAGTCAGCGCCTAACAGTGGATGTTCAAGCTGTATCAAGGAATGTTAATGGGATTCTATATTCGTAAGAGCGTCAGAGTAGGGCTGTTTCGTTTCAATCTGTCCCAGCAGGGTGTGGGCGTTTCGGTGGGATTGAAAGGCCTACGCATCGGGACCGGGCCTCGAGGCAATTACGTTCATATGGGGCGGGGAGGCCTGTACTACCGGGCTACCGTACCAAGGACTAACGATAAGCCGCCTTTTTTGCCTCACGTTGAAACTACGGTAATACCTGAGGGCACTCACGCCCCTTTAGTCGAGATCGAGTCCGCGGATGCTTCGCAAATCGTGGATTCATCCTCACGTGATTTGCTCGATGAAATGAATGCGAAGCAGGCAAGATGGCGGCTTTGGCCATGGGTTGGTGTCCTAGGAATCCTCGTAGTATTTCTTGGCCTGCGTAATGGTTGGTCCATTGGGACTATGTGGGGTGCGCTTATCCTCGGTTCAGTCCTAACAATTGCCTCTGCAGTACGCGATACGATGGCTAAGACGGTTGTACTGTTTTACGATTTTGACGCCGAGATGGAAGAAGCTTACGAAGCACTGCACAGCAGTGGCCAGCAGGTTTCGGCAGCAGATGCGGCCTGGCATATCGAGGCCGAAGGCGCCGTTCATGATCGTAAGTATCACGCTGGTGCGAGCAATCTTGTACGTCGGAAAAAAACGACTATTGCTCGGTCTTCACCACCTTATGTAAAAACCAATATAGAAACTATCTCCATGGTTGTTGGGCGCCAAACGCTGCATTTCTTCCCTGATCGTGTATTGATTTATGACGAGAAAAGTGTGGGCGCGGTTAGCTATCGAGAGCTGCAGTTGCAGGTCAATGCGAAGCGGTTTATTGAAAGTGCTTCGCTTCCCAGGGATGCCACGGTAGTCGACAGGACGTGGCAATTTGTTAACAAGAAGGGTGGCCCTGATCGTAGATTCAAAAACAATCGTGAACTCCCTGTTTGTCTTTACGATGAATTGAAGTTGTCTAGCACCACGGGTCTGAATGAGGTCGTACAAATCTCGCGAAATGGTGTGGGAGAGGCTTTTGCCACGGCTATTCTCGACCTTGCACGGGTTATGCCTTCTGAGCGAGTAAGCTGAGGCAACCTAGTTCCTTGTATTCGTGCCCGAGTTTCACGCATGTATGGAATGTTGATTTGGTCAGTAGCTCGCTAACTAATTCATCATCTACCAGCGATTGTTGCGTGGTCGGAGTTTCGACGGCGAAATCCAGTTTTATCATAAAAAATTTCATCAAGGACTCACAGCTTGCCTATCAAAACGGACGTCTGGACCGTCGGCCTTACACCCAATAAGCTTCGCCAAAGCCGATTGGCCAGTGAGCAGCTACTGGAAGAAATGATCATCAGCTCCCCAAGCATTCTCTCGGATGAGTGGATGCTGATAGGTAGGCAAGAAAGCACTGGTATGGGGGGGCGCATTGATCTATTGGCCATTGCTCCTGATGGAAATCTGGTACTAATTGAGCTCAAACGAGACCGCACGCCCCGTGAAGTCGTTGCTCAGACCCTCGATTACGCCGTGTGGGTCGAGAGTCTCCGTGAGAACGAAATCGCGGCGATTTACCAACGGTTCCGCCCCGGAAGCAGCTTGTATGCAGATTTTTTAGCGCGCTTTGGTCGTGTGCTAGACGACGATGATTTGAATAAAAGCCACCAACTGATCATCGTCGCCACAGAGTTGGATGTCAGCAGCGAGCGAATCGTTGAGTACCTCAGCAAGCGAGATATTCCGATCAACGTGCTCTGTTTTCAAATTTTCCAGGTGGGCGATCAACAGCTACTGAGTCGATCCTGGTTACTCGATCCTGTTCAGACTCAAGTGAACGCCGCGTCGACGAGCGAAGGGCATAGCGAGCCTTGGAACGGCGAGTTCTACTGTTCGTTCGGCGATTCTGCCTCGCGCTCATGGGCCGATGCTGTGGAGTTCGGTTTTATTTCCGGCGGTGGAGGCGCGTGGTACAGCAAGACCCTGCAGCTCCTGTCTCCGGGAGATCGGATCTGGGTAAACATTCCGCAGCAAGGCTATGTCGGCGTAGGACGCGTTCTTGGCACGTCCACACCTGCGAACGAGTTCACAGTGATGCAAGACGGCGAGGAGCGGCCGGTGCTAGAGGTCGCAACGCGCGCCAACTATCATGCAGAATTTGCTGACGATCCAGAGCGCTGCGACTATTTTGTTCCGATCCAATGGCTGCAAAGCGTGCCGGTGAGCCAGGCAGTACGAGAGATTGGGATGTTTGGGAATCAGAATACGGTTTGCCGTCCGACTACGCCGAAGTGGCGGTGGACGATTGAGCGATTAAAGCAGCGATTTCCGCGTTTCGATGAAGTGGCAGCTACTGAGGTCGCGAGCGTTCCTGGCAGTTGATAAATTGGGCAGCAGCCTGCTGCCCAATTACTTGTTCAGTAGCACCTACAGTCAGTATCTCTTTTAGTCTGGAGAAAGTCCCACCTGCGGTGGGACATGCGATTATTGGTCTGCCAGCTTAAGTAAATCGAAAACCACTCTGGCAAATTTACTGGCCTTAGCAGGGTCAGAGAGCAGTTGCATCATCTGGTTCTGGTGGGCATCGCCACTGTCCATAATCGCGTCATCAACCGCATTGGCGAAGTTTCCAAGCAATGCCTGTTCGGGAGTATTGTTTGCCAGTTGTTGCATAACTAACTGGTTTTCACTGACCTTGTCACGGATGGTATAGGCGTAATTTACCATGTCTTTTTCAGTCAGTTGGTCCGTCACAAACAGCTCATTGAGCCGTTCTAATATCTGTGAAAGCAGCTCTTCCTTTTTGTCCTTCGCAGCCGCTGATCCAAGCCCCTCACCTGGCACGAGCTTATAGTCGGGCGAGTCTTCTTTTAGCTTCAGATCTTGCTGGCGTATTCTCGAAACGCGGTAGTGGCTGAGCACGACACCAGTGAGGTCAATATCATCCTCATCCACAGCGGCTTCACGCAGCATTGGGCTTAGATTGCGTGCGTACAGGCTGAGCTTTTCCAGCTGCTTATCATCGTAATCGACGATCTGCGACATGAACTCATAGAAGCGCACAAAGGTGCCCAAGTCCTTTTTGAAGACGTCCAGAGCGTCCTTGGCTTGCTTGCATTCCTTCAGGTCATTTTCAGCGTTGGCGATCAACACTGCATCCTGAGTCTTTTTGATTCGCTCAAATATGTCTTTCGAGTGTGCATAGGCGTCAACCGCCAACTTGTAGCGTTTCGTCCAGCGTTCGACCGCAGGCTTGCAAATGTTGGCAATCGCCGCATTGCTTTTATTTTTGATGAAAAAGGCCGCGGAGAACTGCTCAACCTCGCTCGACTTGTAAATGCCTGCCGCGTTGAGTTTCTCAAACAAATCGAAGATCAAATCTGGATTGGAAACATCTGCCAGCTCTGCCGTCTGAAAATACGGCTGGAATGAGTCGAGGATGTCTTGCGGCTCGTTGAAGAAGTCCAGGATGAACGTGCCAACATCCGCCTTGCCGGGATACGTACGGTTCAAGCGCGACAGGGTTTGCACGCACTCGACGCCGCCGAGTTTTTTGTCCACGTACATGGCGCAGAGCTTGGGTTGGTCAAAGCCGGTCTGAAATTTGTTGGCAACAATCATCACCTGATAATCATCGCTATCAAAGGCTTTGCGCATGTCGCGGCCTTTGAGGTTGGGGTTCATGTTGCTCTCGGTATATTTGTTGCCGAGTAGCGCGACCGCGTTTGGATCTTTCTCGGTGAACTCTACCTCACTGGAGAATGCGACCATCGCATGAATTTTTTTGTAGTTCTTATCGACGATGTATTTGTCGAAACACAGCTTGTAGCGCACGGCCTCTTTGCGCGAGCTGGTGACCACCATGGCTTTAGCTTGCCCGCCCAACAGGCCCATCACGTTGTTGCGAAAGTGCTCAACGATCACCTGAACCTTTTTCGCGATATTGTATTCGTGCAAACGCACCCACTGGTTGAGCTTGACCTTGGCCTTTTTACTTTCGACTTCCTGATCGGCTTTGTTGATTTTTTGCGCCAGGTTGTAGGCCACTTTGTAGTTGGTGTAGTTCTTCAGCACATCGAGAATAAAGCCCTCTTCAATAGCCTGACGCATGCTGTACACATGGTAGGCCGCGGGTTTATTGGTTTTAGAGGGCTGCTCAGTGGGTTTGGGCAAACGGCCAAACAGCTCCAGCGTCTTGGTTTTCGGCGTAGCGGTGAAGGCAAAGTAACTGAGGTTTTTCGAGACGCGGCGTGAAGCCACGGCGGCATCGAGAATGTCCTCGGTGCTGAGTTCGTCCTCACCATCAGCTTTGCCCTCAATCATCAGCACTTCTTTCAGCTGTCGTGCCGTAGAGCCGGTTTGCGAGGAGTGGGCTTCGTCGGCAATGATCGCGTAGCTGCGTTCTTTCAGGCTCACACTGTTTTCGATAGCGCGCAGTACATAGGGAAAGGTCTGGATGGTGACGATAATAATCGGCTGCGAGTTTTCTAATGCGGCTGCGAGTTTTTCCGATTTTGAGCCGTCACCTTCCTGATTGTTGATACGGCCAACCGCGCCATCGACGTGTTCAAATTGATTGATGGTGTCTTGCAGCTGATCATCCAGCACGGTGCGATCCGTCACCACAATCACTGAGTTGAATTGCTTGCAACCCTGGTTGTCATAAAGCGCCGAAAGCTGATGCGCTACCCAGGCAATCGAGTTGGACTTGCCGGAGCCTGCGCTGTGCTGGATCAGGTACTTATGGCCGGGGCCTTCGGTGCGGGCCGCCGTGACTAGTTTATTCACTACATCCCATTGGTGGTAACGCGGGAAAATCAGGCTTTCTTTTTTGTATTTACGGCCTTCCCAATCTTCTTTCTCTTCAATCTGCAGATGCACAAAGCGTCCGAGAATCGCCAGTAGATTGCTGGGGAGCAAGACCTCATTCCACAGGTAATCGGTGGCGTACTGATTAATGTCTGACGGCACATCGTTCCCGGCACCGCCAGCCTTGGTGCCTTTGTTGAACGGTAGGAAGAAGGTATCAGCGCCTTCCAGCCGCGTGGCCATATAGACCTCGTACTGGCTCACGGCAAAATGCACCAACGCACCACGCTTGAAGGTCAGCAGCGGTTCGGGCTTTTTGGTGACAGGGTCTGTCGCAAAGCGTGTGGTTTTGTATTGCTTAATGGCGCTTTGCACGGCCTGCTTGAATTCTGATTTCAGCTCGAGCGTGGCGACCGGTAAGCCATTTACAAACAACACCAAGTCAATCCGCCAGGCTTTGGCCTTGCTGCCGGTTTGTTCAAGATGCTCTTGGCTTGCCCAAGGTGAATAAACCACCTCAGGCACGACACGGCAGCGGTTCTTGGCATAACGGGCCAGGGTGTCGGGGTTTAGATCGTGCTCAGGTTTGAACTGGCACAAACTGAAACGAGTGCCACGGTGGCGCAGTTCATGGCGCAACACGCCCAGCGTGCCGAAGGTGCGCATGTCTTTGCTGGCGGCATTGGGGTCGGTTTTATTCAGTTGGGTGGCGACCCGCTCAAGAAAATTTTGCTCGGGGTGACTTGGGTAGAGCGCGCAGAATTTTTGCCACTGTTCATCCTGGGTGTCTTTGACAAAACCCAGCAGGTCTTCGGGGTACAATGCCAGTTCACGGTTGTAGTTTTCCGTTTTACCTAGCAGCCAGCCGTTGGCAACGAGATGCTTGAGCATATCACTCTGGAACGTCAGCTCGTTGGCCTTACCGTCACCCAATGCACTCATGCGGCAACTTCCTTGTCGGTTTGATTGGCTGGCGGTGCGACCCATTCTCTCACGTCGATTTTGCCGGTAACGGCGGCGGAGATTAGGGCAGTACGGCGTTCTTGCATCAGTCCGATTGCGACGTACGCCTTCTTAACCATTAACTCGATCTTGGCGACCTCTTGCTTCAGATAAGAAACTATTTCCTTTTGCTCATCAACGCTAGGCAGCAATGTATGCATGGCTCGGAGTTCGCCAACATTAAGATTATCTTTGCCAAAGCCAAACTTTAGCCTGTTTACTTCTGCTTTTCCGTAAGCAGAATTCATGCAGTACGTGAAGTATTCCTTAACCAACTCATCAGAGGGAGTGACAATTAATGTTGTGAACGTGTGACATTGATCATATTCATCAGGTACACAACAGGTTAAACCTACATTAGAGCCTGTTCTAACTATTACAACATCCCCAGCCTTTACTTTTTTTGAAGCCTGCGCCTCAGCAAAACCTGGATTCAAATACAACATATCACTCTCATCAAAATATCCCTCTTTTATATTCTGATTTCTGATAATTGGAACGCCTTCTTCTTCATAACAATCCGTTACTGACATTGCCAAACCAACAGCCAACTTCTTGGATGCCAAAGACAGTGACTTCAGCGTCCAATGCTCTGGCATTAGCCCGATACTTAAAACACCCGAGTCACGCAGCTTGACGTTGGGGTCTAAGCCTTTTGTCACGGCATGACTAATCACGGCCTGACGTTTTTCTTTTAACAACTGGATAAGCTGTTGTTGTTTTTCGATCAGGGTGTCGATTTTGGCGGTTTCGTGATCGAGGAAGCTTGAAATAAATCTTGCTTCTTTATAAGGGGGGATAAACAGCGGGCTGGACTCCAGCTTTTCAGCCGTATAGTGAGCAATGGTAGCCTTATTGCAAAGAATATCTATGAAACCGGATGACTTAAGCATGGCCATCCAGTAATACAAAAAGCTAGAACACTTACCTCTTAGAGGTCTAGCTCTGTTGATTGCATTCTGGATATAACATTCAGGCAGCTCGCTCCTCCAGATAGCAGCCCTGCCTACATCGCCACCCTCACTTATGAGAACATCGCCATTAAGTAATCTTAATGATCTCATATCGCTCTGAGAGAACCACATGTTTTCAACTGAATCCAGCCAGATACCTTGCGGTTGAATATTTATAGCCTTTAAATACGGCTTGAGCTCATCATTGTAAGCCTTGATTTCTTTCTGCAGCATTTTACCAAGCGTAATGGCATATCCATATTTGATTTTTGTAGAGTGCCAATGAGCCGGGATTAAGCCTAGCCACTCGACCTCCGAAGCCTTGTTCTCTGAATACGGCTTATATTGCACCACCATTACGAATGCACCTCTTGTAGCAGTTGCATAATTTCAGCGGAGACAGAATCCAAGTCTGCATCAATCTCCAGCAAATCCCGCGGTGGTTGATATTGGTAAAAATGGCGATTAAAGGGGATTTCATAGCCAACTATGCCGACTTGCTGATCCTTCGCATCTTTCTTATTGGCGTCGATCCAGGCATCAGGCACGTGCGGCTGCACTTCTTTAAGGAAGTAAGCTTCGTTAATGGCGTTAACGCTTTGGCTCGGATCCAGCGCTACGTTTTCGTTGTCACGCAGGTCGCTATCGGTTTGATATTCCAGCACCTCACCGTTGACGGCAAACAATCCGTACAGGGGATTTTCTTTGGTCTTGTGCGCCTTTTTGATGACCTTTGCCGCTTCTGGGTTTTTCCAGCTCACGGCATCGATGATTTGTTTTTTGTCTTTGGCGTCAAGGACAATGCCTTGTTGCTTGCAGACCGCTTTGACGGCCTCGTCAAAGGTGTTGAAGTCGTCATGCTGGGCGGTGCCAATGCTGGCCTGAAGATTTTGTGCCTTGAGTAACAGCCGCTTCTGATCCATCCAGGTTGTTCTGTTTAGCAGATCCTTGATGTGCTTCTCTTTTAGATCGGCGAAGTGCAGCTTGCAGTAACGTCGAATAACGTCTTCATGGGTGCTTAGGTCACCGTAACGCTTGCAATTGTCGCCGTCGCTCCAGCTTTCGCCCTCTACTGCGCTGAACTCTTGGTAGACCCAACGCATGGCGCTGTTGAGGGCGCCGGGGGCGAAGCGACAGGTAGCCACTCGCTCGTCACTGAACTGGTAAGACAGACGCAACGGGCGCTCAATGCTGATGCGGCGATAGCCGAACTCATAGTTGTTGAAGATCTTGCTGGCGAAGGTCTTGGCAGACTCGGCTTTCGGGTTGGCAGCCTGGCGGCCACGATTGCTTTTTTGTGCGGCTTGTTTGTCCAGCTCGTAGGCATCGATGGCGCTAAAGCTGCCGAAAGCGCGAATCACCGTGGCGATATCGCTCTCATCCATTTCATTGCGCTTTGAACCTAGGGATTTGCGCATTTTGCCGCAAAGGTTCACGCCATTGATCAGTTGTACCTTGCCCTTGCGCTCTGCCGCTTTTTTATTCGACAGCACCCAGACATAGGTTGAGATACCAGTGTTGTAGAACATGTCGGTGGGTAGCGCGACTATGGCTTCGAGCAAATCGGCTTCGAGAATGTAGCGGCGGATTTCCGACTCGCCCGAGCCGGCCCCACCAGTAAACAACGGCGAGCCATTGAGGATGATGCCAATCCGCCCACCACCTTGAGAACCGTCGCGTAGCTTGCTGAGCAGGTGCATTAGGAACAACAAGGAGCCATCACTGACTCGTGGCAAACCTGCGCCAAAACGGCCACTGAAACCTTTTTGCGTGTGCTCGTCACTGATCTCTTGTTCGATCTTTTTCCAATCCACGCCAAAGGGTGGGTTGGAGAGCATGTAGTCAAATTCAGTGGCGTAAAGCTGGTCGTTCGAGAGGGTATTGCCTAGCTTGATGTTGCTGACGTCCTGTCCCTTGATCAGCATGTCCGCTTTGCAGATGGCATAACTCTCAGGGTTTAGCTCCTGCCCATAAGCTCGCATAACCGCCTGCGGATTCAGCTCATGCACGTATTCCATGCCAGATGAGAGAAAGCCGCCCGTACCTGCCGTAGGGTCGTAGATGGTACGGATGATGCCGGGCTTGGTCAGCGCATCATCGTCTTCCATAAACACCAGGGAAGTGGTGAGGCGCACGATGTCGCGCGGGGTAAAGTGCTCTCCGGCGGTTTCATTCGAGCTTTCCGCAAAGCGACGGATCAACTCTTCAAACACTAAACCCATGTCGTGGTTGGAGATAGCCGCTGGGCTTAGGTCTGTCTTCCGTACCTTCAGAACGACCTTGTAGAGCAAATTGGCATCGTTGAGCTGGCCGAGGAATTCGGTGAATTTGAAGTGCTCGAAAATTTCGCGGGCGTCCTTGGAGAAGCCTTGCAGATAGGACTCGAGGTTGGCTTTGATGCCCGCTTCACCGAGTTTGGAGAGATCCATTTTTGAGGTATTGAAAAACGAAAGCCCACCGCTAGCTCTTAGCAGCAGTTTTTCTTGGGCTTCTTCGGAGTGATTGAGTTGCAGGAGTTTTTCATGCTGAATCAGCACCGCTGCTTTTGTCGGCTCCAACACACACTCCAGGCGACGTAGCAAGGTGAACGGCAGAATGATCCGACCGTACTGGCTTTGCTTGAAATCGCCACGGAGTAAATCGGCCAATGACCAGATGAAAGCGGCCAGATTGTTGGAGGCTTGCGACATGTTCTGAAGTCCTTGTAGTGCTCGAAAGCTGCTGAACCACTGCGCAGCTCGGTGATGAATATACCTGGGGCGCATTATGCTGCAACGACAGCGAGCGGTGATGGCCTCAGTTGGATATTTCCACTCAATAGGTTGGGGGCGGGGAGGTGACGATCACCACCCTAAAAAATAGCCGTGGCGCGTCCAAGCGTAGGTAAGTGCCTGTGAAATCACCGCAGTCCGCCCTTCAACGCGGGTCCATCCAAACAGGGCTGCAAAGCCGCCCTATTTGGATGGACCTCACTTAAAAAATCTAAAGCCGCGCAACTGTCTGTGGAAAACCACTGATTTCCACCGGTGGATAATTTCATCCACAGCCGCAGAACTCCCGAAATTTCGAGTCTTGACCCGAATTATCCACAGGCGTAGAAAAGATCTGGCAAAGCGCTGTCGTTGACAGCAACCCAGGTAGCCAGAACCTTCGAGGCTACGCCACACCGTGGTGGTTCCCCCCAAGTGCGATTAGCGTCCGGCGGCTCGCACAGTCACAGCGATGTGATGGATGCCTACTTCTCAGCCTTGCCTACTGCGGCAAAACCCACCCTACCCGGCTGCGCTGCAGCAACCTTTCCGCTTGGCCATTTCACTGCGCCAACCTGCGTCCGTCTCTTACTTCCAGGAAGAGACGGACGCGCCTACCGCTGCTGCAGCCCAACTCGTACAAGGCTTTGCGGCATTCCCCCTTGTGACAATCGGCGTGACAAACACCGAAGTCACCAGCAACAGCGATGCAGATGATGGTGCCGCAGCCCACGGAATGGACTGCACCTGACTGACAGTCAGGCATGCCCCGGTCATCGCATTGATGCGTTCACTCGGCTCAGGATCTTCAGGCGCTGGTCTTGTCAGCCAGCGCTGCCTCCACCCGCCCACCGATAACGGTGCTCAGGAGGTCAGATCATGAGATGCCCAAGCTCTCGGTCGTAAGGAGCCGCCAGTCCCGCGTTAGTGGACGACCCTCACAGGTCGCAGGGGCCTTGATCCCTGATAGCACTCAACATCCATGGCGGGATGACGTGGGGAAGTTTTTAAAAGTTTGGCTTCGAGAGGAGTGTGATCATGGCATTGGTTGGTAGACGGGACGGGCGGAATTTTGGATGGGGTCGGCAACTGAGCTATGCCGGGCCGCAGGCATTGAAAGACATGTTCGGCGGCGGACACTACGGCACGGTCAAGGCGCACAGTGATCGCTGGCAGGCTTTCGTGCGCTGGTGTCGTTCGGATGATGGGCCGGGCTTTAACGATTCGCGGCAGATTGATCGGCAGACCTTACTGGATTACGCAGGACATCTACGTCAGCAAGTTGAACAAGGGGCTATCGGCATCGCCACCGCGCAAAACCGGTTATCCAGCGTGAACCGGACCATGGCCGCGCTTCGCGGTGATCAATATGTGAAAGTGCCGAGTCCGAGCGAGGCGCTAGGGATGCGGCGCACCAGTGTTCGTCGCTCGGTGCCGCAAGGCCAAGACCGCGAACAGGTGAAGCGGATCGTCGAGGTACTTTGCGAACACCGGCAACCGCGCCCCGCGGCCATCGCTCAGTTAGCGCGAGCCACCGGCATGCGCTTGCGCGAGGCCATTTTGGCCGACCTACCGCGCTTGCAACGTGAGACCAAAAAACTCGGTAAGATCAACATCCAGGAGGGTACCAAAGGTGGCCGCTCCGGCGCGTCGGCACCTCGCTGGATTACTGTGGACGATCACATCCGCGAAGCATTGGAGTTCGCTCTTCAAGTCTCACCTGACGGTAGCCGCAACCTGCTTGCAACGGATGAGCGCTACCTCGATTTCCAACGGGGAATCGTTCGTCCCGCACGGGGCATCCTCCATCAGCACAAGCTCAAAGGCTTCCACGAGTTACGAGCCGCCTATGCGTGCGAACGCTACGAGCACATCACTGGCCATCTCGCCCCCATCAACGGCGGCCGCTGCTACCACCTCGACCGACATCTCGATCGGAAGGCACGAGACCAAGTCAGCTATGAGCTGGGGCACGGTCGTATCGACGTGGTGTCGGCTTACATTGGCGGTCGAACATGAGCAAGGCATTCGATATGGAGCTGTTCCTGGCCGGCGTTCTGACCGGGTCGCATGCCACACGCCAACGCCACCTTCGTCAGGCGGAGGCTATCCAAACAGCAATCGCTGAGCGCTGGCAACGCGACAATCCATGGACTTGGCAGAGAAAACACCTTGCGTGGTTTTTAAATCACCACCTAAACCAGCGCACTGACTCGACGCGCTATTACTATTTGCTGACCATGCAATTACTCACTTATCGCTTAGGAAAATCCTGGCAGTTCAACCGCTAAACTTACTCATTAGCGCGTCCCTGCGTCGTCCTGGGTAATCTCACTATCGCTGCCACCTCTGGATGTAGCGTACTGAGCCCAAAGCTCCATCAGCTCTCGACGCTTTTCGAAGAAGTCAGATCGGGAATATGCGCTTTCGGTTTCACCTCTCTCATCATGAGCCAGTGAGAGTTCACAAATCTCTCGAGGGAAACTGGTCTGCTCGCCCGCCCAGTCGCGGAACGTTGAGCGAAATCCGTGGCGAGTGATGCTTTCATAGCCGAGCCCGTGCAGCAGATTGCGAATGCCGTTGGCATGCATGACGCCGCTGCGACCACTCCCTGGGAACAGGTATGGGCTCTCGCGGACGAGTTTTGGAAGATTCTTGAGTAATGAGATCATCTCTGGTGCCAGCGGGATCGCGAAAGCCTGGCGGGTCTTCATTCGTTCATCAGGTAAAGACCAGCGACCGGACTCAAGGTCGAATTCATCCCAGCGTGCGAATCGGACCATGTGTGAGCGAGCGCCTGTTAGGATCAGTAACTGAGCCGCGACAGAAACGTGGCTGGTGTCCTTACGCAAGGCTTCCATGAGCTTCGGCAGGTCCTGCCATTTCAGCGCGGGATGATGCTGGCGTTTGCGAGCTTTCTTTTTCTCATACCGGCTGAGCAGGTTTTCCAGATGGCCGCGCCAGCGTGCCGGATTCTCTCCGGTCCTGAGGCCTCGGGCTCTGGCTGCATCCAGGATCTGTTCGATTTGCCCACGTACTTCGTCAGCCGTCCGCGTTTTGATTGACCATAGTGGCTGCAGTACCTTGATCAGATGTTTGGTCTCGATCTGGTCAGCTGACAGCTTCCCTATTGTAGGGAAAGCGTAGAGTTCGAGCTTCCTCAGCCAACCCTTGCGCCATTTCTCTGACCAGCTCGAACCGTGGGCATCGCGGTAGTCGGCGGCCAGTTTCTCGAAGGTAATCAGATGTGCTAGTTCTTGGCGTTCGGCTTCACGCTGAGCGGCTTGTTCAGCCTGTCGTTTTGCTAGGGGATCTGTGCCGTTGAGGATTTGGCCTTTGTGTTCATACGCGGCTGCCCGGGCTTTTTTCAGGTCGAGTTGAGGATAGCCGCCCAACCCCATCTCTCGCCGTTTGCCATGTAGTTGGAAGCGCAGCACCCAAAATTTTCGACCTGATTCCTTGATGACCATGCGTAATCCACCGCCGTCTTCATAGGTTCCTGGTTCGGTCAAATTTTCGATTTGTTTCGCGGTCAGCTTGCCCATTTTCTACCCTCAGTTCCCCCACCGGTTCCCCCACTTGGTCGTGGAAGAGGGTGGATCAAAACAGAAGTCACAGGAGCGAAAATAGGCTGAAACCCTTGATCTAGCAAGGCTCTAGCGGTTTTCAGTAGATGAGAGTGGCTTTCAAAAAGGCATTAAAAAGCCGGCTTGTGGCCGGCTTCTCGGGGACTGGCTTGGATCATTTTTGGTAAACCGCGCCAGCCTTCAAAACGTACACCCGGATCTTGCGTCCGGCTGTGGGACTCGGCTAGAAAA
>Ga0247819_10000657_pt1 | contig 19706 bp, 23 predicted proteins | sample 13C_Xylose_Day6_FD_193428 | JGI IMG/M metagenome (GOLD analysis project Ga0247819, IMG submission 193428) | Soil microbial communities from agricultural site in Penn Yan, New York, United States - 13C_Xylose_Day6 | ecosystem: Environmental > Terrestrial > Soil > Agricultural land | place: USA...
CCACCCGAGACGAAGGAGTCCACGTGGCTGCAACCCCCGCCCCCGCCGACCGCACCCCAGCGACATCCCCCGAGGCCGATGCCATCATCGTCGGCGCCGGTCTCTCGGGCCTCGTGGCGGCCGCCGAGCTCGTCGACGCGGGCAGGCGGGTCGTCATCGTCGAACAGGAGCCGGCGGCGAGCCTCGGCGGGCAGGCCCATTGGTCGTTCGGCGGGCTGTTCCTCATCGACTCCCCCGAGCAACGACGCATGGGCGTGAAGGACTCGCTCGACCTCGCGAAGCAGGACTGGGACGGCACTGCCGGGTTCGATCGCGACGACGACGAATGGGGCCGCCGCTGGGCCGAGGCGTACCTCGAGTTCGCCGCCGGCGAGAAGCGCGCTTGGCTGTACGAGAAGGGCGTGCGCTTCTTCCCCGTGGTCGGCTGGGCCGAGCGCGGCGGCTACAACGCGATCGGTCACGGCAACTCCGTGCCGCGATTCCACATCACCTGGGGCACGGGGCCTGGAGTGCTCGCCCCCTTCATCGCACGCGTGAAGGCCGGCGAAGCGGCCGGCCTCGTCGAGTTCCGGCATCGGCACCGCGTCGACGAGCTGATCGTCGAGTCGGGTGCCGTCGTCGGCGTGCGCGGCGCAGAGCTCGCAGCCGATGCCGCGGGGCGGGGAGAGCCCTCGAACCGCGAGGTGGTCGGGGACTTCGAGCTGCGCGCCGGCTCGGTGGTCGTCGCTTCGGGCGGCATCGGCGGCAATCACGACCTCGTTCGGCAGTTCTGGCCCGAGCGGATGGGTGCGGCGCCCGCCTCGATGCTCTCGGGCGTGCCCGCGCACGTCGACGGGCGCATGCTACCGATCGCCGAACGGGCCGGCGCACGCCTCGTGAACGGCGACCGCATGTGGCACTACACCGAGGGCATCACCAACTGGGATCCCATCTGGCCGATGCACGGCATCCGAATCCTGCCCGGCCCGTCGTCGCTGTGGTTCGACGCCGAGGGCAAGCGGCTCCCGGTGCCCCTCTTCCCCGGGTTCGACACGCTCGGCACGCTCGAGCACATCGTGGCGACCGGTCACGACCACTCGTGGTTCGTGCTCACCCAGAAGATCATCGAGAAGGAGTTCGCGCTCTCGGGGAGCGAGCAGAACCCCGACCTCACCGGAAAGGACCTGAAGCTGCTCGCGCAGCGTCTCGGCTCGGGGGCGCCCGCGCCCGTCGAGGCGTTCAAGCAGCACGGGGTCGACTTCGTCGTCGCCGACACGCTCGACGAGTTGCTCGACGGCATGCGCGCCCTCTCACCCGAGGTCGAGATCGACACCGAGAACATCACGCGCGAGGTCGTCGCTCGTGATCGTGAGGTCGACAACGAGTTCTCGAAGGACCTGCAGCTCACGGCCGTACGCGGCGCCCGCAAGTACCGCGGGGACAAGCTCATCCGCGTCGCCACGCCACACAAGATCCTCGACCCCGCGGCGGGTCCGCTCATCGCCGTGAAGCTGCACATCCTCACGCGCAAGAGCCTCGGCGGCATCCAGACCGACCTCGACTCGCGCGCGCTCGGCGACGGTGGCGCGCCCGTTCCCGGCCTCTTCGCGGTCGGCGAAGCCGCTGGCTTCGGCGGTGGCGGCGTGCACGGCTACCGCGCGCTCGAGGGAACATTCCTCGGCGGATGCCTCTTCACGGGTCGTGCCGCAGGCCGAGCCATCGCCAGAGGACCGTCGGTCGAATAGCGCCCGACGCGGGAGGACGCGTATCGAGACCTCTAGGCCTTCAGCGTCCAGGGCTTGCGTCGCACGAGCACATGCCCGCGACGTGACGTGAGCCTCGTCCACGGACCGGTCTCGAACAACCGCACCGGGTCGTCGCCGAGGAAACCCAGGCTGAACGCAGCGAAGGCCGCACCGGCGGGCACGTACTCGAGCCCTTCGACGCCGCGACCCCACACCTCTGAGCGCACCCGTTGCACGAGCTGCTCGCCCGTTCCATCGGGAATCGCTGTGGCGACCTCGTCGATGCCTGCACGGGCGGCGGTCTCGAGCTTCGCGGCATCGGTCTCGCCGAGCGCGCGCCAGCCGCCTCGCGGCGGCGAGATTCCCGCCCAGGTCACGGTGTTGACTTCGGGCGGGCGCGACATGCTCACCACTCGCGATTCGTCGTCGCCGACCTCGGAGCGGGCCCGGACGATGCGTTCGACGAGTGAGCGCATCGGCACGACCGAGTCGAACTCGGCGTCGTCGGCGAGCGCGAACGTGCGCAGGCCGAGCACGGTCGGGCTCTCGTCGAGGATGCCTCGCGGGTAGAGGATCGCGGTGTAGACCGCGAGGATGCCCGAACCGGCGACCAGGCGCACCGACCCGTCTTCGACGCGGCCGGCGCGTTGCAGGTAGGTGTGGAGGTCGCCGAGCGACAAGCTGTCGGCGAGCGTGAGTTGTTGTGCCATGTGATGTCTAAACTACCAAGGGCGCGGCGATGCCCCGGGCCGGTCGCGCGCAGCAACGACAGCGACGGTCGCACCGACACGGAGGAACGATGAACGGTCCCATCGACGGCCTGCTGAGCACGTTGAACCTCACCGACACCGGAGCGCGCACCCGCGAGGACATCTTCACCGGGCCTTCGCAATGGATGCCGCTCGGGCGCGTGTTCGGTGGGCAGGTGCTCGCGCAGTCGCTCGTCGCGGCGATGCACACCGTGCCGTCCGACCGCACCATCCACTCCATGCACGGGTACTTCCTGCGACCCGGCGATGTGCAGCATCCGATCACGTTCTCGGTCGACCGCCTGCACGACGGCCGCTCGTTCACCACCCGCCGCACGCAGGCCTACCAGAACGGTGAGCCGATCCTCTCGCTGATCGCGTCGTTCCAGACCTCCGACGAGGGCGTCGAGCACCAGGTCGAAATGCCCGACGACCTGCCCGACCCTGAGACCCTCCCCTCGACCGCCGACGTGCTCGGCGAGTTCGACCACGACGTCGCGCGCTACTGGTCGAACCAGCGCGCGTTCGACGTGCGGCACGTCCCCTCGCCCATCTACCTCACGGTCGACGGCGAGCGGTCTCCCCGGCAGGCCGTGTGGATGCGTGCGTTCGGTCGCCTGCCCGACGACCCCAACCAGCACCGAGCGGCGCTCGCCTACGCGAGCGATTACTCGATCCTCGAGCCGGTGCTCCGTGCCCACGGCATCGCCTGGTCCACTCCTGGGCTGAAGGTCGCCAGCCTCGACCACGCGATGTGGTGGCACCGCGACGCTCGAGTCGACGAGTGGTTGCTCTTCGTGCAGGAGTCGCCGTCGGCGGGCGGCGGGCGCGGGCTCACGCTGGGCCGCATCTACACACAGGCCGGCGTGCTCGTCGCAAGCGTCGCCCAAGAGGGCATGGTGCGAATCCCGCCGGGTGCCGCGACCGACTGAACCGAACGCGAGCCGGTCTCGTTCTAGGGATACGGTGCGTGTTCCGGATCCATCCGATTGAATGAAATTCCGTTGGGGCTCAGGCGCCCGCGCCGCCGGTTCCCCGAGAATAGGGCCGGACCGCGCACATTGCGCGAGTGATCGCGACTGAAGGAGACCTCTCGATGACGGATCCCATCCAACTCACGCGGCGTACCATGCTCACGTTCGGGTCACTCGGCGCATTCGGCGGCGCGCTCGTGCTCGCCGGGTGTGCTGCGGATGTCTCGCCCGATGAACGCTCCGAAGCGCCGACGCCTGACGCGACCGATGAGCCCTCGGTCGAGCCGAGTGCCGCCCCCGATGCCCCGGCAGTCGGCGACGACATCGCAGCGCTCGCCGATGTTCCGGTGGGCGGCAGCATCGATGCCACCATCAACGGCGAAGCGGCTCTTGTCTCGCAGCCCACGGCCGGGCAGGTCGTCGCGTTCAGTGCGATCTGCACGCACCAGGGCTGCGTGGTCGCCGCGGCGGGCAACGAGTTCCACTGCCCGTGCCACGGTTCGATCTACGACGCAGCCACCGGCGAGGTCATCACCGGTCCCGCGATCAACCCGCTTCCCGAGATCGCGGTCGCCGTGTCGGGTGACCGCGTCGTCGCCGCCTCGTGATGGACTACGAGATCGCGGGACTGCCGCTGCACGTACTGCTCGTCCACGCCGTCGTCGTGCTCGTGCCCCTGCTGGCTTTGCTGCTCGTGGTCATCGCCGCGTGGCCCGGCGCTCGCCGGGTGCTGTGGCTGCCCGCGCTCATCGGCGCCGCCGTGCTGCTGCCGCTCGGGCTCGTGACCATCGAGGCCGGCAAGTGGCTCCAAGTTCGGGTCCCTCCGGCTCCGCTCATCCAAGAGCACACCGCCATCGGCGAAAGCATCCTGCCGTGGCTCGTCGCCCTGCTCGTGCTCGCCGCGGTCATCGCCGCATGGGCGGTCGTCGAATTGCTCTCGGCACGGCGAGTGGCCCGTGACGAGCCGGCACGTCCGGGCCGGGGCATCCGCATCGGGGTCGGTGCGGTGCTCACGCTCGCCGCAGTCGTCATCGCGATCGGTTCGACCTGGACGCTCGTGCTGATCGCCGAAGCGGGCAGCCGCGCGGTTTGGGAGGGCTCGTTCAGCGACGTGCCACTCGAGGACTGAACGGGGTGCCCGACAGCACTCAGCGGCGGCGGAGGGTGAGCGGCTCTTCGAGGTACGGCTCCCAGGCGGCGCGTTCGGAATCGCTGATGCGTCGCGGACGCTCGGTCACTGCGTCGACGACGACGATCGTCGTCACCGCGCGGGTGTACAGCACGCGGGGTTCGACGTCGGCTGGCGAGAAGACCTCGTAGCAGACGTCGAGGCTCGCCCCGCCCATGTGTCCGATCCACAGCTCGATGTCGAGTGGCTGGCGCTGGTACGGGATCGGCGCGAGGTACTCGACCTCCTGCCGCGCGATGAGCGTGATGGTGTTCGAGCCCGGGCTGGCGTCGAGCACCGCCGTGGAGGCGCCCACGGCGTGCTCGGACGTGTCGTCGCTCACCCAGAACGCCTGGATGCGCGCCTCTTCGAGGAGGCTGAGCATGCGGGCGTTGTTGACGTGGCCGTAGGCGTCGAGGTCGCCCCACCGAAGCGGGGTGGGCACGTGCAGGCGCATGTCAGTCGCGGGTGAGCTTGCGGTAGGCCGAACGGTGCGGCTTCGCCGCGTCGGGCCCGAGTCGCTCGATCTTGTTCGCCTCGTACGACTCGAAGTTTCCCTCGAACCAGTGCCAGTACGACGGCTTCTCGTCGGTGCCCTCGTAAGCGAGGATGTGCGTCGCGATGCGGTCGAGGAACCACCGATCGTGGGTGATGACCACGGCACAGCCGGGGAACTCGAGCAACGCGTTCTCGAGGCTCGACAGCGTCTCGACGTCGAGGTCGTTCGTGGGCTCGTCGAGGAGCAGCAGGTTGCCGCCCTGCTTGAGGGTCAGGGCGAGGTTCAGGCGGTTGCGCTCACCACCCGAGAGCACGCCGGCCGGCTTCTGCTGGTCGGGGCCCTTGAACCCGAAGGTCGAGACGTAGGCGCGGCTGGGCACCTCGGTCTTGCCGACCTGGATGTAGTCGAGTCCGTCGGAGACGACCTCCCACAGGGTCTTCTTCGGGTCGATGCCGCCGCGGGACTGGTCGACGTACGAGATCTCGACCGTCTCGCCGACCTTCACCTCGCCGCCGTCGATCGGCTCGAGGCCGACGATGGACTTGAACAGCGTGGTCTTGCCGACGCCGTTCGGGCCGATGATGCCGACGATGCCGTTGCGGGGCAGCGAGAAGCTGAGGCCTTCGATGAGCGTGCGGTCGCCGAAGCCCTTCTTCAGGTTCTTGACCTCGAGGACGATCTGCCCGAGGCGCGGTCCCGGCGGGATCTGGATCTCTTCGAAGTCGAGCTTTCTGGTGCGCTCGGCCTCGGAAGCCATCTCTTCGTAGCGGGCGAGACGTGCCTTCGACTTGGCTTGGCGCCCCTTGGCGTTCGAACGCACCCAGTCGAGTTCGTCGGCGAGGCGCTTGGCGAGCTTCGCGTCCTTCTTGCCCTGAACGGTGAGTCGCTCTTGCTTCTTCTCGAGGTAGGTCGAGTAATTGCCCTCGTAGGGATAGAGGCGTCCGCGGTCGACCTCGCAGATCCACTCGGCGACGTGGTCGAGGAAGTACCGGTCGTGGGTGACGGCGAGCACTGCGCCGGGATACTTCGCGAGGTGTTGCTCGAGCCAGAGCACGCTCTCGGCGTCGAGGTGGTTGGTGGGCTCGTCGAGCAGCAGCAGGTCGGGCTTCTGAAGCAGGAGCTTGCACAGGGCAACCCGGCGCTTCTCACCACCGGAGAGCACCGACACCTGCTCGTCGCCGGGCGGGCACCGCAGTGCGTCCATCGCCTGGTCGAGCTGCGAGTCGAGGTCCCATGCGTCGGCGGCGTCGATATCTTCCTGCAGCGTGCCCATCTCGGCGAGAAGCGCGTCGAAGTCGGCGTCGGGCTCGGCCATCGCGAGCGAGATCTCGTTGAACCGGTCGATCTTCGCCTTGATGGGTCCGACGCCCTCTTGCACGTTCTCGAGCACCGTCTTCGACTCGTCGAGCACTGGCTCCTGCATGAGGATGCCGACCGAGTAGCCGGGGCTGAGGCGAGCCTCGCCGTTCGAGGGCTGGTCGAGCCCGGCCATGATCTTCAGGATCGTCGACTTGCCGGCGCCGTTCGGGCCGACGACTCCGATCTTCGCCCCGGGCAGGAATGCCATCGTCACGTCATCGAGGATGACCTTGTCGCCGACCGCCTTGCGGGCGCGAACCATCGAGTAAATGTAGTCAGCCATATCGCTACCAGTCTATGGGTCGCGTCTGACCCACGAGACAGCCGCCGTGGCCGAGGGCCGGCCGCACGGCGCCGTGGTATCCACCCGACTCGGGCCCGTACTGGCCGACGAGGCACTCGTCGTCGAAGCGCACCGAGAACTGCACCGAGCCAGCCTGCAGGTCGACGGTCGTGCGGTCGGCGGTGACCTGCATCGCCGACCGATCGAATCCTGCCGCGGTGAGGGCGTCGATGAAGTCGCGCCCGCCAGCGGAGTCGTTCGCCGCGACGACGGCGAGGTTCACCGAGTCGAAGAAGGCGAGGTTGTCGGCAGCCGGGAGCTCGAGCCGCACGCCGGGCGCCGCTGTCGCCTCTGGGCCATCGGCGGCGACGGGTGGGGCGACGGACGGCACCGGCGACGCGGACGGCGTCGCCGACTGCGACTGCGGGAGCAGCGAGCACCCCGCAAGTCCGAGAACCGCGACGACTGCGGCGAGTGCGACCGATGCCGCCGTTCCGATCGGTTGTGCCACCATGCTCCTCAGCTGTCGTGCCGGCCACCCGAGCCGAGTCTATGCAGTCGCGCGGCAACGACTCGGGCGGCCGGGTCGCGCGGATCAGTCGGCGGCTCCTGCGGTGGCGAACACCTCGCCGGTGCGTTCGTCGGCGTCGTCATACGACGCGAACTCCTCGTCGGGGTCGGACGCTCCGAAGTCGGTGGACGGCCAGCCCCCCGCGCCCGCCGCTTCGGAATCGAATCCGATCGCCGACTCGGCGGCAGCAATGTCGGTGTCGACGCCGTCGGCGCCGTCGGCCATCGGCGTCGAGCGCGGCTTCTCGAGTCGGCCGTACGTCGTGACACACCATGAGAGGTCGTGACCGATCGAATCGGCCTCGATCTCGACGCTCGTTCCGGACTTCGTGCCGTTGTTCCACTCGCGCTGACGCAGCCGCCCGCGAACGACGAGGCGTTCGCCCTTGCGCACCGAGAGGCTGGTGTTGACAGCGAGCTGACGGAACGCCGAGACGGTGTACCAGTTGGTCTCGCCGTCCTCCCAGGCGCCCTTCGCGCGGTCGAAGTACCGGTGCCGCGAGGCGAACCGGAACGAGGTGATCGCGAGCCCCTGGTTGGTGACATGGTGTCGCGGGTCGCTGCCCACGATGCCGGTCAGGGTGATGGTGTCGGTCATAGTGCACTCCTCGGTCGGGCGCCGGCGCGGATCGACGGCTCGCGGTCCCGGGGCGACCTCGTGCCGGACGACGCCCCGGAACCGCGTGACTCGAGCCTCGCGCCCGCGGCGGGACATCCGACTGCCCATTCGCACGCCGGTGGACAACCGTGTGGAGGCCGACGCTGTCGAGGAGGAGTGCCCGAACCGTCGGCGCGGGCGGGTCGTGTCCTCGAGTCGCCATAGAGTGGCCCGATGAGCTTCGTCGCGCACCCTGAACGTTACGACAACATGCGGTACAACCGAGTCGGCCGCAGCGGGCTGAAACTTCCGGCCCTGTCGCTCGGCCTGTGGCACAACTTCGGTCACGATCGCGCCTACGAGACGCAGCGCGCAATCGTGCGCCGCGCGTTCGACCTCGGCATCACGCATTTCGACCTCGCGAACAACTACGGTCCCCCGGCGGGCAGCGCCGAGGAGAACTTCGGGCGCATGCTCGCGACCGACCTCGCGCCGTATCGCGATGAGCTCATCGTCTCCTCGAAGGCCGGGTACGACATGTGGCCTGGTCCGTACGGCGAGTTCGGGTCACGGAAGTACCTGCTCGCATCGCTCGACCAGAGCCTGCGACGCCTCGGCCTCGACTACGTCGACATCTTCTACTCGCACCGCCCCGACCCCGAGACCCCCGTCGAGGAGACCATGGGTGCGCTCGCGACCGCGGTTCGCCAGGGCAAGGCGCTCTACGTGGGAATCTCGAACTACGACCCCGACGAGACGCGTGCCGCCGCGGCGGCGCTCGAGGCCGAGGGCGTGCCGCTGCTCATCCACCAGCCGCGCTACTCGATGTTCGATCGGCACATCGAAGACGGACTCTTCCCGGCGCTCGACGAGGTCGGTGCGGCGAGCATCGTGTTCTCCCCGCTGGCGCAGGGCCTGCTGACCGATCGATACCTCGCAGGGGATGTCCCGGCCGGGTCCCGTGCCGCGACGAGCCGGTTCCTCTCGCCCGACCGCATCAGCACCGAATACCTCGAGCGCGCCCGCGCCCTCGATGCGATCGCCACCGAGCGAGGGCAGTCGCTCGCCCAGTTGGCACTCTCATGGGTGCTCCGGCAGCCGCTTGTCTCGAGCGCGCTGATCGGGGCATCGAGCGTCGCCCAACTCGAGCAGAACGTCGCCGCGCTCGATGCGGCGCCGCTCACCGAGGCCGAGATCGACCGCATCGAGCCGTTCGCCGCGCACGGCACCGCGCTCGGCTGAGTTCGTCGCCCCTCATCGTTCACCGCGATTCGATCAAGGTCGGATGTCGGTGGGTCCGCGTATCGTCGCCGACACACCGCAGGGCCGGCTGCACGATGAGAGGAGCGCCATGAGCACCGCCGTACTCGCACGAACACGTGAGCCCTTCCCCGTCGTGGTGCCCGGCCTCACGATCTCGCCTGCCGCACCCGACCTGTGGCGCGTCGCGCGGCAGAGCGGCGCCGTCGTCGGTCACATCGTGCGCCACGGCCGCGACGAGAGCGAGCGGTATCTGGCGCGACGCGTGCTGCCGGGCGGCATCCGATCGATCGACCTCGGAGAGTTCTGGTCGCCGCGCGAGGCGGCCGAGCTCTTCCGATGACGCTCGAGCGCGAAGCGGTCGTGCGAATTCTTGGCGCGCCGCAGGCGAGTCGCTTCGAGATCCCGCCACCGCGATAACCTGCGGCCATGCAGCTGTGGAACGACTTCATCGCATGGATCACCTCGAGCGATGCCCAGACCGCGGTCTTCTCGGCCGCCGTGCTGTTCGTCGCGGTGCTCGCAGCCGGACTGATCGCCGCGTGGATCTCGGCGGGCGCGATCAAGCGGGTCGTCGCGCAGCGCGACCGGGAGGCGAAGACGGCGGCGATCGCCGCGTTGGTCGATGCCGCGACCGAGGCGTCGGTGTGGAACTCGCTCACTCCGCAAGAGCAGGTGCTCGCAGACCGCGTGGTCGGTCAGGCCGACATCCAGGTGCGGTTGCTTCCGATCCGCGGGTCCGACATCGCCGCGAACTGGGCGGCTCATCAGCTGCACGAGCTCAAGCGGGCCTCCGCGACGTTCGGCTACCAGCTCGACCCGGCCGTTGTCGAGTTCCGTGATCGCCTCCTCGAGTGGCAGCGCCACCCGGGCCGCACCCGCAAGCAGTTCCAGAACGATCTCGATCGCTGGCGCACCCAGCGAGTCGAGCAGCCCGAGCTCGAGACCGTCGACCAGCAGGATGCATGGGTCGCGGCACAGCACCACGAGCGCTACAGCGACACCGTCGCGATCAACGACCCCACGGCAGACGCCGCGACCGGGCCGACCCAGACGGTGCCGAGCGACCTCCCCAGCCGCTGAGGCCGGTCAGCGCCACCACTCGTCGAACATCGAGACCGGCACGGTGCGCTTATGGCGCGTCTGCATGAACCGGGCCTCGATCTTCTCGGCGATCTCGGGATCGATTTCGTCACCCTCGAGAAACGCATCGATGTCGCGGTAGCGCAGCCCCAGATTCGCTTCGTCGGACTGACCCGGGACTCCGTCGAGCAGGTCCGCAGTCGGCACCTTGAGGAAGAGCCGCTCGGGCGCCCCGAGGTGTTCGAGCAAAGACCGCCCCTGGCGCTTCGTGAGGCCGGTCAGGGGCAGGATGTCGGCTCCCCCGTCGCCGAACTTGGTGAAGAACCCGGTGACCGCTTCGGCGGCGTGGTCGGTGCCCACCACGAGCATTCCGCCCTCGCCCGCGAGCGCGTACTGAGCCACCATTCGCATGCGCGCCTTCACATTCCCCTTGCCGAAATCGCTGATCGGGGAACCCGTCGCATCGGCGAAGTCCGCCGCGATGCCGTCGACGCCGCCACGGATGTTGAAGACGACGGTCTCCTGCGGATCGATGAAGTCGAGTGCGAGCTGCGCGTCGTCCTCGTCGCGCTGCACGCCATACGGAAGCCGCACTGCGACGAACCTCGCAGCGCCTCCCTCGGCGGCGATCTCCTCGACGGCGAGTCGACACAGACGCCCGGCGAGCGTGGAGTCCTGCCCGCCGCTGACGCCCAGCACGAGGCCCTTCGCTCCCGTTGCGCTCAGGTACGCCTTGAGAAAGTCGATGCGCGCGCGCACCTGCGCGGCCGGGTCGATGGCGGGGGTGACATTGAGTTCGGCGATGATTCGCGCCTGCACGTCTCGCATGCCCCCGACGATACCGTCGGCATGTTTCGAGCGGGAAACGCGGCTCACGGCATCGATGTTCGCCGGAGCGGCTCGCTCCGGCTCCCACTAGCATCGCGACTGGGGTGTGGTCGCGCACCGACGGGAGGGACCATGGACGTCTCGGTCAGCTCGATGCTCTTCGTGCCGGCGATCGCCGCAGTCGCGCCGTTGCTCGTGCGCGGAATCGGGCGTTGGTTGGCGATTCCGCTCGTCGTGTTCGAGATCGTGCTCGGCCTGCTGCTCGGGCCGGCCGTGCTCGGCTGGGTGGTGCCCGACGCCTTCCTCGACCTCCTCTCGCAGTTCGGTCTCGCGATGCTGTTCTTCCTGGCGGGCAACGAGATCGACTTCCGCACGATCCGGGGCCGTCCGCTGAACCGTGCCGCGATGGGATGGATCATCTCGCTCGCGGCCGGCATCGGTATCGGTGCGGTCGTCGCGGTCGACCTGCCGTCGGCGGCGTTCATCGGCATCTCGCTCACGTCGACCGCGCTCGGCGCCATCCTCCCGGTGCTGCGTGACTCGGGCGATCTGGGCACGCCGTTCGGCATCTCGGTGATCGCGCTCGGAGCGGTCGGAGAGTTCGGACCGCTGTTGGCGATCTCGCTGTTCCTGAGCGGACGCTCGCCGCTCGCCGCGGCGCTCGTCCTCGTGCTCTTCGCAGTCATCGCCGGCACCGCCATCTGGCTCGCTGCAAGGGGCGTCGGCGCGCGCATGCATCGCGTGATCACGGCGACCCTCCACACCAGTGGGCAGTTCGCGGTACGGCTCGTGCTCTTCGTGCTGCTCGCACTCGTCGCGCTCAGCATCGTGCTCGACCTCGACATGCTCCTCGGCGCGTTCACCGCCGGCGTGATCTTCCGCCTCCTCATGGCGGGTGCGCCGGAACCCGACGCCGAGGCCGTCGAGTCGAAGCTCGAAGCCGTCGGGTACGGATTCCTCGTTCCCGTGTTCTTCATCAACACGGGCGTCGAGTTCGACCTCGACGCATTGTTCGCCGACGGTCGCACGCTCGCGATGCTGCCGTTGTTCGTGGTGCTGCTGCTCGTCGTGCGCGGGTTCCCGTCGTTGCTCGCGGCGCAGCCCGACGCGAGCCGTCGTGATCGCATCGCAACCGCGCTGTTCGGGTCGACCGGCCTGCCGATCATCGTCGCAGTCACCGCGATCGGCGTCGACCGCAAGGAGCTCGACCCGGGAACCGCTGCGGCGCTCGTCGGCGCGGGAATGCTCTCGGTGCTGCTGTTCCCGCTCATCGCACTCGCCATCCGTCACACCGGCGATCGTTCGCGTCGACGGACGATGACCGACGACGTGGGCATTCCCACCGAGGGATGAGCGCGCGCAGCCGCAGCGCGGCCGATGCTCAGGCGATGGCTATGCTGTCTGATGCACGCTCCATCGTCGCCCCCCGTAGCTCAGTGGACAGAGCAGGTGGTTTCTACCCACTTGGTCGGGAGTTCGAATCTCTCCGGGGGGACATCCGCGCCCATCGACTCGGCAGTCCGTGTCGGCGCTCCCCGCTAGACTCGCCGCATGGCTTCCTCGAGTGACCGACTGGTCTGGATCGACTGTGAGATGACCGGGCTCGACCTCGAGGTCGACGAGCTCGTCGAGATCGCGGTCATCATCACCGACTACGATCTGACCCCCGTCGACGCGGGGCTCAGCATCGTCATCAAGCCCGATGCGAGTGCGCTCGAGTCGATGGGCGAGTTCGTTCGCACGATGCACACCGAGTCCGGCCTCATCGAAGAGATCCCCAACGGCGTGAGCGTCGCCGACGCCGAGTACCAGGTGCTCGAGTACGTCCTGAAGCACGTTCCTTCAGAACAGAAGGCGCCGCTCGCGGGCAACTCGATCGGCACCGACCGCGCCTTCCTCACGAAGTACATGCCGCGCCTCGACGCGCACCTGCACTATCGCAACGTCGACGTCTCATCGATCAAGGAGCTCGCGAAACGCTGGTACCCGCGCGCCTACTTCAACGCACCGGCGAAGAACGGCGGCCACCGCGCCCTCGCCGACATCCTCGAGTCGATCAGGGAACTGCACTACTACCGGCACGCCGTGTTCGTCGCCGAGCCCGGCCCGTCGAGCCAAGACCTGCAGACCCTCGCGGCATCCGTCGTGGACGAGTTCGCCCCCAACGTGTAGTAGTCTCTTCTCGTTGCCAGATCGCCTCGGCGGTCGACACATGGTGGGTATAGCTCAGTCGGTAGAGCGCCTGGTTGTGGTCCAGGAGGTCGCGGGTTCAAGCCCCGTTACTCACCCCAAGAACGCCTGGTTGTGGTCCCCCGAATGCCGCTGATCGGAGCAGGCCGTGCACCTCGACGCCGAAGCCTTCGAAGCGCTGGTCGTCGATGAACTCGACGAGCTGCCCGACGACATGGTCGACGGCCTCGAGAACGTCGTGTTCGTGGTCGAAGATCGCCCCGAAGACGGCTCGCTCGACACCCTCGGCGTCTACGAGGGGTGGGCGCTCACCGAGCGCGACCGGTACGGCTTCGGCGAGATGCCCGACCGCATCATCCTGTTCCGCGAACCGCTGCTCGCAATCTGCGACGACGAGAACGAACTGCGCGACGAGATCCACGTGACCCTCGTGCACGAGATCGCGCACTTCTACGGCATCGACGACGACCGGCTGCACGAGCTGGGCTGGGCCTGACCCAGACCGGGTTACCCTGAGTCCATGAATCTCCGCCCCGGTCGCTTCGTCGGCATCACCCTCGGGGCAGTCGCGATCCTCGCCGTCGGCGTGTACGGTCCGGCAATGCTCCTCGGCCCGCTCCCCGAGCCGTCGGTGCGCCTCGCGACGACCTCGGCCGAGACAACCGAAGCGGGCGCCGCGGCGACCATCATGCTGCCCACCGAGGGCGCGAGCGCACTCGCCCTGGTGTCCGAAGGAGGCAGCGCCGAATCCCTCGCCGTCGCGGGCGACACCGAGGCCGTGCCGATCGGCGGTGCGGTGAAACTGGTGGCGGTGCTCGCGACGCTCGATTCGCTTCCCCTGCCCGCCGACGGCGACGGGCCCGGACTGCGGATCGGCCCCGACGACTACACCGACTACCTGCGATACGAGGCAGAGGGGTCGCGTACCCTGCGGGTCTCCCCCGGTGACACGTGGTCCGAGCGCGACGTCGTGCGTGCGGTTCTCCTCGCTTCCAGCAACAACCACGCCGACACACTCGCGCGCTGGGCATTCGGCAGCGTCGAGGCCTATGTCACGGCGGCGAACGAGTGGCTCGACGAGCAGGGGTTCACGGCGACGCGCGTCGCCGACGCGACAGGCCTCTCGGGCGACAACGTCGGCACCCCCGAAGAGCTCACCCGGCTCGCGGCCCTCGTGCTCGCCGATCCCGAACTCGCGGCGATCTACGAGACGCCCGACTCCGACGCGTTCGGCACGCGCGCCGTGCCCGACGTCGTCGACCGGCTCGGCAACGAGGGAATCCGTGCGATCACGCGCAGCTACACCGACGAGGCGGGTGTCAGCTTCATCTACTCGACGACCGTGCCCGGAGTGGCGGGCGAAGAGCCCCGCCGCGTCATCGGAGCGATGACGCTCGTACCCGACTACGACACCCTCGACGCCGCTGTCGTGCAGACCAAGGAGTCGGTGGCGGCCGCCGCGCAGCCGATCAGCGTCATCACCGCGGGCACGAGCTACGGCCGTGTCGAATCGGCGTGGGGCGACACCGCGGAGTTGATCGCGACCGCCGACCGAACGGATGCCGCGTGGGGCAGCGACCCGGGCGAGGCGAAAGTCAGCGTCGAGAGGTTCACCACAGCCCCTGCCGGCCGCGTTGTGGGCAGCGTCGCGGTCTCGACAGCCGACGGCGACCTCACATCGGAACTCGAGCTCTCGAGCAGCATCGGTGATCCGGGTCCCCTTTGGCGGCTCGGGAACCCGGTTGCGCTCATCGGCGCGTTCGTTGCGGACCAAGGGAGCTGACGACGCGCTCACCCCGAGCGCCCGAGTCGGCTCTGGTTCGCTGAACCCCCGAGCCGTCAGCCTCAGTCGTTGTTGTCCTCGTCGAACTCGACGGGGTCGGAATCGCCCGCGTCGAACCGGAATCGAACCCGAAGCTGCCCGTTGACCTGGTGCTCGTCGACCGCGTCGTACCAGAAGAGCGACTCGAGCCCATCGACGGCGGCGACCATGCCGACGCGCTTCTCGGGCTTGCCCGAGACGAGAATGCGATGCTCGAAATCGCCCTCGAGCGGTCCGTCGATGAACTCCGCGACGTACTGGGCGCCTGCCGTATCTGCACTCATGTCACTACCGTAGTCCTCGCAGCCCCGCCACGGCAGGGACACGCGAGTGATGCCGTGGGGGATGGTGCCCCGCATGGCGTCGCCAAGTCAGACGTCGACGGCGCGCACCCGGATGGCGTCCTGGAGCGCCGGCTGCGTGCGGCGGACATGCCGACGCCACTGCCGCTCCCACATCTCCCAGTACGGGTCGAACCGCCCCTCGTCGCGGTCGAGCGCACGTCGCTTGCGAACACGATCGGATGCCTCGACCCACACCCGCACGGCGCGCGACGCCGCGCGCCCCGCGGTGATCGCGCCGCACCCCTCGATGACGAGGGCATGGCCGGGCCTGCTCACCTCGAGCGTGCCGGCACGATCGGCCGTCCAGTCCCACCGTCGCCACTGGCCGACCCCGCCCCGCAGCAACGGCGGCACGAGGGTGCGCGCGAGCTGCTCGCCGGCAAGGTCGAGGCCGGACCAGCCCGGGTACACGTCATCGAGACGAACGAGCGTGGGCGCGACGCCGGGCCACGCTTCGACGACCGCATCGGCGAGCGTCGACTTGCCTGCACCGCTCGGACCGTCGATCAGCACGATCGGCGTTCGGTGTCCGCGTACGGCGGCGATGATCGCCGCTACCGCCGGGGTCGCAACGCCGTCACGCCCAGACAAGGTTCCAGCTTCCTGTGAGGATCGCCGCCGACACGGACACGGCCGCGACGAGGCATCCGACCGCGATCACGCGCCACTCGCGCGCGCCGAACGTCGCCGTGCGCGCCCACGTTCGCTCGACAGGGGCACCGAACCCACGCGATTCCATCGCCGTCGCGAGGGTTCCGCCACGACGGATGGCGAGCACGAGCAACGCGAACGCCTGGCCGAGGCTGCGACGGATGAAACCGAGATCGGCGACACCGCGGGCCCTGCGGGCGAGCGCCAGAGTACGCCAGTCGTCGATCGACGAGCCGACGAGCCGCAGCGCCGCGAGTGCACCGAGCACGAAGCGCGCGGGCAACCGGAGCGTCTGGGCGAGCCCGTCGGCGAAGTCGGTGGGATCGATCGTGAGGAAGAGCACGACCGCGGGCAACGCGATGGCGATCACCCGGGCCATCGTGGCGAGCCCGATCGCGATCGACCCCTCGCTCACCTCGATGAGACCGAACTGCCAGTACGTCGTGCCCGACGGCTGACCGTAGAGCACCATGCTGACGCCCGTGAGCGGCGCCGCGATCCAGACGGGCAGGGTGCGCGGCGACCAGAGCAACGGACCGAGCCCGACCGCGGTGAACACGATGAGCTCGCAGAGGATCGCGACACCTGCCGAGACGGGATCGAGCGTGAGCACCAGCCCGATCGAGAGCGGGATCGTCGCGGCCACCTTCGCGACGGGATTGATCGTCGCGAGCGGCAGGTCGGAGCGCACGGTGGCGATGCTCATGCCGACCCTCCCCCGCCGTGCGATCGATCGCTCGCCGGGACATCCCTCATCGCCGCCGTGCCGCCGACGGCCAGCACGAACCGCGAGTCGGCGACCGCGTCGATGAACGTCTCGTCGTGCGTCACGGCGACCACGCCGACGCCCTCGTCGCGCAGGCCGGCGATGAGGCGCGCGAGCTCACGCCAAGTGTTGGCATCCTGACCGAAGGTGGGCTCGTCGAGGACGAGCATTCGCGGTCGGGTCGCGAGCACCGTCGCGACCGAGAGACGGCGTTTCTCTCCGCCCGAGAGGGTGAACGGGTTCGCCGCCGTGAGCGCCTCGAGCCGCAGCGAGGCGAGCAGGGGCTCGATGCGTTCGCTGCGCTCGGCCGGCGACATCTTGAGCGCGCGGGGCCCGACCTCGAGTTCAGCGAGCACCGAACCGGTGAGGAACTGGTGCTCGGGATGCTGGAACACCGTGCCGATGCGGGTGAGCAGGTCTCGGGAGCGCCACCGCCACGGCTCGTTGCCGCGCGCGCCGGCCATCGGCGCCCCGGGGTCGAGACGGCCCCCTTCGGGTCGCAGCAGGCCCGCCATCGTGAGCGCGAGGGTCGACTTGCCGGCACCGTTCGGCCCGGTGATGGCGGTGATGCTGCCCGAGTCGACCCGCAGGTCGATGCCGCGCTGCACCGGAACACCGGGAACGCGGGCGATATCGAGCCGATGCGCGGTCATGAGCGGCTGGATGTCGCGCGCCCTCGAGGGATGGGCGTGCCACGGGACATCCGACGGCAGCCAGACGCCGGCCGCCCGAAGCGGCGCCGCATGCCCGACCAGGACCTCGTCGGGCCTGCCGTCTGCGATCACTCCGCCATGTCCGAGCACGACGACCCTGTCGATGATCGGCAGCCACACCGATACGCGGTGCTCGATGACGACGAGCGTCGCTCCCGTCTCGTCGGCGACCCGAGCCACGGCGTCGCGCACCTCGTACACCCCTTCGGGGTCGAGGTTCGCGGTCGGCTCGTCGAGCAGGATGAGGCCGGGTCGCATGGCGAGCACCCCGGCGAGGGCGAGTCGCTGCCGTTGGCCGCCCGAGAGTGCTGCCGTCGAATGATCGAGCGGCATGGCCAGCCCGACGGCGTCGAGCGCCGCGCCGACGCGGCTCCAGATCTCGTCGGCCGGAACACCGAGGTTCTCGAGGCCGAACGCGACGTCGTCGCCGACGCGCGCCATCACGATCTGCGAATCGGGATCCTGGAGCACCAGGCCGGAACGCCCGCGCGCGGCCGACGCCGGACGACCGTCGACCATGAGCTCGCCGAGCGACTCGCCCTCGTCGTCGCCGCCCAAGACGCCCGCCAGCCCGTGCAGCAGCGTCGACTTGCCCGCGCCCGACGCCCCGAGCAGCAGCACCCGCTCACCCGGTTCGACGCGCAGGTCGAGGCCGGAGACGGCGTGTACTCGTCGGCCGCCGTGCCGCCACCCCCAGCCCCGCGCCTCGATCGATGCGGGTGCGGAGGCGGCGATTGCGCCGCCCGCCACGTCAGACTGCCTGAAGCTCGCGCCCAGCAGCGAATCGGCCGAGCGCGCCGGCGCGAGCGAGCCCGCGCATCGCGAGCCACGACAGGCCTCCCGCGATGAGCGCACCGCCGACGACCGCCGACAGCGTGTAGATCGTGGCGAACGCCGGAGCGGCGCCGGCGTACCACAGAACCAGGTCGTTGATGGCCATGCCGAGCCCCGCCGCGGCGCCCGCGAGCAATGCAACCGGGAACCGCCAGTAGCGGTAGAGGAAGAGCGCGAACACGAGTTCGGCCCCGAGACCCTGGATGAGACCGGCCTCGATCGTGAGCAGCCCGCCCCACTGGCTGCCGATGAGTGCCGAGACGATCGCGGCGACGAGCTCGGTGTACAGCGCAGCACCCGGCTTGCGGATGATGAGCCCGCCGAGCACACCGGCGATGAGCCAGACGGCCGCGGGCGCCGCCTGCAGCCCGGGAAGGAGCGCCTCGATGGGTGCCGAGATCGGCGCCCAAGCGACGCCCCACGCCCAGAAGACGACGCCGACGGCGACGCCGATGACGCTCGCGACGACGATGTCGACGACTCGCCAGCGCAGGTTGCGTGCGCCGTTCTTCGTCTCGGAACCGGATGCGGAGATGGTTGCGTGCACGATTCGTGCCCTTTCTACTCGTGGAAAGAGGCACGGGAATTGAGATGTGTTCAGCCTCCCTGCGCTGGCATGACCCAGATCAGGTTCGACGGTCGAAGGTTGAGAACCTTCCTCTCAGCCCGGCTCACCGGACTCCCGTGTTTCAGCGTCGAGTATACGCCGACGCGCCGAGCATCGCCGCGCGTCGGTGCGACGCGGTGGGTCGGGCGCGGTGCTCGCAGCTGCCGGATCAGTGCTTGAGCGCGCGGATGACCCAGCGAAGGGCCTTGCCCGTGACCCAGACCAGCGGCGTCGCCACGAGGAGCAACCCGATGAGGTTCGGCTCGAAGCGCACGTCACCACCGCGACCGACATATGCGCCGAGGGGAATGGAGATGCCGCCACCTCCGCCGCCGCTGCCACTGCCCTGGCCGTGGATGTCTCGACCACCGCCACCGCCGTCGCCGCTTCCGCTGCCACCGCCGAAGCCGTACGACCCGAGAGCGACAGGGATGACCTTCGTGCCATCGATGTCGACCGCATCACCGTATGAGGTCTTGACGCCGACGCCGGCCACGGTGCCCGCAAGTTCCAGTACGAGTTCAGTCATGCGGGCAACGCTACCCGCGCCATGCGCGGGTTACCAGCCCCAGCCTGCGGCGGCCTCGGCAGCGTCATCGGCGGCGGCGTCATGGTCGGGAGCGCCATCGTCGGCGACCGTTCGAGGGCGTGACCGTTCTGCACGACGCTCGCCGGGTCGAACGA